>JAABUU010000597.1_pt1 | contig 79354 bp, 67 predicted proteins | sample 5559301 | NCBI WGS metagenome assembly JAABUU01 (sample SAMN10711884, study PRJNA513360) | rock metagenome | isolation source: Antarctica rocks | place: Antarctica: Victoria Land, Richard Nunatak white
CTAGGCCAGCACGGCAGTAGCGGTTCCCCAAATGTCCAACATCTCTCTCTTTCCAAGACTTTTGACGGTATAGAGCTGTTTTGATGCCTTGTGCTCTACTGTCTGAGTTAGGTAGTGTTAAAAACCATGTATCGCTCCAGGATCCAGATATACTCGGAAGGTCAGTCTATTTCGGTTCGCCTGGGTCTGATACATACTTACTGACTGCCCAAGAAGAGCAATTGCCTGACACGCTGGTCACCTTTTTCAATGATTTCCCATCTTCGAACCCAGAGATTCAACCATCGGAGCCGCCAAGGAAACGTCGAAGAGTGACAAAAGAACCTGGAACGAAAGCTTCTAGGATTGACGATGAGGAAGATTATCTGACACTTGCTCTCATTACGATTGAATTGGTACGGCCCGGTTTTTCACAGTTATCTCAAACTGACAAGAGTCTCTCCAGGTATTCACTTACGATCTTAGCGCACCGCTGTCAGGGTTTCGTGTGTCACAAGACGACGAGAAAGAACTTCCTGTGCTCCTGAGACGATCTCAGGGAAATCGTGGCGGCGCATTCTCCCTACAGGCCACCAGTTCAGCTGGCGGTACTGTCGTTGATCTCAATATACCATCGACAATCCCTTTGCAGACCTTAGATGTCTTAGCAAGGTCAGTGTTCTAGATCCCAACAAAGGTCCAAGGACTATTCCGACTTGCAGCTCTGACTTATTCGAAGAGTCATCGACCTTCCTATTCCTCGCAGGAAGAATGGCGCAAGAACCCAATGCTCGATCTCGTGCATTCGGAGTCTTACACCACCCTGTACAGTGTTCAGAATCAACGTTCGAGTAGTTTTGCCCAATGCGAAGCATTTACTTCCTATCGGTCCCAGGCTTCCGCCTGGCATCTATTCATCACAATGCTCGGCTGAAACTTGGTCACCTCGAGAATTTTATGATAGTGTTTTCGTCCCAGCCAAAGATTCTACCGCTCCAAGGTTTCCACCAATCGATCAGCTCAACTGCCAGTTATACCCTTTCCAGCAAAGGGCTGTACGATGGCTGCTTCGGCGAGAAGGTGTCGACTTCTTGGGGAATACTTTGATTGCCTATGATGTGGATCAGGCGCCAGTCAAATTGCCTTACGGTTTTGTTGAAACCTCATACAATAGCAGGGTAAGCTGGTTTAGCCCTCTATTCGGAATCATGACCACGGATCAAAGTCTTACTCGGGACACAGGCCTCAATATAAGAGGAGGTATCTTAGCTGAAGAGATGGGTCTTGGGAAAACGGTTGAAATAATAGCACTCATTTGTCTGCATCAATCGACAACTCGAGCTACTCGAGATATGTACCCGAGTTCGCTGCCAAGCTGCTCCGCGACTCTAATTATCACACCCCCCTCGATTATGCAGCAGTGGAAAAGTGAGCTTCAGACGCTAGCGCCCCATCTTCAAGTTATGATTTATGAAGGTCTACGGATGGAGGCAGGAAAAAGTGATAATGAGCAGCTCCTGACGCAATTCCTAAGTCAAGATGTTATTTTGACGACTTACAATGTCCTTGCGCGTGAGATACATCATTCCGGGCACACGCCCGATCGTGACCTCAGGCACGGCAAGAAGTATCAGCGGAGGCTCTCACCCCTGATTCAACTTACGTGGTGGCGTGTTGTTCTAGATGAAGCTCAGATGATAGAAAGTGGGATTAGCAACGCCGCGAAGGTCGCACAACTCATTCCAAGGCAAAATGCGTGGGCCGTCTCTGGGACTCCTCTCAGGAAAGACGCAACAGACCTCCTGGGTCTACTTATATTCCTTCGTTGTTGGCCGTACTGTCAGCCGCAGCTCTGGGACCGACTTGTAAAATTCCATAAAGATATTTTCAGGGACATTTTTCGAACAATTGCTCTACGCCACACAAAGGAATCAATCAAAGATGATATAGAGTTGCCATCTCAAAAGCGTATCGTAATCACTATTCCGTTCACACAGATCGAAGAACAGCATTATTCAACACTTTTTCAAGAGATGTGCGATGATTGTGGCTTGACCGTCAATGGCCGCCCATTGGATGAGGCCTGGGACCCTAGTTCGACAAAGACGATTGAAAAGATGAGGAGCTGGCTGGCTAGACTACGTCAGACCGTACTACATCCTTCGGTAGGAGGTCGTAACCGACGAGCGCTTGGACAAGGGAAAGGTCCCTTGCGGACTGTTGGAGAAGTACTTGAAGTGATGCGGGAGCAGAACGATACAGCCTGTCGAGTAGACGAAAAAGCATTACTGATGTCTCAGGCTCGGCGGGGTCAGCTTCTTGAGCATGCAAAGCGCAGTGAAGAAGCTTTACAAGTCTGGCTACAGACGCTCGAAGAGTCAAAGGTGATCGTACATGACTGCAGGAATCATCTGGAATCAGACTTAGGAATCCCCAAAGCTGCCACCAATGCAACCCGAGCTGGTCAAGAACCAGACGAAGAAGCTACCAGAGCTGCCCAAATTGGAATTCTCCGGCAACGATTGCGTGCAGCTCTCGAGGTCGAGCACATGTGCACATTTTTTGTGGCAAATGCGTACTACCAAATAAAATCAGATGAAACTGCCACCGAACAAGGTTCCGAAGCGTTTCAGACGCTTCAAAAACTCGAAGAGAGCGCCTACGAAAAGGCGCAACTCATCCGAAAAGAATTACTAGTGGAAACCCGCACCAAAGCACTAACATCTATGGGTCTTATCAGTGAAAAGGCTCAAAATCACTCCTTCGTTGAAATCCCGGAAATGGTGCCGCTAAGCTGCCAAGGTGGTATTGAATCTCGCAATATCATGACCAAGCTAGACGCTTTGCTCGCTATAATCGATCGCCAAGCCGCTCAGCTTGATGAGTGGAGGGGGAAGATGATAAAGCTCTTGTTGTTGCCTTTGGTCGACGAAGAAGAAGAAACGGATTTGCAAGGAGATGAATACGAAACGTCAACAAAGCAACAAGATGAAGTTTACGTATACGTTGATGCTCTCCGCGCAATCATAGCAGACCGCCATGATATCCTGACCGGCCAAACAAATACTCGGGTCGAGCACGAGATCAAGTTTGCTCTAGACCAGGCAAAAGAAGGGATAGGGCATTCTCCCGAGCTCCTGAAGAAGTTGCTCTCGGTTCGACGCACACTAAAGCCACCTCCAGGTCTGGGTTCCGTGAGAGGCATTATCACTCAGTTACGTGAGCTGAAGACCGATCTCCGAGGGCAAATGCAAAAAGTAAGCACTCGAGCAAGCGCAGAGCTGGCGATCGTAGATGCAACGCTGCATAAATTGCATGGCATAGCAAACGATCAAATCAAAGTTGTCAACAGCCTCGATCGGGAACTCGAGCTATTCAGAGATACCATGAATTTGCGACTCGAGTACTATCGGCAACTACAGCAAATATCGGACACGGTGGCACCGTACGAGGACGACCTGGATGAGGAGTCTCTGAATGTGGCTTTGGCAGGCATGAAAGATGCTGAAACACAGATGCACCTTCGGATTGCTACACACAAGTCAAGAGCGCGCTACCTAGACCACCTCCGAGATGAGGCTGCTGATGTTGATGCCCAGCGGCTTTGCACGATCTGTCAGCAGCATTTCGAAACAGGAATTCTAACCTCTTGCGGTCATTCTTACTGCTTGGAATGCATACGTCTCTGGTGGAAGAATTGCACGTATAAGAACTGTCCTACATGCAAAAAGCATCTTTCAAGGAATGACTTCCACCAAATAACGTAGGCTTTCTGCACCGTTCAATTTACTCAGATAACCTGTGCTAATAATGTGCGGCAGCTACAAACCGCAGGAGCTCACCATGCAGGAAGAAACCCAGTCCAAAGAGCGAGGATCGGATGAAGAACGTCAAACTGAAAGCACATTAATTTACTCCGGCATTCGGAGTTCTACGTTGAATCAGATCAAGAATATTGATGTGGACGGGTCATTTGGTACGAAAATCGACACACTGGCTCGTCACTTATTTTGGATCCGAGAGAATGGTGAGTGAATTGTCACAGCCCACCCTTCCTAAAATACATGCGAAGAATGAGAATTGCAACGTATCTCAGGAGTACATATTTTGCAACCGTATTCCATGGCCCATGATTCTATTCCAGAAAAGGCAATGCTGACTCGGAAACTTTCAGACCCGGGCGCGAAGTCGGTCGTGTTCTCCCAATTCCGAGACTTTCTAGACATTCTGGCCAAAGCCTTTACCCAGTTCAAGATCGGATTCACTAGTATTGATAAAAAGGATGGGATCCAGAAGTTTAAGAACGACCCTAGCGTATGCGTACATATGCCTAGGTATAAGCGGTCACAGTATGGCTAATGGGGTTGTAGATGGAGTGCTTCTTCCTTCACGCGAAAGCGCACTCTTCGGGCCTGAACCTTGTGAATGCCACCCATGTTTTCTTATGCGAACCTCTTATCAACACGGCAATCGAATTGCAAGCGATTTCCAGGGTCCACCGAATTGGTCAGCACTTGCCGACAACAGTTTGGATGTATCTGGTGCAAGACACCGTGGAAAAAGCGATATATGACATCTCCGTGACTCGCAGGATGTCACACATCAGCCAGACTAGGGATGATTACGTCCGAGAGGTCAACGGATCAGATATGACCGAGAGCAAAATCGAAGCAGCCAACTCGCTTGAACTCCAGGAAGCCCCTCTGTCGAAGCTGTTCAGCAAAGGTGTCAGCGGCGGCGAAATGGTCAACAAAGAAGATGTGTGGCAGTGCCTCTTCGGACTCCAGGCAAAGCCGAGTAATCAAGCTTCGCAAACAGTCGAGCGAGAGGTGGCTCGGCATCTTCGGGCTTCAGCAGTCGATGACAGGCTGCGCCAATCAGTGGACACTTCAGCGGACAGCGCGTGGCAATAACGCTGGCAACGGTGCCATGCGTAGGTCTACCTGATGGGATCCTGATGGGATCCTGATGGGATCCTGAAGTGATAGTGATACTACGAATATTCTAGCCAAGATTCGCTCAAACTTTCCTAAATGACATCTCCTCCGTTGTGCATCGCATGGCCTCACGTGCTGGATTACGCATTATGCATTACGCATTACGCATTACGTAGTGCAGCTCGCTTAGCTTCTGATCCTTGTATCGAGTCATCCGAGAAGCCGGGATTGCTGACGTCATGTTTGCCGGCCAAGATTCAATTCGATGGTTCTCACGTGACCACGTCTCTACTGGAATCTCCCGCGCATGTCAACCACCAGAAGGGCCTCGCGTTTCCTATCATCATTCAACTACTCATCCTGTCGTTACTTTCTCCTCTTATACCTGTCGTCGGTGCCCTTTGGTCAGGAGGTGCAGGCGCAATAACATACCTTACCTAGCGAGAACGAATTGCCCCGGCTTTCTGGTTTATTCTCTTGAATCGTCTGAGGAGTATCAACAGGATAGCACTCGCTTCACTCTCGTCATGTTGGCTGTTAAATATCTTGTCTTCGGACTTCTTCCGCTTGTAAGCGCCTTCACATGGCTTGGTCCGTCATCAATGGTTGTCCCAGGATACAAGAGCCCCCATAGGCTAACCAACGTAGGTATGCTACTCGCAATGCTCATTGTGTGGGAGCTTGAAGGCCATCCTCATTACGCTTCAATGGACGCAAATCAAAAGATCGCGTACGAACCCTCACCCTTGTCACGCACCGTTTTCGGGTGCTGAGTGAACATCTAGCTATATATCAGACATTGGCGCAGAGGGACTAAAGCCTCTTTTCATCGCCGGCTGCTGCGTGACCACGATCTTCCTTGATCTGTCTTTTGCAGCCGAAAGATATTTGCGGCATACAGGTCGCTTAGCAAGAAATACCAGTGTTGTGGATAAGTCGCTTTCAGCACTCTCCAGTGAGCGGTTGCCGCAACCTTTGTTAGGTCGAGACCGAACTGACCTTTTCAGTCATCTTTGCCATCGCTGGTACTGCTGGACTCATCTTACTTTCAATCTTCGACACCCTACGGCATCCCCGCCTCCACGATGGATTTCTTCTATTGTTCATGTACGGCGCTCAGCAACGTATAATTGGCGCAGCTGCTGACTCTACATCAGAGCCGGCTACGTGATAAGCGCCATCTTCATCTGCGCAGAATATCAGCGACTTGGCATCCAGTATCGTCAGCACCGCGTGCTAAGGCTTTCTTTTTGGATCAAACTGGCTTTCATCATTGTTGACTGTTGGTCTCTCCGAGTCCCATACTGCAGTTGTGGATTCCACTAATATCACATGCCCTGCTAGTAATCCTTGCGGTCATATTCGTTGCCATGACCTTTACAAGAAGGAAAAACGTCGGTGCTGTATTCGGTATGAGATCCCCTGTTCTCCCATATAATCAAATTACGGCACTAACAACAGTCACAGAATGGATCATCTCCCTAGTCTTCACCTTCTACGTCCTAAGCTTCTCCATCGATCTATTCCCCGCCGCAAAAGACAAGCAACTCAAAGGCAACCTCGAGCAAGGAGAGCTGGGTAACCCAAAACATGGCGCAGGTCACGAAATGACCCCACAGAACGGCTACGCAAACGGCTATGCCAACGGTGATGGACTCCAACACCCAGTCCCCAACGATGGATCATATCCCACAGATGATAGATACCACGCCAACGGCGGTACCGGATACACGGAACCGGCCGTGAACGGCGTATACTACGGCAACGGCGCGTCTAGACCTATTGTTGCAGCGCAGAACTTTTGATTTCCTGATCCATGAACACGCGCATTGTGAAAACCACACGAAACGTAGCGTCGAGATAGCATGGGGCGTTTTCCACGGGTGCATAGCGATCGTCCATTCCAGAGGATTACGGAAGCAGGGGTTGCAGAATAATATAATAGAAGAAAGCGAGCATTGCGGAAGCAAAGGGGCGTATGTTAGACCTAGAGTAGAGTAGCAGAAGCAAAGGGGGGGGTCCGAAAGCACGGTGACTATATATCCCTTAGATGATAATAAAGACTCTTTATTGTATAATAGACACCATGTTATGAATACATGTAGGCAAAAGGGAAAAGGGAAAATTATTCAAATGATCTTTGATCTCATCTCATCTACACGCACAACTTGGCTGGAAGCGTACAATTCAAGTCGTCGTCTGGACCGTCATCTGATAATGCCTTTGAAACATGGATAGTAAAATGTCAACCCTGCTGCAAGTATCATCGAAAAATTGAAGCGTACACTTGATCTTGACCTTCGTAAACCTCCATGATGAACTACCTACCTTGCCAACCCTTCTCCAAACGTACATAGCAAAAATTTTCTCGCTCCCACAACTACGAAACCCCCTCCAACCCTCTCCAATCCCCACCACCCCCACCACCCTCATAACCCACACCCCTCACAAAATCTCCTGAAACTTCGAATCCCTCACCGGACTCCCGCCCACGCGCCCCGCCTCCCCCAACACAGCCGGCGGCGGCGCCAACCCCTCCTCGTCGAAATGATCCAGAGCCTCCTCAAACTCCTCCTCGTGACTACTCTCCGTCTCCTGCCGCCGCATGGTCGAGCGGCCTCGCGTGTCTTCGTCGCTCGACACGCTGCTGATGGAGGGCGAGGAGGAGCGGTCGCGGTGTCGGGAGTGGCTGTGGGGTTCGGATGCCGCGTAGAGTTCGTCGTCGTCGTCATACTTCTCGGGGCCGGGAAGCACGGCGGCGGGCTGGTGGCTAGCCGTTGCGCCTTCGCGGGCTGACGAGGTTGCGGGGGGATCGAGACTACTATTATTCACTGTGTTTATGGCGGTCAGGTTGGAACCGCCTACGAAAGATTTTTCTTTGGTGCTCCTTTCGGGGGCTACCTCTTTGGTTTCCGGGGTCTTGGCGGGTTTAGTGCTGCGAGAGGAAGAGAATTTTGATTTGAGCCAGGACGAAACTTTGGATTCGCCTTTCGGCTCCTTTGACGTGGAGGAGGGGCCGGTGATGGTGGTTTGTGTGGTTGGGGCCGGGGTAGTTTTGGATGTCATGGGCTTGGTGTGCTTGGGTGGTTTGGTGAGGGTTATGGCTTTCGTTGTTGTGGATGGCTCGGATTGGTATTCTGGCGCAGCCCCAGTCGAAGGCTCGTCCGGAGGCAGCGGAACAGCGACGGCCTGGCCAAGCGTTCCAGATGAGGTGGTGTCTGACACCGGTGGAGGGTCGTCATTAACAGCAGGTGCTGACAGTACACGGGCGGCGACCAGTTTGGCATGGTCCGGATCTGTCACCGGTGGAGTAATTGTTCCCCTGAAATGTTCTGATGAGATTGCACTTGGCTCAACTGGAGATGGTTCTTCGGACAGCGATACAATATCTGGTTCTTCTGCGGACAATGGCTCAACCGTAGGTATTGGGTCGAGGACTGGAGGCTCCGTTGCGGTCGTCGGCCTTTCTTCCATCGTTTGAACGACAGCTGCCGAGGCCACAGGGGTCTCCTTCGCCCTGCGCTTCTCTTCCCGAAGGCGCTTTTCTTCTGCTTTCTTCGCCTTTTCCTCTTCCTTTTTGGCTTTTGCCTCTTGCTTTTCTTCCTCTAGCAACAATTAGCATGGCTATTATATTTTAAGACCAGGATGGCAACATACCTCGAAATTTCTTCCACTCCTCCTTGGTCCTTAGATTACGCTCCTTTTGATCTTGAGCCTTGTCCGCCGCAATCCGCTCCCTTTCTAATTGTTCTTGTCTGATTTGCTCGTCTCGGGCTCGCTGCTTCTCTGCCTTCGCGGAGATTTCATCTAGTGTCGGTTGAACTCGTTGCGCGGCAATAGCATTGATTTCAGATTGATCGAGATACTTTCCACCACCAATATTGACCTTTCCATGATTAACCATCCGTGCTTCACTATCGGCTTTCGCACGAGCGCTCGCTTTGGCCTCCCACTCCTCCATCATTGCCGGTGAAGCTTTGCCAGTCTCATTGAAAACCTTTTCATCCATACCATGCATACTGGTTTTGACGTTGCGCTGCGCAGCCGCCATTAACGAATCTCTGTCCTTTTGCCGCTTCGTTGCATCGACCTGTGCTAGCTTGTCGCTAAACAGAGACATTTCAGATCGTATTTGTCTTGAACGCGCGGCGTCGGACTCGTCGATTTGCCCGTCGCTGGAAGCTCGCCTTCGAGTCCGTCCACGTATCGATAACCTAGACTGCGGTGGGGCAGCAGCGCCATAATAATTTCTGTACGCGGCGTGTTCATCGTGAAGCTTGGCAAGACGCTCTGCTGCCAACTTCTGTGCGGCTTCTTGTAGCTTGACGTACTGAGGGGCGGATTGTTGCGCCGTCGCTGACGTTGTAGTCGAAGCCTGGCGATTATGCACACTGGTGGCAGCATAGCGGCTTTCGGCGTTTTCCAGATCCGCGGAAGCTGCATCTATTGCTTTTTGTTGCACGTCGTACATTTGCTTCGCCATTGAAATTGCCGCAGCTCGGAGGCCAGCTTGTCTGTTCTTCTCTTCGACCTCTGGTGCGACGGGTGGATGTGAGGTATACATTTCGCGGGATAGATTGGTCACCGCTGCATTATGGATCCGACCTGCGTCTATTGCACTTAGCGCTTCACTGCGTGGTTGGGTAGTCCTGTTTGAAGGTTTGTTGGCAAAAGTCGCGGCACTGAGAGCATTTACTGCAGAGTTCGCCGAGTCTGGATACGCCGGATTAGCCACAGGCATAGACCCAGCGCGCCTTCTGCTGCCAGACATAGCACCGGTCGCGGCAAGTAATGCCCTCTTGCTCTCATCAGTAGTAACGCCTTGGTATACTTGAGGGCTTAATTCTTTCATGCGCATAGCCTGCCCGGCCGCGGAATTACTGGCATCGGTCGGTTCGGGCCTCCATATATTGACGTGCCCTCCATCCTTGGCAGCAAGGAGCGCGGCTTTGGAGCCGGCAGCGCTCATTTCTGGATGCCAAAGCGGGGCAGCTTTGTAGTCTTTTGCCAACAGTGCAGCCTTGTTTGCAGATGCGGAAGGGTCAGGTTTCCAATATTCGAAGGGCTTTTGGTTGGCGTTTGCCAGGTTTGCGGCCGCTCCTGCCCAGGCATCTTTGTTGGTGAACCCTGCAGAAGGGAAAGACGGAAGGTCGCGCGGATCGGCATGCTTAAGTGAAGCAGCAGCTCCTATACAGTTGAAATTGTAAGGTGGAGGATATCTTGTCGTGAGGATTGTCAAGTCCTTACCTGCTGAGGATAACTTATTCTCCTCATCCAAAGGGTAATTGCTTCGATGTTTGTTTCCTCTATCTCCCTTTGTGTCATATAGAGCAGCATTCGCAGCTTGTTCGTCTTAGCGCGACACATACTCCGGCATGAATCTTATGAAGTGTGCTCACCTTGATCCTCAAGCTTCTGCGACTTCGTGCCGGCCATATCGCCGAAAGCGTCTCGATTGGTTCTTGGATGGGTTGGATCTTATGGCAGCACCAGTTGCCTATGGCCCCATGAAATAACAAGCTATATCTGGCCTGAAGGATGGAGAAGGTAATGTTGGATAATGGGATGTAAAGAGATGTTTACTACTGCTTGACTTATGACAGCATGGGGGCTAGTCGACACTACAAGCTGGGAGGGGATGTCAACTGGACTGTACCGATGACGTATGAGGCTACAGTACTCCCCTTTCTTGGACGCCCAACGCTTGGCTCAACTTAGGTACATTTCACGTATCTCTGGGTACCTTAGCAAACTACCTACCGTACAAGGGACACAGGCCTGGACTATGTATCTACTTACCTTAGGTAAATTAAGGCTCTACCGTTTACCATCTATCCAGATTGGACCTGATTTGGTGTTAAGCTGTGGAGTGTTCGCTAGAATCACGGTGACAACACTGCAAATGACCGATAACACTAACTCGTTATATCTATCTGCTATGACAGAAATTTGCATGCTCCGATGCGCACAGAAGTAGTAGTATGGCTCAGAAACCTACGATGCTCGACGGTGAAATCGTTCCTGAGAGCCCCTTCCCCTCCATCTTAAACTTCCGTGATGTTGGACAGACTGTGAATCGTCTTCAAGGCTCAACGTGAGTGACTCCTCCAATTGCCCCTAAGCTAGCAATCGTGTAAAGCTTGGGCTGAGTCTTCGTAGCGCCTTACGAGAAGGGCAAGTTTTCAGAAGTGCAAGGGTACGTCGAAGCGCATCCTCATGCCTTGAACGATGCTGACTTACGGATGTAGCCCGACGATGCAGTTTCTCAAGATAGGAGAGCTTTGGTTGAAAGGTTCCATATGGCTACTGTGATTGACTTGAGATCTAAGTCTATAACCCCCTAATATCCCTTCTATAATGCTACGTTTCCTAAGCCTCCTCATAGAACTGAGCACGTTAATCAAGCCAAGAAGCGCAATGACCTTGTTGCAAGTTCGGCAGCAGCACCCCGATCGAATAGCGCGGCGGCTGAACCGCTAAAGATCTCCCAGATACGGTATCACGAGATCAATCTCAATGGTAGTGCGTACGAGCGGGCACTCTTGTGGAAGCTTAGATGGTCCAGCTTGACGTCTGTTCCGTTGGTTTTCCCATTCGGACATTTTTTCTAACCATCTACTAGAAAGTTAATAAGTCTCATAACCCTCGGCTACAGGACCGAAGCTATCAGCATCCTAGGCCGAGAAGTCATGCAGTCTCAGGGACTCATCGGACTTGGCAAAGACTCCCTCGACCACAGCAAGTCCGAGATTCGTCAGGTCTTCCAAGTGCTGGCCGATTCGAGGGAATATCCTGTCATGATCCATTGTACCCAAGGGAAAGACCGGACAGGCCTTGTCGTCATTCTCTTGCTGCTCTTGTTGGAGACTCCTTTACATATAGTTTCTGCGGACTATGTGGCCAGCGAAAGACTTTTGTTATCGGAAAAGGAAGTAAGAATGCAGGAGCTGAAAGAGATGGGACTGAGTGAGGACTTCGCTGGCTGTCCTGGGACCTTCGTAGCAGATATGCATGACCATATCAGGAAGACATATGGTAGCGTGCAAAGATACCTGCAGTGTATTGGGGTCGGCCAAGCCATGCAGGAAAAGATTAAACAGAATGTGCTTGAGCAACAACGTCAATGATATAGGCGTTTCTAGAGAACGAATAGTGTATCGGTCATTTCTCAAGCCCAAAGTGACGGACAACTGCCGCAAGGACCAATGAATATCCCGATCCAGAATCCACGTTGTTTTCCTCCAACACCTTTGTCATTGCCACCAGTACACCCGAAGCTTCGAAGGCGCTCATCGCAGACTTCTCCTCTGCCGTCGCCTTGCAGAAAGCTCAGAACCCGTGTTAACTCCATAGCCTACTCCATAGGGAACAACATCAACCCGTACGCTAGAGTTTTCCGCATCATCGTCGTAATCGGAATCATCTTCGCTGGGATTAGCCTCATCAGGGGCTTCGTCTATGTACTCTCGTCGAAGAATTGAGGGATCAGACGAAGCAGCATAAGGCCGTGCTATAGGGGGTACTCTTCGTACACTGGAGTACTGAACTTCTGGCGGTCCTGACACATTCCTTCGGCCTTGGCTGTATTGCACGGGCATCTGTGGAAGTGGAGGAGAATGCGTTTGGTACTGGAAAGGCTCGTTAGAGTAGGGCTGACTGGAAGAAGCTGAACGGGGCCGGGGAATCCAATTGGGATCATCCGGTAGACGCCGCGGCAAAGGTGGCGAACGAGACGATGGCGGTGGTTGCGAGGGTTCTGGTACTGAGACATACCGCCTTTGCTGAGTGTGTGCTTGGTTTGGTGGCAAAGGAGGACTTAGCTGCTGTAGATTATGAGAGCTTGTAGATCGTGACCCAGAACGTGATGATCTTCCCTGTGGCGCGGAGCCAGAAGATGGATAATAGCCAAACGGCGCATAGGACGGAATGCCATCTGAGCCAGGTACAATCATTCCCGGAGGTGTCGCGCGAGCAGGGCTGGACGAGCCACTCTTACTATATCCTGGGATGAGGTCCTTCGAGCCCCTCTTCCCTAGCTTGTCGTTCTTGATTGTATTACCGAAATATCCAGTACTTCGACGTCGTTCCACATCCTTCGAATTTGTCTTTGCGTCTCTAGACTTCGCTTGTTCTTTCCGCCTTTTTCGTTCTAGGGCATCGATCTCTGGTTGGGTTAACTTGACATTGGTCCTGCCAAGCATCTGCGCACGACGTATACGTTCCAGAGCTCTCTGCACGAGCATTTCTTCCTTATCTCTCAAAGCCAATTGCATTGTACCCCCGGATACTCCTTCCGAGTCATTTTCCTCTTCTGAAGATCTGGAGCTGTAACTATAATTATGATCACGTCGTTGTCGGTTTCGAATCCCGAGTCCCAAATCTGCGCCAGTGAAATGTAATTCATCACCAGGGTATGTACCATGTAAACCAACGCCTTGCCCGTTATCGTCGTCGTCGTCACTGTCTATTTCTTCAACGCGACGATCTGCCTCCCACTGCCGACTTCGCCTTGCGTCTCCTTTCCTCCTCTTTCCCTCCCGAGCCCCTGATGGTCTTCCCCATGAGGGCATATCTTTTGGAGTTCGCGGCCGACCACCTAGACCGCCTCCTCGGAAAAAGCTGTATCGATCGGTTTGTCCATGAACGACGCATGGCCTAGTATGCTTACGCCAGTGGCTCCGACCAGCCAAAGTGCAGTCGAGATAGGCGACGCCCATATGAACAGGGGTACGGCGATTACCAGTAAACCAGTGTAGAGCTGCGACGTTGTTGCACGCATAAAGCCAAGCTCAAGATCACGACCGCCCAATTTCTTGATTCCGAACAATCCAAGGCCAACAAAAATGATGTCGAATAGTAGGGTGAGATTTGTAAGTAGACTGTAGATCCCCAGCATTATTGCAACGGCAGCGTAATTGCTTGAAAAGTAGCCCAGGTTGTAGTTGACTCTGCTTTGCATCTCCCCGAAAGTGGTGGGCTTGGAAAGACGTTTGAGATCGAGAAATTCGGAGATAGGTTTTAGATTGGCAAATCTGGTTCCGATTGACTGAGAACGTACGCTGTCAAAACGGGATCCGAGATTTAGACGGGACGTCAAAGCCTCGAGGGGGATCTGAATGCGTGCCATTGCTGAATGTCAAATGGTCTGAAGTCCTCGGAGCACGAGGGTGTAAGGTATGAAACGGATGGTAAGGAAGCTGCAGTCCGTTAGATTTGGGATACTTTTAATATGGGCCCATTTCGTCTGCATAGAAGCATTGAAGGCTGAGACCACCTACACACTGTTTGAACCTTAAGAGTAGAACGGCCTTTAGAGAGACGTAAAGTGGTCGCGTGCAGGCGGTTGAAAATGGGGAATTATTTAGATGAAGCTGGGGCCTGACTATTCGTTCTTTATTCCACGGTCCTGTCCGGAATTGATGACTTGGAACGAGACGCACCATTAAGGTTGTTCAACTGCGGCCCCCAACACATTGTTGTCAAGTGCCAGGCAGCTGAGTCCGCCCGCCTAGGAAGACAAAGAGGAGCGGAAGGGTTACTTAAGGAACTTTTGGCAACAACCAACCAAGCAGGCTTTTGCTTTTTGACTGTGGGCTTTCCTACCCCCTCCGAGCCCAAAGGCCATCTCTCACCGCACTCCCCTGCAGACTTCCCGATTGGGCCACGTTTACGTCTTAGGGCAGTTCTTACATAAGAAAACTAGCTTCCGGTACCTTACTTCAACACAAGAGGTCCTCAAATTAATATTGGCCTTACACTCTTTTATCATGAAAATCTCACTCTTTTCATTGTTGGTTTGGGGAGCTTTATTAGCCCTGGTAGCTGGCTGGGGGAAAGACGGTGAGCGAAGTCGATATATGTGGGGACATTTGCAGCTTTTCCTAATTATATCTCTCCACAGACCATGAGATCTTTCGTCTACGGGACGAACTGGAGGCTTCGGAAGGCCCCGATGTAACATTCTACGGTACGCAGATCTATTTGAACTAGACTTCAAGCTCAAGTGGACTGAAAATTACCTTGAATCAGATTTCTTGGGTGTGAAGCCCAGCGCATCACAAGATGATATCGCCAAAGCCTACAGGAAGCAGTCCCGTCTGATGCATCCTGACAAAGCCAAGCAATCCTTTGTTGCATCGAGGGCGAAGCCAACCTCAAAATCCAAGCCGGATCCACGGAACAAGAAGCCTGGTGTCCATATTAGCAAGCCTCCATCAGAATCGGAGATTCATGACGCGGTCAAGAAGGCCAGCGACCGGTTTGCGCGACTTGCGGTGATTACCACTATATTGAAGGGACCAGGGCGGGAAAGATACGACCATTTTTTGAACAATGGCTTCCCTAAATGGAAGGGCACCGGCTACTACTATGCACGATTCCGTCCGGGCCTTGGGACCGTGCTCATTGGTCTGTTTGTACTATTTGGAGGCTTGGCCCATTATGGTGCAATGTACGTAAGCTGGATGAGGCAAAGAGAATTCGTCGAGCGGTACATTCGACACGCGAGACGAGCGGCTTGGGGTGACGATTCGGGTATTCGAGGGATCCCTGGTATCGACACAGTTGGTGCGGCACCACCTGCCGCTGCCAGCCAAGAAGATACAGCGCCTGTGCTTAACCGAAGGCAGAAGCGCTTGCAAGAAAGAGAGAGTAAGAAAGAGAAGGACACCAAAAACGCCCGTGGCGTACGCCGGAGTGGTACAAGTACACCACTTGATTCGGAATCTGAAGCTGGCCCACAAGGCTCAAAGAAAAGAGTCCAGGCGGAGAACGGCAAGACCTTGGTTGTGGACTCGGTAGGAAACGTGTTTTTGGAGCAGGAGAATGAGGATGGGGTAAAGGGTGAATACCTTTTGGATCCCAATGAAGTATCAAGGCCTACGTTTCGAGATACCGTGCTTTTTCGTCTGCCTACATGGATCTACGTCAGTATTAAAAGTCGGGTATCAGGGGGTACCTCTCATCTCGAGGACGGCGAATTGGAGGATGATTCGGCAAGCGCCGAGGAGAGTGGAGACGTTATTGCCGATGCAAAGCATGGTATAGCACGGAAACGTGGGAAGCGGAATGGGAAGGCGCATTGAATGTCAATATATATTCATTTCTTTTCAAACATTATTTATCTCGTGTACAAACAATGCTTTGATACAGACTACGTAAATCCGCTTTTAACAAAGTACCATTGAGGTTCAAGTCAGCCTACGTTAGCTGTTGACTGAGTTGAAGCTGATACTACGTAGCAGATCTATTCGAAAACCAACACCGTACCATTAACGACAAAATAACCCTCACGACAGGATTGGATTAATATCAAAATACCGGCGTGGGTCATCCCATGTCTAGGGCACGAGACCAATGCCCACAATTCTATTCATGTCATACAAATCATTCCACGGTTTACATTTATGGGGGTATCCTGTCAAACAGGTTATATGTCAAGATCCGCGCATATGGAAAGTATAACAATATAGTTCATCGAACTGTCCATTTTCTACAAGTACATCCGGTCAGCACCAGGCTTCCAATAGGCACTTGAACAAGGGAAGCTGAATCTTACTTTATCTGACGTACATTTCCCCAATACTATCGCAAAGAGCGTCTATCACCTTAGATAAACATCTGCGCCATCTTCATCAGACTTTGGACGCCGCCGCCTCCGCCACCATGATCACTGCGACCACCGAAGCTGGAGCCTCCAAACCCTCCTCGCCCACCCATAACACTTGAAAGACCAGCCGGCAGCCGAATGCCAAATTGCTTCAGTACGTTGGCAAGGGCCCCGCCCGTAACAAGAGGCATGACTACCAGCATGAAGACCTTCATCGGGTGTTTTCGGGCGTAGTGATAGAAATCACGAATGATGCGCTTGATCTCATATACCATCTTCTGGATATAGCCATCGCGTGGGCGTCGTTTGTAGTGTGATGTTGACGAATGGCGGGATGTTGAGTAGTGAGATCGAGTAGGAGATTGGCGTCCAGGTCCAGAAAACCAGGCCATTGTTTCAGTCTCGACGGATTACCCTCTGGTGACTTGGTGTAGGTGCCCAATAGTGGTATTGAGACAGAGAATAGCTTGATGGCGGATGTCGTGGTTTTGAACGATTGGCACGAAGGAGCTCCACTCACCGCCCTCAAGAGGTTGGGCCGGGGCTGAAGGGAAGCTTGTCTTATGCAAAGCTTTGATTCGCAAGGCTTGCCGAGACGCTAAGTAGAAATGACGCTTTACCGCTCTGGGGTCGGCCGCTGAACTTCGACCGGGGCAGTAGGTAGTGGGGGAGGGTTTCGACTGACGGTGCGTCACCGTCTCATGTTCAAGGCCCTTCACTCGTGACACCCAACGCGCTCGTCTGCTCTGAACTCTACCGTTTCCCTAAAAGACCTTCAGTACCGAAGCCTACTACGGTGCGCAATTACTCTTGAGCTATCTGCACACCTACATTACTCGCCGTCGTTCTAAACCTGCTCCCTTGAGCTGCGTCGTTCTGCAAGATGGCTGGTAAGCAAGGTCTGATCGAGGACACTTGCAGAGACATATTCTGATACAGAGTTTCTAGACGCACCAACTGATTATTGTATGCTTCGCTCTACGTTATTTCATGCCTGCCAGCCTGATAGGAATAGATAAGGTTCTTGACATATCCCCAAGCGCGACACAACAGCAGATTCGCGATGCGTACAAGAAGTACTGTGCTACCCTACGCCCTTAATGGATTGAACCACTGACATGCGCAAGACAAGCCCTAAAGTCCCATCCCGACCGCGTCCCCTCCGACTCCCCAGAACGCCCCGCCCGAACAAAGACATTCCAGAAAATCAACGATGCCTACTTCACCCTCTCAGACCCTTCTCGTCGTCGTGACTACGACGCCGCACGAACCTACCATGGCTTCCCCGGTACATCAGCCTCGGATTCGGACCCAGAGGAAGAAATCCCTCGCCCGCAAGCCGGTTCTGGTGGTGGAGGATTCCCCTGGTCGGCCTTCGGGTTCGGGTCCAGGAATGACATCAACCCAGATGAAAAAAGCAACGAGCAGTTTGGGTCCGTGTTTGAAGAGATGTTGCGAGAAGAGGGCATGGCCGAGGGGAGGGAAGCGAGGCCGACAAGCAAATTCTGGAGTCTTGTTGGTGGACTGAGCGGAGGCGCAATGGGATTCATCATGGCCAATTTCCCAGGTGCGCTGGCAGGAGCAGTTGCGGGAAATAGACTGGGTGCTGTGAGGGATGCAAGAGGGAAGAGCGTCTACTCGGTCTTTCAAGAGCTGCCTCAGGGGGACAAGTCGAAATTACTCGGTCAGCTTGCGGCGAAGGTTTTTGCGCACGCGGTGGGTTCTGCATAGGTGGTGGTCGTTTGCACTTCGCTGGCGTGGGTTTCCAAGGCATCTCTAGGGTAGTTGGGTTGGTTTTTTGCATTCCTGCTTTTAGACGTACTCGAATTCATGTCCAAACCGTTTAGTGAATCTAGAACATCGACAAGAAACCGTCAGTTTCGCCCATAATCTGATCTGTACAGATTAAAAATGGACGACATAAACGAGCCTGATCTGATACTTACTCCTACAGGATTTGGTAAATTGGGTAAACCAAGCCAGAGCATTTGAAAGGAATTAAACCGAAAAGCACCATAGCGAAGCTGAGATAAAACACCCCTCTAATCCGTATCCCAGCATAAACCAAAGTCTGATAACTTTGGGTTTAAGCCGAGGACTACTGTTGCACCCAGCCCTTCCTTTCAAACCCCTCTCGTGCCACCTCACCACGTGCCCAATAATCTCCGCCAAAGAAAACCGATCTCCTCCTACTGAGCTGTAACGTCCTGGTTCTTTTTTCCTTGGCTGCCACTTGCATCCACCCATACCGCTGCTTCTTCTCGCCAGCAGATCTGGATCTCGGAACGGAAGCGGTGGTTTTGACAAATTTGGGGGTGGTGTGCTTTGTGGATTGTCCGATAAGGTATGCTACCTTTATTTAGAGGCGGAACTCGAGTTGGTGTTGGAGGGGTAGGCGCATATTGCCGTATCCGAAAAAAAAAAGCCATGGGTCAAGCTGCCGGCATGCCGTTTTGAGCGGGGAAGAAAGAAAGGGTTTGGAAATGTAGATGATTAAGGTATCTCAATACTTATCAGCACGGTATGTCTTGATTAAGGAAGTTTTATCAAGTTGCGGGCTACGAACGGTCACTGGCAAGATCTCCGGAAAGAGTGGGTAGGGTGCATTCTTGGTTTCGTAAACGAGACGGGTGTGGCTACTCGCAGCAGATGTAGAAAAATTGGAAATTGGAAAAGCTTCGTGCTTGGTGATATGATATCCTACGTAGTAGGAGATATAGTTGGAGGAAGATGATATTACGAGATGAATGAGATAGGTGACGGTACTCATTCGAGGCGTCCATTTAATTGCACTCGAACGTAATGAAATTGTATGATGATAACCTATGGTCATTGAAGCATGGGAAAGTCTTGTCCTAACAACAGAAAGTGGCCCATCAGTCATCAGGTCGTAACAACTATCCAATGTTACAAGGGAAAGTTCCTGTAGGAACTGCTGTTGTCCGGTGTGAATACCGGTAAGCCTATTGACCCCACACTCTTTTGCTCTCGTATCGTAATTTAAAAGAAACCCTTGATAGCTTGCTTGCTGATTCTGTTGAGAAACCTGCGATACTCTGCGACGCCTGAAGTACTCGTGCATTCCGCGGTTCTCGCTCTCGTGAGGTTCTACTGGATGCATGTAGCGTTGGAGAAGAGACAGGGCGAAGGACGCGCTTACTCGTAGCGGGGTCTTGCCCCAGGATTTGACACATGACGTCGACTTTGACACTCACATTATCAAAATCTACCCTTTTTGATGCGACAGCTCTATCAGCGACGTTGCCGCAATGCGCTATATGATCATTCAGTTTGTGTTGTTGTTCGTGTGTACCGGCCCACTTCTTGTCTTTGGAAACCCTGTTCTTCAGGTTCCTTTGACTGGAAGTCTTTTGGAGGCAAATCGAAACATCTCTGTTGAGCTTTTCGCTGACCTCGAGGAGCTATCGCGTATTGTGGATATCTCCTATTGTGTGGGCGCAACGGGCACTGGCATACAGAAGCCTTTTCTCTGCTCGAGTCGATGTCAAGACTTCCCGCATTTTGAATTGGTTACAGTAAGCACCTTGAGAGTGAGTCACTCAAGCATGACGCTGACAGCTGTTGCTGTAGACGTGGAACACGGGGATCTTACTTTCTGACAGCTGCGGATACATTGCTTTGTCTCATTATCCATCAGTCCCGCGCATCATCGTCGCTTTTCGAGGGACATATTCCGTAGCCAACACCATTATCGACCTGTCAACTGTGCCCCAAGAATATATTCCATACCCTGGTGATGATGATAACGATAAATCTTCTAGCGACGGTCTGTTCAGCTCATTAACTGGTCCTCGCCAGATATTCCGGAGGTCCATCGATCCTGAAAAATCCGATTGTACCAATTGCACGGTCCACCTAGGCTTCATGACCTCGTGGAGGCACACTAGGCCCCATGTCGTTCCTCATCTCGAAGAGCTCATCAAGCACCACCCGGAGTATCAGCTTACGTTGGTAGGGCATTCCCTAGGAGGCGCTGTTGCCGCGTTGGCTTCCCTTGATTTCAAGTCGCGGGGCTGGAACCCACAAGTCACGACTTTCGGAGAGCCAAGAATTGGAAATCAAGCGCTCATGAAATACATCGATAAGGGGTTTTCTAGCGATCATCGGAACAGCACTAGTAAAATGTTCAGGCGGGTAACACACGTCGATGATCCTGTGCCTTTATTACCACTAAGTGAATGGGGTTATGGAATGCATGCCGGAGAGATATACATCTCAAAACCTGAGCTTCCATCGGAGATTGAAGACCTCCAGTCTTGTGTTGGCGATCAAGACCCTCGATGTATTGCCGGTGCAGACGATTCTTACAACAGAGTACCTATGCATAGCATCGAGCGAGATAAAGCAATTGCAGAGGCTAAAGACTGGTGGAACGAAAGCAAAGGCTTCTTAACGGTACCAGCTCGATTTCGGATCTGGCAACTTTTCTTTGCTCATCGGGATTACTTCTGGAGGCTTGGGTTATGCCTCCCTGTGAGTAGTCCTAAGGATTGGTACGAGGAGCTTCCTGGGTTTGGGTCTGATCCGTAGTACCGTAGTGTCTTTCTGTATTTGAGCGCTGGCGTTGGCGATTCTCTGCGTTACAGCGTTGCTTAGCTATCCTTATATTCTAATCCTCGAGACAAGTCTTTTTAAAGGGCCGACCTTGAACGTCAACGTGAAATGTTTCTAATGCCTGGTGACGAGTACATCTCCAGTTGTCTTTGACCTTTCCGCAAGAGATACTCGATTGCTGCGAAATCCTTTGTATCAAGTGTGACATGCTCCTTGAACTCATTCCTGATTTGAAGCGTTAGTATTGAAATATAGGCTTCGGCTATGCTCTTTACCTGGCATATCTCCGGAAATTCTCCTGGGCATCCTTTTCATTGTTACTTTTTGAATACAAGGTCCATTCCCCAGTTGATGATCACTTACCATGGGCTTCTGCCTTACTGCTCTCAGACATCGTCTATACAATGACAAAACATCTCTCTGTAGTCCTGAAAGCCTCATATTGACACCTTCACTCTGCCTGCTGCTGTAAACAAAGCAAACGATCGAGTACGGACAGCTTGGCGAGAGTCCTCCAGCGGCAATAGCGCCGGCAGTTCGTTAACTCCGATGCTGGGGATGATGATCCTCTCCCCACTTCTACCTACTTTCCCGATTGCTCATATTGCAATTGCATTGACATTATATAATCGATAAAAACACGAAGATCAGTACCCAACTGTGCAATGCCAGCCTTCTCTGTGAGTCTCTGCATCAATACCTCAGTTCAGAACTCTTAGCAACCATTAACAGCTCCCAGCGTCTGGTCCGATTTCTTGCCAAAGATGGCCGGACATATTATGGCGACGCTATCTTACCGGCAGGCGTGAGTGACATTGGAAAGACCAGGCAGGCGCGCGTTATCAAGGGAGATATATTTGGCCAGCATGATGTAACCGAGCAGGTTGCGGTAAGAGACAGATAGGCGGATGGGATAGCTTGTCAGGAAGCTCGACTAAGCTCTGCAGGACGTGAGACTGCTACTAGCGCCGCTGGCAAAAGAAGACGTGAAGACTGTGAGGTGCTTAGGGCTCAACTATGAGCAGCATGCGAAAGAGGTGCGCAAGGTTTCCATTAAACAATCTCAGACCGTGCCTAACACCACCGTAGTCAAACATGCCCCTGCCAAAATACCCAATACTCTTCTATAAGCCCGCCACGTCTCTGGGCGGTCCCTTTGACAATATCCCTGTGCCAGCCATGGCCCAGGAAGTCGAGGGTCTAGATTACGAATGTGAGCTCGTTGCAGTAATCGGCAAAGAGGCTCGAGACGTGTCCGAGTCCAAAGCTCTCGACTACGTAATGGGCTATGCTGTTGGCGACGACATTTCGCACCGAGAATGGCAAATCAAACGCGGTGGCGGCCAGTGGTCAATGGGTAAAGGTTTCGATGGGTGGGCTCCCTTTGGACCTGGGATCGTATCGTCAAGCATCATCAAAGATCCACAAACACTAAGAATATGGACAAAGCTGAATGGGAAGACTGTTCAGGATTCTTCGACAAAAGATCTGATTTTCGGGGTTGCGAAGACGATTGCGTTCTTGTCGCAGGGAACGACACTTATGCCAGGAGATTTGATATTTACGGGGACGCCGCAAGGAGTTGGGATGGGAAGAAACCCCCAGCTGTGGCTCAAGGATGGCGATATCGTCGAGGTTGGATTGGAGGGTATTGGGACTTGTATAAACAAAGTTGAACATGTCAAGAGTAGGCCAAAATTGTGAGGGAGTTTAGCCTGGGATTGAGTAGGGAACCTTGGAGTATATTACGAGCCAGCCTTTTCCATCACCAGTGCAGCACATGGGTGAATGAATCTGCAAGACGTATCGCTTCAATGACGACTCCTCGATATTTCGAATATCGTGTCGAGAAATTAAACTACCTGAGTACCATATCCCTTGATAGTCTCCGCAAACGCCCAGCTCTGATTTTCCAACAGTTCATCTTCTTTTAGGTCCACTCCTCCCTCCTTTGTAACCACAGCCATGGAATACTTGTCCAAACTCCTCGCGTCTCTGTAGAAAAGCACCTTCATGCACTCCTTCACCGCAGCCACAGCCTGTTCTCTAGATATAGATTGAACCGCGGCCTCATCCTCCACCAGCTTCCTCAGTAGCGGTTGGGCCAGATGCGCCCCAAAGCCGGTTGCTAATGTTGGCGATGAAAATGTCGTGCCTAACAGGTCAACCGAGCTTAGGAAAGGCTTGTCATCTCCATCAAGTCCAGCGACCAGTATTTGGTTCCATAAAGGATTTATATCCGTGCGGCGCTTGTACATGACCTTGGAGAGGTAGGTGTGTAGATTTTTGGCGTTTAGATCGTGGCCATTAGAGCCGTAGTTCCCTTCGATATCGAGAGAGGTAAGATGTCTGTCGAGATATTGCATGTCTGAGACATCGCCACCAATACCGATGATGATTTTGGAGTTAAAAGGACGTAGGCGCTTCACGTCTGTGAAGCGTGCAAGGGAACCATAGGAAGCTACAGTGAAGTCAGCAGACACGAGTATCCATAATGCAGCAGAGCGAGCCAACCTAGGTTATCTGCGGCGATTACTACCCCATCCTTGAACTTGACAGCAACGACTGATGTCCCCGTTACTATTGGCGATTGTGTGTGGTTTTTGGGACCGGTTGAGTGTAGATATGACGGATCGTAAGCTCCATAGACATCATCCCGTGGCTATGTATTTATCCAGAGGATCAGCTTGGGCTCTTTCCTATGTAGTGTATGTGACATACCCGGCCCCAGGCCTGCGGAAGATGGTTCATGGCGGAGGTTATAGGACTGACGATTAGCGGGATAGTTGTGCTTCTACGAAAGGTTTGAAGGACGCAATGTGATAGAATGTTCCTTCAATAAGCTGGTCTAAGTTCTTGAGCTGATGATGAGTTTTGAAGCTCAAGCTGTGGTCTACGCGGTTCACAAAAATACACTTGGCGTTTCTGGGTATTAGCGTGTGCAGAAAGCTCTGCAATCCTTGGCATTCATTTTTGCGCTACCCCACGGTCCCTTTTGTATGGGGAATTCGGAAATTCAACCTCACCCCCCCCAAATTGCGGAAAATTGAAGCTATTCAGACCTCTTTGTTTGTTGACGTTCTTAACGCATTTTCAGCTATGATCGGCCCACTACCTGCAGCGATTCGCTCCAGAATCGTACGACTTCTACTACTTCATTGGCAACCCGCCGCCATCGTCGAAGAGGTTCACTGCTGTCCTAGAACAGTGTATAGCATTCTAGAGAATCTCTTCATGTATTCGTCATCGTTTAAACCTCAGTTTCGCCCCAAAGGGGCCCCCCGCAAGGTGTTTAAGGCAGCTGAAAATGGCCTCATAGCCTACCTTGAAGAACAGTCGTGGGTCATGCAGAAAGAGATGGTCTGGTACATATGAGAGGAGTGGAGCATTAACGTGCATCGATCCACGATATCAAGAATTCTGAAAAGGAGACGCTGAAGTAATAAAAAAGGACAGCGTGTAGGAGTCAGACAAAACGATGAGCTTCGTTTGAATTGAATAGCAGACATGCTTCGTTTGACGGCCGAACAGCTCGTGTTCGTGGATGAGTCTTTATTCAACGAGACCACAGGCTGGCGTCATCAAGCCTACGCTCCCGTTGATCAACCAGCTCGCTATCAAGCCTCTAGAACGAGAGGGCATTGCTGGAGTGTTCTTCCGGTCTATACGAAAGATGGATATCTATCCTGTACAGGCATTCGTGAAGGCTGGTTCAACGGCGAGGCTTGCGGAGGAGTTGAAGGCAACCGGGGTTCATCTACATCCGGTGGAATGAGAGCTTCTCTACGGTGACGGCCGGGAGGGGCAGCTCGGTCGGGGGGGGCAGCTCGATCAGTGGTCTTTGACGGCTGTTCAGCCCGAGTCGTCGGTTTCCTACGCCTTCCGGATGCTCTAGAGGGGGTGAGAGGGTCATCTAGAGGTAGGTTTTGACTTCGGCGTTGAGGCATTTCGAATAAAAACGGTTACAAGAACGTCAACAAACAAAGAGGTCTGAATAGCTTCAATTTTCCGCAATTTGGGGGGGGTGGGGTTGAATTTCCGAATTCCCCATACAAAAGGGACCGTGGGGTAGCGCAAAAATGAATGCCAAGGATTGCAGAGCTTTCTGCACACGCTAATATGTGATTTTTGTTTATGGATTGTTACTGGAAGTTTACCTGGATCTCGAACGCTTCCGCTTGGGAGACCTTACACTTGTTTCCTGCAGGGCGCCATCAGTCCGTCCGCCTCGACGATCCAAACTGTTCCGCATATTCGGAATTTGAGGCGACCTTATGCTTTCGCGATCCAGGCCAGCCATGACCCTCTCCGCCGCGCTGCCCCTGAATCCTTTGGCCACAACAGCATTTCCTGGCGTCCCACTCCTGCTCAGCGGCTCAGTGCGAGTCGCAGAGATGAAACTTACGCTCTCACGTTGTAGACGTGATTTATCTTCTTCGTTCTTTTTCGTGAGTTCTTGTTGGCTTTTCGCCAACTCCTCCTTATAAGCCCAAGAAGGAAACCCTGTAGGATCCCAGATCTCCCTCGGTAGCGTTGTACTGTATTGGTCATGCTCATCCACACCCGCGGAAGCCGTTAGCTTCTGGAGTAGGCTAGGGTTCTTAAGTGCCGAAGATCTGGCTAACTTTTCGTTGAAATGAACACCTTGCCGCTTAAGCTCTAGGAAGTGCTCAAACTTCTTTTCCATTCCAGGGGGTGGAGATCCAGGCGGCGACGGTGGTATACTCATATTGAGGATTTGGGGAAGCGTGAGATCCCGGACTGAGGTGCTGTAGGCGGAGTAGGGCGATTGTGGAGCAGAATAAATATCATTCACCGATGCCACGCTTGTTGGAGGGCCCAATGGTCCAACCAAATTGCCGTTCGAAGCATGGACCTGGGGAACAGAAGATCCGTGACCCAGAGGATTAGTTGATACCAGAGACACTTCTTAAGCAATGTTAGTTAGTAGTCAAGTAGAGGCACAAGTTGGGTGAGAAACTACTAAGTGGCGGGAGCATCGGAACTTCGTGTCCATCTTGCTTCAACGTCTAGGTCTGTTCCGTCAGCAACAGCGTTTGAACAAGTGGGCTCAAAGCACCTGGGTAAGGTCCAGTAGAAAGCACTTTATAGCGGATAGGCTTGATCATACCTTGAGTGCTGAGTCTTCTGTTGACCCAGATTCTTCCTCATCGCTACTTCCATAGCCCACCAGACCAGACATGGCAATGAGTGAACATGACAGCCGTTGCTCGAGACTGAGCCTAGTAGAATAGCCGAATGGAAACCCGCTGACGCTTGGCGTATTGAAACCCAGCTAAAACTAATATAATACAGACTAGGTTCCCTTGAGCTTGCGCATCACCAAGGTATCTCACCTAAACAAACAGTCAAGCTACATTGACTGCCATACTCAACCTCCACATCATAATCCCCTGATGGCTTCACTGTTAAGCGGCAATTCAGATATGGTCTCCGGACCTGGCTACTCCTTCTCTCAAACCGCGACCACCGCCGGCCACAGAGAGCACAGCTTCTATCCGTAAGCTACGTGATGACTTTGTTAGCAGCGTTCAAGCTTACTTTCACAGATATGCAGACAACGGAGGGTCTACATTAGGTATCACCGGCAACGATTTTGCCATTCTCGCCGGCGACACTCGATCAACATCAGGATACAGCATCAACACCCGATACGCACCCAAAGTCTTTAAGATAGGCGGCGACGATGAAGCAGGAGAAGGTGCGCATATCGTACTCTCAGTGGTCGGCTTCGCAGCAGATGGGCAAGCTCTAAAGGAACGCCTCGATGCCGTCGTTAAAATGTACAAGTATCACCATGGCAAGAAAATGTCGGTCAAAGCGTGTGCACAGAGATTATCCACCATTCTATATCAAAAGCGATTCTTCCCGTATTACGTCCATGCTATCCTAGGAGGGCTGGATGAGGAGGGGAAAGGTGCACTTTACAGTTACGATCCGGTGGGTTCATACGAGCGGGAGCAGTGCAGGGCAGCAGGTGCTGCAGCGAGTCTGATAATGCCATTTTTGGACAACCAAGTGAACTTCAAGAACCAATACATCCCAGGGAGCGGTGAAGGGCATGCATTAGAGGCACGGAAGGCGGAGCCTCTCTCGAGACAAGAGGTTGAGCAGCTTGTGAGAGATGCCTTCACAAGTGCGGTGGAGAGACACATCGAGGTTGGCGATGGGTTGCAAATGCTGGTTGTGACAAAGAATGGGATAGAGGAGATCTACGATCCTTTGAAGAGGGACTAGCACTGATCTCTTCCTTAGCCAGAAAGCATTTGCATAAGGCGTCTTTGATTGGACCACAGCGTTCTATATTGCTCGCTTTTTGAGCACTTCTATTCATACCGTGATCCGTTTTGTGGATGCCTGCCGTGCATGTCTTACGCATCACTCAGCCTTTACAACTCCTCAACAATGCAGTTTTTGTATGTCACTTTGTTGAGACATTCCCAACCCACCTGGAATCCAACCAGCCATAACGCCGCGCTAGAGCCATGCAAGAGGTAAAAAAAGGTACCTAGAAACGCTCCTTCATTCGCGACGCAACTGTTCGGAGATTGCCGTACACCTTGCCCTGCAAACGGAGATCAGTTAGCATTGAATCAGCGAGGGCGACGGGCACTGGGACTTACGGGAGGGCTTCCCAGGATCAGACTGACGATCGCTTCTCGGGCGATGTGTATGTTCTTAAAGCCACCAAGAATATGTATTTTCTGATCAGCCAATACTACCCGTGTACGGCTTGCATTCTCGATGGCGAACTTTGTTTTCCCATCCTGGAGCTTTTCAGTATTCCAACTGCCAAAATGAGCACCTCCAAACGTACCTTTCCAGCAATGCGCCCAATCGCTCGCCCTAGATGTTCTCCGTTCAAAGTTTTTACGTCCTTAATCTCAAATGTTTCAATGTATAGATCATCTAGCCGCAACAGCGCGATAGAGTCGTCAACATCAAAACCCAGGCTAAAAGCTTTTACAAAATCTTCGCCTTTCTGCAATGCGCCTGAATCCGTAGTATACTTCGACGTCCTTAACTCCACTGCTCGAGCTTTGATAGTGATTCGTACTTGCAATTTCAGGTGTTCGACCAGAGGGGGGTAGATTTTGGGCCATGCGGATTTCAGGGGCGTCATACGGTGGGGGGGAATGAGAACTTTTCGGGTCTCGCTTCGGTGGGCTCGCTCGATATTCTTTGCTGGGGGAAAGCTTGGGCGCCCTTCTTCGTCTATACGCATTTCTGTATCCTCTCTCTGCATTGACTGTGGTGTAACCTCAGACAGAGCGGTACTAGTCGCGTCGACCAGTAGCTCGTCATCGTCATCTGATCAGTAGGTAAGCTTAGCGGACAAAACATTGTTGTTTGACACACTCACACTGTTGAGGTAAAGGTATTGCAGCAGCTTCAGAAAGCTCTTCGGGCCGCCGGAGCAAGGCTGTCGGCGCGGGCATCGTCGTGTTGGCTTGAATGTGGAATTCGCTGGATGCCAGGATGCACTTTGTGCGGCGTCGTTTGTTCCCGAATCCCAATGAACGATTGTGCGGATGTGGCCCGTGCTTTCTTTCTTCTCTTGGCTGAACGGAGACCTGGAAATCCTCCTTCACGTCATTTCAAGACTGAGCACACGAGCGGCTCAACATTCTATCACACTGCTAACTGAACCCTACCACTACCACTACCGGACAGGTTACGTGTACCAAAGATGGTTACGAGGTCTTCCACCTACAAGAAGAACACAGAGAATGAACGGTAGTCTGGGACGCAGATTGTGCGCCAGTCTCCCGGGAACATGGAATGCTTCGCCGTTCAGTTTCACAGCTCGACTACACCCCATTTTCAGGAACACCGCAAATAGTTCACATAATGATCTTAACCTATGGTGCCCCCCCTACAGAAACTTTAACTCGTCCGCAAATCTCTCCGCAAAAACTACCTCTACCTTTGGTCCAAGGCTTGGCTCCAATACCTCCTATACCCTCACAGTACGCACACACTTTCCGGCAGACCGTTCCAAAAAATCAGGTTATGCCCGGGTATTTGGCAAGGTCTTCAGTGTAGACAGTGAAGCTTTAAACCAATCAAAGCTTTCCAACCACCTGCGTTTACACCATAGGTCCAGGCGGCGGTCAGATCTTAAGACCGGATTCCGGAGTGTTCTGCTTGGGAGCAGACATAAGAGCTCTTCACTGTCTGATCGTAAAGATGTATCTCACACCAACATTGAGCCTGGGAAATCGACCCTACAAGATCCACCGCAAATACCGGACAGACCGATGCCCCATCAGGGCGCTACTTCCTTAACGACTAACAAGCATCTGATGGACCGCCTACCACACCTACCAATCATCCACCGACCGAGTAAAGAGGAACTCCTCGCGGCTGCGACGGGTTTCTGGTCGCGACTCAAGGTCCGGTTCAAATGGTTTTCAATTCGAAGCGCACGACCATTCAACGCAGACGATATTGGGGCATTCTTTTCTTGGGTCTTAGTAGGCCACGTCTTATGGATTATCCTGGGTACTACAACCTTTTTTTCGCTCGCTATATTTGCGGTTAACACAGTTTTCGCTCAGGAAACCCTGGCCCGCTGGGTAGGTAATTACCTGACGAAGTCCTCAGGGGCAAAGGTGGTCTTTGAGTCCGCTATTGTTCCCAAATGGGGTGATGGTGTTATTACCTTCAAAAATGTTTTCGTTTCTCGGCGTCCCGGTCAGGGAACTGGAAGAGTGAGCAAAGGATCTCAGTCAACAGCGGCTGCCGCAGCAGCAGCAGCATCATCATCGGACAAGGCGAAGGAATTAGGCAACGTTCCTGTTCCTGGAATATCTGCCGATAAAGAAGAACCAGAAGACACGAATTACACTCAATTCGACCTTTCAATCGACACTGTCAATGTCACGCTGTCTTTTACGAAGTGGTTCAATAGCAAAGGACTACTACGCGATGTTGAAGTTAAAGGTGTTCGAGGTGTTATTGACAGGACAAATGTTCGTTCTACTGGAGAGTATGTTGATCCTAGGATCTATAAGCACGAGCACAATCCGGGCGACTTTGAAATAAATTCCTTTAAGATGGAGGATCTCTTAGTAAATGTCCATCAACCTCGTAATTTCCGGCCATTTTCGGTAAGTATCTTCACATGTGAGCTGCCCCAATTACGGAGGCAATGGCTCTTCTATGATTTCTTGTCCGCCAATGTCATGTCCGGATCTTTTGATGAGTCGCTGTTCACTATTCATCCACGTCAGATGCACGGCTACACAGGAACGCAGCACAGTAACGGGATCGAAGCCACTGGCGAAGCAGAACCATGGAAAAAACATAGCAGACTCAGAATAGACGGGCTCAACATAGATCACCTGAATCGTGGTGTTGAGGGTCCGTTCTCTTGGATACACGAGGGCAATGTCGACATCGTAGCCGACATTCTGTTTCCAGCGGACAATGACGAGAGTATTGCGAAGGTTATGTCCGATTTCTATGACCGCATGGAGGCCACTGTAATTTCCAATGGAAATGGCCCAAGGGACGGAAACTCTTCTACAATTAACAATGACAATGTTAACGACGAGACTGCTTCGCGTCCCCCTCTCCAGTCAAGTTCCGATGATGACAAGCGGTTCCTGGTCATGGCTTTAAGAGTTCATTTGAACGATGTCCGAGCAACTGTTCCACTCTTCACTAAGGATCTCTCCTATGTTAACAATGCTTTAATCCGTCCTATTGTGGCATACATAAATTCGCGAAGAACTTTTATTCCGATTTATTGCAGAGTAGTAAAGCGCGTGGGTGAGTTTGACGGTAGTTGGACGATATTTGATAGTGGTTTGATGGACGATTTGTCGGCAGAAGTAAGGCCAATACCTAATGTTCAAAATGCAATTTTCTCACAATACTTCAGACTTATCAGGCTTTTGCCAAAGACGTCACGGACGACCAGGCACGATTACGGCGTTTCAGTAAGGTTGGATTATGGTCTTTGCAACTTGCCATCCAAGCGCTCTTCATGGGCATGGCTGGAAATATTGCATGATATAGAAGGGGTATGGGTGCAATTGCAGCGTACTTAGCGTTGGAGTCAACGGAGTTCGAACAGATGAGCGCGTTAGGCAGATGATGATCGACATCGTAAGATATCATTGTACATATGATATGTTCTAGTAAATAGGAAGGGAAACCCAGTGCATTACGACTTAGGACGAGGAAAGAGCAACACTTATCGCCACTTCGCACCGAGACGGTTGAGGCCTGGCACCAATACAATGTCTCATACCTCATCACACAAGACATCCATGTTCTCAATTCTTGGTTGTACTGAGACCTCGAGGTTTACTAATGCTACGGAGCCCACTGAGTGGCTCTACTGTACTGAAACCACCTACAGCGAGGGGCTGGCGGAAGAATCTTCTGATATGCGCCTCCCAAGGTATCACGTGGGAAATCTCTTTACAAAACACATAACACTGTATTCCCCGTTCAATTTGCCACCTATGTAGCATCTCCTCTACCTTCTGATCTTGTTTTGTTTACTTGCGACTGCTGAAAGATGGTCTACATACTCCACCTTACAAATGCTATTGTTGTCTGTTTCTCCCTAATCATCAGCTCATACGCAATCCCGTCACATTCGAAACTCGGTTCTTCGTCCTCTGTCGCTGACAGACTGATTGTCTCCTCGTCTTCTATGATCCTCGACAACCTTAATGACAGCAGAAGTGGCTTGATCTACAGCAACTCCACCGAAGTCCTCAATACCCCCCTGGGACCCGAGTGGCCCATAAGTTGTAGCGTGTATTTATTACCCCTCAGCAAAACAGATTGCTATTATATAGCCACACAAATCGAAAATAGTCCAGGCGCTACGTCGTATCGCATTTACACATCAGACGAGCCCGTCTTGGAATGGACGCACGGTAATTGCCGTGCTATTGTCAGTGGCAAGTTCGCGGGAGCCACAGACGTTTTTAAGCCAGTCCTCATAGCTCGAGATATCAGGCGTGTGGTGGAGCTGTGTGATATCCTAATTCCGAGACAATCAGGAATGACCACCGTGGGTCCGAGGGGGAAATTTCGTCTGCATGTGCAGGAGCCAACAGTGTGATTGAGTCAATCAATGCAAGAAGTTCTTTTACACCTAACATCTTATAGAATGACTCCGCTGACTCGGCGAAGTTCATTGAGAGAACATCGCAGAACGAACTAGTAGGGCGGACGTTCACCATCCTCTATTGCGAGTGACGTCGGCGCAGAGTCTTGTCAACTTGGTAACATGGTGTAAATTTGTGGAAGTCACCCATTGCCGATGCCCAAACGTTCCATTGAACACAAAGCGGATCTTTCAAAGTTCGAAAATTCTTTACATAAATAATGTCGCCCAACATCCCCTCCGTAGCCACCACCGGCTTCGCCAACGCCACCCTCTACGATGCTCACCGGCCCTCCTACCCCCCGTCGGCTATCGAATCCCTACTCACTAACCTCCACGTAAGCGGCCTCAAAGGTGCCTGCTTACTCGATCTTGGCGCCGGAACGGGCAAATTTACGGAATTATTGGCTGAGAGGGATGAGGAGTTCGACATTGTTGCTGTGGAGCCGCATGGGGGGATGAGGAGGGAGTTGGAGAGAAAGGGGTTGAGTAGGGTGAGGGTTCTGGAGGGGACTGCTTCAGGGATGCCATTGGAGACGGGGGAGGTGGATGGGGTTGTGGTTGCGCAGGTGGGTTTTTTTGTTCATTGCGATTTACTCTTATACTTGGAGGATACTGGATTGTAAATATCTAGATGGTAATATTTGGTTCTATATCAGGCATTTCATTGGTATGTTGGACTACTGCGTTGTTGGCCTGAGGGTTCTAACATAGAAGGCACCCTGCTCGAATACGTGGGAACGCTGATGCATTATAGGTTCGCAAATGAGGTAGCACTCAAAGAAATTTATAGAGTTTTGACGCCTGGCGGAGTACTTGGCATGATCTGGAATATTGAAGACTGTTTGCTGTACCAACCTTTACAAACGTTCGCGTGCTCATCGTGTTCAGACAATGCCCCCAAATCCTGGACACCCACCACTGAATGGGAATCGAAGATCAAAAGTATCACGTGGTCATTGGACGATGACCATCCTCGCTTCAGACACGAGCAATGGCAACAAGTGTTCGAGAATCAGCTTCAGTCCACGCCTTTCAGCATCCAATCTGCAGACCCTCTCTTTTCGCTACCTTTGGGCAAAGACTCTGTGGAATTTACTTATTGGCTAAGTCCAGAAGCTGTATGGGAGAGATATCATTCTCTAAGCCAGATTGCTGTACTAGAGGGAGAAGAATTGACCGTAAGCCACTAACGGTCTCTTCTATTCTCAAGCATGAAGAGCTGACTTGGTCTGATAGAGAGTGAAATCGAAGGTCTTTGAAGCAATGTCTAGCTCAGAGGTCGAGAAGAATAAGAAAGGAGAGGTGGCCTTGCATGGACACACGGTCTTTTGTTGGACAAGTGCAGTGCCTGGAGCTCCTTTGAAGGAGGGTGGATAGGCAGTTTTTTCATGAGTACCGTGTACTTCAATCCTTGACGTTTCAGTTTTCATGTGGTCCTAAAATCCGGATACACTCTGTGAACGCCAACGCTATGCTGACCCCCAAATGCTTGTGCGGAAGAATCTGGACTAACAGTCCAAACCACTCATTCATGAGTCTGAAGAGATGTACATGACTGGATTAAGATTAGCCCCTATAGATTCCTGGCTTCTAAGCCTACAGCCAGAGTGATACCGTTGTTGCCTCGCAAGAACGCATCCCCATAGTTCCTCCGAAGCTGCCCGTTCACATATTCTTCCGTCTTTTCAAGCGCAATGTTCATGTAGCCGTCAACTGACTGGAGCTCCCCTGAGAGCAAGTAGTCAGCGACAGTCTTTCCGAGCCAACCTCACAAAAGCATACCTTTGTAGACAACCCCAGAGTTCAGTTTGACGGTGACTGGCGCCCCAATGATTTCACTGAGGAAGCTTGAAGGATCTTTACCTTCGGAATTGGCGCCGTTCTCCATTACTGAAATTCAACTTCCTAGATCTTCTAAAGCTAGAAATCGTTCTCAAGTCACAGGAATGGGCCAGGTTTCGAGTGCTTAATTGAGATCAAATTAGATCTTGCGACTCGCATCGATCCCTGCCATGATCGTTCATTAAGCGAGCTACCTGGAGCCTACAGTATCTACCTGAACCTTGTCTACACTCATCTACCTCGTCCACCTTACCTTACTGTCTCTCCTACTATCTATTTCGTATGTCCCGCAAATCATTGTTATGACGTCTTTCTCATCTCTTTTCAGACATTTTGCTACGTTGCCCCGTGTTTCATCTCATCCCTCAGTCTACATCCCTTTTTCTTTCCTCTCGTTGTCTACGTAATATGTCGACTGGTAGCTCACAAAAGGGAGAAGCCATTGACCTTTGTTACTTCCCGCATACAAGGGGTGGGACGCCTTACGACTATGGTGAGGCTGAGCTCAGTTACTCTAGACGGTTTCTGTATACCACAGTAGACTACTGTCGAGCCAAAGTCTCTGAGGCCAAACCGCGTGCTATATACCGCTAGCGATCTCTCTTCTGTGTGTCAGACCCCAATATATTGAGACTTGCCCATCGCCATATCTACAATGCTTATATTTGCTATCTAGAGATCCCAGCTAAGATCTCCTGATGTCTTCAATCCACGGCCCTTACAAAAAAGATATCGCCGAATAACCCTCCACCTGACATCGAACTAGAGCCACCGATGTTGACCTGACTGTGTTGGCTACCTTATGGTTTAGGACTTGGCCACCTCGCACGGTTGGCTGATAGAAACCGTCAACATGCCTGCTCAGTCTTTCACTTTTTCAAACCACTACCTCACCCACTCATTTGAGATTTTTTTTATCTAAGATTTTCTATACCATGACCAGCACTACAGATGCTTCTAAGCATATCTGTCACACGCTTAAGCTAAGTGAATCAACTCTTCTAAGTACCTAGGCTCGTATGCCTTATAGCCCTCCAGCTAAGGAGAGCGCACATGGCAATTTCAGGACCAGAGCTTACCAGATTTCGAGTCTGAAGGATGTGGTTATAAAGGGCAGCTTCTACGAGGACCAGATCCAACTCTCGACCACTGATGTGTCATTGACCATTCCAAATTTGAAGCAAATCACTGGGCGACAATCTTGTGAAGCTACTTTATGTTCTAGCCTCGAAATATGGATGGATCGAATCTGGTGAAACACATCGAGACAAGGGTCAGGCTACTAGAAAGCTTGGGTCTGGAGCAGTAAAGCACCTTCTCAGCCAGCATTGCGATTGGAACAAAGTAGAGTACTGTAGCATTTTTCCATAGGAAGTAAGAATCGATCAATTCATACGGCTAAAATATGCTCATTTCGATAATTCGGTATCTGGAAGGGCGGATGTCGAAGGTCACGTGAGCGCGCGTAGCGAGGCTTGGCGCTAATCATTCTGGTTCCCCTCATCGCGATTTCGGTCCGGCTATTCCCAACAGTAGTCGCTTGACGACTCAAGTCAGAAAGACAGTGGCGAAATGTTTTCTGAATCTTCTACGAATACGCCTGCGAAGCCCGCCCCGATAAAGCGCTCCCTGTTCAACAAGCCATCGTGGTCGAGGCCTGAAAACCTCGGAAGCCCCGCCGATCTGTTCCACAGAGCCAATCATACATACGTCGATCTTGCCGCAGAAGCGGAGCGCAAGCGGAAGGCCAAGTTAGCAAGGAAGGAGAGAGAAAGAGCACGTCAAGAAGGCAGTGAGGAGCGGGCGGAGAAGCGCAGGCGCGTGTCCGATGAGAGCGACGACGACGACCAGTCAAGTAGTGATGAAGACGGCAAGATTTCGGAAGAGAACAAAGCCCGCGCTGACCAAACCAAGCCAAAAGCCAACTCTACCACCGAACATGCCAGTTCAGTAGAGCCACACGTTTCGCCCAGGTCCTTGTCCAAGCGCTATGAAAAGTCGGTCGCTGCACCTAAGATTACCAGACAGGGGGACTCGTACCTGTCAAAGATCATAGATCTTGAGAACGAGGAGGATGAAAAGCCATCACAGCAAAGGCAAGATGATGACGAAGACGACGATCTTCAAGTCACCACAATCCGACCCTCAAAGCCACCAGACCCGGACGATGAGCTTCCGTCTGACGAAGAAGAGTTTCCAGAGCTAGCACGTAAGGCGCGAGAAAAAGCTAGAAGGAAACGACTCGAAGCAGAAATAGAACATGCGACTCCAGACACTCCTCCTTCAGTGAGCGAAAGTGGATATACAAGAAGATCACAATCTGTACAGCAGCAAAACTCTCCACCTCCTGCAGACGCTGTTGTTCAGATTCTGATTACGTCCCGCATTGCCAATACCGAGCCTCTCATTGTCAGCCGCAAAATCACTCAGCGCCTTAAAGACGTCCGGGTAACATGGTGCCAACGGCAAGGCTTTACTCCGGACTTCATGAATAGTGTCTTCTTGACATGGAGAGGGAAGCGGCTATTCGACGTCACGACGTGCAAGAGCTTGGGCATAGCTGTCGACCAGGACGGAATTGTCTTGATGAAAGGTCAGAGAGACATCCTGGGAGAAGAAGATTGGCAGATACATATGGAAGCTATGACTGAGGAAATCCTGGAACAGTACAAGAAGGAGAAGAAACATGCTGCGGGTGAGGATGATACGGAGGACCATGAGGGTGAAGAGGAGCTCGTGGCGCAGCCAAAGCAAGAAGCGCAGGTTAGAATCATACTGAGGGCGAAGGGCGTTGATGATTTCAAGCTTATCGTCAAGCCGGTAAGTAGCATCTTTCACTTCTATGATCTCTCGTCATTTGCTAATGATTATAGTCTACTCTCATATCACGGATTGTCAACGCTTTCCGGTCAGCCAACCAAGTGGGACCAGAAGGAGAAGTCTTTTTGTCGTTCGACGGAGACCGCCTGGCTCCCGGGACTAAGGTGGAGGAAACGGAGCTCAGCGACATGGACTACATTGATGTCTATATCAAGTAAGCCGTAGATAATAACTGGTGCAAGTCCTACCATTGATTCGCAAGTGAACGCAATTCCGCACCAATAGTGATAACCAAAGTTGAAGAAACTTAACCCCGGCCCCCCCCACCCCGCCCCCCCCCACCCATCCCGCCCCCCCACCCATCCAAAATTTAATCCCCCACCAATCCTCAGTACCCCACCAACCAACCCCAACCATGAAACTCCTAACCATCAACTTCCTCACCTGCGCTGTAAAATCCTGCAAAACCTCCCCCCTCTCCTTCCCCCTCCACTTCAAAGACGCCGAGCTCCAGCAAACCGAAATCGACTACAACCCCCTCTTCCTCCACAACATCCTGCCACGTCTGGACTGGGACGCAATCCGCGCCACCGCCGCCGAGGTAACACCTACCCCATTCCGCCCCCTCTACTTAAAAATTAATTCATTCGCCCGCCCACCCACCCATCCATCCATCCCCCAGGCTAACGAAAAGCCAAAAAAAAAATGAGAAGTAGCTCGGCTTCACGACGCTCCCACCCACAAAACCCGACTACGCAGCCGACACGCAAGATGCGCAGGAGCAAGAGGTGATGCGGGATCTGCACGCGCTGCTGCTGGAGACGGAGGTCGCGGAGGGCAAGATGGTGTGTGGGAACTGCGGGCATGAGTATCGGATCAAGGAGGGGATTGCGAATTTCTTGCTGCCGAATCATCTCGGTGGGTTTGCGAGGCTTTGGAGCGGTGTGGGGGCGCGGGTGTGCTGATTCGTGGAGTAGTGTGAGAGGTTTTTTTGAGAGTTGGAGGGGGGGGGGCTTTGATGGAAGTGCGACTGGCTTGGGAGGGGGGAAGGTGGGGGAATGGCAGATGGAGGTTTACAATGGGAGCATCGTGGCTTGGGATGAGGATGTTGGAGGGTGCTTGAGAGTGGGAGAGCCCTCAAGCATCGCGATGGGCAGGCAAGGACCAGCCACTGGCACAATATACCTCATGGTCACAAGCTCGAGTACGATACGAGTAAGATCTGATATATAGGTATCAGTTCCTCAGATCTGCCCTGGCATCCCATAGCGTCTCCAATGTGGCCAAATAATGTACATGACACCCAACAGCAATAGCTGTTGCCGAGAGAACAAGACATGCCCTGAGATACCAAAGCCGGGATATGCTGTCCTTTTGAATTGTGAAATCCCCTGGTCGTATGACACCACGCCGGGTGATATAAAAAGAACGCCTGAAATGCACAATGCAACGCTGATGAAGCGGTCGCCAACTATAATGGACAAGAAAGTACGAATTATTGTTCAAAGAAACCTTAGTTGAGAAAGCCCTTACAGCCCGTTGAGCCACAGAGGCAGGGTATCCGGTCATCACTATCCCATTCCCGCTCGAACTTGTAATCGTACGTCAATTCCTCATCTAAGGCATGTTAGTATCGATACAGTACGTCTTGAAAAGGAAAACTCACTGTGCCCAATGTCCCTCAAGGCATATATGACAATCCGCTTACTGCCTTCTACCTTGATGATCTTGGCCGTGCAGTTTGGAGTACAGCTGTGGTTGATGAAGCGCGCTATACCGCCCCTCTTTGTGGCATCTATAACAGTGTTCTCGTCAATCCTGAATAGATAGCTGCTACCGATCCCGCTCTTGAGATATTGTCGTTCCCTCATATCTGCCACCTGCTGTCGGACCTTCTCACCAACGTACTCGATGATCATATCGTTGGCGGCAATGTTCTCCATGGCATAAAGCCCCCAGTTGTGAATGGCAGAGCGAGCGAACTTGACTGGCTTCTTTCGTTTTTTGAGCTGATTAAAGCGGAGTGCATCACCTTCTCCATTGGACGTGGACAGAACTTGCTTTTGAGCCGCGATGTCCGCTACTAAACGACGATTGTTGACACGATTAGACCGCGAGGAAGCTTTGGAATTGCTCTTCGCGGTAGCAAGCCTTGCGGCTTCAGCGGCAGCTGCACTAGGATCTTCCTTGGCTTCAGCTTCTCGTTCTTCTCGAGCTTTTTGGACTTTGAGCCGATGAGGCAAGTACTTGGATTTCTCGGCCTCCAGAATCTTCTTAGTTCCTTCTGTTCGAGCGGAGCCTGAGAGGTTAGGGACATAGTATCCCTGGATCTTAGTCTCCGCTCGTACGACACCTCGCTCACCCCCGCGATTTAACGCTTTAATCTCCTTCTGTTTCCAAGCCCATGTGGCCACATTACCCAGACGGGCAACGGGCCGGTTTGCCAAAACTTGCCGCAAGAAGCCAAGATCTTCTTCGTCCTTGAGGAGGTGCTGCCAGCCATCGAGGTCAAGAACAACGTTGGGATCGTCTTCGACCGTACGCCTTGGTTCGTCCTGAGAGACACCCCATTGGACCTCTGCCGTAGGTTGGTCCTCTGCCCCAGACTCCTCCTCTAGCTGGAACTCGTCAGTCTTTGGTGCCTTCTCTACCAAGTTATCAAATCGATCCTTGGCTTGTTGTGCCTTTTTCAGGGCTTCTCGCTCTTCGAATATCTGTTTCTTAGTCTTCTTCTTCGGCTTTGGCTTCTTCACTTTCCCTTTCTGAACCTCTGAATCCCGATCAGGGGTCTCGCTGGCTTCTTTTGATAGGCCATCAGCTCCACTGTCCTCTGTAGGTAACTTGATCTCGGTGGTAGTGATTTCACTGTCTAGTATTGAAGAGGGCACAGTAAGAGTCTCATCATCTTTACCGACACCGAATAGCTCATCGCCCTCTTTTTGCTTTTTCCTTGCAGCAAGTTCCTGAATGAGCCGTTTCCTCTTCTTAGACTTTGGTGGAAGCTTGCCGGCGTCCTCTTCAAGAGAAGCTAAGATAGCGTCTCTGGAAAGTTCTTGATCAAAACCGGTCATTGTTGATTTGACATCGTCGGTTTCTTCATCCTCTGCTACACCCTCCCATGACAAATCTTTGCGGTACTGGCGGTGCTTCTTCGGCGTGGGTTCATTATTCTCATCACCAGAGACCACCGAGCTGGCACTCATACGGCTCATTGGCCTGCTGTCTTGCTCTTCAGTGTCTCTCGAAATTCTCGTTCGTAGTTCATCCTCAGAATCTTCGTCATCATCATGATGATCAAACAAGCGATGGTGAAGCGACCGGGCCTCATTCTTTCTAAATGCCTTCGGCCTCCGACGCTCATCGGTGAAGCCATCGGCATCTCTCTTCTTACCCACAACTTTGCGAATCCTTGGAAGTGCGGTGATGTTTAGTGTAGAATTGGTGAGAGGTCGGCGCCCATTTGGAAGGAACTCATTTCTCGAGTCTGGGGTGCCAATTGGTGGTGTCTCATCCGCTCTCTCGACATGTATACCTGGTCTCCGTCCGTCGTGTGGATCAGGTATATTCAGCCTTCGACGTTTCTCGGCATGTCGGTCAGGGTCTAGGAACTCATAGAGCGCAGAAGCAACAATCCTTGATTTAACGTCTTCTAGAAGCTTATCTCTAAGCTCTTTTCGAACAATTTCCACCATTTCTCTCACCGGGTCCAGGTTGATTGCTCTCTGCTTCTTCTCTTCCTCAATTTCAAGCTCTTCTTCTTTTCGCAGCCGTTCCTGCTTGACCTTTTCCCGCTGTTCAGCTATGACACGCTCTGGACTTGGGCTCCTCTCATAGCTAGGGTTGCCATACTGTTGACATTCCATGTTCATGATATACGTGAACAGTTGTGTCATGTGACACTCCTTGAAACATTTGAAAGCATCATCTTCACCTCTTTTTGAATCCTCAAATATGATATAGTATCCTGTCTTGTCGCATCTGACATCCTTGGGGTAGTATTTTCTAAGCCGTTTCACCAAGTGTGGAATTGTTGTACTTAAGACAGGAACGTAGCAAACGGCAAGGAAGATGTATGGATCACGCTTAATCTGCTCTAGGATCGGCTTTTCTTCGATCAGATTTGGCGCCTGAGGTTTGATGACCTGTTTTGGACCTTCGGGAGGAGGATGCGGTGGGGCAACAGGTCGCATGGATGACTTCCCAGAAGGACCTTTAGGTGCGCTTGGAGGAGGTCCCGGCCTGTCGACGACCTCTTCCTTTAGTATTTCCTCCAGCTTCTCCATGGGCCTTTCCCTAGGCCGCTGTTTCTCCGAAGCCCTCATTATCATGCGCCGGCCCAATGACCCATCCCTATCAAGCTCCGCAGAGACAGTGTGAAGCCCAACTCGATGTTGACCGTTCTTGCACTCAACGTGCGCCCGTTTCGCGGCCTCGATTGCAGATGTTGCGGGGCCCCCTCGAACAGATCTGCTGTCTTTATAACTCACGAGACATATTCCCAAATGAGCACCGTTGACTGGATCAGTCTCGTTGGTAATATTTACGATCTCTCCAAAACTAGAGAATAGATATTGGATTTGGTTGGTTGGAGTAAGAGGATCATATCCAGTCACCACAATCCTGGTTGGGGGTCCAGGTCCAACGGAGGTCTCCGCATCATAGTGGTAGGGCTTTAAGAGATATGGCGAAGTTCGGAGGCGATTCTTCTTATGATTGGCGGCGCCCTTGGAATAGCTAGCGATCCTCAGACGCGGATCGGCAGGTGAGGGCTCATCGTCCTGTGAAATGCACCTGTCAGGTGGTGGCTCTCAAAGAGATAGCAAAAATATTGCACTCATATCGACCTCAAACATACCTCCTTCCCAAAAGTTATGTATTCAGCAGTGCGACTCTTCCTTTCCTTCGACGTCAATTTCTTGTCTTGGTCTGGATCATACTTGATCTTGGCACCCTTGATTTCCCCTTTACCTGGCCTGACCTGACAGCGCTTCTGTAGTGGGGTGTAGTCAGGAGTACGAGTTCGGGAAGCGGTTCGGAGAGGTTCGTGCAAAGGAGACCTTTTTGAATTGCCGGCAGCTCCCGCCATTTCATGATTACGCTTTCTCTTTGGTGAATTTTGATTGTTAGCTGGTGGTGAGGAGTCCAGGTTGGTCAAAGGTGTCAAGCTTGTCGAATGATGATGGTCGTGTGGGTGGACCATGCCAAGCGCACGGTGACCAGTGCTGAAGATAGAAGACGAGGTGCTAGTCGAACTTGCAGAGGCAACTTCATTCAATAAATCGCCTTGCACACAATCATGATCCTCTTGTGCTGTTGCAGCAGGATCGACGTGAACCTCACCATTCCGAACACCATTGATGATATCCCCTTCACTTTCCCCATCGAACGGAGCTCGAGGCGCTATAGGCACATGCGTGAGATTAGGGTCGCTAGCAGTTTCTGGCTTAGGCCTCCTTCGATTCTGAGCAGCTTTGGATCGTTTTTGCTGAAGGACCGAGGGTGCGGTAGGAAAGAAGTCGGCAAAGCCCTTGGACGAGCGCGACATCGTTCGAGGTGGCTACTACCTAGACCGTTTGGAATCCACCATCTCGCCACCCAGCCAGCTCACTAACAGTATGCCGGATACTAAGATAGCTGTCATGCATCGAACGCTGCCGTTTTTGGTGCCAGCAGCAGTTCTCGTGGCTTTACGCGGTTGCGGAGGGGTCTAACGCGAATAACTCGACCGAAGTGTGCGCACAATTGGGAGCTTCTAAGGAGGACAAAACCAAGGGGAACGAAGGGTTCTGTTGAAGCGTAGTGGGAAAAGGCGAAATGAGTATCGAGCACAATAGTATTAAGGGTTTTTTGGTAGTCTACCTGGTGCTGGCAATAGGTTGACTTTGACGTTCATTCCTTTGGTCGTCCTGTACATAATTTGGTCGACTGGCACTAGCCAAAATGACGATCTTTAATGTTCACTTTCCAACTTCATCTTCAGCGAATAGCTTGACTTCTGACATATTTCGTATCCGCACAGTTTACCAGTATCTCGCAATGCTACATGTTGTATCCTTCAGGTGTGGTGCAGACATTCTACATCTCTGATGACCGCCGATGAAAGCTCCATGGCAAGCATCCATCCAGGGCCTTCTAAATGACCTCACATGAAGGTTGCACATGCTGAACATCCCATCATGGTTAATGCCTAAGCAGATTTCTTTCCATTGAAATATATCGCCTGCGCTATCTCTTTGAATACTCCTCTATGTTCTCTCGTTGATTTAATGTACAACTGGATTGATTGCTCAGGAAACGACTCCCTGGGACGACCAAACCCAGCGCAAATAAGCAGAGTCGGTGATAACATCCCATCTCACAAGTCCACGCTCAGTACCTCGGCTGCTGGCGATTGTTCAATATTTTCCTCAGGCTATGGGGCTTGGCGAGTTAGAAGAATACCGATGGAAGGGGCACTGTGCGGGTATCAGAAATATGGTTCTAGCTTGCTATAAGAAGTTCGTTAGGATTTGGAGGGAAGTTAGGGATTGGCCTGAGTTCTCAGTGATCGCCTCCTAGTCGTAGTTTTTTTCTTGAATTTGTTGAGGCATGCTTTCGCACGTTGATCGCAAAGTCATAGTCCGGATCCGGCTATCCGCATTGTATGCAGAAGCAAGAGTATTGGGTCTCACCTTTCCCACTATAACAACTTTGCATCCGGAAGGAACAACGGATGCAGGCATTGCTTGAACCCAGGACCTGAGGCCGGGATATGGAGGATCTCGATGGTTTTTGAGTAAAATTGGTAATAGAAGAAACATGGTCACTCAGTTGAGTAAGACCTACTCTCTATAGCTAAGGGAAGTGGCATTGCCTCAGTCTATGGCCTTCGGTGTCCTAGCGATATTACTCTGATGAGGACCGTTCGCCGTTTATTCGCGAGTATTTATCTATTTCACTAGGATTAGGCCTTGGTGGCTTAGAACGAGTGACCTATTGTGTTCATGCTAGATGGTCCGATTTTAGAAACGGTTCTCTTATCAAGTACCGAATGCACGAACTTGGAGCTATGGTGAAACCAGCAACTCATTTGTGAAAGGCCGGCAAAGGCAAAGCAATGTTGATAGGGCTGTCAGTTCTCTGTCCGGATGCAGGAACGGACGCCTTGCTATTTTTGGATCGATGTTTGTTCTCCGCCATATAGGGGTTACCCACAGCTGCTTTACGAGTACGAGCCCAATGGCCAATGGGCTATGATTGCCGTGCCTGATGCTTACGACAACCCCCGAGCGAATATGGGGGACAAAAGGGGGTTCGTAGAATGTGAAGTCTCAGGTTCAGCCCGTTGGCATGGTTTCGCCAGTTAGCACCTGCTTAGCTCGCGACAGGGGTCACATCGAAATTCCATAAACACTCTGCTGATCCCATAACTGCTGAGATCTGTCACAACTCACGACGCAACTCCCACTCATTTGCCGTTCTTATAGACGGTTAGCCCGTGCCTCGTCTAACAACGTTTTTGGCTTCTCACACAATTGTGCCTTCGTTGTAGCTGATCATTCAGTCTGTAAGCAAGAAAAGCCGAGCAAACATGTGGTAAGTGGGAGCTTGCTCAGAGCCTTGCGGCACCCTTAGCTGACTGCTCTCCCCCTATACAGTGGAATCTTCGGGTACATCAATTACCTGGTCGAGAAAGACCGCAAGTTTATTCTCGACACACTCGTGAATGGCCTTGCACGCTTGGAATACCGTGGATATGATTCTGCCGGTCTTGCTGTTGACGGTGACAAGAAAAATGAAGTTTACGCTTTTAAGGAGGTTGGCAAGGTTGCCAAGTTGAAGGAGCTCATTGCTTCGGACGAGCCAGACATGACCAAAGTCTTTGACTCCCATGCCGGCATTGCACACACCAGATGGGCCACTCACGGCAAGCCGTCCCGTCTTAACTGCCATCCCCATCGGTAATCACTAGACAAACCTGTTCTCTCCAAGGCCTCAGGCTGACCCAGCTTCACAGATCGGATCCGAATTGGGAATTCTCTGTAGTACACAATGGTATCATTACCAACTACAAAGAACTGAAGTTACTACTGGAAGGAAAAGGATTCAGATTCGAGACTGAAACCGACACTGAGTGTATCGCCAAATTAGCAAAGTATCTATATGACGAACACCCAGACATCGAGTTCCTCACTCTTGCCAAGGCTGTCATTAAGGAGTTACAGGGAGCGTTTGGTCTTCTCCTAAAGTCGGTACACTTCCCACATGAGGTTATTGCGGCTCGCAAAGGGTCACCTCTTGTTATAGGAGTCCGAACACAGCGAAAGATGAAGGTAGACTTCGTGGATGTGGAATACTCCGAGGAGTCGGGTCCACTTCCTCCGGAGCGAGCCTCACAGAACGTAGCGATCAAGAAGGCCTCTGCAAATCTTCTTGCACCGCCAGACAAGTCATTACTTCACCGTTCGCAGTCCCGGGCTTTCTTGTCCGACGACGGTACCCCTATCCCCACGGAATTCTTCCTTTCCTCTGACCCATCTGCCATTATTGAGCACACTAAGAAGGTGTTATACCTTGAGGATGATGATATTGCTCACATACACGAGGGTTCCCTCAACATTCATCGTCTTAACAAAGATGATGGGACCTCCAATGTCCGAGCGATCCAGACTCTTGAGATGGAACTCCAAGAAATCATGAAGGGTAAATTTGATCATTTCATGCAAAAGGAAATCTTCGAGCAGCCCGAGTCTGTGATAAATACTATGCGTGGACGTCTGGACGTTGCCAACCAGAAGGTCACGCTTGGCGGTCTGAAGCAATATATTAGCACCATTCGCCGCTGCCGGCGACTGATCTTTATTGCTTGCGGTACTAGTTACCACTCGTGCATGGCTGTCCGTGGTGCATTTGAGGAATTGACCGAGATTCCTATTTCCGTGGAGCTGGCCTCCGATTTCCTTGACCGACAGGCACCTGTCTTCCGCGATGATACTTGCGTTTTTGTTTCTCAGTCTGGTGAGACTGCAGATTCGCTCATGTCTCTACGATACTGTCTTGAGCGAGGCGCCTTGACAGTTGGTATTGTCAACGTGGTCGGTTCGTCTATCTCGCTTCTTACTCACTGTGGTGTCCACATTAACGCCGGCCCCGAGATTGGTGTGGCTTCTACAAAAGCCTACACATCCCAATTCGTCGCCATGATGATGTTTGCCCTTTCTTTGAGCGAGGACCGGGCTTCGAAGCAAGAGAGACGCAAGGACATTATGAATGGACTTGCCCACATCTCGGATCAATTCAAACAGATCCTAAAGCTCAATGACTCGATCAAAGCCATGTGCGCCAAGTTCTTCAAAAACCAAAAGAGTTTGTTGCTCCTTGGTCGCGGCAGCCAGTACTCGACGGCTTTAGAAGGTGCGCTGAAAATCAAAGAAATCTCCTATCTCCATTGCGAGGCTGTCATGTCTGGCGAATTGAAGCACGGTGTGTTGGCGCTGGTTGACGAGAATCTGCCAATCATCATGATCCTTACCCGAGATGACATATTCGCCAAATCTCTCAATGCTTACCAGCAAGGTATTCTCACCTCCCTGTGTCTCCCTTCGTTACGTACTGATAGCAAACCTAGTCATTGCTCGTGGCGGTCGTCCGATTGTTATTTGCAACACTGACGACTCCGAGTTCCCGTCCGACAAGACTGAGAAGATCGAAATTCCCAAGACCGTTGACTGTCTTCAGGGACTACTGAATGTGATCCCACTCCAGCTCATCGCCTACTGGCTTGCTGTGGGTGAGGGGCTCAACGTTGATTTCCCCAGGAACCTGGCAAAGTCTGTGACCGTGGAATAGGTACTTGAGATGTTCACGAGAAGAATTTTGGAGGTTTCAACATGGCACGGCGGTAATGGTGTTCAGTTCGGTCAGGGTTGATTACCAGAAAGAATTGGGTTTTGGCAAGTCAAGAGGAACAGCTGTTAGATAGACGACTGAAGATCGAAAGAGCTTGCAGTATCGATAGTTATCGATTTTTCTCACAGCATTTCAATCGTGCTGCTTCTGGATATGATCCGTCATAAAGCCAGAAGTATCCCAAATCCGCACCCCACCTGAAATCGTACATAGATCCCTCCCCGTCCCCCTCCTCCCCCCCCCAATAAAAACAATGGCTTCACTTAAAGGCCCCGGCCAAGCTCAAGTCCATGATGGTCAATACCCTCTACGATTGTCCTCCGACGCTTCCACTAATTCCCCCTCAATGGCACAGGCTCCAACCTTCGCGTCGCCATAGTCCACGCCCGATGGAACACCGCCATCATCTCCGCCCTTGTAGCGGGCGCCCGCAAGTCCCTAACCGCAGCGGGCGTCGAGGACTCCAATATCATCGTCCAAGATGTTCCGGGCAGCTATGAACTCCCTTTTGCCTGTCAAAGGTACTCCACCCCCTCCGCCGCTTCAGAAAGTACAACCCAACCCACCGCCCCCCCCCCATTCTCTCCTACCAGAGAAACATCTCTTACAGCCCCCGACCCTAACATCCCTCTTTCCCTACACGGCAGAATCACCCACTCCTCCCAAAAATCCGCCTCCGTCTACAACCCTCTCGAGCACGGCCTCTCGCCCCCCACCCCCTTCGACGCCATCATCGCCATCGGCGTCCTCATAAAAGGCGAAACCATGCACTTCGAATACATTGCCGACGCTACCTCTCACGGTCTGATGCGCGTGCAGCTGGATACGGGCGTCCCGGTGATTTTTGGGCTGCTGACGGTGCTGAATGAGGAGCAGGGGAAGGCGCGGGCGGGGTTGGTGGAAGGGGGGCATTGTCATGGGGAGGATTGGGGGAGTGCGGCGGTGGAGCTGGGGGTGAAGGGGAGGGTGTGGGGGGAGGGGAAGATGTGGGTGTGACAGGAGGAAGGGTGAGAGGGGGTTGTTGGGGGATGCGATAGTTCTGGATTTAGAGGATGTAAAGGGAGTGTCTGAACCCGTTATCCGGGAACGCTCTTCGCTATGGACTGAAAGGTATTATTACATCAACGCTGCTTGCAGATCTGCCCTACTCCTCCATCGTCTCCCCCTCAGCCGCCGTCGTCTCTTCTTCATCTTCACCCTCCATCGACTTCTTAGCGGCCTTTTCTGCCTCTTCCAGGATGTGCTTGGGCACCTCCTCGTGTCGTCCTTTCGTAGGGCCGTCGGCCGAGCTGATCCACGTCATTTCCAATTCGAAGTCTTTGTCTTTGCTGTCCTCGTGGGCGACGTAAATGATGCGCGCTGCCTCCTTGACACCAGCTTCGAGTGATAGGTTGCCGGATGCGAGGTCCAGCTTTTCAAGTTCGGCCTTGGCCGCTTGTCGGCCTTTTCCCGTCGCTGCACCATAGTATCCCTGTGTAGTCCACTCGTTAGTTCTGAGGGCAATGTATAGACGTACAGGAGAGACAACTCATACCCAGTATAAACCGCTAGGTTCAATCATGTATAGGCCGAGTCCACCTGCCTTTTTCCCCTTCACTTTGCCCCCTCCTCCTACTTTGGGTCCGGTACCCACTTGTCCATCAACCCCTAATTCACCTTCCGAGTCCCAGCCGCCAACGATAGCCGTCATACCAAATGGTCTCACGCTAGAGTATAATGTGTATGCTTGCACGTAGCTGCCAAGTCTGCTAGCAAGAGCGGCGATAGGTATGGGGCCTTTATACGTTGACCGCCATGAGGATGCCTCGTCGCGTGCTCGTGATACAAAGTGTCGGCCGTCAGGCACCAGTCCTGAAGAAACCTGTACAGCACCTGTCAGTATAACTTCCACATGCAGGCCTTCAGCCACCCTCGTAATCCACAGTCACGTACTACTCCCACATTCCTATCCACTGTTGATATCCTCTTGTTTGCTCCCGGCTTTAACAGCTTGCTGCTTATAATCTTCTCCACTGCTAATACAACGCCATCCTTACATCTTATGCCTATCGATGTACCTCCATTCTCTACCGCTTTGACTGCATACTCGGCCTTGAGAGGTAACTGTCAGTCGATATCTGACAGAGGTTTTGAAGCTTGAGCGCCGGGAAGCTTACTTGGAAATTTCTGCCGTCCGGTGAGAAGACAGAATTGTTAAGGTCGTAGCCAGTGCCGATCGATGTCTACTCCATGAAGCATGTTTAGCGTAAGTCCTGATTAGACATAGGCCAGACAATACTCACCATTGTGGCAGTAGAGATGGAGGAGAAGCTATGGAAGGTCTGAATACGTCTGGCTGTGGCAGGTAAAGCTCAGGCAGGGATACTAGACGCGTCAGATAACCACTACTAGATACCTTAGTATATTACCAAACACTAAGGTAATCTAAGCGTTATACTTAGCTTGTCTCATATGAAAATAGACACGCCTGAGCTGGAACGCACCAAAGCTTCGAAGAAAGCTTGCTAAGGTGCGTAAGTGGGTATAGATCTCTAATTGACCACTCAAACGCCTTTCGATTGCACTTCTCATCTCTATCGACAATCAAGCGGCTCTGCCAAGTAAGATTGACATGGGTGGTAAAGTATCAGCGAACATGGAAAGAAAATCCGTGCAATTGTCAACTTCTGCTGCATCCAGCAGTACATTATCGGTTGGCTTCTTCTTTTTGACCTCCCCGGCCGTTTTCCAATCAGTCCCAACGTTGACAATTACTTTGCATCTAGCCATTGTCCTTCATGCTATGCCTCGTATGGGAGTGCTCCGTTTATCTATATGTTAGATTGCATTCCAAGATAAAAATATACGCACCTCTAAGCTGGACGTCTCAACACTTGACCTTTCAGCCTCCACCATCACCATCTACGCCAAATGGTTCAAGCCCGTCGACGTCACTGTTCCCACTCAAACGCTTATAGAAAGGCTGACATCGGCAGCCATTTCTGAGCTAGAACTCCTGGCGACATTCTTCATCACAGCTGATTTCTTTCTTGGTTGTGGACACAGTCGAGAAAGCTGAGACTTTCCCAACCCCATGATAGCTACTTTGGTGTTACTTATTACTTTGTCCGATCACCCCTGGATGTCTTTGTCAACCGACTAGAAATTGGAACCAGTGGTGATCAGCATGCTTATAGCCGCCTTCATCTGATAGCATAAACTTCGAATCCACGTCGCCGCTAGAGCTACGGGTGGCTTCGACAATATCCCAAGCCTAAACCTACAGCTACGAGGATTTAGCCTCAGGTTCTCCATCTTGACGTCTATATCCTTCCCAGTTGCGGTCTTCTACCTCCTCGGCGAAAGTCTTGCAAGTCTTTGTGCGTCTCTCATAAGGGCTGGCATCGCTATACAGACCAAGGATTGCCCTGGTATGAATTGAGTCTATAATCAATCCGCATTCCTTATATATTCCTTAACCGAAAGCTACAAAGCTTGTAGGTTTGTTCGCAGCTTTTCAGAATTGACCGAGGAACCATACAGAAGCATAGACTCTATCAGAAACCTCGCTATTAATCCCAAGATCTTGAGAATAGAATACTGCGAATTGGAAGTACCTTACGCCTCGTCTAGCTGTTTCAACCGCTGAAATACGGAGAAGTATGTTAAGTAACGTTACTGCCAAGAATACGTTCATGCTGCAATCTCTACAAGCAAATTTCACTCATACAGTCTACTATGATATGAGTGCAGATGGTTTCCAGCATTACCTCTGTGGTAAATCGCCAATTGAGGCCCCGCTGATGCGGTGAATGTCTAATGTTGAAAGGAGTGTAGCTCTATCGTAGCGTTTTGACATCTCTCCTATCGAAGACGTTTACATTAGTTGATGTCTCACAACCGCCGATCGCTCAGAACATTCTTGGGATGCTGCTGCACTTCGTAGCATTCAATAGAACCTTTCTTCACTGTTCTTCACTGTTTAAGCCAGGTGCTCAACGAGGGTTTCTCGAGCTCCTCCACATTTTCGATACCTACCTGAATAACTAGCTGAATTTTGAAAGACAAGATACGGAGACTACAGTACTCCGGTGGAGAATGGTTGTTCAAGTCTTATTACGGCAGAGGCGTCCAACTTCATGTCCCTTTCCTCTTTTTCAGATCAAAGTGTCCACGATTAAAAGGGATCTTTGTGAATGAATTTCCCCAAAATGAACTTCCTCTCTGGTTTTGTTCTCGTGACGGCGGGTAGAAGTTTCCTGTGACAGGGTAAGACTGAAACCACCGGCCAGTGACAATTCTACCCGTTCATCAGCATACTTCTTCCGCGCAAGCAGTCTTTACGTGCATCTTGTTCGAAGAAGCATCAATCGTACCTACTTGCGATAGCAGCTTTCCAAGTACATATGCAGGTTGCAAAACCATTCATATAACACTGCTGATTTATAAAAGTCTTTGCTGTTCTGTGCTTTTCAATGCTGGCCATTGCCTACTGTTGAACACCGTTATGATGAATTCACGCTATGGATTGTGTTATACCTTCGTCTTTCTTCAGATCCTTAATATTGGTATAATGGCAATGGCGGACCCTTGGCGTCCTCGCCTCTCCAAATGCAACAGGGCAAGTCCTTCAAGACTTACAAACATCACGATTAATTGATAACAATTTTCTTCTTGTAAAGCATGTTATATCCTAGCTTCTCCCAAAGCACCAACGACTCTAACCTTGACAACTTTATCCTCAACAACCCCATAGTCTACCCCATTGCCGGCACACCTATCTCCCTCGTCATTGCCGCGTACAACCCCGGGGTCCTTCGAACAGATACCCTCATGCTCTTCATCACAACCATGTCCACTGTCATTACTGCCATATACCCTCGTGGCGATGTGCGCTTCCGGAGAGGGGAAAGAATAGATTTCGCCTACAAATCTCTGGGCTTGCTGGTAATCGATACCAGTGAAACTGCTCATGGGTTGACATATTTCAAGGTTGGGACTGTAGCAAAGGGGCTGGGGCAATTTGTGGAGCAATATGGATACTTTTATTTGGGGTTCGAGATTCGTGAGGCTGGGGTGGGGAAGATCGGAATGGGGAGGATGTATATGAGATATGCGATGCGAAAAAGTTGAAAGCGAGCATTCAGGTCGTAAGTGGAAGGTTATTGCAATATAAATCAGCTCTACCCCGAAGTCTATCGCTTGTGAAGGGAGTATGTCCATGCTGCATCCCAGCTATCAGAACAAGTGGCAGCTCTACTGTTTCTCTGGTTCCTTTAGTCACAGCCTTCCTGTTGCGCAGCGCTCGAATTATAGATCCAAGGAGAAAAGGACGCACTATTCAGACGCCTAAAGAAGCCTAGGACTTATTGGAAATGTGCACTTGGTGACGCATCAATGCAACGGATCTCGCCATATTAGGAAGACCGCCACTCATCTTGAATAGAGCTTGACCTTTCTATTCGAAGGAAAGGGTTAACTCCCAGACTCATGCTTCCACCAAAGACGACGATACCCTGATGGCATCCCGCTTTTTCGTGGAAGGAATACAACGCAGAGACCTCATAATGCTAAATGCCAGTCAGAACAGTAGACTGTCGTCCTACCTGAGACTTTCCCACCGTCGATCCGTTGCAATTGCAGCCAACGAATAGAAATGTGTTGAGATTGGTTCCCCTACACCTCTCTTGCTTGACTGACTAGATCTACAGCATAGGGAGTATTCCAGCTGACGTTAAAACCCCTTCCGTAAGACCAACAGCCTCGTCCATAGCAGAGTTTTTCTGTCGATATGGAGGGATTGATAGCCGACGTAATGGACTTGCATTACCACAAACCTATGCATGACACCAAGACTTCGTCAGTAGGAACTGAATGACATTAGTATGAAGTTGACTTCAAGAAATACGGTCACGCAGCCGTTGTGTCTTGAAGATGGTGAACGTGGTGCCTTTTGGGAGTTGGAAAGGGACGGTTCACAAGGCTGACCAATACGATACGCTCGTCTACTCGCAGTCTAGAACAATCAGGTAGGGTCATTCTCTAATCCACAAAGACTTCCGAGGGTTCGTCCTAAGGAAAGGCACAAGCATCTTTGTTCGTTGACAGAGTCTCAGGCGCTCTGATGTTTTATTCCGAGGCCTTTGATGCCCGATGTCGCCATCATGCAATGTAGCTATCAACCCTGGCCACTAGAAGCCCCCCCCAGTCCTGTGGGTATTAGCATAAGGCATAGTAAGCATATTCAGAAGCGTGCTGCAGACTTTGGGGTCCTGGGCCTTTACTGATACCTTACTCGTACAATTCAAAGATTTCCCGCTTTTTCTAGAAGCCCGCCAATCATCGGGTACCATGTCAATATACAAAACGCACACCACACCTACGATCATGGCGGATTACTACGTAGTATCCGCTGTGGTCAATAAGATCTATTGATAAGTCGGCAGTTTCTTCCCAAATCCGCTGCCTAATATTGCTTTCAGAAACGCGAGGTTGTGACGAAGTGAGTTATGGGATCAGCCAAGAGTACCCAAGAAGGATTTCTTGAAACCTGACCTATCATGGACCAGGTATCCATTCGTAAAGTATTTAATACATTTATCAACGCCTAATCGAATATTTACTGGTTTTCACACTTGCAGTTTGAACTTCATCAAGCTCTTGCTAAATTTTCATTCCACGATGCTTCTTGCACTGCAAGTTCTCTGGCTTAGTACTTTTACATTCGCTGAACTTCCTCAGCATCATATTGATAACATTGGGTCAGAAGCATTGAGCAGGTCAAGTGACCAAGGTCTTCACTGTGTATGTGATACCCTAACTCAATACAGCAATATTTGTTCATCTCTCTCAATCATAGTGCTCCCAACTGAAAACTGCTTTTGGCGACAAAATTGCTTTTCCTGGCTCTCCAGTCTATGCCAAAGAGCAAAACGGCAGTTATGCCTATTGGTCAGCTTTCGAATCCGAGATTTCTCCCAGTTGCAGATTTACGCCCATCGGCTCAAAAGATGTTTCTGATGCAGTCTCAATGTTGGCAAAACAGAAGTGCATATTTGCAATTAGGGGAGGTGGTCACATGTGGTGGGCTGGAGCAGCTAACATACAGGACGGTGTGACCATTGATCTAAGCGAAATCACTCAAGTCGTGGTCTCTAAAGACCGAACGACTACCTCAGTAGGCGGAGGTGCAAGATGGGAGGACGTGTACCACAAACTGGACGCTATGGATCTCGCTGTTGTAGGGGGACGAGTCCATGACGTGGGAGTCGCGGGCCTTACTCTCGGAGGTAAGAATATAGCCTTTTGTCCTTCTAGCTGATGGCTGACATAACGTTCGAGGTGGTAATTCATGGTTCGCACCGCGTTATGGATTTGTGTGCGACAATGTGGCAAACTTCGAGGTCAGCTTATGCTACCATGATGCTAATAGAATACTTATGTTTCCCGAACTTGTTGCAGATCGTAATCGCCTCCGGCCAGATACTCAATGTTAACATTACATCCCACACAGACCTTTTCAAATCCCTGAAAGGTGGTGGTAAAAATTTCGGCATCGTTACCCGTTTCGACCTGAAGACTTTTGAGCAAGGCAAACTGTGGGGTGGGTTTGTCCTCTCTTCGTGGACCAATTATACGGAATCTACCAGACAGCTACAACACCTGCAAGCCTACGGGACTGCTTCCCAGGCAGGTGTTGATGACTTCGCGACAGTGGAAAACATCTACATCTTCAACAGAACTAAATCTCTAATCTTCGGGAACATCTTAGTAGATTCAAAAGCCCAAGCGTATCCTATTATACTGCAGAACTTCACAGATACGAAGTCTCCGTTAGTGAATACCCTTAGAATCACAAATCTTACAGACCTGACTATTGAGGCTGGAGGGGGTCAGGCTGGAGGCGGTGTGAGGGGAAGTGATCCAGCAGGAGGGATAGGGAATGGCGGTCGCTACACCTGGGCTGTTGCCACCTTTCCAAATAACGCAGTAACTCTAGCGCATGTTCTCTCCCTCATTCCACTAGCATTTGGCTTCCCTAGTCATGGCTCTGTTTCCCCCGGTATTACCTTTCAACCAGTCACAAAAGCTTACACGAGGCATGCGGCGTCTAACGGTGGCAATTCGCTAGGCTTAGGTCCTGATCCAGGTAGCACAGTCTGTGAGTTTCCCAGTCCAAATTTGGCCCTCGTTCGCTTTTCCAGCAAACCCTGGGTTAACCCCGTCTCTTTGATGATCTTATTTCTATACCTACTATCCTTGGATGAGCCCAGGGTCCTCGGAATTGACACGCTTGCAGGGATGAATTTTGCCTGCTCCTCCACCTCTCCGGCCGATGATGCCGCTGTCTTGAACGCTACCGAGACCTTTGTACGCCAAGCACAAGATTACACAAAGTCTCGACATCAACATATCAAATTCCTCTATTCAAACTACGCGCTTCCATCCCAGGACCCAATTGCCTCGTATGGGAAAGAAAGCCAAGATTTTCTACGCGCTGTCTCAAAGAGATACGACCCCAATCAAGTTTTTCAGAAGTTAGTCCCGGGTGGCTTCAAGCTCTACAGAGAAGATGAAGTATAGTGTTGGAGGGAACAGAAGAGTTACTGTTGAAAGTGTAAATGCCGATCAGGACAGGGTTGAGAGTGCAGTCAGTTTCAACAGGGCTGTGTTACTCTGTATAGCCCGATGTGAACTGAATGATACCGAAATCAAGTAGACATGTAGAATGATAATTAACTACCTTATATCATGCAACTCTGATAGAGTCAAAGTCCTGAAACAGCCGCGCGGCAGCGACGAAGTCGTGACTCGTCATATGCCAGCGTGTACACACGAGCCAAGTTTATTCCATCTCCCATCTTCGACATCTCGACTACACTTTCGTCCTTTCTATCATCTCCTTCCCTTCAATTTCTCCATTACCGAGATTACTGACTTCGTAGCAACCCAGTCCTACTTGCGCTGGAAAAACCTCTTACGACCTGGGACTACCGAATCACCTCCCAGCCCTTCGCCTCGTACCTACCCAAGGACACTGATCAACCCCTCTTCTATCACAGATCCATAGTCAATAGAGTTAAGAATAGGCAGATTATATAGCACAGGATACATTAGCAAATAAGAAGCACTACTGCTACCCCGTTGTCCGAATCCCTCCTCTTGAGTCTCTCCGTTATAACTAATCTCAGAACTTTGGGCGCAGTGTCTTCAAAGATGGAATATCCAATCCTGGATTGTTGCCAACAATGCAGGTCGACTCCTCTTCGGCTGAGTGAATTCAACGACAAGCCACACTGTTTGGACGTACGTTACATGTTTTGATATCCCAGCGTCATGAAAACTAATAATAAACCTAAATAGTGCGGCTTTAGCCTGGGACAAGCGGTGCCTGATAATTTCGCAGACATGTTCGCTCAGAAGATGAGCTTCTCGAACTACAAGAGCGAAAGTGCCATTCCTGCCCACTCACCTATCTCCAGTACTCAGGATAGTGGCCAAAGTACCGACATTGTGTACAGCATATCCCAGCATTACCACCATTCAGCGCATCTTGCGCGTGGAGCCACCGATATCTTGTTGCCGGATGCGATTCGATACTCAGGGTCCCCGGAGACGCCCTCCTCAAATTCCATTCTCACACAGAACGGCGTTGAACCTTCATCACTTCTACGATCACAAATCACCCTATTTGAGCAGTCGAACGATCAGCAGCGATCACGACTCCTTGAACTCTGGCACCTTGCTCCCCCAGAATATCCAGCCAACGGAGGTCAAGGACTTGCAGACGGGCTTGGAGAATTCCACGAAACGACATTCGAACAAGAGGAGCAACTTGCTTTGCTGAGGCACCAGAGGAATATGCAAAGTGCAGAAGACCCAAATGGCAACTTGGACATGGATCACGGGAGTGGCTATAATAGTCCATTTCTTGGAGAGGTTTGGCAGGACTACAACGCACCAATGCTATCACCTAACGCTCCCCTACAGGTACCTAGCACTCAGATATCACCTCTAGAGGATCAAGCACCGTTGAAAGTCCTTTCTCACCCTATATCTTCCGACTTTGCCATGCCTGCCAACGACTATTGCCACGGGGGCTTTAATATAGAGCAACAGGACGGTACTGAGTATCCAGGATGGCAACTAGGGCAGCAATATGTTGAACACCAATACGGCATGTTTGACCAGATGAACCGGTAGAGTCCTCACTTACGGGTTAATGTGGACAGGAGGCATCAAAATGGGAGGAATTGGTTCGTACTAGTTGCATGCTCTCTATAGTTTTGCTGCAGACCTTCTTCCTGCGTCTATGCTCTCATGCCAGTCTAATGACGAATTCCCAGTTAGAGGAGTCGACTGCAAGAGGCAAGTCACATCCGATTACCTTCGCACGTGTGTTCTCGTCTGGCGCATAAAGATCGTGAAATGGGAGAGGCCAGAGGAAAAGTAAGTCTTTGTTCCGACCCTCTTGATGAGACGCTGAAGCTCTACGGAATGAACTGTTGCGCCTTCTTGCTGATGTCGACTACCATACCTCACCATATAGCCATGGACTACTATGTCTTACGGTGCAGTCCATTGACTTTGCTGGCCTCATCACCAGCGCCGCGGTACCGTTTATGTTCTGCGATGTATTGCCGAACCCGCTTAACTTCCTCTGACTATGAGCACCAAGGACTTGTCTTGTTATGGGGTACATATACCACAAATATCGACCTATCGAACTATTGTCTAGCACTTCTGCGAGAGACTGATCAACCCTTTGGATATTTTTCTCTTCATCTTCTTCTCATCCACTTCCATCTCTCATTTTCCATGGACAATTAAAAGCTGCATCCAACACACAATTACAACCAAATTCCAAATTAAGATGCATTATATAGCTTCGTAAGAGCCATCGCAACTCATTCCCAATATCAACAGCCCGCCCTCCCCCCCCAACTCTTTTTAGATCATCTGCACCTGCGACAGAACCCTTCCTCGAAATCCTCGTCAACGTAGTACTCCTCCAATCAGACCTCTTGGAAGCCCAGAAACAGGTCAGCTTAGAATCGTCGAACTCGGGAGATATCTTCCTACACCCAACCTCACGGATGACAAGTGGCAGGCCCCAGATCCAGAACTACCAAGTACCTTGGTTGTGAGGACAAAATTGAGTGTTCAACTAAGTGAGCAGTGTCTATAACACGACAGTATAATGTATCCTGTGTGGAAGGACTTCCCGTCTAGAATCAACAGATCATATTTTCAATCCACAAGAATTAGGTCATTGGAGCTTGAAGAGAATTCGTTAAAGGCTACATAAGTATCTCATAAGCTATCTGCTGTGCTGGCGATAGCCCGCTGCACACGCGCATGATGGGTATGATAAGGAGTATTAATGCTGTGCTGTGTCCAAACCGAAGTCGGCTATCGTAAAATATGCTCTGGGAAAATATGTTGCGTAGAAAAAGACGAGAACGAGAAATCCACCACGCCCAAACTCGTTCCATCATCGTCGATATTAGCCCAAGCAAATACCCTTTAGCGCTATCGTTGAAATAGATATGTTTGTCCGCCGCATATGGCAGTAATCTGATGGTGTTGTTGATTACGTCGATCAAGGATAAGATAGGCGGTAAAGATTTCCCACATGGCGCTCAAGGATCCAGCCAATATCGAGAGACGAGGGAAGAGCCTAGAAGCGTTGTCGTCCAACCATAAACGCGAGACAGCCGTGATGAATAATCGGGTATGGGTAATTGTGCTGAAGTTGATTTGAACGCCGAAGAAACCGACAGGGAAAACAGGATGTCCACCGGTTAACGTTGGTTGTAGCCTATAGCTCCTTCTCCGCGACAGCAGCGACGAGGGCCATGGCAGCGCGGCGGACCTTGTAGCAAGGCTCGCCGACGCGGTAGCACCAGATCTCCTTGACGTGGGCCTCGGGGGAGCGCTTAGCAAGTTCTATGAGGGGTGTAGTTAGTATATTTCGTCGGAAGTAGGGAGGAAGAGGGAACAGCGATATTTTGAAGGACGTGGAGGTGTGGGAAGGACTGGAAGGTAAATGCTTACTTTCTGCGTCCTCATGCTCCTGGGCGATGGCGATGGCCTCACGCTTCGCTTTGTAGCATGGCTCACCGGGCATGTAGCACCAGATCTCCTTGACGTGGGCCTCGGGGTCGCGCTCCATGAGATCTGTGAGATAGCTCGTTAGCATACTGACTTTTAGAAAGCGGAGACAATGCGGTAAAGATGATGGAACCAGGACTGGAACCAGGGGAAATAAAGTGATGTTTTCAACAGCAGGAGGAATAGGGCTGTAAGTGGAAAGTGCTTACCGCTTCCAACAGGCTTGGCAGACTCGGTCGCCTCAGCAAAGGCCGCAGCAAGGGCGAGAGCATCACGCTTGGCTTTGTAGCATGGCTCACCAGGGCGGTAGCACCAGATCTCCTTGACGTGAGCCTCGGGGTCGCGCTCGATGTTCTTGAATGGCATAGGAGCAGCGAGGGCGTCAGCAATGGCCTCGACCGCACGCTTCGTGTTTGTGACCTGCACATCTTCTGGGCTGGGGCCTTGGGTTGGCATAGCCTGAACAGATGCGGTGGCCAGGACGGCGGCGAAAAGGATAGATGTGACCTTCATTTTGATAGTATTTATGTAGAGGTAAGTTTGTAGTGTATTGAAGATGTTGGGTAACGGTTGAGTGTAGAGCTAAGATAGTCTTCGTCAAGAAGATGTTTGGTTGAAGGATATGAAGAAGTAAGATTGTTGTAGTAATGAAGAAGTGTAGTAATGAAGATGTTTGGTTGAAGTATGTAAGTAGAAGGTGAGTTGGTAAAGAAGATATCTATCAAAGATGATCTTGCAAAAAAGTGAAGAAGATATAGTGACTTGGAAGGAACAGTGCAGTGATCTGAATAATATTATTGAGGAGGACTCGAAGGATCTTATAGTACTATCAAGGCTTCAATAAATCTGATGAAATTGCAATAAATTAGAAGTGAAGTGGCATTGCCAACGCCAATAAAGAGGGTAGTCAAAAGGATAGTATGATAGGCTGCCAATGGTGCGAACCAGGCCCCTGTCAATAACGAATATTTCAACAGGGTTATGTGGCAATGAGACCTTTCACCAAAGAAAGTCGGGAACAAGGACGATAGCATCGCGAAGATTGTCGAGTTGTGCGGGACGCATCTAGCCATCTGAGCGTGACAGTGATCGAGCCCACAGGCCTGGCAGTTTGAGGTACCAGGGAGATTCGCTATCGACCCGTGCAGATTTCGAATCTTGCATCGGGTTTGGGGAGCCATTCATGGTGGCAGCCGGCCATAGCTACTAGCAAGGCTTTGGTGGATATCGATTTTTAATGGCCAGTCATTACACTCGCCAATGTCTTTCTCGAAATAGCTCTCCTTTATGATATCAATAATGGGCGTTCCGGACTTGAATTGCCAATGCCCATTGACGGTGAAAAATAATCTCCGTGGGTTGACTTATTGATACCCAAATCCGGTTAATCAAGCCCTAACGCGCTAACCTTATTCGAGCGACCGACTCTGGCAATGGAATCGGTAATCGGTAACACTCAGGCACAACGAAGCTGTACTGGACCATGGTAACTCGTCAAGTAAGCAACTGTCGGATGTAAGGGTTCATGCACTCGAATTTGTGCTACTGCAACTGCTTGAGCTTCCTTGTGGAATCCACATGACAGCCGCCGCACCTGCAGGCCCGGGTCTCTTTATCGTCTATAAAGTCGACAAACCCACTGAGATCAATTCAGAGATCGGTACCATGCAGCGCCCACTAATCTTCGCCCACGTGGACTGCCTGTGCTGCGGTACTGCTGTCTACAAGCAGGCAAGGAGACGGGCTCTGAGACCCAGTCACACTCAGCTAAAGACACTCACGTAGTACATATGACAGCACGGGCCCGAGTTTGTGCGCTGAGACGGGTAAGCCTTCGAGGTTATCAAATAGCTTTACCATACTAGAAGGTTACAGACATTTGCTAATTCACCACCTCGTGATAGCAGAAACATCTACTAGCTGCTGGTCCTCAATCGCGTTTCGTTAGCACTGGCTTGTAGTGCAGAGAGCAACAACAAGATTCCAGAAAACATTTGAGAATCTGTGACCTTCATGGAGCAACGCTCTGTGCTACGGAGCAATGTCCACTGCTACGAATTCCCTAGCAAACAGTATAGCGCTTGGCAAAAGAGAAAGGTAGAGGAAGATACTTCTTCGTTAGATGACAGCTAAGAAGAGGAAGACAATCGAGGCGAACTTAGGGTATGCAGAGATTCATCTTCAGTGAGTGGAAGAAGGTATTAATCCATCGAGATTGATTGGATGAAGTAGGGACTGCAAGACTGTCCGTAACATAAGTCAAGTCTCCATTGCGAAGTAGAATCCGAGGGATTCCAGTTAGGACATTCGGTAGACGTAGCCCAGCGTGACTATCGTTCAACCAGCGACAGCCATTCAAAGCACGGTAGAGGTGAGGCAGCTCTCTTCTGCAACAACAGATGATGCTCGAGTCTTTACGCTGCCCTATCTTACCGTGGACTCTGTAGGGTTGACCAGTGTCGAAGTTGTGCAATGCAAAGTCAGGCCGACTCCCTTAGCGTCCCTCTCGCCTCGGCTGACCACGCCGCATCCGCATTAGCAGCATACGGTATCCGTACGGAGTATCTGTATTGAAGCTTGGCATTTGCTTTTCTTCTTGTTACACTCCATCCTTCTCCACATATCCTATGTCTATTCCATAATGCTGCCTCGAAGCTCTGCCACTAGAGTGGCGCAGGTAAGGCCCTTTCATACGTGCTGTGACAGGGATCTATTTGCACAAGGCCATGCAATGCTAACGCGGTGTTCACCCCATCAGCCGGTCCTACGAGGCGCCAGATGTTCACCACGATGTGCAGCGCTCTCGCAGCCATCAAGAAGTGTGTCTTACCACTTCCGTAAAGCCGAAATCTTCTATCTGACGCAACTATGCAGCAATGGCAACTGTGCAGTCAGATATATTCAAACCGACCAAGTTCGGTGGAAAGTACACAACAACTCTCATCCCAGGTACGAGATCGAGCCCAAGGGCTGTGTTTGCTATTGTTGGAAAGCGGCTTAGAATCACCTAGGCGACGGAATCGGTGCCGAGGTCGCCAACTCTGTTAAGACGGTGTTCAAAGCCGACAACGTTCCGGTTGAGTGGGAACAGATCGATGTCACTGGGGTTGATACGGGAGATAAGCATTCAGAGGACTTGTTCCGAGAATCAATTGCATCCTTGAAGCGTAATAAGCTGGGTCTCAAAGGTGTGGCACTCTGGGTCACCGGCAAAGGCAAGGCTAAATACATCAAGGTATCCTGCACACTCCCGTGGAGCGGTCGGGCCACCAGTCCTTCAATGTTGCACTACGGCAAGAACTCGACATCTACGCATCTATTGTGCTTATCAAGAATATTCCTGGCTATAAGACACGACACGATAACGTGGACCTCTGTATAATTCGTGAGAACACAGAGGGCGAATATTCCGGCCTGGAGCACCAATCCGTCTCGGGTGTCATCGAGTCACTTAAGATCATCACCAGGGCAAAATCTGAGCGTATCGCTAAATTCGCTTTCAGTTTCGCGCTCGCAAATCACAGGAAGAAGGTTACCTGTATTCACAAGGCCAACATCATGAAGCTTGCCGATGGCCTATTCAGAGATACCTTTCACAAGGTCGCTCAGGATTACCCGACACTCGAGGTCAACGACATGATCGTCGACAATGCGTCAATGCAGGCAGTCTCTAGGCCACAGCAATTCGACGTCATGGTCATGCCCAACCTTTATGGAGGTATCCTTTCGAATGTCGGTGCTGCACTCGTGGGGGGCCCGGGCATCGTACCAGGATGCAACATGGGTCGAGATGTTGCAGTTTTTGAGCCTGGATGTCGTCATGTCGGTCTTGATATTAAAGGCAAAGACCAAGCCAACCCTTCCGCCATGCTTCTCTCCAGCTCAATGCTCCTTCGTCATCTAGGTCTGGATGCGCATGCAAATCGCATATCGAAGGGTGTCTACGCTGTCATTGGTGAAGGGTATGGTCTCAAGGCAGCCACTTATAGACGATTCGCTGACCTAATATTAGTAAAACTAGAACCCCTGATATGGGCGGAACTAACTCCACACATGAATTCACCAGAGCTGTTTTGGAGAAAATGGAAGAAGTTGAATAAGCCGTATAGAGTCAATGTGTACATAAGGAGGTATACCCGTACAGGATAGGGCGATATGAGCGAATGAGCGAGATGTCCTTGATGCATTTTTGGTACCTGTAGCAACACGTATCTTTATCAAAAATCCTGCCCGACTCAGAGATGACGCAGGTTGACAAACGCCTCGAGCACCACGCTAAATCGCAAGACCAGCAAGACAAAATGGCATCAGAACGTCGGGCCCCTCTTTCGCCCAGTATACTTAGATGACGACTTTACCACCTTCCCCTTTCTTTCCATCTGGCCTTTCTTCTTCATAATCCACCCCTTACTCCCTTTCCGGTCCTCCTTCCTCCGAGTCTCCTTGTTCTTCCGCCTGGCATCCACCACATCCACATCATCCATCCCCTTTACCACCCCCGTAATATCACCCTGCAAATCCCCTCCCCCAACCGTCAACACTAGATACATCTTACTATTCTTCGTCCCCGGATCGTCCTCCAGAATCCCCGCCCCAAAACCCGCCTTAATCGCCGCGCCGCTAATCATACTCCTCTGCTGCTCATTCTTCGGATAGAACTGACACACCGCTCTCCCTCCCCTTCTCAAACTCGCATACAGCCCATTAAAGAACCTCGCCAGCCTTCCCTGCGGACTCACATCACTGCTCTCCGCATTACAAAGCCACTGTATCGCACTAATACTGATCGCCGCGTCGAAACTCCCCGCGCGAAACGGGACCCCTTGCCCTATATCCGCCAGCAGCAGATCCCCGTCCACATCTCTTTGCAGCGCGATATCCAGCATCGACGCTGCGACATCCATGCCTACCCACGCGTGGGGCCCGCCTTCGGAAGCAGGCACGGAAGAGAGGATTTCGCCCGAGAGACCGGAGCCGCAGCCGATGTCGAGGATGAGGGAGGGGGAGGTGAGGGAGAGGAGGGAGAGGGCGCGGTGGGTCATGTCTGATTGGATGGTCTGGATGCGGGAGGAGGTGGTGTATTTGCGCGACTCGGAGTCGTTGTAGTAGAGGTCGGGGGGGCTGCGGGGAAGGGGGGGGGGGGGTGGTTAGTTGGGTAGCGGAGTAGAGGGAGCGAAGTTGGGGGGCGCACAGGGTATCTTCTGGGCGAGACATGGTTGGGAGTAGTTCAGAATTATGGAAGCAGTGATAAAAGTTGGAAAAGAAGTAAATACTGCGCTTCGTGTCCTGAATCCAAACAGTGGGGGCTTCTAAAACGTTGTGCGGGATTCCTTTTTCTGCCAAAGCGGTCAATCCCCCTGCTTCTTTCAACAGCCAGCTTTCCAATAAATCTTAAAGCTTTTTCATGGCGGCGCATCGCCTTCACACTTCACCCTGCCATGTGGATACTCCCTCTCGTAGGCTACGCGGGCGTCTTACTAGGCTTCGGCTTCCTCACCCTCGCCATAGGTATGCGCTCCATCCACCCCCCCACCCCCAACCAAATCTTCCCTGGTTTCTGTCGGGGCGCAAAACATTACTGACAACCCGCAACAGCGTCGGGGCTTTACTATCTCTCCGAGCTTGTAGAAGAGCACACCGTGCTCGCGAAGAAAGTTCTGACGCGGCTGATTTACGGGATTGTTGCGACGCAGATTTTGCTTGCTGTGGTTGACCGCCTGCCTGTTTTGCTCTCGTTGCTCAGTATTGGGAGCCATGCGGTTTACGCGGGGAATCTGCGGCATTTCCCTATTGTGAAGCTCTCGGATCCGGTGTTTATACTTTCTTGCAGTATGGTCCTCCCTCTTTTCTCCCCACCCCACTGCTTCTTTCTTCGGATATCTCGCCCACTGACTCTACTACACAGTCCTAGTCCTCATCAACCACATCCTCTGGTTCCGCCACTTCTCCGCCCCACCCTCTCTGCCCCCCTCCTACCGCTCCCGCTACGACACTCTCGACATCCCCTCCTTCACTGACATTGCCTCTTACTTCGGCATCTGCATCTGGCTCGTACCGTTCACGCTCTTCGTATCTCTAAGCGCAGGGGAAAACGTGTTGCCGAGTATGGGTAGCGAATATGCTACGGGGGATCCGAACGTAGTGGGGGGAGTGGGTATGGGGGCTGGTGGCTTGGGGGGAGGTGATGGGAGGGGGAGGAGGAAGAGGGGGTTGGTGAGAGCGGGGATGGATTGGGTTGGGGGGTTGTTTGGGGGTTTTGGGGAGGGGGTGGGTTGGAGGGGGGATAAGAGGAGTTTTTGAGGGGGAGTTTTGTTTGGGAATGAAAATGAAAATGTTGATATATCGTCATGAACTTCAGGTCCTTGCGCTTGGCATTTCGTTGCTAAGGGACACTGAACCATTCATTATACCTGCGTGATTTTAGTGAGTGTACCACTCCACTAATCATCAATATAAGAGCGTCGACTTCACGAAGACACGAGATTATCCCACGGAAATGATTAGACACAGTCTTATGCATTCCTTTTCTTAGTGACCTATCTCGAATCCCTTCACTTGCCCGAACCGAAATCCAGACTTCCCATTTGCTATGCTGAGCCGAAATCCCGAACCCCCTCGCTATGCAAGTCATTGTGATCATACAACTTAGTCTTCACATTCCAGTCCTCCAGTCTTACGGCCCTTTAATTAACAAGCCCCTTACTCAACAACAATCCTCCTCTCCGCTCTCACAAGCTTCGGCACCACCACGCTCAAAATCCCATTCTTCAAGCTCGCCTTCACAGTCTCCTGGTCTACCGTCCCGGGGAACTGGAACGTCCGCGTAAACTCCCCCGCAGACCGCTCGCTGACCCAGTACTTGTAGTCGGGCTCGGCGTTATTGGCGACAGTGTTCTCTGGTGCGGGCGCGACTTCTGTGGCGGTGGATGAGGTCGGGGTGGCGGATGAGGAGGAAGAGGCGGCGCCGGCGTCGACGTAGTCGTCTTCGACAGTGGCTTTGTGGTATGATGGAGAGGATTGCGGCGCGTTCTCGTTACTGGTTGAAGCAGCAGCAGCGTTCTCCGAACCGGCGGCTTCCGGCGATTGCTTGGTGAATTCCCTTTCCGTTCTCCCTTTGATAACGAGTGTATGCGGGTCCACAAATTGGATGTCCAGATCCTCCTGTTTTATGCCTGGTAGCTCGCCATGCAGCTCGTACGAGTTTGCGGCTTCGCGAACGTCGAATCTGGGGTGGAAGACTCGAGCAGCGTTGCGCTGTGAGGAGGCGCCCGTTTGCAGGCGCAGCGAGTCATCGAGGACACGCCAGAGGGGAGCGAAGTCGGAGGATAGGAACTGAGGGAAGTGAGTTGAGATTGTGCGGATCGGAGTAGAGACGAGAGGCCGGCAGGCGCGGGGGAGGCTGGTGGTTATGCGGCAGGATTGCATTGTTGTCGTTGGTGATAGTTGAGGTTGATATTGAAGTATTCTTGTGATGTTTGGGAATATGTAAGACTTTGCAGGAAGAGAGGATTTGTTTGTTCTTAGAAATGAAATGAGCAATGTTAGCGATCTGCAAAATACTTATACTCGAGTTCCGAGGGCTTGTGGAAGGCTCCCGAAGAAATCGTAAGCAGGCGATTTGTTGCCACATCTGGTTGGTTCTAGGGCTTTCTCGCCTAAGCGAGAAAGGTGTCGAAGCTTCGCAAACTATCTTCTGGACTACCGTATTCGTTACGGCAACCAATAAAACAGAGTTTGTTCAAGAAAACAAAGCGTACAATGAAGAGTTCAGGGCCTTAAAGGTACAATATAATGGATGAGAGATTTTTCGATGGCACAGTAACCATGATTAGGTATGGAAAAAGAACATAAAGATCCCTTTTTTTTGGGAATAGCCCTGTTTAAAAAGAGGCCAACAGTAGTATGTAAAGAAATGAAGAGCTAAGAGATTGATAGCATAGCTCCAAATGTCTGATGTAAAAGACACACTTCGATGGTCCGCTCTGCGCAAAGACATTCTGATAGAGGATTCCGACAAATCGACGACCCAACGGATGAACGGCATCCACGATAAGCTCATTTAGAATGAAAAGTGATAATAGTGGTGGCCAGACTGTCTTGTTAAAGAAAAGCAGTCATCAGGGGGGCCACCAATAGGCAGCCGAAAGTGTATGCATCCACTGGACATTTTGGTAAATATCAGCCGAGCAAGCTATCGGCCAAATGTCAAAGACACTCTTCAGATCAAGAGGCTGTCTATTATTTCACGGATTTCAGTGTCTCAGCTTTCAAGTGCAAACAACTGTGTTATCTGTTCTGTTATTAGGACATGTACCTTTCTGTCAATACTCCGTGTCAATGCCGGAGATTGTTAGGTAGGAGGATCGGAGGAGAACAAAGGCTAGTAGAGAACCGCGGTGATCTTAACTTTAGACTTTCTTTTCTGCTTGCGACAAAAACTCATAACAGTGCTTCGGAGAATGGTGAGGGATCAATAGGGGTTGAAGGTTTGAAGTCCAGACGGCAGCATCGAGCTCGAGTTTCATCGGGGATGATCGTCCATATATAGCCTGCGGCGAAGGATAAAGGTGCAGTAGATAGGCGTAAAGAGGCACTGCAGACTGCAGTACCTTAGGGCCACCTGTCTTTGCATCCTTTTTGCGGTTGGTGTTGGAGCGTTCTGTGAGAAGAACGTGGTAGGCAACACGTCCGTGATTGTCTACCTTCCCGAAAGCGTTTCCGATTACGGCATGTGTTTTAGCACAGTTTGCCGCCCAGTGTTCCTGCAGAAGTGCAGAAGACACACTAGAATATCAAATTGCCTGCATCAAGCTTTCACCAATCACATTGCGTGCAAGTACCCCCTCCACCATCGAAACCTTAGAGTCCTCACCGCCTGAAGATCTCGAGACTCGTGATTGACTTCTACCGGTAGCTTCTGCGCTTTCTGCCAACAACCTACTCTACTACAGTACTCCCGTACGTACCTCTATAGCGATAGTACAGCTAGAGCATTCGATATGCCTGGTAGTCTGACAAACGATGGTTCCATGGTACGAGCAGTCACAATTGATCATGGGGCGTTCAATCGACAGCATGAGAGCCGTAGCACTCTGCATATGTACGTTACCTGGCAAAGGACGTGCACAGCCATGGCGGACTGAAACGACACAGACGACACAGACTGTTGTCTGTTGAATGCTTTGGGGAGCCGCCCCGCAACGCTCCTACAGAAACTGTTAATCTCCATCATCCGGTCATCCAACAGATTTTGCAAGTTGGTTGCCCATAAAGCGCCTAGCAGAGAGCCTAGATACCTTCACAGTTAGGGACCTTTACTACCTTGCTCGAGAGTACCCTTACTGGTACATCCAGTAATCAAATTGTTTTGGTGACTCCGGCTTGTCCTTCCTCATTCCTTCCATACCCCTGCCCGCCTCCCAGGGTTCCGTCATCCTTAGTTTCCCCCGTGCATCTTCCCCCATACTAAGGTAGGTAGGTAAGGTAACTGTGCACTAAGGTACTTACTTACTGTACTATCACTAGGGCTTGGAATTCGTATGTTCGTGTGGAGAACGAGCGCACCTGTACCCAACCTACCTTGTTCACTACTTCGCAATTCTGCATCTGCTTCACTGCCCTCCGTGAAGGCTTTCCAGCTCACAGATGGCGCCTGAGGGGGTGTCGCTGACTGTCTGACTCCACTTTCCTGCATCTACAAAGGGCTCCCTGTGAAGAAAACCCAACAGCGCAGCGCTCGAGCTGCTATCTGACGCGCAAGACGACCTTGACCATCCTGAATCTTCAACAACGCTGCCATTAGTCGAAAAAGACCTCGTTGTTGCCGACGTTCTTCGACCTTTATAGACTCGGACACTTCACCGGGATCGCCGGATCGATCCAGGAAGGTCTACATATTGATGTCTGCAACAGCACATGGACCACATAGGGATTCAGGAGCGGAGCGCAATACAAGAGCCACCATGTCCGAGGCCCAGCGGCAGAACAACAACAACCCACAACGTGATCTGCTTGGACATTGGTCAAGCCCACAATTCCCTCGCCCTGGGGATGGCCGCATCGCTCCACGCAGGCAGGCACCGAGTCCTTTGCAACTCAGTGAGACCTCAGCCATGATGGGAGAGAAGAACATGCAGGGCAGTCCCAACCCAAGGTCGCCTACCATCACGAGAGCTGCAAGCGGCTCTCAATACTCCCCGAGGTCCCCACGCTTCAACCAAGCGGCTGATCAGGATCAGCCCAGGTCCCCTCGGGAACGCCTGGACGAGCTACTTGCTACGGAAAGTCCTTCAACAGCTGAGACTAGAAATCGTCCCAACGGGAATGGTGCTTTTTTGGGGCCTACACCGACTACCCCTAAAGCAAATTCCTACAGCCAGCTTCGGAATGTCTCATCACCCTTTCCACAGTCAAAGCCTACAACCACTTCTCCTCCACAATCTCCTCCATTAACAGCCTCTCCGCCGTTCAACCCCTCGAATACTCGCCCAGAACAGCGACCAATGCCACGCACATCATCAATCGATTCTGCAATTTCAACCATTTCCACCGCAACATCACACTCACAGAACTCATCGCCGGACACTTTGACCTCTAACAATGCAGACATTGCGCATCTCATAAACACAGCAGGTTCGGCAGAGACTGTGATACAGCACTTGTTGAAGGAAAAGCAACATTCAGCTGCCCAGAATACTCAGCTTTGGAAACTTGTTGACAAGCAACGGGCTTTACTTCTCGGACTAAACCAAGATTTGGAGCGAGCTCTTAAAGACAAAGAGCGATACCGCAGAAAGCTGAAAGAGCATCTAGCCCAGACACCGCCTGTCCGCAACGCAACTACTCAGGCCCACACAACTACTCTTAGGCCAGCCAGCGCGTCCCCTGCCCCTAGCGAATCGCAGGATGAGCTACCGATACAAGGTAGCAGCATGCAAGACCCTAGATCGCGTACTTTGCGGGAACGAAAGGTTGGTCTTAAGAATGAGGTTGATGTTCACCATAATACTGTGCTTGAAACGCCTCCTGAGGGCTCCTCAGTAATATCACAAGACGGCCCAAACGGCATAAGGCATCAAATACCGAGCATGAACTCTGAGGCTGTAAGAGAGCCCACCTCAAGGAACGATAATGTTGGCCCAGCTACTGTCAAACCAAAGCATTCCGTGGCCCCCATCACAACAACTGGTCTATCAGGATCAAGTCAAAGCGGCCCCCAGAACAATCTTTCGCAAATTTCACGAGCTTCAAGCACCGTCGTTCCTCCGAGTAGTTTCACAGCCAAGCGCTCGCAGCCGCTTGTACAAAAGCCATCCGAAGGTCCTTTTTTGGAGTTGAGCGAACCGACTCCTCCAGACAAAGTTTTTGAGAGGACGTTGCCCGCTTCTCGAAAACTTCCTCCTGCTCCGTTGAATCTTCATCAGCCTAGGAGAGAGCCGGCACAAGCATCAGACCTCGGGCCCGATGACCATTCTGGATCTGAGTATGATGACGATCTGGAGGTCGACGAAATACCGGCTTTCGAGAGAGGGAGAAAGAAAACAAGAGCAGACGATGACAAGGAAAGGGAAATTGCGGTCCTGAAGGAACAGGAAGGACGCAGTAGATCATCTAAAAAGGGAAAGGGCTCAAAGCCTCCAGCGGAAAATGCAGCCGGGAACGCCGCCAAAATCAATACTTCACAGCAGATGCCAATGCCTCCTACCATTAAGGCCCTCTCGCCAGAACCAACCTCTCTAGGGGGTTCAAGCTATCTGTCAGCGCCAACCTCATTAGCAAGTGTCCTCAACCCACCAAGTGACCCACCCGAGTCCAATGATACGACAAACGCCATGCAGACACGATCTCTGAGTCTCAGTCTTCCACTAAGTCCTGGGCTTCCACTAAGCCCTCGTCCAGGCGACCGGCCTATGAATCCGCCAACTCCAAGATTTCCACGAGATGTCGGTGGTAAACCCAACGCGTCGCCTCCGTTATCGCCTCGGGGTGGTTTTGTTGGTTTACCGCTTTCTCCCAGAGCACCCAGGCAGACTATTCCATTTCCCCCAAATACACCCATGTCGATTTCTTCACCGTTTCCTCTTGCCGTTGGCCAACACCCCGAGCCTTTTGAACCAATACAAAAACCTCTAAGTCCCACCAAAGTGCCAGCGCAGCCATCGGGTTCCGTACGGGAGTCGGAGCCGGGGTCTCCCAGAAAGCAGACCGTGGAGTTGCCAAGGCCTAGAGGCGTGTATCGAGGGTTCATCTCTGAGGAACGCCCGGATCTTCTGATACCTCCAAACGCTCTTCCTTCCATCATCATCAATGTCATCTCGTCTCGCCTCAAGCCATCTCGCCACAGCTACTTAGCTCCCAAGGGATCTGAGGAAGAGCCCGTATTTACTCTTGGAGTGTCGGCTAGGTCGGATCGCCAGGAGCTATGGCAAGTCGAAAAGCCTTTGCTGTCGTTGCCAACTTTAGATAAGCAACTACAATCGTCTAATTCTGGGGCAAAACTTCCAGAGCGTAACCTATTCAGCGGACATGCGCCTGCTAAGATTGATGCCAGAAGAATAGCTCTGGAGAGATATTTTGAGACAGTGTTGGACGCACCAATGGACGAAAAGGCAGCACTTGCTTTGTGTCAGTACCTCTCCACACATGTTCTTGAGCCGAGTGGGGATGAAGCCTCTGGAAACATTAGCGTCTCTCAGGCCGGGTCTCCGGTTACCTTGGGCCCTAATGGTAGGCCAATAAAGGAGGGCTATCTTACAAAACGAGGTAAAAATTTTGGTGGGTGGAAGGCAAGATTCTTCGTTCTCGACGAACCAATTTTGCGCTACTATGAGTCGCCCGGTGGCTCTCTGCTTGGTACGATCAAGCTACAGCATGCTCAAATCGGCAAGCAGTCGGCACAGCATCCGCCTCACTCGCCTTCACGAGGGGGCGAAGATAGTGACAATCAGTACCGGCACGCCTTCCTCATCCTCGAACCCAAACGCAAAGATTCGAGCAGTCTTGTGCGGCACGTTCTATGTGCTGAGAGTGATGCCGAGCGGGATGTTTGGGTGGAGACGCTCTTGTACTATGTTGATAGCTCCCAAGGGGGCGAAAGGCCCAGACTTCCACCATCAAACAATGATTCTAGCTCAAGTAGAGTACTGAAGAAGCAGCAGCCCGGCAAGAAGGACGCTGTTAATACTGATAGCCCAGATTCGGAAACCTTTGATGGACTGCAGTGTGTCAGCTACGAAAACACTGTTGCTGCTCAGGCACCACTCGTCCAGATCATACCCGACCAACGCACTACAGACTCTCCATCTCCTCCAAATCCCGTTACGCAACCAGCTGGTAGGTTGCCAGTCTCGCAAGCACCAAAAACTATTTCTGGGCCCTCCAATGGAACGAAGATACAGGACGAGAGAGCATGGGGAAATAAGCCCAAGCCTGTGCAGCAGACAAAAGAGAAAGAGCACAAGAAAAGGAGCATCTGGGGTTTCCGCGACAGGAATCAAGCTGACCTTGCTACTAACCACTCCAACGAATCCAGCGTCAGCTTAACCCAGCAACAGTATCAAGACCAAATAGCCAACGTCAGACCGGCATTCGGTGCACCACTCGCTCAAGCTGTCGAGTTCTGCCCGCCACGTGCAATTGATGTTGGTCTACCAGCGGTAGTATATCGATGTCTTGAGTATCTGGAAGCCAAAGATGCGGCCAGTGAAGAAGGCATCTTCCGCTTGAGTGGGTCGAGTGTTGTGATCAAGGGTCTAAAAGATCGCTTCAACATCGAAGGAGACTTCGACTTCCTTGCCGACGAGCAATTTTATGACGTCCATGCCGTGGCCTCTTTGCTGAAATTGTATTTGCGTGAGCTGCCGACAACTGTATTGACACGCGAGCTACACATCAACTTCATTGAAGTTCTCGGTGAGTCTTGATCTTTTCTTTGATCATGTTGGCTATCATGGCTAACAGTCACCAGATCTTCAAGAGAAGTCAGATAAGGTGGCCGCCTACAATGCGCTTGTGCACAAGCTTCCTAAAGTGAACTGGTTCTTGATCCGGGCACTCTCCGCTTTCCTTATCGGCATCGTCAACAACTCCGACGTCAACAAGATGAGTGTCCGCAATGTCGGTATTGTCTTCTCTCCAACGCTCAACATCCCTGCTCCAGTCTTTTCCATGTTCTTGACCGATTTCGACGCCATCTTTGGCGAAGAGCCCGAGGCAACGCCGACGCCGCCACCCGAGGTCTCTGTGACTGAGCCATTGACACCCGAAGACATCCGCTCTCCTCGTCGCCAGATATTCTCCGAAATTCCCACTCCATCTTACAATCAGGATACCTTCCCTTCACAAGGGCCTTCTTACGAACAGGTCCTTCGCGAATCCCACCAGGAGTATGACACTGGCTTCATCCCGCTTCAACCATCCTACGAGCCTCCGTCCAACCATTTTCTCAACCCAACGCAGTCCGGTTCTGTCACGATGCCTGGTCCCGAGTACGGGCAGGCTGAGTATGGGGTTATCAATCGCGCACGAACGCCCCAAAGCGCTGCAAAGTCCCGTCGACGGGAGAGCTCAATGTTACTAGTGGGCAACGGCCAACGGAAAAACTCCATGCCTACTCTGAGCGGAGACTCAGGTTCGTAGAGCCTTTCTAGACCCGACATGTGAATTGACGTGCTAAATCAAAGGCAGATACAATGCACGAGAGCACCTATAATTGAGCATCCGTCGTTCCGATAGAGAGGCCCAACCCTCTGCGAGGCAATGGCTACCAGAAAACCCACCACACTAATATCATGAGCTACAGAACGCTATATTATTCAGCAATAGTGTAAATATAATGTCTTTATTTCTCTGAGCGCCCTGTCCTTGCTTTCTGATTGCGATACATCAGCATGGCGTTTTTGGGGCAATTGACGATGATTCCCCCAGGCAATAAGTCCTACGACGCTGCTTTTATACTCTATTCTTACCCCAATCTGTTATTTGGGGGCACTCGGTGTCAATTGAGATCTGCTACGGCGGTCTTTTGTTTGCTTTCTATAGCCAATCATTTCACTCTGCAGGGTTTGGGAGGCAGAGCGATGAGCGAAATGAGCTGTATAGAAAGACTCGATTTTCTCGAGCCAAGGTTTATATAGCTTTAGTTCTACCCAGTCCATGAGCGGATGGTAATCTTAATGTCTTACTCACACAGCTGGGATACTCCCAGTGTCGAATATCGCCTTGGAATTTCCAGAAAATCAAAAAGCCACGAAACGAGCTCATTTACTTCGTGCCGAATAAAAACCCTCCTCCGCTGCCTAATCCCATTCCGCCCCATTCCGCTCTGACCCCCTCCCCCTCCCCTTCCCCTGTGCTTTTCTCTCTCTCCCCGTCTTCTTCCCCCCCCCCCGCCGCCGGGCCTACACAACCAGAACCCCCCCTTCCCCTCCACGCCCACCACATCCCGCAATCCTCATTCACTCATTCATTCATCCACCCACTCCTTTCCCCCCCATCCATCCACCCACACGCCCCGCGCAGCGAGAAAAAGCTCCGCAGGGAGGTGGCAGTGTCGCGATCGAAATCGAAAATTGGAGGGGGATGTCGGGAAGGGGTTATTTGGGGAAAAGGGGGGTTTGATGACGGAAGAGGAAGAAGGGGGAGGGGTGGGGTTTCGATTTCCGTAAGTTGATTTCACCCCCGGGGTAGAAAACGGTCAAAAGGAATGCCGTTTAAGCGATCATGCATCTATTTGCCTTCGACTACAGAAGAACTATGTGGGTTATCTGTTTATGTAACTTGCAAAAGTCGGCTGTGTGCAGCACAAGAATAAAACACATGTAACGGACCCATAATATCGATCGAGAACTTAATCATCATATTAGCTATCCGAAAAGCTCGTGCTGGAATTCCCCACACCCCCGTCACCTCAACTCAGCCAGAACCAAACCCCGTGTCGTCCTCACCTTTTTGGCGCAACAAAAATCGGCACATCGCTCAGATCAACCCCATACCCCTGGCTGAACCCGATACTCTTCCGACTCGCCCCCGTCTTCACACTCCTTGTTCCCGCGCTGCCGCCAACACCAACGCCAGGCTCGTAGCCATACGAGAGACCGCCTTCGTAGCGGCCGGCTAGGCGTTCGATGGAGGGGTTTGTGCTGGGAGGGGCGGAGGTGGAGGCTGTCTCTGTCGAGGGTGGTGGTGGTGGGGTTCTAGTTGGCGTATCCTGGAGGATGTTGAGAGGTTTGTGGAAGGGCTTTGGTGCGGGCTTGGATGGTGAGGGAGTTCGTGATCTAGCAGACAGGGCGCTAGTAGGGGATAGATAATCGGTGGCTATGGTGCGCGTCGTGGTTGGTCCGGAAGCATCCCAAAGGCCAGCTGTTTGATTCGTCTGGAGAAGGGCCTCGCCTGCTGACTTTCGGCGTTCGGCCCATGCCTGCTGGTGAGCCTCCCAGCTGTTCTGAGATCTAGACGGCGTAGTATTCTCCTCAACCAGCGCGGCGCTCGCCCAGATATCTTTCTTGGGTGATTTGGGAATTATCTTCACTTTGCGTGGCCCTATCAAGGTCATGGATCTCTCTGAGCTGGACCTGGAGATCTGAGCCTCTTTCTGCTCGACTTGCTCCATAGTAGGTAAAGCTGGTACAGGGGGAATATCGAGGAACGTGCTCCTTGGTCGGATGTTTCGGCCTGGTGCTCCGCCGCGATCGTTGAAACTTTCGCGACGTTCTTGCTTCTCTATAAGAACATATGCTGGTCTTGCTGGTGCTTCGATAATCATGCTTCGAGGACGAGTCAACGGTACTGGAGTCTCGCCGCGATTGCTGAAAATCTGGCTATGCATTGGCAGGTCTACTGCTGCAAAAGCTGGTGTAGGTTGCACATCGTTAAGCATGCTCCGCGGTCGAGCTCTTACTGGAAGTCTATCATACTTGCTGATCATCTCAGGCTTCTCGAGCTCCTCCAGTGGAGAGATATCAGGTATAGGTGGTGTTTCACGGAATGTGCTCTGGGCTCGGGTGTGGATAGGTCCGTCGCGACGGCCGCTGGAAGCCTCGTTTTGCTCGTAGTGATTGGGGAAAATAGGCACCGGGGGAGCGTCTGCGTACATGCTCTGCGGACGAACCATTTGTCTAGGCACCGCAGCACGATCGTCGAGAGATCTCCGTATTGGTATTTCCGATCGGGATGAGCTGTGACTCCTTTGCCGACTACGTAATCGTGCAAACTCTGCAGCAAATTCTTCGTCCATGCCGATCGTACTCTTGGCTCTTGGCATAGCAGTACTCATCTGATGAGGATGTGAAGGGTTAGTGTTTTCGGCGGCCCGAGATTGATCTGTGAAGGCGATTCTCGCAATGTCATACGGACTGCCACCAAGAGATTCTACGACAGTACCAAAGTCCGCAATCGTCGGTTCGGCATTAGGCTGGCTCGGCCGGCGCTCCTTCTTCGTTATAGTACTGGAGCGGTTGCGCGTCAGTATGCTTCTTTTCTTCGGTTCGTCTCTCTTTGGGCTCTTCTCAGGCTCTTTCTTTCCCGATTCTAGATTCTTCTTTTGCTTTTTCTTTCCTCCAAAGGTAGACCAGCTTGGGGACCTGCATATTTCAGAGATCGGCAATCCTTCTCCATCAAACTCGGTGTCGTCCTTTCCTCCTTCCATCTTTTTGGACTTGGCGGCCTTCTCTTTTTCTAATCGTTTCTTTTCTCTTCCCCTCCTTCCGAAGTCAGACCAACTTGGAGATCTTACTAGATCGGAAGCGCTAAATTCGTCTTCCTCCGCGGGTGCGCTCTCTCTTTTGTCCTTCAGAGGGGCTGCGGCTGGCTCTCTTGTGCTGTACTGTGATAGACGTGTTGTGATAGAGATGTCCTTGGAAGGGTGTTCCTCTTCCACCGCATTGGCTGGCGACGGAAAGCGGATTGGCACATACACGGGCTTTTCGATGGACAGGGTGTCGCTTAGTTGGGTGTGTTGCAAGGATGGAAATGTATGTTCAAGCGAGGGAAATTCGCGAAGTCTATCCGCATGCTTCAGAGACACATATGACGGCACTGGTGGAATGTCCGCTTGGCTCAGCGAAAGGTTTCTTTGTATAGCAATAAGGTCTACCGGAAGAGGCTGCGATAGCGGCCTTGGTTTACGTAGCTTGTGTGCTTTCGTTGGGCTTGGCTCGAGAGGACGACTTTGTTGAACCGAGGTTTCCCTTGGAATGGGATCATTTCGAGTGGCTGGACCATTCAGAGCGACAGGAGTGTGTAGGTAGCTTACTGTCACAGTCGTAGTGGTTGAAGTATGAGACGTTTGTACTCTAGGAGCTATGGCTGACATTGCTTCGGGGGTAACCATGGTCGAAGGGCGAACAGGAGCTGGAAGTTCAGGTTGTTTCGCACTGTCAATTTTCTCCCAACTTGAAGTAGGTTGCAACGTCTCGCAAGGGCCAGAAAGAGATCGAGAAAGCCTTTGAGATGACATAGGTGAAAGTCTGGAGGGCTGTTCCAAGCTGCTGCTCACAGCTGCACTGCTCAACGTCTGCAAGGATTCATTCGAATTGTACCCGCTGTCGGCCTTCCTGAAAGACTTGCCTCCAGCGGACCCAAGAAGCGTGCCTGCAGAACCACGATGTTTCCAATTTGGAGGTGACACAGACCGGGAAGCCGTATCCGAGACTGACGCTGCGTTGGCAGTGAGTATGCGGAATGCATCTTCTCTGGTTTCACTGTTGGCGTGTCGTACTTCTGCATCATTGATGAAGAGCCTCCACAGTTCGGCAGAGGAATTTTGTGACTTTGACACGTCGACACCCTCATCATCAAGAACACCGTCTTCGATGGTGTGCATGGCTGGCTTAAACCCTGGTTCTAATATTCCAAGATTGGATGTCTCAGTTTTTGAGAAAGGACTGCCCAGAAGCTCTGACATGTAATCCTGAGCCATGACAGAAGCGCGATCAGGCGATCTGGATGAGTGTTCGGTAGCTGCCACACTTCCTCGTGTCGAAAAAGTCTTTAAGCAAGAATGGCATATTGTGTTGTCTTGTATGTTGGCAAATTTCTCTGTGCCCTCATCTTTTTGTGTCATAGTATTTGAGGTTTCAGCATAGCCTTCCAAGGACTTTAATCCACCGCTGTTACCATTCACCACGGCTTTTGGATCACCCGCTCGGGTCAGCACGTGGCTTGCCGTGTGAATGCCTTCATGGTCATACGGAACATCTTTTGGTGTCATGTCGGACATAGCTTTTACCGGCACGTGAGCATCGGGTGCTGGAGACGCTGCTCCTCCATTTGTGACTCGCAGGGTTCCAAGCTTAAGCCCTCCAAGATGAGAATAGTCAAGATCTGACGGGGTAGATCGCCCGTCGCGTGTTCTGCTAAGAGCAACCAGCTGTGACAGCGGTGAAGTTTCAGGCGAGATAGGATTGTAATAATGGACTAGATCGACTTGAGTTTGAGACCCGTTAATTGGAGGCGGTTTCCGGAGGATATCATTTGGATCTCGCGTAGCAATGCCGGGTGTGTAGAGAGATCGTCGACGAATAGGAGCCATGACCGAATCTGGATGCTTATCTTCATCTACAGGTAAGGAAACGTGGTTCTGCGCTGCGACACTATCTGCATAGGCCTTTTCCTTTATGTTTTCTGCGATTCGCTCTGATTCTTCAAGGTCGATTGAGTGTTCCGAGGAAAGAAGTAGACGTGAGCCCGATAAGTTTGTCAGATAGAGTGACGACGATTTAGCGCTTGGAAGCTGCGTAAATGAGGATCCACTCCTAGAGAGGCGCTTTTTTAGGCCGAGACCAACTTTCGAAAACCGTCTCGGTCCATCATCTTCATCTTCGGATGATGGCGTTTGAGCTTCTTTGTTCGGTGCATAAAGATATTCTCGAAGCTTTGACCGCGCATCTTGTCGACTTCTAACTTCTCCAGTTGGTGAAGTCACAACGGTAACGTTTTCGCCGAAGCCATGTGTGTCTGTCGGTGTTGGAGGTGAGGACGAGTCATTCTTCTGTTGCGTGAGTTTCAGGAGATTCGATGATGAAGAGGTACTGGTTCGAGGTTTTGATAATCGCTGAGGACGTATCTCAGAATCCAACTGGAAGTTGGCACCCATTGCGAGTTCTGATATCTAGGTAAAATGGCTCGGTGGGCGATTTGGTGAGCTCGTACGACCACGGTGACATTGGGGCAAGCAATCAAGTCTTGTACTGAAAAGGTCTATTGTACTAATGCTGTACATCGATACCAAGAAATCCTTGATTCGAATCGCATGGCAGGTGGAAATGTCTGAGTAACGAGGATCGAAGTTCAGATATGCGAATAATATGCCGAGCAGTAGGGAATCGTAGTACGAGGTGATGCTTTAAAGTATTGGAAATGGCCACCGTACCGCAATTGCACTATACATGAACATCAACAAAAGATGCAAATATTAACATATACGAGCAATAACGTCAAATATATATAGAGACGTTA
>JAABUU010000598.1_pt1 | contig 79323 bp, 72 predicted proteins | sample 5559301 | NCBI WGS metagenome assembly JAABUU01 (sample SAMN10711884, study PRJNA513360) | rock metagenome | isolation source: Antarctica rocks | place: Antarctica: Victoria Land, Richard Nunatak white
CCCCCCCCCTCTCCTAGTACATCTCCGCGCCCGCTTTCCCTCAATAGTAAAAAAAGTCGAAAAATCTAAACGGAGTGGATTGTGACAGCTCCCACCAAACTCGTCTTGGACGTAGAAGGAAAAAAAAAAAGGGGGCGTTGTGCAGAGAGGGGTGGGTGCTTGGGTGGCTTGAGGAACGGGATGGACGGGGAATGGGGAATGAGGAATGAGGATTGAGGGAGGTTGGATGGGATGGGATGGGATGGGAGGGTGAGAGGTGAGAAGTTGAGGAAGCCCAAGTACAGGCACAGCAATCGATGCAATACCCTACAAACATCTCCAATCAGAATTCCAACAACTTCGTTTTCCGACAGAATGCACGCCCGAGCAATGGCCCCAGAGCCAAAGCCCTAGCTAGCACATTCGTATCCCTCCTCTGTCCTACTATCTGATCTAGAAATACAAGGCTTGTCAAAGCCAACCCTTTTCCCTTTTCCCTTCCATAAAAACGCCACTACGAATGCCTCTCGCTTGGTTCTTCCTCGGTTCCTCGTTTCACGGACTCGGCGTCCCTTCCTCATACCTTGGCCCTCCCTCCTCTCCCTCCCCGTCCCCATCCCCAGCCCAAGCAGGCGTCTCAGGCTGCCCGCTGTACGGCGTCGGCGCATCAACCGCATACCCGCTGAACTTAGGCGTTGGGGCCTGCTGCGCCATTGGCGTGGGTGCGTTCGCATATCCTGATGGCGTGGGTGCGGCGTGGACATCTTTTCCGGGGGTCGGGGCGTCGTAGGGGCGGGAGTTGTAGGGATCCTGTTGTTGCTGTTGTTGGTGTTGGGGGGGAGGAGCTTGTTGGTAGGCAGGCGTGCGGGAGGAAGGGTCGTAGGCAGGGGTCTTGCCGCCGCTGCTGGTGCTGAAGGGGTCGTTGTAGGCGGTGGAGCCGGCGGTGGGGTTCCAGGCGGGGGTGCGCTACATGGGTCGATTAGTTAAGGGCAAGGGATAAGAGGTAGGAGAAAAGGGAATTTACTCCTCCGGCCATGGCACTACTGTAGGCTGTTCTTGAGCCGTCGTAAGGGTTGACAGTCTGGCCGCCTGGAGCGCCGTAGGCGGGTGTACGAGCCCCAGACATGGCGTTTTGACTCCATGCGGGTGTTCTTGAAGATGACGCTCCTCCTTGCCATGCAGGTGCTGTAGACTGTTAAAAATTTCCAAGGCATATGGTTTTTGGAAACTTACTTCTAGCTCCTCCGGCGCCTGCCCAAGCTGGTGTACGACCTCCTGGGCCTCCAGGCACAGGAGTACGGCTACTACTTTGCCAATCGGGATTCCTCCCTGGCGTACCTCCTCCGAAGCCACCACGATCGGTAATTCCTCTGCCGCGTCCGCCAGCGAAACGTTGATAATCGATACTCTGTCCAGTCAGAGAACTAGCAAAGGTCAGTCTGTGTTGTTGGTGGTGAAGCGAGGTGGAACATACTCTTTGAATCCTAACGTGTCCTTTGGTACTGTAATGGTCTTGCCCTTAGTGTGTAACTCTACTCGCGCCTCACTATCAGTGCTGTCCTTCACTATTCCGAGTAAACCCTTATATGGGCCTCGTCGGATGGTGACTGTTTGACCTAAGGCACGGTCTCGACCAAAAGACTTCGGCGGTGGCATGGCACTATTGCCATTTGCGCCGTTCCTCTGTAAAGCAGGATTCATTCTTGCTAGGTTGGGTCCAGTGCTAGCACCTTGGGTGACTCTACCACCTTTGGCAGCGACAGTAGCTACGTTGTTTGTCCGTACTACAGCGATACCTGAATTCTCCGTCTGCTCGCGGTTGTGCAAAAAGAGGAACGATCGGTATATGTGCAAGATGACTCCTTGTTTCTGCTCACCACCAATTTCACGCACTGTATCCTCGGTTCGTATTTCATTGCCGTTACGGTCAGTAGCAACCGCGTTTCGGCGCTTTTCGATTTTATTCGATATTTGCGAAGGTAAGATGGACCTGATGGAACCGTTCTGATCTAGGACTCGTAAAGACTCACGGTCGACTTTGGTAACACAACCCACAGTAGCCGCACTATGCTGTCATCAGTAAAGCCATCGCCTGCCCTATACTAGAAACCACTTACTCAAGTTGCACCAAATCGTGTATGTCATATCTTCCAAGCCCACCAGCAACACCGGAATCGGTAGCTTCTCTCAAGTCTTTGCTAAACACTGTGATCTCTTGCATACTAAGATCACTCAATATTGTGACCGTATCATTTTTGATAGCAACCACCATGCCAACCTCGTCACGGTAACGGCTGCCACCAATGACTTTCACATGGTCACCTTCTTTGAATCGCTTGCGTAGACCCTTGACTGGAACTTCAATGCTTTGACCTTGTATCTCTCCATCGGTGACGCTCAAAGTCACAATGTCTCCCCGCACCGAGATTGCTTTCCCGCAGACACCTGTCTGTTCACCCTCATAAACCTCAACCATGTCTCCAGGTAGATAACTCTCATTCGCGGAGGTATTTTTGAGACTTTGTGCTAACGCCGCTAAGTCAAGATTTTCTGTCCCATCTGCGGCACCTGCAGTGAATTTGGTAACCTCTTCTAAGGTTGGGTTCACATTCTTGGTAATAAGATGCTGAATCTTGAATTCCTTGACCAAGTAGCCGTCAACATAATTATCATTAAGATATGTCCAATTCTTCTTGTTGAAGGTAGACATCGAAGAAAGGTATTTGCTGTGCTTCTTCTTGGCCTCCACTTCGCTGAATAACCGTTGTGGGGGTCGGGTTGCAGGGTTGGTCATACCGTAGGCCTTTTGTCTCTTCCTTTTCGCGTCGCCTTTTATATTCCCGTCTACCATTGGTGCGTTCGCATCTTCATTAAGACCGTAATCGAGTCGGGGGACTATCTTCAAAGTCACCTCGAGTCCATTGGTCTCAACATCATCAATCTGAGCTAGGTCTCCGACATATTTCCCCCGCTTTATTCGGACGTAGCCACCGGGCTGTAGCTGCTCGCTTTTGGTAACACGTAATAGATCCTCCCTTTCTGGGATAGGTACCAATAGAACCTTGGTCCTGGGATACACGTTGCTGATCCCATCAAGGGCAGTATACACGTCCGCCTGCTTAAGTGCCTCGATGTAAACATATCCGATCATAGTTCCTCCTCGCTCCAATGCAGAGATAATTGGCAAGGGGTCCTTCGACGCCCTCTCTTCCATCCTTTTGGTTATAGCAAAGACAACTTCGCGCTCTTTTCCAGGCTTACACTTGACACCCCATATACTTGCGTCTTTGATATCGGCCACTAACATACGCTTCGGCACAATTTCTCCATCCTTTGCTGCTGTTGTCCGCGATCGACCGTAAAGTTCCTTTGCACGCTGGGCTTGCTTCTCTGCATCCATATGCTGTGCGTTTTCCCTCTGTTGGTCGAGCTCTCTATGCCGCCTATCATCGGTTTCAGCGCCTAATGGAAGATCGTTGATATCGTCCGGGTGGATATCGGCAATGAAGGGGTCAGCCTGCCCCTCATCATCTTCATCGTCGCCCTCGTCTTCCTCGTCTACTTCGGCTTCGACATCAAGGTATTGGTTTCTCGGGTCCCGGCGGCTCCTCTTTCTTGGCCGTCCCTGCAAAAGTAAGTCAGGCGAAAGAAACCAAGGACTTGACCACATTAACACAAACATACCACTGCTTCCTCGTCTTCCTCATCTTCTTCGTCCTCATCATCGTCTGCCCCATCAATATCTTCACCACCAGATTCATTGATATCTTCCTCTCCTTCCCCATTCTGTCCATGGCCATTACTTTGTAGCCCCATACCCTTCACGGGTGGAGATGCTTCTGTGTCCTCCTCGCCATCTTCATCTTCATTATCTTCCCTTATCGATCGCCGCCTCTTATCGGCACCATTCTTAGTCAGCTTGGAGCTCACTTCAGCTTCAGAGGCGCCTGCAGCTTCATTATCCGAGTCATCGGCAGGTGCAGGATTGAAATTATCGTCCTCAGATTCGGAGCCAAAGTCCTGGTCGAGGAGTGCCGCTGACGACATCTAGGAAAGCTTTGGCCTGGTGACCAGAGTACTAAACTTAGTTGCAGCGATGAGAGTAGAGCTTGCTGTACATTCAATTGAGCTTGGGTGGTGGAGCTCTTTGTTTGGTATTAGAATATGGAGTAGATGCTGGGAAATGCCAAGCGATTATGTGATTGGCTAAAGAGTTACGACTAGCCTCCGCAACACTTCAGCCTCATTCCACAATGGCCGTTTAAAACCAGCTCAACGGTTTCTGATTATTTTTATTTGTATTAGATTTTCTCATCGATGCTAAAGGACTCCATCATAACCAGGGGGCTGACTACGAAGACCAACAGTAGCCTTGCTAGTTTTTCTTTTCCTCCTTCTTCTCATCTAAGTTTACATATTCAACTAAATGAACAGTCGCATGGATCGCACGGGTTATCTAACCGAGACTGCTGTGTTTTTAGTAGCCGGCGTGCCGGCCTTCTAAACCCGCAATCGTCAAGAAGACGAGATGGTGCTTTGCTGAAATCTTATTTGCGGTTTGGTGGGGTAGATAAAGAGTACCAAGGTGGAGAGAAGGTCGCTCAGAATTCAGGCACGATTGTAATTCGTATTCATTGAGCATTAATAGCAACTTTTGGCCGTTATGTATCTAACTCATAACAAAACGTTGTCGACATTATCTCGACATAAGCATTCTACAAACGCTCAAACGCAGCGCTAAAGAACATTCGCAGGTAGGGAAAGAGCCGTTGGTCGTTATATGGAGCCGAAGTAGAATGGATCATTGATCCTCACCAGATATTGGGTAAGCACCAGGAAAATGGTAAGAGGAGTCGGGCTCCCGTTGAGATTCGAGATCATAAACAACGTCTTCAAAGTTAGCGGACGACTTTGGGGATGTACTAAGAGGTGCTCCAAGTGTATGTAAGGCTAAGAGCTTCTGAAAGTTCTCATGAAGCCCGACCTCGTTGTCTGATAGGATCTCTCGCTCTGCTAGGTAGTCGTAGACAGTCTTGCCCTCGTCATCTTTCGACGATGTATCGAGACCCATCAAATTAGCATTCGATAGGGCTGTTACCGTTTTTGCTCCACCCATACGTGCAGCCATATGCAGGATGTTTCTTCCATGGATGTTCTTGGCTGTGTAATCAGCCCCTTTCTCAAGAAGCAGTGGTAAGATTTCGAAACGATCGAAGGAAACTGCAAAATGAATCGCTGTTTCTTGCGACGAATAATTCGGAGTATTCACGTTCGCGCCAAGATCGATGAGTTTACGAGCAATTGAGGTATAGCCCTTGTAGACTGCGTTTAGTAACGGGGTCTCTCCGTCCCCATCTCGAACATTTACGTCTGCTCCAGCATCGACGAGGAGATCAACGACATCAGGAATCTCGGCCGTCTCAATACAGCTGCACACACTGTGCAGAGGAACCCGAGCATATTTTCGACCTCTGGCATGAAGGTTTATATTTGCGCTCAGCAAACGCTTGCAAACGTCTGTGCTTCTTACATAGAAGAGACAATTTTTGCCTTGGTAATCGATTAGGTTAGGGTCGGCATTGAAAGCGAGTAGCGTGCTGACAGATTTCGAATCGTCTCGAAGAGTTGCCCAGCATATCGGTGTTCTATTTAGGGCATCCATAGTATTGATAGTAGCTGTTGAGGAACGAAGCTCGGTTTCAAGATCTCTGCTGACGCTCCCAAAAATAATCTTGTGTATCAATGTAAAGCACCGAGTTTCGGCGTAGTCGGAGCCCTCGAACATATCCTTTACGATCTGGCTATCTTCAACCTCCATTTGGCCGGACAAAACCGCGTCGAAGAATGCTTCTACAGGCCTCCTCCCGAAGGTATCGGCAATGTCAGCATCTGCGCCTTGTTGTATCAAGAATTGGCCCAACTTAGCATTCCTACGTGTTGCCGCGTAAATTAAGGCATTCCCTCCCTGCAAGTTTGTATCATACGGCGACGCCTTGCCCTCTGAGAAGAGCCTTTGAATAGCTACGATATCTCCGCAATTAGCGTAGTTCCACAGCAGATGAGTCCAAGGCATAACTCTTGGCATCCGCATAGAGAATGCTGAACCCTCCAGTGGAGTGTACTTCCAGACCATAGCAATATATCTATTGATAAGATACCTTGGAAGATGAAAGGTCATCCTGAGTGATGAGACACTGTACCGACGGCAGCTGTGTTCATCACATACTAGGCTTGGGATAGAGTAGTCAATAAACACGTCGCCGAAAATGCTTCTCAAGATCCAGGGAGACTTGAAGCTGCTTTTCCGATGACAGATACAGCTACACCACTCAATGCACTTATACCGGGTTGGCATAGAAATTTGCTCCCAAGGATTCGTGTCTCGTGTCGGACCCGTGAGAAAGGTCGGTGACGAGGCGAAGAATGGACAAGTCAAAGTGGGCGTAGACTTAGTCGATGAAGGTAAGCCTGAGCCAAGTGTTGAGATAGCAGGCTCTAGTTCAGCAGGTGTCCACGGCACAGTCTTGTATATTCCCTGGATTGGGGGAGCAATCTGTTCGATGTGGGTCGTTCTTTTCAAGACCGTGGCTAGCATTTCTGAGTTTTGCGAGTGCGCGGCTGCTGAGGCTGACATGATTTCTTTCAGCTCAGTCATTGAAGACCTGAGTCAAGTTCAGCAGTCTGTCTGAAGAAAAGGAAACGGTCTTAACAGAAGTGAGCTGACCATCACCTACATGGTCAGCAAGCTTAAAGTAGTTCCTAAATCTACTCTAATGGCTCGCAGCTCAATCTGTAATTTCTTCACCTTATTCTTGTTTCGTAACCATACAATGCGAGCTTTGTTTCCATCGTTCAGTCTGGAACTCCGAAAGAAAGAAGAATCCAGAAGACATTTGATGTCATGTACCTTCTGCCCGGCTTTTTCAACGTGCTCGATAAGGCTGCGAACATTTTTAGTACGTCGAACGCTCTGATAATGTTCGATAACTAGTCCAACACCTTCTAGAAACATATGGAGCTCTGTGACATCACTGAGTAGGTCAACAATGTCCTGAGGGGCCTTGCGATAGCTGTTAAGCCTTTGAAGTCCTTGTACAACGATCTTGGTGGCACCAATTACGGCCAGGATTCCTGCGGTCAACGATAGTGGATCCATCTATAGTACGAACGCTGCGGTGGAGTAGACTGTTATGGTGAGTCAAGTATATACTCTCTAGTGGGGAGCAGTAGGAAGCCTTGCCAAGGCTGTAGAGAATGGAATGTCATGGTGACGGCTGAGCCTCAAGCTGGCGTTTTGTCGGCTTGATAAATGGGGCCAAGACGTAATTCCTTTTCCAACACGAAGAACTATCTAATTAAGGGAATGATTGTACGATGTGCTTGTAAGCCGACAAGAGAGAAGATAGTGCAATGCAATTAACAGAAAGGAAGACTCTAATAGAGTAGTACAGTTTGTTCATGCTGGAACGTCGTGAACATATCCGGCCACGCCGGCCAAGTCGCGAAGCGGAAATTGCTGGTTGGCGGAGCACCAACGGCTTAGCGCAAGTTAATCAACACAACAATCGAAGAGAATCGTACCGCTCACTTCGTACTTGTAAAACGGAACAATGTTGGAAGAGCCAAGGAGTGCACATGCTCGACTCGGCCACTCCCCCCAATCCTGACCCCCAAAGGAGCGTATTGGGACTCCAACCCAACATCTTACGCTACAAGAACATCATCTCATTATCCGAACTAGGCTGGGCGGTGTTACTGCCACAGCCATTGAATTCCCCAATCTTGCTAACAGACCTCAATCCTGTGAAATTAAGAACACAACTATAATATAGATAGAAAATCGATCTCCCGTTTTCTACTACGTAAGAATTCTCGCAAGCATACCAAATCTCACGTTTCTAAGATGTCTTCCTCTTTTGATGCTCTATCCCCCAGCTACCAAGATCCACGCCTGCCTTCATATCAAACCTTGAATCCTCTCTCTTATCGAAGTCCAGACCCACCTTTGCCGCGGCGGAGGCGCTCACCTAATTTTCTTGCTTCTGTCAAAAGTCTGGTACATCGGTCTCGATCACCTCTACGCCCACGAACTAGCAATGGAGAGATATACAATACGCCTCCGACTGACGGGTCATACACCGCCACACACCGCCAGACCATACCTCTCGCAAACAATGAACCACGTTCATTGAGATCCCCAGGGCAGAAGCGGCGAAACCGCCGTGAACACATTCCGAGCATGATCGACTACTTGACATTATCGCAACTCGAAAATGTCTGGCAAAGACAAGATACGTACAAAGGATGTGTCGATGCACCTCAAAGAGCTCCTCAGCAGACCGCCATAACTCGCAGCCAGCGAACCGAAGCAGATCTTGAGGTTCCCTTCATCTATATTCAATCGGCACAATGGCGCTATCACTGCCCTGATAATTTGGCTCGCTCGAGGTGAGCTGCCGCATCTACGGCGACAGATGTTCGAGCCGATCAGCACAATGATAAAGTGGACGAGCGGGACAGCTCCGGTATACCTTCAGGATATCTTACCCAAGCACGTCCCAGCCTGAGGGTCACCGCGATGGACTAGACCCAGGGCTTAGGATTGTACCACATGAACCGAGACTGCATAGCGCATTACACGCTTCCTAGTCTAGGCATCCGTCGCAACTTAGACTTCATTGCAAATCTTCCTAGGAGAACCCGGAGGAGGTTATCTTTTCGAACGGAGACATGACGAGACTGACACAGTCCCAAAGGCAATCAAGACAATTGATCGCATTGATGCACGTTGAGACCGATGCCGGTCACCATTGGAGGCTTGCGGCGGATCAAAGATGGAGAGAATGCCTTGCGGTCTGTACCTAAGGATGGCTTCAACTAGCACAGCCGCACATAAGGCGTAATAATCTACTGTACGTAAGGTAGTACCTAAATAATGAGGAACTAGTCAACTAGCTCTTACCCAATTAGACTCTCCATAACATCCAACACTGCAAGTAATAATCGAATCGATCCGAAGCAACAAGTTTTTCGACTCGTTGTATTCCGTACTATTGCGTGGCGTAGATCAAAGCAAAGAAACCCAGCAGAAGATCCCAACCTTAATGACCATTATTGATCAGTGAAGAATCAATCGTCCAGTGGATCTATTGCATCGAATTTTCGACCTTTCAAACTGCGCGTTGGTGTCTCTTTGATGAACAACACCACTTAGATCCCAGCTTGATGCATGAAGCCTTCTCCATTGGCACCCCTTATATCTACTTCTTAGGCCACTGCCTTAAACAATCAGCTCGACTTCACGGGTGTCGTGCAATCTGAGCGCTTGAAGAAGTCGACATTTGCCTTGTTGCAGCTTTTAAATTGTATAATTTTCGCGGGCAACACAAGACACCTGTTCGTTACGGCAAAATCGATATCATAAGACGCGATTAACCGGTGCGGACAAGCTCCACCGAAGCCCGCGTTGCACAAGCGCTTGAAAAAGACTGGATAATATTAAATTAATCTTCGATCAGGCGCTTGCCGACATAAACCCAGAGAACACAAGCGGCGGAGTAGTTATCTTAGATGCGATTTCTTCCTATCGTTTCCCTCGACCCTGCCGTGCGGTACCTTGGGGAGCTATTTCCTATTGGCCCTCCCACTCAAAATGCTCCGGCTGAACCTGTATTGGCATATAATTTAAGCGCATGTCTTAAGTTTATCGACGACGTGAAGTCTGCCCTGGCTTGGGACATGCTCTTTCACTATCGTATTGCGCGCATGAGGAGTGGGGAAGAGTGGACTATTTGCTGGCTACTATCTTTGCTTTACTTTCAATCGTTTCTGTCTTAATTTCTTATGTTGTTACGAGTTTCTGGGTTTGCAACCAGTTCATCGTCCTCTCTACCAACTAAAGCCTTCTCTGGGCAGGGTTTGACAAGCTCTTCCAGATCAACCGTAATGCAGTGATGCAGATCCGCGTGCTTGCAGTGGTGCTTTTGAGTTATCTATCTTTCTCATCTGTTTTGGCTCTCTATGTTGTGCAAGGCTCCAACTGCACCTCAGTGTGCTCCCAGCGTATAATACCTTCAACAACAAATGGCAGTGATATCACCTGCTATGACAGGGATTATAATAAAACCGCTGTGGGAGCGCTTTTTCGAGACTGTGTGGCTTGCGAGATTCAAAGCCAAACCTTTGACCATGTCACATTACAGACGGACTTGGGATGGGCGTTGTGTAAGTATTGCAGGTCAGTTCCTCATACGACGAGGCATAGGCGACTAATCTGGGATGTGAAACTAGTTAATATGAGATATGCTTTGGGTTGGTGTTCATTTGGCTTTCCAGACGCCAATGGCTCGAGAATGTCAAGTCCATGTAGCGCAGCCTGTGCACAAACATCGAACGCCCTCAAGACGAACATCCTTACTCCAAACATCTCCACACCGTACGATTACTGCCAGGATCCTACTTTTGTCCCGAGTGCCGGAGAATGTGCCTCTTGCTATTCACAGGTACCAAATAAACTCTACCTATCCAACTGTAAGCCCCACCACGCCCTTGATCCATTGCAATAATTATTTACAATCCGATACAGTTATCAACACCCTCAAAGCCGCCTGCATAGCCCAACCCTCGCCTGCGACACCCTTTCCTATCGATCCTTCGCAAATCTTTACCCTCCAGCCCCCGTCAGTCTATCCCAACAGCACCGCCACTTCCACTCCAGCCCCTTCCTCCGGCCTTTCCTATAACGCTAAACTCGCCATTGGAATCACAATTCCCCTCCTCCTGCTTGCCCTCCTCTCCATCCTCTTTCTCTATTGGTACGTTCGCATACGGCCACGCTCCTTGAAATCCAAATCAAAACCACATCGCTGCCAACACCGGGGTCACCCAAGCATCCCAAGCCACCCCAACCAGATGAGCAGCTACTCCGCTTCCGTCTACTCTCAACAAACCCCAAACCCCATACCCCGAACCTCTCCGCATCTGCTATTCTCAGCCTCTAACGCAAAGCTCCGGCAAGCGTCTCTCAACCATCGCAAGTACAAGCCCGCCTACCTCGCCTCGAGCCCCTACGCCCTCGGGCCTCACATCCTGGGAGCGCGCTGGCATCCGGAATTCGATGCAGACCCGAGAATCCAGGGACCTGCGGAGAACGAGCTCCGAAAGAACAAACCCAATGAGATCGAACTCGCAACGATCGAACCTGAAAAGGACAAGGTCGCAGCATATTTTTGATGGGACGAATCTGCCGCCGAGTCTCAAGAGGGGTGGGACGTGGAAAATGAAGAGTCAGGACGATCTTTTTGGGTAGGTGTTGGGACTTGGTTGGAAGGATGAAAGCAGTGTCCTTCATGTTGGGGGGCTTGGGGGATTGGGCGAGCCGCTATCAACACGACCTACGAGCTATGACGGTGAGACCACGACACGACTTCGGATTGGGAAATTTCGGATGGGACTCCTTACACTCCCATCGCTATTTATGTACTTTAGACAGGAGCCACGGCGCACTTTAGACGGATAGACAGAAACCTTGTTACTTTTCTGATGTGTAGAAGATGTCGAGACACACAACCTGACACAAAATAGTTAAGTGAAAAGGTGAGAATTGTTACTTCAGATTCAGCCAAGGCTGTACTACTGATGACCTGAGGGTGTTGTTTCAAGATCATAATGTATCCTGCGACTGAGTAGCTAATGAGAGACGAGAGCTCGATTTGCTTTTCGATTGTGAAAGAATCTTCAGGGGACGAAACAGACTGACACCCCGCTCTTCTCTCAATTTTCACCTTGCTCCCTCCATCGTCCTTCCCACCAATTCCACATTCTCTTCTTCTCATCTTTCCTTCCTCGGTCTCATTTTTCGACCGAGACAACTGTGGACAGAAATCTTTCCAAATCCTCTAAAAACCCGAATTCACATCGGATAAAGTTGAGAAATTAAGGTGATCGCAAACAAAACGAGCAACACATTCAACTCTTTCTGCACCTGTAAACTTCACTTCATTACCCCGCTAAAACTAGCCGTCGCGTTCGTAATAACCGTGCATTTGATTCAATCCAACACTCAACTCAAAGATCACCATCTCCTTTTAGCTCAACCAACAGCGATCAGCCAACGGCGTCATGGCGCCCAAAAAGCGCAAATCAGTTCAGGCCGAAGTAGATACCGTGTCTGTCCACAAAAGAGGGCATGGGCGTCCTCCGAATGCTCCTCCTGTCCCCAGAAAGGGCCGTGGCCGTCCACCAAAGGCTAGTCCTGGGCCAACTGCAGCGTCAAGTCCGCCGAAACGTAAATCAAGTATAGTTCAGCAAACGGCGTCTTCGAGCCGTCCGAAACGGACTTCGCTGGCAACGAAGGAAGTCTCAAAGATCACTCGGAGCTCGAAGAATGGGGGTGTAAGTAAACCTATAACCAAGACCACCAAAGCGGCAAAGACGGGCAAGGGCACGACAAAGGTGAAACCAAAGAAAGCCACTAAATCAGCAACGAAAAGCCGCGGATCGGTCAAGAACTCAGTGAAAGAGAGGAGAGACTCCTATGTCTCGATTGAGATCCCGCAAGTTTACACGACGACTGCTGATCCTGTGGATGAAAGCGAAGGGGACGAGGATCCAGAAGGGCCTGCCTATTGGCTCATGAAAGCCGAACCGGAATCACGAATTGAAAAAGGCAAGGATGTGAAGTTTTCGATTGATGATCTGAAGAATGCAATTGAACCAGAGGCGTGGGATGGTAAGTCCTCTGATTCGAGAAATTCTGACACGAAAAGCTCATGACTAATGATATGTAGGTGTTCGCAACGCCACAGGTTTGACTCAGAGGAACTAGAGATAGCCCATAAGCTGACACGGATAACAGCACGTAACAACATGAGAACCATGATGAAAGGTGACATGGCTTTCTTCTACCACTCCAACTGCAAAGTCCCTGGGATCGTAGGTACCATGGAGATCGTGGAGGAGCATTCTGTTGACAGTAAGCTTTTTGCAACAAAAGAATGTACAAGTACTGACGCAGCAACGTATTCGTCAGAGTCTGCATTTGATCCACAACATCCGTACTATGACCCAAAGTCTGCTCGGGACAATCCGAAATGGTGCTGCGTCAAGGTCGCGTATCGGCAGAAGTTCCCAAAAATCACCAGGCTCAAGGAGTTGCAACGCTATGCCAAGGACGGCGGCGTCCTAGCGAACATGCAAACTCTTAGAACGGCTCGTCTCAGCGTCTCCAAGGTGACGAAAAAGGAATGGGACTTCATCATGAGCTTGGTGGATATCGAGGATGAGGGTGCACCGTGAGGCAGCTTTTTGACCACCAATGACAGCTAAGCAGCTTCTAGAGCAAGGCAAAATTATTTCCTGGGTCCAATTTCCATAGCGAGGCGCTGGCGGAGACTTGCGAACACTTGAGCGCTTCTTTCGACCAAGACCATTGGAGGACAATGAAGAGCGTGGAGGCTCTCCTCAGACTGATAGATCTACCCTTGTAGAACCGCACTGCCATGATCTCTTCATGAAAGTGTTGGCTGAAGAGCATAGAATCGAACGGGAAAGAGGCCCTTTGGAAATCCCGGTTGCAGTTCCGTTCTTGTAATTCTCAAGCCAGCCTCCTCGAAAAGATACCGGAATTTTCCATCCGTTCTGGTGATAGAGCTGTCCACCTCGTCGAGCATGTCCTCCCCGTTTGGATTCGTACTCATATTTTCCTTCACCACGACCCAGCCTCCATCTGCAATCGCTTTTGTACACCTTATGAAATAAGCCACCAATTGCTGGTCGGTAAGATGCCCCAAACACCATTGATTCCAAATGAGATCATACGGTCCCTCTGGGTCCCAATCCTCCAGCCCCTTAATGTACATGTTCCCTACTGTTCCACTACCAGCCATCTTCGCCTCCTTGGCTGCATCAGCAAACCTTTGGATCGGTTCTACCACGTCGATAACCTCACAGACTTTACTCAGAAAGCCAGCGGTAACCCGTCCAATACCAGCTCCACAGTCTGCGCCTCTGGACAGGATTTTACGATTTGTAGCTGTGGCAGACTGACGTCGGAGTTTAGCGAGGAAGTTTGCAGAACCTCGCAGATCAACACGCGAGATCTGAGGATAGCCACCGAGCATGCCATTCGCCGTGGGCGAGACCGTGTTCCAATATTCGATAGCATCCGTAGGGGACATCTGCTCATCTGCTGTCTCGGCTGGCAAGGCAGCCATGGTGACGATTGTTGTTCTACCGTCAGGGTTATGGCACCCACCCTGATGCAACAACGATCTCGAGGTCCCCATGATCTACCACGGGAGACCACCTATCCGTGCCCCGCCCTAAGCTCATCCTTCGCTTCAAGACGAGCTTAGGGCGGGGCACGGATACGGTAAGTAAGGTACTGTACGGCTTCGCGATATGCTAATCTGTCTTTGGTCAGTGGTTTTTCTCCTTACGGTCCAACAACGGTTCAAGTAGAGATTCTTAAACGAACCCAAGGGAAGTGGGGTGGGTAGAATGCGGAGTATTCCGTAGTGGAAGGTTATACCTCAACAGGCAGTTTTATCCGTCATCGGACATAATCGGGGTTACTGCCTTCCAAAGTGCTTTACCCCTCTCTGCAGCAAAACATATCGTCTTTTGAAACCTCCTCCATCTCGGTTACACGAATCCATCAGAGCTTTCTCAAACATGTCCGACCTTTCCATTGAGCTTACGGCCCCTAATGGCCACAAATACAAGCAGCCAACTGGGATCTTCATCAACAACGAGTTTGTCAAGTCGAAAAAGGGAGAGAAGATAACGAGCATCAATCCCACGTATGTCCTCTTGTGACTTGAGCAGACCTAGCGTTAAGAATCTTCTCCTCACAGTGACGAGAAAGAGATTGCCTCTGTCTACGCTGCCTCCGCCGAAGATGGTATTGATTTCCCCTAGATTCCAATTCTCCGAGGAATACGCCTATCTGACCCTTGCATTCAGTCGATATTGCCGTCGCCGCCGCCCGCGCGGCCTTCAAACATCCCTCCTGGCGCGATATGGCTTCCACAGACCGGGGAAATATGATGATGAAGCTTGCCGACCTGGTCGACGCACATGCGGAAACCCTTGCCACAATCGAAACCTGGGACAACGGCAAACCTTACACCGTCGCCCTCGAGCAAGACGTAGCCGAAGTCGGCGGCTGCCTACGCTACTATGGCGGGTACGCCGACAAAATCCATGGCCAGGTCATCAATACCTCTCCTGCTAAATTTGCTTATACAATCCGTGAACCGCTGGGTGTATGCGGGCAGATCATCCCGTGGAATTATCCGCTGTTGATGGCGGCGTGGAAGCTGGGTCCTGCGCTTGCAAGCGGGAATACTGTAGTGATGAAAGCCGCTGAACAGACCCCTCTCAGCGTCCTGTACCTAGCAACCCTAATCAAAGAAGCCGGCTTCCCACCTGGTGTCGTCAACATCCTTAACGGCTACGGCAAAGACGCCGGTGCTGCCATCGCGTCGCACCTCGACATTGACAAGATCGCCTTCACTGGCTCCACAGCTACAGGACGGCAGATTATGAAAATGGCCGCCGTCAATCTCAAAAACATCACTCTCGAGACGGGAGGCAAGTCACCTTTGCTCGTCTTCGAAGATGCAGACCTAGAACAAGCCGTCAAGTGGAGCCACGCAGGCATCATGTCCAACAGCGGCCAAATCTGCACCGCCACCTCCCGAATCCTCGTCCAAGACACCATCTACGACAAATTCATCGAAGAATTCAAAAAAACCGTCCACACCGTCAGCAAAGTCGGCGACCCCTTCAAAGACTCCACCTTCCAAGGCCCCCAAGTCACAAAACAGCAATACGAGCGGGTCCTCTCCTACATCGACTCCGGCAAAAGCGAAGGCGCCACCCTTCTCACCGGCGGTGAACCCCATAAAGACGCCGCCGGCAAGGGCTTCTTCATCGCCCCGACGGTCTTCACGAACGTCACCGACACAATGAAAATCTACCGCGAAGAAGTCTTTGGCCCCTTCGTCGTCATCACCAGCTTCAAATCCGAGGCTGAAGCCCTGCGGCGTGCAAACGACACCACGTACGGCCTCGGCAGCGCGGTATTCACGCGGGACCTGGAGCAGGCGCATCGCGTGGCGAGGGGCGTTGAAGCGGGCATGGTGTGGGTGAATAGTAGCAATGATAGCGATTTCCGGATCCCGTTTGGGGGGGTAAAGCAGAGTGGGATTGGGAGGGAGTTGGGGGAGGCCGGGCTTGCGGCCTACACGAATGCGAAGAGTGTGCATGTTAATATGGGGACGAGATTGTAGATTGGTGGAAGGTAAGGGGTGGAGAAAGGGGAGTGAGGGTTGGTGCGCGGTTAGTAAAGGGGACTATCAGAAGGAGAGGAAAATGACAAGAAGCGTTTGGGATGTAAATACCTCGCCGGTACAAAAGGGTAATTTATGGGTCTTCTTTGTATGTTTTCACTAGTTTTCTATATCAATAAGAGTTTATCCAATCCTCGTCGACGACTTCCAAAGCGAGTTCTATACAGTAGGACAACTCCAACCCAAGAAGCTTTCCGTGGAAATAGTCCATTTCAAACCCAGGTGTCCTCACTCTGTGTCTTGTAAAGAGAGATTGGGGATGAAAAGCAGCCACGGGGAATGTAGCTGGTCGCTAGTATAACAGCGTGGATTACATGGGTCTTTCCATGTACGTTGCTACTACCGACATGAACAGCGAGTGGGAATATGTCCGATTCTCGCTGACGTTGCAGGGGTGGGTCATATAGCTTGAAGCATTTTCAAAGTAGATCATTTCCACAGAGACTTGCAGTTCGAAAGCCAAGTATCCTCAATTGAGTTGGCGCTGATGGTATCTGATTCGAAGTTGCTTCGCCAGAAGCTATATCTTCAAGCAATGGCCGTATTGGCATTGAAAGTTAGACATGGAGTGTCCGGTCATAATGCCATCTCTGCTACATGATTAATCCGAGCGGCCGCGGGAATCGATAAGTGATTGGAGCGAGTAGGCCAATCAGTCAAATCGAAGACGGGGTCGGCCGGGGCGCCATGGGCTAACTGTAAGTGAGACAGCGATAAGTCCGGCCGACTTGGGTTAACCAGATAGTCGCCAGCTCTAGGGATCGAAGTCTTGGTTTCATGACACGTCTTGATACTCAGTCCATTATTTCGCTAGCGAACTTGCTCCTTGCTCTAATTCTTGGCCCATAGAAGACCAGAACCCACGGTACGATAGTGAGAACAGCTCCCAGGCCTCCGAGAAAACTTGAGGCTCCTGCAAAGGTCATTCGGTGGAACATGGCGCTCGTGACTAAAGGGAAGACACCTGCGAGCATATTTCTGCAAAACGACTGAGCTGCTAAGGCCGAGCTAGCATACCGATGATATGTATCGGCAAGGTAATTGAAGACAGCGAGATAGATGGAAAAGATGTCCATGGTGGCGCAGCCAATGGCCAATGTAGGCACGATCCAATGGATTGAAGGGAAGGAAGTCCAGCCGAACCAGAACAGACCAATGGGCATCAGGGCGCTCTCGATGCAGCTAAAATAGAGTCGTCCTTCGGGGGTAGAAGACATCTTGCCGTAGTGTCTCGCTACCTTCTCTTGATAAACGCTCAAGATCGTGGAAAGAATTGCTCCGACGCACATGGCTGAGAATACGGCGCCGATTTGTGCAACGTTGAAATGGTGGCTCGTGCTGAAGACGAGGGGTATGGATGAGAATGTTAGGTAGAGTACAGCCCAGCTAAAGGATACCCATAGGGAGAAGAAAAAGACCACGGGTTCAGTGAATAGTAAGTGGAAAGGTCTGTAAACCGAGACGCCAATCATTTTTGCAAGGCTCTCTCTTTCTTCATCGGATTTGACTTTCCATCTGATCCTTTGGCTTTCTTTCTTGATACCACCATCACCGACTGGTATCTCAAATCCCACGAGGCCGACCTTTTCTCGTGCTTCATACCACTTGTTGAGAATGGCTGCCCTGCGGCTGAGAAGGACACTGCCTCGGGTCTCTTTAAAGAAGACTACCACAAGAAGAATGAGGAAGCCACAGCTGATTACTTGAATGTAGAATACCCACCGCCAGGAGATATGCTGAGCGATAAACCCCGAACATAACGGGCCTAATCCAGTGCCGAGTAATGCCGCTCCAGAGAACAATGCCATAGGGGTGTTCCTGTCTTGTGTGTGGTATATGTCGGCAACGACTCCACCGACCATAGTGGAAAACGTGCTTCCACCTACTCCAACAAAGAACCTTGCTACCAGCATCCCCGGATACGACCGCGTAACAGCACAGCATAACTGGCAGACAACAAAAAGGATCCCCGAAGCCACGAAGACTGGTTTCCTCCCGTTGAGCTCGGAGAAAGGCGCGAGAACCATTGGGGCAATTGCAAAGCCAGTAGTGAAAGTCGTGATACCCACCAGAATAGCTACCTGACTGACACCCCAGTACTGGGACATTTGTAACGAGGCAGAGCTATAGGAACCTGCTGTATAAGCCGTGACAACGGTGACGGCACATGAAAGCCAGGTGGTAAAGGTCTTCCGGGACTCGGACCAAGTGAAAGGGGATACATAGTTTCTCAGATCCGGTGGTTCTGGTGCCAATGTATCATCCTTCCCTGGTACTGTCAAAGTTGATGGAAAGGGTAACTCGGTCTCAAACGCCAAGTAATGATAGACGATAGGGACTTCGTGTTGTTGAGCTACCGAGATAGATAGATTCTCATCTCGACCGTTCGTCTTAGCGCATTGGTACGGCGGTTTACGATCGTTCTTCTTAGAGGTTCCAAGGTCGGAAGACTCTAGTGCAAGCTTGATCTCTGGTGTGACCATGACTGGAGAGGGCTCAAGCTAGCAAAAAGAAAGAAAGGTTCACGAGACAGGAGGACAAGTCTGGACTACATATATAAAACCCCAGAATGATGAAGGAACAATAAAAAACAAAGCCCTTTGTACCGCAAGAATAAGGTAATAATGGAGGACTCTCTGGGCGTTGGCCTACTTACCTTACCTTACGGTACTGTACTCCCACCATCGGCAAGCGTGCCGGTTCGGACCTGTAAGTAGTCTCATAGATCATAAGGGAGTCTTCGGCAAGCCCATGCCCCCCATGCACCCCATGTTGCCACCGTCCCATCCATGTTCACAATCACAAAGGTTTGAAATAGCTAGGTACCTTACCGGTATGTATGATTGGGTATTGTTCTGATTACTTTACTTCCCTGTATCAACTTGTGTAATGTTGGTACTGTCCGACGTTACCTTACCTTATCCTCTTCCTTTCTTTCTCTTCTCGTGATTGTGAAGTTTGACAGGAGTGACGTCAATAGTCAATACTCTCTAGGAGCCGTTCGTTACCAGTAGCCAATCAGACGTGTTCTGCCGGAAGGCGGTCTCACATCGCGAATTGCGTGCTTACCTTACTTTACTAACTTTCTTCTAATCGTATCTTGTGAGTGTTTGTGAATGTTTCTGCATTGTAAGCAGTCTCTGAATCACTTCGTAATCTCCCTTATATATCTTTGATCAGTTATCCATTTTCAAACCATCATAAAGAACCAGGAGCACTACAAAAATGTCTTCTACCGACGAACGCATCGCCCCGTCAGTAGCACCCCAGGACTTGAAACTCCTTCCGCATTGTAGAATACCTTGGACTATAGCTAATTGATGTACCAGCCTACGCCTTGGTTCCACCGCCCCTAACTTCAAGGCCGAGACAACACAAGGACCAATCGACTTCCACGAGTTTATAGGCGATAAGTGGGTTGTATTGTTCTCACATCCAGAAGATTACACGCCAGTGTTCGTATTAACCGGTCTTAGCCAGACAATCGATGAGCTGACCAAAGCCCACAGATGCACGACTGAACTCGGGGCCTTTGCTAAACTCGAGCCTGAATTCACCCGTCGTGGGGTCAAGCTGATCGGGCTGTCCGCTAACACAGTGGAAAGCCATGGCGGCTGGGTGAAAGACATTGATGAGATATCCGGCAGCAAGCTCAAATTCCCAATCATTGGTGACAAGGTAAACACGATTCATGACAAAGGGAAACTGTGACTGCGCTGACCAGACCTACCATCTATAGGAGAGAAAAGTTGCCTACCTTTACGACATGCTTGATCATCAGGATATTACCAATGTCGACCAGAAAGGAATCGCTTTCACGATTCGAAGTGTTTTCGTCATTGACCCAAAGAAGACCATCCGCCTTATTATGTCATACCCAGCGTCAACCGGTCGCAACACCGCAGAAGTCCTGCGAGTAGTAGACAGTCTGCAGACCGGAGACAAGCATAAAGTTACCACCCCGATCAACTGGGTGCCAGGTAAGTCCTTCGTACGGATTCTGAACGGCGAATTCTCCATGCTGATTGTACTGATAGGCGACGACGTTATTGTACATCCCTCGGTTAAGACCGAGCAAGCGAAAGAGATCTGGCCTGAGATGAAGATCGTCAAGCCATATCTCCGATACACACCGTTGCCAAAGGAGAACACAAGCGCAGCGGTCTAATGGGTCAGAATGGTAGAACAGGATTCTGGCGCACGGTTGAATGTGCTTCGGTCGTGATATCACACAAGTCTTAGCATTAGCATCAATGCCAGCTTCACGACAGATACTACCTGACGGGACTTCGATGCGCTCGTGAACCTGTAGTTTTCTTTGAAAGCTTTGCTGGTAAGATAAAGTATTTTAGGCTGCGATAGATCTTCGGGCTAACTGAAGTGCGGATCTCGGCAAATCTTTTGCTAAAGAACCCTGCAAAAGAGCTGGAAAGTGCCGTGAGTGCCTTACCTTAATCAAGGTAGGTAGACATTCGTACCACTTCCCTTGCAGAGACATATTGGTCGTGCCAAAACTTTCTCCGGTAGCACGACGTAAGGAGTTTCCGAGTTCTCCTTCATTCACTTGCCGCCCATCGCTGTCAACGCCTTCGACTTCCTTGGTGCGCAAGGGTCTTAGGCGTACATGTACGTCGTAACGTCGGCAGCCGCGACACGAGTTGTAGCTTCCATGGCTGGAAGGCTCGCACTTACTGGATTTGTCAGTGTGAAACGTACCTGACCGAAGGTAGGGAATCTGAACCCCTGTTCTACTCGAGGCTTGGGATTGGGTTTTGGTCGTTCTGCAGCTCTTTATGTCCAAGGGGCCTCCCACCAGATATCTTCTGTCGTCTCCCTACTTGGATTGCTCTCTTACATAGATCTATTACTGAAGAAGCTGAAGCTTATGATGATTTCTATAGGTGCTCAGCGCTCTGGTTGGGCGCTCAAGTCTCAGGTCACACACAATCTTACTCACAGCGATCCTCACGAGATCCGGTCAGGGAAGACGCCTTCAGCACCCAATCCTCAGGTCTTCCTGGAACAACCCACATTCTCCCCAGCGATCCCAGAATTTTCGCTGCCTCCCGAATTAAGTCCTGTGTCGAGCGATAAACCTTCGTCTGGCGTTTCCTACAAATCCAACTTCAGCAAGCGGAGGCCCAGGCATGTACCCATCGTCCTATCACACAACATCATCACCTCTGTTTTAAGTGGTCTTCCGGACTCGCCGAAGTCTCAAGGGAGCGAAGGTAGATCGAGTTCTACTTCTACCTCCGGATCTGAGAAGGACAAGATCGCAGCGGTATCGAGCCACAAAGCGCGGCATATACCCATTGTCATACCCGCTTTCGCTCAGCCTCACAGTCTTCTCCCGCCTACGCCTTCGACAAGCGAAAGTAATACTCCCAGAGCGTCACCAAGATCGCCATATTCGTGTGAGCAGATATTCATGAACATGCCACGTCCTCCGACTAGTGACAGTAGAACAAGTACTCTTGATTCCAATGTTTCCGTACCATCCCCAGAGCAGATGTATGCTGGACAGTACCAGCCTTCCTCCAGTACTTACCTAGCAGACATGAACAGCAGTCAGTCAAGCTTGAACCAAATGGTGCAAGACGGACAACAAAGCGCAGATCTAGGTTCGCGGCCATCGAGAGCTGGCGAGATAAACTCGTATTCTACAGCGTCATCGCCAGCACCAGGTCAGCGATTGCAGCCGACAAGTGGGACCACAAATTTATCGGGGCTAGTGTGTAATGTACATAGAAGTACAGGTAAAGAACCGCATGCGCTGGTCGGTGCGACAACAACAATCCTTGGCGACAAGCTGTATGTATTCGGAGGCCGTGTCATCTCGCGGCGGCGGCCACAGTTAACTTCGGATTTATATGAGTTGGATCTTATCCGACGGCACTGGACAAAGATCGAAGCTGCGGGGAATATCCCCCCTCCAAGGTACTTCCATAGTGTCTGCACTCTGGGCGATACCAAACTGATATGCTATGGTGGTATGTCACCTGCATCTCCTACTTCAAATCAAGCGCAAAGCGATACGACCCAACAAGTTAATGGCTCCGAACAACTACCCGCAGTTTCAGTGATGTCTGATATACATATCTATGATACCCCTACACGAACCTGGACATACATAGCTACTGCAGATACACCACAAGGACGTTATGCCCATTGTGCGGCGGTGTTGCCTTCGTCGGCTACTTTTACCTCTGCAAACGCTCCCCTGTCTGCTATACATCATAACCCGGCTTCTGCAAATCCGAATCAGGGATCTATCGGCATGGCTCTTGACGGTAGTGGAGGTGCAGAGATGGTTGTGGTCGGAGGCCAAGACAGTGCGAATCACTACATTGAGCAGATTAGTGTCTTCAATCTAAGAAGCCTCAAATGGACTGCTACGCATACGCTCGGAAGGAGCTGCGGTGCGTATCGAAGTGTAGTTGCTCCACTTACGAGCATGCCAGCTTCGAAAATTGGCAAAGGGCCGCAGCCGGAGTGTAGCACCGAACAAACGACGAGGACCTCAGACCCGGCAGATGCGGGTTCTTGCATGCTGATATACTCCAACTATAACTTCTTGGATGTCAGGCTGGAGCTCCAAGTACGTTTGACAGATGGTTCATTGGTCGAAAAACCAATGAACGGCCAATTTTCGCCGCCAGGTTTACGCTTCCCAAACGGCGGTGTGCTGGATAATCATTTCGTTGTCAGTGGGACATACCTGACTTCATCAAAACAAGAGTACGCTTTGTGGGCTCTTGATTTGACAACGCTGACATGGAGCCGCATTGACGCCGGAGGGAGTGTCTTCAGCCAAGGAAGCTGGAATAGAGGGCTGCTTTGGTCTCGGCGAAATACTTTCATCATACTAGGTAACCGGAAACGAAGCCTAGTAGAGGATTATAATCATCGGCGGATCAACTTCTCTAATATCTGCATGGTTGAACTAGAGGCCTTTGGTCTTTACGACAATCCTCGCCGCGCCTGGCCGACATCCGCTTATCCTTCCAGCAGCGCCCCTATCCTCCCTTCATCCCTCACGCCTAAGCACTTGACCCCAGGTGGTCGCCCATATCCACGGGCCGCTATAGAACTCGGCCAAATGGCCCTGAATATCAGAGAACTTGCCGATATGGATCTTCTCGCCCTCGGGGGCGAACGATTACCTGTTAATTCCCACCTCTTGGCTCGTCGCTGGGGCCCCTACTTCGTCCAACTCCTCCGTGACAGCGCGACATCGACATACTCCACCTTCGAAAGCGATAGCGGCTTCTCATTCTCCGAAGCCGGCGTTCTCCGCCCCAGCACCACGGCCTCTCGCTCCGTAGCCTCACGCAACTCTAGCATAACCATCACTCCCAGCATCTCCACAACCATGAACTCCGCTGGCACCGCAACCATCACATCCCCATCCAGCCACGCTCCTATTTCCTCAAATATCCCCCTCGACCCGCCTACGCCTCACAATCTCTCCCCTCCTTCCAGACCACGCGTCCTCTACCTTCCCCACACCCTCCTCACGCTCCGTGCCCTTGTCCATTATCTATACACCTCTTCCCTCCCCACCCCATCTCACCCCCTCTGCAGCCCCCAAATCCTCTGCTCGCTCCTTCAACTCGCGCGCCCTTACCGTGTCGACGGCCTCCTCGAAGCCGTCGTCGAGCGCCTCCACCAAGTCCTCGATGGCCGTAATACAGCCGCCGTCTTCAACGCCGCCGCCATGGCCGCCGGTGGCGGCCGCGGCACGGGATTTCTTTTTGGCGGCGACGGCCCTGAAGCCGAAAGCCAACCGACAGCCAACCCGAGAAGGCTAGAGGCCAGAGACCATGGCGCTATTGAGAGTGAGGACGAGGATAGTAGGAGCGAAGTCAGCGGGAGCACGATGAGTAGTAGTGCGACGGGAAGTGACGCGTTCTTCTCGAGCAGTGATGATGTTGGAAGAGAGGGGGAGGAGGTGTGGGATGGCGGGATTAGCTCTGTGGTGGGGTTGCAGAAGAGAGGGTTGAGGGGTTTGATGGAGGGGAGGAGGATGAGGGAGCGGGGGAAGAGTGGGGGGCAGGGGGTGGGGTTGGGGTTGGGGTTGGGGTTGGGAATTGTTTAGTGTTTTTATGGGGAGGGGGAGTTTCCTTTGGATATTGCGGGCTAAGGTATGGGAAGGGAAGGCGGGGTATATAGGTCCGTTTCTGGGGGATCTTTTGTAGATGGTTTGAATATAAAAGATTGGGTATGGGTATGTTGGAGGTATGGGTGAAAGGTTACGGAGTCTCTTAAAGAAGGTGCTCAATCGATGGAAGGGAAATGGAATTACTAGATCTATCGAACGGGAAATCTCGAAAGATAATGAAGACCTGGTGTTGAGCTGTATCGTCCTAGATGGCCATATAAATTCGCCTCTCCAATCCCCTCATAAACCCTTTAAACGCTTTTGATATTCACTCCAACATCGCCCCCGCCCAAAAACCTGACCCACCGAACCACTCACGCCCCTCTATAATGTCCCGCAACCAAAAACGCCAGCTCCAGCGCCTGTTTCTCATTCAACCTCGGATCGCAATAGCTCGTGTAGTTTGTGCTCAAATCCTCATCTTTCAACCCTTCGCTCCCACCCACGCACTCCGTCACCGCTTCGCCGGTCAGCTCCAAGTGCACGCCACCGAGGAACCCGCCGTGCTCTGTGTGGATCTGCAGGGCGCTGCTGACTTCGCTTAGGATGCTGCTGAATTGCCGCGTTTTTATGCCGGTGGGGGTGGAGCGCGTGTTGCCGTGCATAGGATCGCACTGCCATACCACGACGTGCCCGCTGCTTTTTACGGCTTGGATATGCGCGGGGAGGTGTTGCTGGATGAGGGTTTCGCCGTAGCGGGTGATGAGGGTGACTTTGCCGATTTCGCGGGACGGGTTGACGATGTCGAGGAGGGAGACGAGTTCGTTGGGGAGCATGGAGGGGCCGACTTTGATGCCGATGGGGTTTTCGAGGCCGCGGAAGTATTCGACGTGTGCGCCGTCGAGTTGGCGCGTGCGGTCGCCGATCCAGAGGAAATGCGCTGAGGTGTTGTAGTAGCCTTTGCCGTCACTGCTGGCTGAATTATGGCCGTTGGGGAGGTCCGGCGCTGAGCCAGAGGTGGGCTTGGTGCGGGATGTGGGGTGGCGGAGGCGGCGCGTAAGGCTTTGCTCGTATTCGAGGAGGAGGCCCTCGTGGCTGGTGTAGAGGTCTACAGTTTCGAGGCCACTGGCGGCGCTGTCGGCGCCGACGGTGCGCATGAAGCGGAGGGAATCGGTAATGCTGTCGACGATGCGGGTGTATTGGGCGTTTATTTTTTCGTCTTTGACGTGGCCGAGTTCCCAATCTAGGGGAGAATGCAGGTCTGCAATGCCAGATGCTAGGGACGCACGAACATAGTTCAGAGTGCTGGCGCTGTGGAAATATGCAGCTACCAGTCGTGAAGGATCGGGTGTCCTGTCTTCAGGGTCATAGCCATTAATGTTGTCACCTCGGAACGCGTGGATTTCCCTCCCTTGGTACATCTCTGTCGGCTTGGACCTGGGCTTTGCAAATTGGCCCGCCATTCTGGCGATACGCACCACAGGCTTGTTGGCGCCCCAGATGAGAACCAAGCTCATTTGCAGTAAGAGCTTTATCTTCGACTCAATGGCATTCTCCTCGCAGTAATCGAAGAGCTCAGCACAGTCCCCGCCTTGTAGTAAGAAAGCCTTGCCCAACGCAACGTCTCGTAGACTCTTTTTAAGCTTCACGATTTCGGTAGGAGTCACAATTGGAGGAAGACGCTCGAGTTTGGCAAGGGCTTTGGAGACCGCAGCCCGGTCATTGTACGTGACATCTTGTTTTATGGGTTTAGTGGTCCAAGACGAGGGACTCCATTCTGAGGAGGTACCGTTGCTTTGGGGGCTTGCTGTAACTTTCACTTCAGCCGCAGCTTGACCATTTGTGCTGAGGGTTGGGGCCTCGATGGGCACCTCATGAGAATTTTGAGTCATCCTAATGAAGGATCACGATATAAGAAGATACAGAATAGATATATGAGAATGGGTTCAAGGAGAGAAAAACTTTGGAAAATCAGAGGTGTTTCGATTTAACAGAGCTGAAATATCCAGCTTGGCACACGTTCTGCGGCAAAGGAATGTTGCAAACGTCAGCCATGATCTTAGAAGAACAACTAGCTTCTAACCATAGGCGTTCACTAGATCATCGTACGGTGTCGATATTGGCTGCTGACTAGAGCGGTGAGAGTGGCACGGGAAATAGCTGCGGACAAAAAGGCGGAGGAGGCTTTCGAAAAGTCCGCACTTCCCCAACCCCCCTCTCCATCTCCACAAACTCGAAACTCTTCCATCGCCGTCATCATCAGCGCGCCGTAGATTCATACGCTTCTCAGCTCCGTCCCAAAATGGCAGAGCCCCAACCCTCCACCGTCAATGAAGGCATGGACAATGAAGATGCGCCCCTCCCCACCAACCCCGAAGACCGCAAAGCGGCCGCCGCCATGTCCTCCCTCGATGCCCGCGGCGACGACGAACCGGCATCCAAAATCACACATATTGATCAAGAAGCCTTGGGAAAGGCGATTAGTAGATTGGAAGTCAGCTCAGGGAAGGGGAAAGCAGGTGATGAGGGGAAGGTGAAGGCGAAGGAAGTGGAGGAAAAGAAGAAGGCGGTGAAGGTTGATCAGGCGGATGTTATGTTGTTGGTGAGCTCTTGGGGATCTAACACGATGGGTGAAGGGGTTTACAGAGTGGCTTTGCTGATTACGGTGGCTTGTCGCAGGTTGAGGAGTTGGACCTTCACAAGACCAAGGCTACTGAATTGTTGAAGGCGCATGAGGGGAATGCAGTCAAGGCAATGAGAGCTTTTGTGACCGCGACATCCTGAGAGAGATGTTTATCGACGCTCAGAAGCTGGCATAAAAACAAGTCGATATCCTGTGCCGCCTTCCCGTGGGAGCGAGAAATCAACGCCATAGGATACTTCCCTCGCTGGAACGGCAAATCAGCTTCAGATGGTGGCACTGAAGCTGGCAACCAAACGGAGACTGCCAAACAGCCAGGTAGCTGAGCAAATCAGACTCGTTTCGGATCGCATTTCTTCGCTGGTAGGCTTAAGAAGTACTCTGTGATACATTGGAAAGGGTGTTCGGCTGAAGTGGTCTGAATGTTAACCTAGATAAGGTCGCTACCGGTAATGTCGCTTTTAAACGAAGTCAAGGAGCAAATGCTCAAGGATTATATTGCCAACTAGGAGATAGACTCCTGAACGTACGTTAAGTCCAGTATTTTACACTGATAGAGTTTAATGGTATTTCAAAAAGCTTTGCCATTTGTGGATGTCTACCGAACACGTTCTCTAATAGCCCAGTCCCACAGTTACTGTACAAAATTCCATCAAAGTGCAAACTTCCCAGATCACCGATCAAATGAGGGTATGTAAAGCAAATAAGGGTACGCAAAGCTCAGATTAGAATCCCAAACGCCACCAAACCCCTTTCCATCTCTCATCTCTATCCTTATATTCTACAAGCCATAGCTCACCGTCCTGCTGAGCGGACTCTGCACCTTCGACGTCCACTGCAGACTCTTCCGTCTCGCCATCAATAACCTCTGCCTAACCTTCTCATCTTGCTGGTCTTCAATCTTCCCACTAACCGGGAACAGCAACTGCTGCGTTTGCTTTGGCGGACACGTCTGCTGTACCAGCTGAGCCCCCTTACTCAGATAATACGGAGTCGTCGGAGAGCCCCAAGTTGATTCGTCTCCATCTTCAGCTGCCAGGCTGTTTGCCACCGGCGTTGTGGGAGCCTGTGGCTGGACCATGAAAGATTCGCGGCGAGAGGCCGGGGTGCTGAAAGTGAGAAATTCTTTTGTTGGGGATATCTCCGCAGGCGCTGCCTTAGGTGGCGTATCTACGGGAATGAGGTTGCCATTCATGTTCGCGAGCATACGAGGTTCCATGGACTTGCGACGACGGTGGCCACCTCGAGGAATCAACGAAGTATCAACAGCATAGTCGATCTCGTCCAGCCATTTTCCTTCCCGCTCGCAGCTAAAACTGTTAGTGTACGGACTAGGAATAATGGCTTCTTTATCACTCACTCTAGGACCCATCCCACTCCGACACACAGAACCACGCCTTTGCTCTCACGGACCTTCTCAAGGGTCCGCTTCCCACCATCTTTGTACACCACATGTGTGATTCCAATCTTGCCACCTGGCATGCTAGCGTCTGACGGTTCAGTTTCATCCTCAGGCCTTACGGACACGCTAGCTCGTGGGTTCCACAGCCACTGCTTAACACAACGCGCTCCCATTTGTGTCAAAAGCTCAACAAAGATCCCGCTTGCGTCTGCACCCTCCGTCGTGTGCACATCAACATAGACCACTGCACCCTTGAGAACGTCAGGGACTGTATTAGTTCCCACTGGACTACCAGCGATAGAGAAGTTGCCAATTGTCGGTGTCTGCGGATTCTTCATCGATCCCTCCATTGACGTCGTAAAGTTGATCGCCGGCATATTCACTTCCTCTGAGTATTTAAAAGCGTTTGCACCTTGAGGCTTCGAGATGACGGTACTGCTGCGATCAGCGCTCCGCCTATCAGGGTTATTGGCAACAGCCAAAGGCCCAGTCAGTGATTTGCTGCGCTTGCGTGGGATTTTTCGCGGCGATTCATCTCCTGCAGGTCGCAATGGTACTTTTGATACTGTATGAATCTCTCGAGGCTGATCAGAGAAGACTTTAGCTGGCGTGCACGTCAATGTACGATCCTCCGTTTTTTGCTCGGCTTCCAGCAGTAAAGGGTCAATCGGCAAAGCGTTCTCATCACCGTATTCTTCTGAAGCCTGAGAAGCCTGAGAGTCTTGGCTAGCCTGTATATCTATATAATCTTCTTGACGGATTTCTGGCTCCTGCATGGTCACGTCGCCCTCTTCGTCACGTATAGCCATCTGATCTTCAAAGAAGGAGGTCTTCGGTGGTGATTCTACAACGACTTGGCCAGGCCTGTCAAGGCTCGTTGCGCCTCTTGCTGAAAAGACTCCGTGATCTTGACTAAATTGATTGTAGGGAGTCTTCTTCTCCGGACTCGACGCAACCCAAGAACTCAACTCCATAGCAAGCGGAGTAACGGAGATAGCATTATGGTCGTCTTTGGACTTAGCCGACGCTTGCAAATCGCCTTGAGCTATCATTTCTTCGTTGGCGCTCTTCATCGTCGCCATTTTTGCGAAGACTTTAGTATTATCGGGTGTGCTAAAATCATTCGTGGAAACCCCATAATTTCTGAGCGGTGTTGGCGCATGCGGCTTAATAGGAGAGGACAACTCGTCCTCCGAGTCGGAGTCCTCAGGAGTATGTCTTAATGTGGGAAATACCTTGGTGAAGGCTGGGGCTGCAAACAGGAAGGGAGGCTCGGGAGGTGTAGTGCTTCGAACATAATCCGCGTCATCGGTGAGCTTCTCTACCGGATCCACAATGTTCGAATTACCACCATCCTCAGACGTAGCTTTGCAAGGTTGTGAAGATGAGAAAGACAGGCTTTCCAACGCTGGCTCGTAGAAGATAGGTTCCTCAGGGGTTTCCAGGACTTTATTTGAAAGAGAAGTTAAGGCTGCCATCCTTATCCCCATTCCCTCTTGAGTGCTCTCAGTCGGAGTAGCGGTCGAAATAGCTTGTTCAAGAGCTGTTTCCTGCCCTGTTGTGGTGATTTTGTGCACTTTGACCGAGCTTTCTGGATTTCTAACCGCTCGAAGAGGACTTGTGAAAGACTTTTGTGACAATATCTCCGGGATCTCGAAGGTGTTGACCTCTTTGGATGCTGTGACAGCATCAATGATGGGCACAGACTGCCCCAATTTTCCAGGTGTCTTGGGTGCTGATATTTTCATGGGCGATCCTACTGGGCGGCGTGCAGGGGATTGAAGCAATGAAGCTTTGGTAGGCGACTGTGAAGACAAGACATGGCGCTGCCCCAATGCGTCCCCAAAGTTACCTCGTCGCGCAGACTCTCCAAATAGAATCCTCGCGGGCGAATGCGATGACTTTGGAGTAGGGCGTACCATACCATCACCAAAGTCTCCCCTTCTTGGAGAACCTTTCAAAGCGTCCTTGAAAGGCGATAGGGGAGGGCGTCGAGCTGGGCTTGCTAGAACTGTAGCCAACAAATCCTTCGTGGGTGACGCTGGCTCAACCGTCGATAGAATCTCCAGCTTTGAGACTCTATCGCCTATCTGCTTACTAGGGCTCGTCGGTAGCTTGATCGGAGATATGCTGAGTGCTCTCATGGGGGATTTGTCTCCGCAAAGCTCGTCCTCGGAGCTGATGGAGCTAGATTTAGCGATCTGCTTGACCTTCTTTGGTGATAGAGGACCTATTCCGTCTTCATGAGCTCCATCATTGGTCTGCGTCTTCTGTTCAGCTGCTTTTCTAACACGTGTTGTAGTTCTTGCTACAGCAGGCTTTCTAACAGGCTTAGCCTTCAAACCAGTCGCTGGAGTTGTCTTTTTTGGGACTTTTACTTGGATGGGCACATTCTCCTTGTCCTTGTCCGATTCGTCCTGGAACTTGACTTTCTTTTTAGCTGCTGTTGGCTTTGGAATTGAGGCAATGATAGAAGTGTCGACGGCACCTGATGCTGCACGACCGCGCGTTGTTCTCATCACTAGTACTGCTTTCTGGATAGGCTCCTTGGTATCCGAGGAAGTCGAAACCGCCGGCACCACCGCGTTCCTAGGCCTTCCTCTCGGCTTCAGAGCCTCTGTCTTCGGCTCTTCCGCGACGGCAGCTTTTGCCGGACGTCCTTTGGTTTTTGTTGCAGATTTTGCTTTTTCTACAACCTCCAGGGCATTTTTAGTAGGCTCGACGGCCTTCTTGATTCTTCCCCCTACCTTAGCAGGCTTGCTCTTGGGCTGCGGCTCTTCTACCGCTTCTTCTATAGGTTGGTCATGTTCGTCGTCCGCTCGAGTCTTCCGCTTGACTGGCCTGGCCGATTCAATGGCTTGCTTCTTCTCAACAGAAGCCTTCGCAGAGGCAGTCGTAATCTTTGTAGTCTTAGGCATCGTTCCCGAATCTATCGTAGCTTTTGCGCGTGCGCGCGTCACACGCTTTGGAGGAGACTCGGGCATATCTGCAGTCTTCTTTCTCTTCGCCGCTTGCGGTACTATTGCTGCGGCTACCATGGGAAATATTGTACAAGTGCTGTCCAAACAGTTGTTCAGGATTTCAAATGTTATGTATGATGGTGAGTAAACTTGGTTTGTCAAGCAGAGAAGAGGGCGGGGGTGTTGTTGTTTACACGACCTGGTCCCACTTCCATAGCAACGTTAGCGCTAACAAAATGACTAGCCTTTTTTGGTGTAGTACAATATGTCAACCGGTCGATTACAAAAGTGAGTCTTAAATTTACTAGCGGCCCTCAGCCCTAGAATATAGGGCGGAGATTACCAACCGGATCACACCTGAAATTCCAACAAGCTCACCAAGCGCAAGCACACTCGCGTTTCCGAGGTGATGCAATAAAGTATTCGGAATGGCCACCGTACCGCAATTGCACTATCACGAAAATCAAACGAACACGCAAATAGTCAAATGTAATGACAACAGCACCAATTATACGTAGAATTGTTAGATGATATGAATTATAATATATATCTATCCGTGAAAGTGATTGTCACCCTTTTTAAGAATAATCTGATTCACCCGATGCTTCTGATTCAAAATAAAAGGATTAATATCCTTTTCTATATCCAACTTTTCCCATTCATCATACCAGGCCAGTTCCAGTTCCAATCTACCTTTAATAAAGGGCCGTCGACGTGATACTCGATCCTTTATAAGGTTCCATACATGCTCTATGGGATTAAGATCGGGACTGTTGCCTGGCCAATTCAGAATCACGATATTCTGCTCCGCAAATAGAGGTTTTTGCCATTGAGAGGTATGACAGGAGGCTCCATCCTGCATCAATAAAGTAGTGCTCATAGGGCAGTGGGTGGCCTGAAATCGATGATAGGCAGGTAATAGTAAGGGTCGCAAGATGCATCTGTTGTATCTATACCAATCAATCCCTCCCTTTTTGGAACGACAGCACGGCGAGAATCTGAACGAGGGAGCCTTCAGGCCTTGTTGCAGGCAATTCGCCTTCTTCTCTGCATGAGCTGCCTGTTCTATAGGGCGTCGTAGTAGATCCTCGGCAGCAAGAGCTGAAATAGAAGCCTCGCGATCCTTTTTATCCTCCGGCTGATAGATATAGCAAGGGCCCTTCCAATTCAGAGCTATAGAACCCCAAAACATGAACGTTGTATATCCGGAAAAGGCCTTTTCACAGCAATCTGGCTCCCACTCTTCTTCTTTCGTTCGTGTAACATGTATAAGGCCTCGAACTTCCCCTAATTTGACTGATGTTTCATCCGTATAGATGACTCTACCCCATCCCTGCCCCGATATTACATCCCAGAACTCTTTATCCCTACACCAGTCTAAACGCTTCGTTTTCATGGCCATGGTAAGATAGGGCTTTTGACGAGGCGAATATCGTCCGTATCCGGCTTCTTTGAAGGCCTTTTCTATGGTAGGTCGTGAGGCTATTACTTCACATTCGCGTGCGACCGTGATCCAGGATCTGCGTCGCCATTCATAGCTAGATGTGGCTAATTTGATCATTATATCAATTTGCTCCTGACATAACAGAGGGGGCCTTCCAGAACGAGACCCAGGAGCAGTGTTTTCACCATGAAAAGACTTCGTTTCATGGATTTTAGCCTGTTTATGAGCATGATTGCTTATATCTGATATTGTTGACAAAGACACCCCCGTACGGGCTTGTATGACGCGTAAAGGTGACCGATCCTGGTATCTGGCATAGGCAATAGCCCCACGAGTGGCTGGACTGACCTCGCGACCGCGTTTTTGAGCTGACATATTGATACGAGTATAGAGGGAATAGAATGGTAAATATATATGAATATATGATAGATATAAATGCTTATGTAATAAGCTACGTTGGCCCTACGTTGACCCTTTATGTTGTACGGTGGCCATTCCGAATACTTTGTTGCACCACCTCGTCCTCTCGCCCCATCGTCACGTCAGAAAAGCAATATTGGCGCTATTGTCGGTGGTGTCGCTGGAGGATTGGTCGTTCCGCTTGTTCTTACATAGCGTCAGCCGCTGCTGCCTGAAGAGGTCGGCCCCTCCTTCAGCAAATAATGCGCTCCACTCGCAGCAAGGGTCTTTGCAAGAGATATATGAGGAAGTGTGGCCCTTGGAGCTTGATGAGCAGGCTTTGCTCGAGTTGAATGAGCAAAGATTGCTGGAAATGCAAGGTGGGGCGAGGGCTGTGGAGCTGAATGGCCATTTCAACACCGTCGAGCTGCAAGCTCGTGCAGATCACCAATGATCTTTGTTCGTCGCTACTTCTGCTGAGTACTAACTTGCCAAACTACTTGAGTGACTCGGAAGTCCTCGTGACGTTCATCTAGTAACTCGTTCTTCCAAAGCCCTAACAATGGGGGGGTGTCATTGCCGGATGCTCATAGTTCTCAAGGTCCTCGACTGATGCACTATCCCATATGTCGACTTGGAACACAGCTCTCTCTCGCCACTAGGATAGCGGGAGCAGCGTCAGATACTCCGTTGATTCTTTGAGGCAGACGTTCATGATGTGGGTCAGCCATGCTATTAGCCCGAAATGTCTACGCAGACGTTAGGCTGACGATCCTCTGGTTGATTCGTTATGATTGACCGTTAACTGTCTCATAGATGATACGTTTCAAGGTTTTGCATGACTCAACCCAGTATTTGATTAGAACCTACATCCAGCATGAAGTACAGGAGAGACCTGACGAACACAACTATCGTAGTGAAATTTCTCTACTTTGACTTTCTTTCTTCATAGAGTTCTCCTAAGCTTTTGAGCCTCGTCCATCTGATTTCTTCCAGATGAGTCTCCCTTCTACTTCCTGACTGTACGCGTCTTCGACCGCTTCTTGTTTCACAGGGATAATCTCCGTCCAGGAAAACTCCATTTCACTGGGGACTCTACAGTGAAGATTCCATTTGGTTGAAACATTTTATTCGCCTTTGTACTATATTATATACTATTTACTAGTCTCATGTCTTTGCATCCTCTATACCTGCGCGCTCCTCCTCCTTTCCATGAAGTTACTATGCCATACAGTAACCCTGCCATCATATTTGCCTCTGCGACGGCCTAAGCAAGAGCTGAAAACTTTAGGAGAGATTTCAAGGGAAGGTTGTATAATAGTCCAAAAATAAGTCCAATGCCTTTTTTGTCCATCTGTTCAGCTGGAATGCATGACATTGATATCTTAAGTGCTTCCTGTATCTTGAGATACGTAACGGTGAACCATATCAGGAGAGGGAAACTCGAGCTTCTGAACCGAAATTATGAACAGGTGATAATCCTTAATGATAGATGGGAAGAAAATGAACTTGGTGAAAGCTTACTGGTAAGTTCTTACTGCTTTCGGATCATCGAATCATACATGATACTCGGGTCATGCCTGCTCGAGAGCCGTGGACCGTGACATTCCTTGCCCTCTCGCTTTCTCAATTGTTGTCTCCTCTACTTGGTGCTCTTTTTTGAATCTGCTTTGTCGGCGTATATACTCAATACTCTTCTTGAATTTCGCTTTGTTCTGAAAACAAGACCTGCTCTTCTTCCAGTTTTGTCCTTATGTGACTGGGAATGCCGCATCAGGACCGTTCAGCATGGCTTTGTCCTTCTCCATCCGAAATATAAACCCATATCTTTAAACAGTGCGTCCTTGTGCAGTTGACCGCTTCGCTCGAAATCGTTATTACCCAATAGAAATTACCTGCCCCGGAATGTCCACGACAACATCAACGCCAGCCTACAATGGCCCCGACTACGCACGAGGCAACCAAGCCTATAAAATCCGTGCTTGGAAGATCATCGCAAACAACGACACTAGCGAGCCCTCTTGTAGCATTTGCGTAGATAAACATCAAGCCTGCTACCGACATCCTGAATACAGGAAATGCGCATTCTGCACAGCTAGAGAAATAACCCAACCATTCTGTCACCTACCTGGCACGCCGGATCCTCCTCGGACTCAGCGCCCAAAGAGAAACAGGTAGGTGTCTTGCTTCGTTTTGATTGAGGTATACTGATAAGAGAACAGAGAATCAACACCGACAGCTAAGGACGAGCCGGACACTGCTGATCCAATGGCGAGTCCTACTCAGGAAGAGAACCGTCTAGTACCAGATGGTGATAACGAAAATGTTGTCACGGAGCTGCAGGACATAATCACAGCGCAAGAGGCTCGAATCGAGGAGCTGTCACAGTTATACGACCAGTTGAATAAGAGGGTGACATGTTTAGAGAATTCTGCGGCACGCTCCTCTGCCAACATGAAGAGTTTCGAACAGCCTAGTATGATGCGGTCAGACAATACGCAGAATCCTCGACGTCTGGATCCAACGATGATGCAGACTCTGCCAACGAATCCTCCCTACAATCCGATATTCCAAACTCCGCCCGTTGCGCAGCAGCAACATCAACCTATGAGCCCACCTCAGCCATCAAACTACCGACCTCCCTATACCGAATTCGGAGAGGAGCAGTCCGGTGGTACTCTTCCTGAACACACCGTATCTCATGTCGCTGGGTTTAGGCCGATAAACTGTAGCTGTGCACTGCCACACACGCTTAAGAATGGAGGCACAGAGATTCCTCGACAAGGGTTCACCTAAAAAATCTTCAAGTTATCGAGATATCTTTCTCTGTCCAAATGTATCAAGAGATCCACGTCCATGAGAAGGGTGCTCCGGCGTTGAGCAAGCCAAGGGGTAGTCGTAAATCGTAGGTATTTACGTCGTGAGATTTCAACCGTGTTTTGCTAATATCTTACTGTTTGTAGGGCTTCGTTTCTACCAAGACAACATTGTCACTCTCGCTGAAAGTTTTTTTCCCGTCACAGAGGCTACAATTCGAGTGCTGCCCTTCAATGAAGGATACAATCCTTTTGAGCATAGCATCGTGTAGCGCACTCTTTTTCAAAAACAAACTCATCTGTATATCCGCCAACTTCGCCTTCTGATCCTGTAATCGAGTCATCTTATCCTTCACCTCATTCTGATTCAGCACAAATTGTATCCTTTTCCTCAATCCATACTGATCCCTCTCACTCCTCTTCAGCAGATCATCCGCCTCATAGAATAGGGTGATACACGTTTTCAATAAACTTTCAATTTCGTTCTTCAATACATCCCCAGCAAAAGGGTCCATATATCGCAATGATGATGGAGGTGAGACCAGGCGCATTTCAGGATTGGATGCATAGTGCATGTCGTCGAATACGTACTCGGCAACGCGATTGATCTCGTGTTGCGTAGTACGTAGATCATTGACGAGGCGCTTCATCTCTACAGGCGCCCCGCGTGTGGAGGAGATCAGAGCGATATAGAAGGCGAAGAAACCGAGGGCGAAGGTGAGGATGCCGAAGATGTTGGCGGTGGTCGAGAGGGGACTGTCGCTATTCATTTCAGGCGCTCAAAAGCTCCTGCAAGCGGGGACGATCCAAGGTTCTTTGATCGTAGAGCCCGACCAAGTTTGATGTGTTTGGGCCACCGGGCACCTACGTAGTGAACATGCGCCGACCTTGGCTCTGATCGTTCACGTCGACGGTCTTAGGTGCTGGTCATAAAGAATTGGCCAATTCGGTGGCCTCTCGCTTAATCTTGCACTAATTTGCATGTGTACATGCAAATAATGGGCCCTACAGGCACGACAGGGTAAGGTACTTGCTATCAATTTCCGCGACGAAGTCATCGAGATTATCGATAACCCCCTATGAACTGAAGTCATATCTCAATGAATTCATGCAGTATTCAGGACCTTGCAGTGACCTGACATACCGGTGAATCTCCGCGTGTTCCGTCAGAACGCCAGAGTACGATACTCCTGGGCGCTATCACCATTGCTGGTAAGCAAGCCCTTTACATGATGTATACATATCGCGACAGCTAACTAAGAACGTCGCGCCCATCCCCCTCCCCCACCAAAAATCTAGGCCCTTTCTCAACCGCGCACCCTGCCTATTTCAAAGCATGCCAGCACTTCTTCCAATTCTGAGAAGAGCGGCATGCTATTATGGAATACACTTCTCATCAAACATTGTGATCACCGGCGGACATCAGCTAGAAGCTCTGAGCGGATACTGTAGCAGGCTATGTTGGGTCAATTACTGCAACGATACAACTTGGCGGCAGCCTAAGACTTACTGGACTATTCAACATGCTATTTCTCTTGTTGCGGCCTTTCTTGATATGGTTCTTCAACGCGCTCGAGTCTAGCGGCTTAAGTAACTCGAAGCTGCAAAGCAGCTCCCCAGACACTGACATGACCGCTCCCCAGTTGTCAAACTCACCACAGTACTGCCATGGAGTTAGTCTTGGTCCAAAGTACATATCAGGTTAGGTGGTTTACGTTAGGAGCCGAGAACACTGTCACCAATATCCGGTCATTGAAGAATTCATACCCGTCTTCGACCACCATGTGCGCCCTGCACACAAGATCGAAATCGTGCCTTTGCAAAAACTCCATGATGACTTTCTTTCCGAAGCAATAGCTCACGCCTCTTTCGTTCGCTTCCCAATCAGTCTCCATATCTGCTGGATCGCTCCACAACAAATCATTGAGTAGTCCATAGTCAGGCACGTCCGTCGGTCTTGCGATTTGTCGAATATCGTCCATATGAGTCAGACTTGGCGAAAGGCCCCCATGGACGCAGAAGATTTTGCCTGCTACAATCGCGGCTATCGGAAGGCAGTTGAACGTATCTATAAATGTTTTCCAAATCTTTATGTTGCACCTCCGTTTGCATTCATCGTAAAAGCCATAGACTCTGGTGACGTTGGCGCACTCGTGATTTCCCCGCAGAAGGAAGAAATTCTCTGGAAATTTGAGTTTGTAGCAAAACAGAAGAAGGATCGTCTCCAGGCTTTGCTTTCCCCTATCTACATAATCACCTAGAAACAAATAATTGGCGTTTGGCGGGAAGCCGCACATCTCGAACATCCGGATCAAATCGGTATATTGACCGTGGACATCGCCTACAATCTTTACAGGGGCAGATAGCTCAATCAAAGCTGGTTGAGCCAACAAGACTTCACGCGCTGCAGTGCAAATCGCCGTAATTTCGGCGTTCTTGAGACAGACAGCCTTCGTGATTTTGGTGGAGTATCCTGCATCCAGCAACCTGGTGATCATATCATCGAGGTCAATGGAGTTCAACGCGCCGATGGTTATGCCGGGCGAACCCGCAACGCTGTCCTCATCCCTTAGGGCTTTGAAGTTTGGGGTGTCAGATGCTTTTGGATTGACAGAAGTGGTTTTCATTAGTATAGATTCTCCAGGCTGCTGATTATGTGATGGGTGTAAAGCTCCTGTTGGTCCCACGTCGGACACATGGTCCACTTCGCCTTGTTGTTGTGCCTTACTAACGGCTCCGTGCCCTTTACCAACAGATGCTGACAGAGTAGGTGATGGTGGAACTGGAGCTGGCGAATCTACCCTCTCTGGAGTCGACGCTGCGTCTTCCTCCTGGGCAGGGGCAAGCAGAGATTGGGACTTCGATTCCTTTGACCTACCGCTAGCAGCAGATTTAATAGACGCTACATCAGAGCGATCAGCAGCCCCAGGATCAAAGTTCGAGAGAGAGGCTCTGGGACTATCCGACCTTGATCCTGGGATTTTAGATCGTATGACGCCCCGGAAGGAGCGTGATGACTCTTTAGTATCTGACTTGCTGAACGAAGGGTATGACTGTAGCCCATCACCAGCAGCTCGGTCAATGGAAGTTGATGACGCATTTGTTGGTGTTCTAGAGCCGTCTCGTGCCTTTGAAGGCTGTTGCCCCATTTCTATTACAACTCGTGATCTTTAAAACGTGATAGAGATTTCCCCCAAGCTTGGGTCAGACGGTGGGCTCCTCAAGCTTGCGTGTAGGTGTCAAGCTTCTAGTAACAGAGTGTCCAGGTTTTTTGGTACTCTATTACTCTGCACGAGATTTCTCCTCCGGTTCTGAGATCTAAAGTTCCAACCCAGGCCAGATATCGCCTTCCGTATCTAGAATATTCTTTATGAACAATGTAGCTCTTTTCGTGTTAAGGCGGCTTGTACAAGATAGAAAGAAACCACAAAAGATGAGCGTCACTGAACGACCATTTAGTAGCCCTCTGCGCTCCTCCCAGCCTGCCGGTATTTGGAGGAAATCGTTCGATATAGAGAGTGTGGAGGCGGTCGATGTGGTTCAACGGAGCTCCTGCCAGGGCTGGGTATAGTTCTAAATGGTGTCGGACGCAATTTGTCCGGGGAGGATTTGATCTAATGGCGGGGACATGCATGTCAGTACTTGAGCAATGAATAGAAAGGCATTCTCGAAGAGGTAATGGGTAATGCAGAGTAGGCTGTGGGGGACGTTGACGCCCGCACCGATGACAAAACCCAAGAAGCATGGAAACTAAACGACAGCTGTCCGGAAGACATGTGAATTCCGATTTGGGCGCGACATAACAATAAGACATACCTAGAGTAGGTGCAAAGACGGCCTGGTGTTGATCTGTTGGTCGTCGCTTGGTCGGTAGCAGTTGTTGATGATGGTTACCTTACGAGATAAAGAATTTAGGGCTGGCAAAAGCTTGGGTCTCTCGGCTCGCCTCAGTCAAAAAATTAAGGTTCTGTTTGCATCGATCTATCTTTCCACATCCCCTCCGCCATCACATTCACGGAATTTAGAAATCATGCTGTAACATTTCCTACGCTGAAGCATTTGTCTTCCTGTTACGTGTGTAAGCTAGTCTATATACATGCTTTTCAAGATGCAATAGCTGTCGCAGAATTCTAGAGCATGGGATCCAATCTGACAGACTCGAACGGCCAGTTTTTGAGCATGCTCATATGCTATCTTCAGTTCGATACAAGTTCCCAATAGCATTACGGCTCTTCTAAGGGGGTTTCGGTACTCAAATCCTGCAAGCAGTGGATGACCCTCTATGAAAACCCTCCTCCGCTTTGACCTTAGAGGGCCGAGTCTCTTTTCCTAGAGACTTGTGACAAGCTTTAAGTGGGATGGTTAGGAAAGACGTAACTGAGGCGACAGTCAGCCTCTGAAAGCGAATCCAGGGTGCTGAAACGCCTCGACGGGTTAGATAGAGCACTTGCTGGAGCTGCTTTCGTATTATTGCTTGTATAGCACAATTGGAGCCTTGAGAAAGAACACCCATGACTGTTCGTTATTCCTCGGCCTCAATTTTTGTGATGTGTTGCCCTGGTACCACGATCAAGCCCAAAAAGCGGCTGGTCATGTCCACCTTCACGGTTGCAGATGAAGATGGTGCTGGATTTCTTTCTGTAGAGGCTTTGATTGCGGTGGACGTTGGTGGACGGTATTCATAGGACTGAGAGAGTATGATATTGCACTCCTAGTTAGGTCAACTACTTGTTTCAAGAGCTCTGGGTAGCTTGGCACACATTGTCGGTGCACCTAAATTCCCCCACAAACATCCGTGCGTCGGTCGTGTGCAGATGCAACCGTTTTCCGAGCATTGAGCCAAGGAATTCTTTGCCTCTGCCGTTGTCCATATGGTCAAGTTCTTTGCTAATCACGGTTGTGTCAGGCAGTAGAAACACAGCTTCAATAACGTTGGCTAGATATCGGCGTGTGCAAAAACCTATGCCAATTTTAGAACTCATCAAACGTTGAATTCAGCATTAGGTACCGTATGAGATGTTTGAACATCACGTGATTTATGTGTAGCTGTTTGAATTTGCAGTCTAACTGTTTTTCATTCCTGACAAATCACGCCGACATAAAGCATTAAAAAAATCATAAAAACTAGACTGCTCGAGAAATATTAACGTTAATGACTTTCACGAGTGTTATCATCTTTGAAAATATCGAGTCAACTTTTGATGAGCTCTCGATAAATTCTAGGATCGGCATGTCGCTTCAACCAGCTGTTTTTGTACGTCAGGGGTATTTCAAAGATGATGAAGTAGGCCATTCAAGTGATAGTCCACAATGTAGGACACATCAAGATCCGCAATGATGCTATTGCTCTTACGCCTGTTATAGGCCTTTTTGGTATGGTTAAGGAATTTCCAGTCCGTGCTCTCCGATGTGCTTCTTAGTTTTCCAATTATCAGAAGCTCTCCACTTCCCAATTCCCCAAAGCCCTGCGGTGGTAAATCATCCTCTAGATTCCAGTCAATCCTACCTAAGGAGCACCTTCAGAGGCTATGGCTCTCTGCCAAGCCTGAACTTTCTTCTGACACTTATCAGTGCGTTGCTTGATACGGTAGGTTGCACCTCCGAAGAGGGTTAATCAGCTTGCATATATTGCAACTCTATTCGAAGTTCCTTAGTTCTCTAGAATCCGTCTACCTTGTTGAGAGCATAATGTTAGGACGACGGATCTGCGTTGAGAGCCCGCCGGGAATGGGCTCTTACGCAGAGAGTTGGATGATATTGGTCACGCGAGGAAATGCTCAGGGCAGATTTCGATCGATCTTCGAAACTCACTTCATGGACAAGATTATGGCATCGAGCACAGGCATCAACCGACAGCGCTAGCAGCGCCGGTGGGCCACGGAACGTAAAGCTGTGTGCTGAGAGCGCAGTCTTCCCGGGAAAGTGATTAGCAGTCGATGATTCATGATGTTCATAGGATTGTCCAGGGGTATCTTCAGAATTTTAGCTTTAAGACAGCACCTTCGATCTCTCCAAAGGCACTTGAGCAGGAGTATACCGGACAAGCCTCAGAGATGGCGAGCAATGATCAAGCATTTTCCACGACGATTAGCTGGAATCAAGCTCAGACTACTTCACATGGTTGTTCTTAGCTTCAGGACGTGTCCCTTGTGAAAAGATGATGTATGGCGAAATACGGTTTCGAATTTCTTAGGTACTGGGTGCCCTCTCACTCAAGACCTTCGTCGAACCTGTTACGTACATCATCTTTCGAACGGCGCAAGATTGAGATATCTCGAATAGCTGCACAGGTAGCTTCTTACCAGCTTCTTGCTCTATACCTCAATCAAGCAAATGACAGATCCAAAAGTCGTGGTACTAGGGATGTTTAATCAACTCTTCAATTTCTGGCGACTGAAGAGCAACCTTTTGGGTCCGCCTACTCCTAGATCAAAGGAATCTATTCCTGAATAGAGTGAGGTGAATAAGGATGACTGGTTGCTAGCGCAGTCCTTCAGTCATTGAACTTTGAACTCTTCTACGATTTCACCCCGACCTCACTTATCAAGCTAGCTTGAACAGTCACAACCTTCAACATCTTCTCAACAGCAGTCCCTTCGTGCTGGAACCCAGCCTCTATTTTGTGGATATTTTGAACGCAGCTATGTTTAGATTCAGTCATGTAGAAGTTCCTCAGTCTTTTCATCTATCGGAGGAGGTTACCGATTTCGTTAGGCCTCATTTAGTAAATCACAGGTGGACTTTGGAACAGAAATTTACGCTGAGCATTCTCGTTCGCTGGTACTTGAATACTTGGAAAGAGAAGACACTCCTATTCAATGCATACTTCATCGGCGCAAAGCTGTCTGCAGGCTCGAGCCGACTATTTTCAGAGAAAGCCATCAGAGCTATGTGGCATGACCTGAGCCGTAAGAAAGATACAGATGGCACGTCGAAGATGATCTGGCAGGACACCGCATTTTCTAAAGCATCAAGCGCTTGGGCAGTAGCTCGAGCTGCTCTGGAACATATCGCAGATGAGCTTGGCTTAGTATTGCAGAAACGGACATCGACATCCATAGATGGCTCCGACATCAGGATACCCTTGATATACCAAGGAACCCGAAGACCTCAGCGTGTCACAAAGAGAAAAGGATACCATCTCCCATCTCGAGACAGCTCTTCCGAGAACGAGGAGGGCACAGTCTTTCCTCTAGTCTCAAAACGCCGGCTCAGCGATGTTATTCAAACACCTACCAAGGCCGGCACCAGACGAGGTAAGATTTCGCTACTTACTCCGCCATCTTCTTCTCAGAAGCCGGAGCTTCCGCACCGTATCCATAATCCCAGCCAAATTCCCAAGCTCGTGTTCAGAGCGTTTTGCGACAAGAGCCAAGGCATCAACTCGTCGACTTGTATCCGCGCTGGTAGCTTTATGAACAGTACCATCCCTCCTCCTATCAGCAGTGAAAGCCCTACGTTCAAAAAGCACGCACTCAGGCATATCAATAAAGTGTCAAACGGAACGACACCGTTTGTCTCCGTCACTCCAAAGCTGCTCGGCGCTTTCCACCGCGCCTTCAAGATGTTCACTAATTCTTCAATCGCGGTTATTGATCTAGAATTAGCGGGACGCCTAAGAAATACGCAGAAGGAGGACTCTCACCCAGTCGCTCATTCGGTCAAATCACTCAAATTGGAAAGCCCGGATAACTACAGGGGTGCATCAGATTGGCTGGTGTGGGGTGAAATACCTGGCCAAGCAATCATAAGCTGCAATACTATCGCTGATGTCATTTCCTCTTTCTCTACTTCTGAGAATGAAGGTCCATTCCATTTTGAAGCAATACGCTCTGCAGCGTATAGCCCGGTCGCTCGTGCTCATATCAGAAAGGCTCGTACTCCTTTAACCTCACATAATGGCCAAGCTGTTGGCAGACTTTTACGCGTCTTGGGTATTCCGACTTCACACCTTCATGATGCGATCTACGCAGTCATTACTGACTGGGAGTTCAATGCTTCCAGGAGCGGAAGGTGGAAGCAAAATAACGAGTTCATGAAAGGCGTGCATAAGGGGTTTAGGAAAGGAACACCGCCAGTTTCTGAAGACACCGAGGCCAAGCGAGGAGATCAAGGGTTCCACCCTCAGGAAGGAGCCATAAACATGATGCTAGGGATTCGAAGAGCTGATAGTCAAGCATCGGAAGGCACTGTACCTGAGGAGAATGCTATTGACAGAGCCGATGACGGCAAGCAATCGAGCCTGAACCTGGATAATGAGATGGACCGACGGATGTTGGACGAAGATTGGTGGGCTCAAGCATTCCGAGGACAGCTGGAGAAGGTACTTGACATGTAAAGCTTCAACAAGAATACTCTTACGCAAAATGCGCTTCCCAGTACCGCTAACAGGACAAAACCAACCCGCTGGCCGCCTAGGAGAGCAGAAGTAACTTGGAATCAGAAGGCTTGGTGTCTTCAGTATCTTAAGACATGACATCTGGCGAGAGCAAGAGGTTGGTATCACGAAAGTAAAAAAACCGGTTCAACTATCCTCGATGGACTATGATGGTTATTATGATGGGTGAGACATGTGGTCTGGTAGGATGCGCAGCACAACGAACAGGTTATTTTCTCCTAGAGACTGAAGATGATAGGTTGGTCATTCGGTGTGGTGGGCTTTGATACTGTGCAGTGGGACTGGTCTAAGGATGGGTAATGGTGAATTAATCCAAGGACGACTTTATTTCATTGCGTTCGATTTCGAGAACTCTTTCTACTTCCCTGGTACTTTCGTAGTAGATTTTGTCTGGTCATGAAGATGTGGTGGCAGCCATCCCTGTCCTATGTAAGGTTTTCGAATCAGGAGAGGTATTTCGCAGTTACAGTGGTGTAATTACATGAAAATCCTGTAAATCGAGCCTTTGAATCTACTTGATCAAACATTTGTCGACCTTCCGTTTTTGTTTGGCAGGAGAGTTGACGAATGCCGATGCTGATATGAGGGATCCGCCATGGATAATAGTAGAGTATTTGGTTGAATACTCATTGCTATCCTATCCTTGATTAACGGGAAAGAGGGGGTAAATGGTCACAAAGGCCTTGATACGCACTAGTTAGGATTCGAAAAGGCTGAGATAGAAGTAGCTTTCCATAAGTAACTGCCATGGGATGCTTGGGTGTATTCGAATCAGCACCTACGCTTTATTTCCGCTAGTTTGTTGCCCACAGCGGCGACAGTGCTTGGATGGGAAAGCGGGCAAGCATCATTGTCATGACTGCAGAGTTCAGCGACAAGCTTATGCAAGAGGCGGCGGCGAGAGCAAAGGGGATCTGGGAAGAACTTGAGGAACAATTGATTAGAAGGTACGTGGAACTGTCGCTATATTCTGGTTCTAACGCGTTGCTGGTAGTAACATGATGGAGATGCTACCTCTTGCAAGATATATGTAGATTGTAGAAATACTGCGAATGCTGCTGGGTAAGTCTCCACAAGCCACACAAGACCGCATGATGATCGCAATCACAACAACACGGCACTTGGCACTTCGATTCTCTCAATTATGTCTGAAGCTGTTACAGATGCCAATTGAACTTCAATAGAAACCGAGGGCATCTGCCCAAACCGCAAACCCTTGCATTGTAGGTCACCTAAAATTTGGCGAATGACTTGACAGTTTTGCCGGTGCGAGGTAGGACACGGAGAACGTTGAATCGGACCTAAAGAGCGAGCAACTATCAGTACAGAAATACGTCCGGATCCTCCTATCTCTCGTATGCCAATCCACGGCTCGAATCCTGAGTACATACCGTCTTGCTCAGAGGTCTGCACTGCCCAACTGTAACCTGGTCACCGTCCTCCACACGGAATGCTGGTGAAACGTGCGCCGCAAGGTTCTTATGTCTCTTTTCATATCTTGAGTATTTGGGAACGAAGTGGAGGTATTCACGACGGATGACTAGTGTTCGGTGCATTTTTGTCGAGACAACGGTGCCAGTGAGAATACGGCCGCGGATCGATACAAGGCCGGTGAACGGACATTTCTTATCTGTAAACCAAACATTAGAACCTCCGAATGTAGCATGGGTTCTGTACTAGTTCTCGCATTGCAAACTAGGGAACTGTGATCCATACCAATGTATGTGCCTTCGATGGCAGTTTTCGGCGTCCTGAAGCCCAATCCGACGTCTTTGAACCATCTCCGCCCTCCCTTACCTACTCTTGCGCTCTTGGTCCTCTTCCCTTTCGCATTCTGGAAGATGTGAGGTTGCTTCTGAAAAGCACGCTCCGACTGCACTGTCAACTCGGTCGCCATGATCGCGGATTGTTGGGTATGGTGTCGTTGATCCAACCTTGAATTTCGTGTGGGAGCCAAAAGTTAGTGGTATCTCGCTTAGCTCCGGTACTAAGCCTAGATAGTTTGTTTACAAGACATTCACGCTATTCCCCGCCTGTTGACATCAATCTCGACCTTTCGAGCTAATGATGGCTTAAACCTACCTAACTATTCCAACAGCCTTGGTGTAATCGACTCATCAGAATGGCGACTCCCCAAAGCCCAAAGGCATCAGCCGCACGACCTCGAGCACGCAAATCAATCGCGCACATGCCTTCCCCGGACATCAGTGGTGACAAAGAGAATCTTACAATTGATTCTGCGGGAATATTGAGTCTCACAACTTCAAAGAGGCCAACAGGAAGGGAATCCCGCAGTAAGAGTATAGGACCCGGAGGTCTGGACGCGCTCAAAGGAAATGCGGGAAACCGGCGCGCGGTAGGATATTTCAAGTCTGCACGCTGTAAATGTAGCATATACTAAGTCGATCAATGATGCAGTCTGCATTGCCGCCGCAAATCAAGTCAATTCTGAAGCCTACGGTACCACTCTCGCCTCCGAAACAGATCCCAGCTCGGGTCAGCACAAGGACATCACCTAGGAAGACTGACAATGGGCCAACGCCTGAACAGTCTCAGAATGGTTCATTGATCGATACTTCTATTCCTACACCTACGACAGATCTACTAGGACCCGACGTTCTACCAAACCCTTTTGGTGGCCCGCCAGAGGCTACGGATAATACGCCTCATCTTCCTTTTCCTGTTCAAGGTCAAACACGAGTTGCCGTACGTACTGAGGAGGAGCAACAAGAGGCGGCGAAGGAGAGAGCGCGCCAAGATTTTACAGCTCACAAAGATGCACGGAGGAAATCTTTGGGTATGTGATTGGATGCATCATGACCCGCCAAGATACCATTTTCCATCTGGGTTCATGTACATTTGTTGCTGATTACTGACTGATTGAAGCAAATCGGAGAGTCTCATTTGCGCCAGAGGCTACTTTGCATACATGGGATACTGTCGAGCTTCCAGAAGACTCGACTACTTCATCCGCATCCACAAACTCTACTCGACGAGCATCTGCTTTATCTGCCAATGCAGCGTCACCAATCCCGAGTTCGGACGTTCCAGAGCCACCGTCTACCCCACCGGAGCAGGTTGAGGAAGTACAGGTAACTGCATCACCGGCTCACCAACGCGACCTGCATCAAAAGAAGCGTCGCCGCAGCTCAGGAATTCCTCCAATGAACTTCAATAACCCTAACGAATTTTCTTCGAGTCCATACAGCGGGAGCTCTGTGAACAGTGATGATACTGGAAGTCAGGCCTTTACGACAGCCGACGAAGACAGCGATTCCTCTGACTCAGATGACAAAGATCTTGTTGAAGACGAGCCAACCGTGACGGGAATTGATAATGATGACATCACTGCTCACTCTTCAGTCTCCAATCGATCGAACGGGAGTTCTAGTACTAGCACAAGTGGTAGACTTGAGGAGGCTCTACGTCAAGCAGCCAGACAAGCTGGTACACAAGGAATCGAATATGATGAGAATGGTGATATCACGATGGAGATGGCTGACGATGAGGTCACTGCGGCCTTCAAACCTTGGATAAAGAAAGGGACGAACGACCCCAAGGTGGTAGGTGATCCCAGTGCGTTTCTGGATCAAGAGAATCAAAACCCTTTTTCGCCAGCCTTCGAGGCCAACGTGAGAAGAAATACCGAAAACAGCGAGGCGGAAAAGACCATGGAGATCACTCAAGCTGGCGGCACAATTTTATCGTCTCGCCAAGAGGGCCAGGTTTCACCGATACAAGGTCGTCGAAAGTCTGGTATGACAGCTAGGCGAAGGAGTAGCGTGAACCGTCATCGATCGTCCGGCGATGGGTCTGCATTTGGGGACGAAACGATGGATTTGACCACGGTGGTTGGTGGTATCCAACAGGATGAACAATTACCCGGTCTTCGTGAAGATGCAGGGGCTTCAGGATCTGGTGATGAGGACGAAGAGCTGACGATGGAGTTTACCTCAGTTGTGGGCGGCGTAGTCGTAAGGAAGGACGAAGGTCAAATCCGAGGCGATTCTGCGGCTGAAGATCTCTTACCTACCCAGCAACTGCTGCACCGCGAGGGAAAACGACGTGAAAGCGAAGGTTCGTCGTTTAGTGGAGAGGACATGGACAAGACTTACGCAGCTGGTGGCATTTTACCTTCGATAACGGAGCGCACTGAACCTGTAGAGGATCAGACAATCGACATGGAGGTTACCACAGCACTTGGCGCCATCTTACCTCAACAGCTCTTTACCGACAACAAGCAACAAGCTAAGATGATCATGGAACGAGAAACAGACAGCGGCCAATTGTCTGGCTTTCCATTCTATGAGGATATCATTAAGGGCTCTTCGGGCCCAGGCTTGCCTATCGATCACCGATTGTCGAATCATATGACTGCAACGGCATCTGAAACAGGGAGCCCAAGTTTGGCGACCTCGCAGAATCGAAGTAACGTTAGAAGAAGTGCAGGTTCAAGACGGTCGGTAACTCCAAAACCTGCATCGAAACGATCTACGCCAATCAAGAAACCGATGACCCCTTCTAAGCAATTGACACCAGTTCCAACACGACCCACTACACCTGGGAAGACACCGCCATCCAAAAACGTAACATTGAGAACTGGCTCGCCAAGAAAGCTATTCCAAGCAGAAATTAAACATACCGCTTCTCCACGACCGACGGTGTTAAATCCATTGTTCCAGGAAGACTTTAATACTGGCATTGCTACGCCGAGCATTGTCCTCGAACCGCGACGTCGGAGATCTTCTGGCCTTGGGGTCGACAAAGAAGGCCTTGGATCCCCTCGAGTGACCGAATTACTTGATAGGCGAGTATCAATTGGTGAACAAGCAGCGAGGTTCGTGCCTCAAGCACAAGTGTCGACAGGCGTACGCTTTGATGACCCCAAAGCCATGGAGAAGGAGGTTGACAAAGAGCGCGTAGAAGATGAGCGTCGAGAAAGCGGTCGCGGCATCTTGCAGATGGAGGCTGACGCTCAAGATTTGGAGGAGGAAAAGGATGCCACGGCCAACCTCAAGGACATGATTGAAAGCCTCACACCACAGAAGAAGAAACTTAATGGACGCAAGAGCTTGCATGTTGGTGCAGCAAAAGGCATTCTGGGCAAACGACCTGCAGAGCTTGACGAAGACGACGAGGACGAGGACACAACCCCAAAACGCTTGAAAGGTAGAGAGGGAAGTCCGGTAAAGAGTGTAAAACTTCCCCTACCACCATCAAAAATCCAGACCACTGGACGTATCACGAGATCTACAAGACTGAGCTTTGCAGAGATATCTGGAAATGCTCAAGTTACTACTCCTTCCCTTCGCGACTCCCCAGTGAAGAAGACTGGCAACACGACGCCGAAAGAGCAGTCGCGTTTTAAAGATGCTGAAGCACATCTCAGCCCAGAGAAAATGCCTGTTTCCTTCGAGCGCAGGCTTATAGAAGGCACTGCAGCTGCTGTTGAGCTAGCAGAAGAGGAAGATCACATTCACCTCCAGGACTTCCTAAACATGACCAGCATCCGCTTCATGGAGTTAACAACCACTAAACGAAGACATACTCTTGCCTTAAACCCCTTGTTGGAGGGTAGCGCGAAGAAATGGAATTCTGGAGCTGAAAATGCGCCGCAGGCCGAACCAGGCTTTGAATTAGAGAGTTGTGTGGTTGCTGGTGCTTCCACAGTGCCAATGCTTGAGCTGTATCAGCATGTGAGTTGCTGGCATGACCCACTTCCCTCTAATACTGACCTTGACCCGTAGTCATGCCGAGAACTTAAGAAATATATTGCAGAAGGTCGTAGCATAGTCAAAGAGATTGAAGCTGACACTTATGAAGAGAACCCGCCCCTTTTCCGCGAGTATATGTCTGCACCCCCTGACATCAAGCTAATCATGGATAATCAATTTAAGAATGTGAAAACCCATGCAAGACTTTTAAGTAAAGCCATGTGGTATGAATGGCGTATGAAGTTGCTTGACGGCCTCAAGGAGGGTTTACTACAAATTGATAAAGGCATGAACGAAGACGATGAAAACCTATTTCAGCAGGAGTCTTTCCTCCAGCCTGTTTTGCCAGGCTTAATCGAGGAGCATGAGCATTTAGAAGCTGAGCTTCAAACGCAACAAGCGCAAGCCGAAGCGCTAGCGAGTTGCGATCAAGAGGAGCTGAAGGATGCAAGAAACGCTCTTGTCGCAGTGGAAGAGGATATAGAAACCAAGCAAAAGACGATTGAAGACCTCCAACATGAATTGCGTGAGAAAGAAACAGGCTTGGAGAATGCTGTTGAACGGAAACAAGAGTATCTTGAGGAGATCAAGGAAGCTGAAAAAGTCCAACAGGAGTGTCGGGGCTGGAGCCCAACAGAAGTTGCAACTCTGCAAGGTCTGTTTCAGCAATGAACACTTTGCTAGACATTGCTTACGATTTCTGTAGCCAACGTAAATGCGCTAGAAAAAGCTTATGGATGGTCTATAATATCTGCCGCTGGGCAAACCTTGACCCTGTCTTACCAGCATACCCTCCAGCTTTTCTTTTCCCCCGCTTCGTTCATGCCAAACGGCTCTGCACACCCAGTCAACGGTGAAAGCTCGCCAATAAGCCTCACCTACATCGCCGACGCTCACGAATACCAACCCCGCCCGCTCACAACAGAAAAGCGATTTTTCCTTCAGATCATGCGTGTACAGCTACAATGCCTTCAGCAATCCCAAACAAAGATCAAGGACTTGCTTGACTTCGTGAGCTCAAATTGGAGAAAGGCGTCTGTGATTATGGAAGAGGCCAGAGCCTTAGGAGTGAGCTACATCACCGAGTCTACAATAACAGCCGATGAAGTGATGGCGATCCGCTCGATTCTTCTCCTTCGATCCATGAGGACAAAGATAGAGGTGACCTTTGAGGTCAAGGTGCAGAGTGGAGAGGGTGTGACGGGTCTGGATATCAAGTTGACGCCGAGCGCGAGAGTAGTGTATGGCGAGGACTTGAAGGAAAAGAAGCTGGGAGGATTTTTGGAGCAGAAGACCGGTGTGGAGACGTGGGCGGAGGCGGGTGGTGGCGGGTGGGCGAGAGCAGTGAGGGATTTGGAGGGAAAGTTGCTTTCGAGAGGGAAGAAGTGAGTGAGAATTGGAATTGGGAAAGGGGAGATTATGAATGAAAGTGACTGTGTTGCCTGGCTGGTGCTTCGGCGTTGGAATGGTGATTTCATGGCTTTTTAATTTTTGATGTCCTGGACTTGGTCTACGCAAGATCATTCCACCGTACTACCAACTACATATGTCTTTACCCATTGTGTCTAGCAAATAGGCATCGCTGATCCAAGCCTTAATTGCAAACCCCACATGCTTCATCTGCATTCCTTTTCCTCCACTTCTCCTCCACTTCTCCACTTCTCCACTTTTCCATCTGACGTATCTTCGATATTCACATCAAAGTGAACTTGCATATCGGCCTCACTTTTCCATCTGACGTATCTCCAATATTCGCATCAAAGCGGAGATTAGCAAACCGACTCACATTCAAAGAGCCAAGTTCCTCGACAGCAGTAACATCTCAACACCACAGAATCAACTCGAAACATCACCCAACCCCCAGACCCATCTTCCAACCACCATCACCTCCTACAAAAACCTTCCATATCGACACCACTCACTCCCAACCCTCCCACATCACCTCAAACCCCAAACACCCAACCAAACCAACTCTCCTCCAAAAAACGAACAAACCACTCGCCACCCAACCCCATTTCGAAAACCAAAACACGTCACCCACCAAATCACTTTCCGTCACCGAAAAATGCACCTCACCACCGCCCTCCTCACCAGCACCACCCTCTTCGCCACCGCCTCCGCCGGCCCCGCAGCCTACGGCATCTGTCAAGCCGGCTGCGCCGCGGTCGTCACCGCATGCTACGCTGCCGCGGGCGCTGTTTGGGGAGCGACTGCTGGGCTTGGAGCGCCGCCGGCGATTTTGGCGTGTAATGCGGCGTTTGGGACTTGTTCTGCTGCTTGTGCGGTTGTGGCGTTGGCTCCGACGCCGTAGGTTAGATGTGGGGACTGTGGAAGGGAGGGGGGTTGGATGGGATTTTAGGGGAGGTAGTTACGAGGGTTTTTTTTAATGGTCGTAGGTTCTGGGGGGTTTCTTTTTCTTGACGGCCGATACTAAGGTGGTTGGGTATGGACGGTTTTCTTTTTCTTGACGGCCGATACTAAGGTGGTTGGGTATGGACGGTTTTCTTTTCTTGACGGCCGGTTCTAAAGTGTTGTGGTTAGGTATGGAGGTTTCGGGGGTTCTGAGGCATGGAAAGGTTGGGAGGTCTGCCTGATTGGAATGAGCGAATTTGGCTTTGGACATCAAATTGACTAAACAATTCGATAGACCCACAGAGTCTGCCCATAAAGGATTTTGGTGATGATGAATGTGCCTTGGGAGTGATTGGCCTGGAGAAACAGGCTGGGCATTTCGGGTACCTGTTTTTGATTGTGATCTTTTGAGATTCAGTCTAGGCCTTTGAGCTTGATGATTTGCTTTTCGTTTCCTATATCTCCGCCCTTGCCGCGCTTCCTTTTTTTCTTTCTCTTCCTGGGCTTCTCCTCCTCGCTACTCTCATCATTAATGGCCCCTTTATCATCATCGTCGTCGTCATCGCTGTCACGGCTGCCACCTCCGTCCACATCCAGTGCCCCAGCAACAGCCTCTTCATCATCATCGTATTCTGCGGCTCCGCCCACAGTCTCCTGCCAAACCTTCACCACGCTACCCCCACCACTAATCATCCTCCCCCCAACCTCAAACCCAACACCTATAACCGGCTCCACCTCATCATGCACCACCTCCCCCACTACCTTGCCCCTCCCCTTCGCCACCTTCACAACCCTGACCTTGCCACCGCCCAGCCCTACGGCCACCAAATCCCCACCCCATTTGTTACCGCCCACCTCTTCCGGAACAGAGCTTACAACGTCTAGGCTCTCACCTCTAGCAACGTTAATCCTCTCCTCTTCTTCATCCCACTCCCCTATCTCCCATCCCCGCAGTACCCCTCTCTCCCCACCAACAAACACTTTCCCATTGATGTTGCAGCTACTCAATAGCTCCTCGCCCATGTCCTCGCTCTTAACTAATACGCCCCTTCTCAGGTCCGTCACAGTGACAGTGGTACTACCTGTGCTGACCCATTGTTTGCTGAATCCACTGGTGGAGGCTTCTCCAGGTGGGAGCGGGGTGAGAGAGGACACGTAATCGTCGTGGGGGTGGTGAGTCCGCTGTGGGGTAGAGGTTGTGAAGGTAGAGGTTGTGAAGGTAGAGTTGGCGCGGAGGTCGTAGATGTGCAGAGCGGAGGAGTCGGTAGCGAGAAGGAGAGACTGCGGGGTGAGTGTGTGGATCAAAGTGGGTGGATCCGTTGTGGAGCTATTGTTCTTGCACATTTAGCCAGTTGAATGTATTAAGGCTATATACGCATGCATCCAGCTATGGCTTGAATGTTAGGAAATATGGCCATGAAGAAAGTGCGACTTACGCGTGGAGCGGTACTGCAATCTTTGACACAACCTGTCCGGTCTCCGTCACGGCCGCTTTCACCAACCCATCGGTACCAGCAGAGAACAAATGCTCGCCATTAGGACTGAATGCTAGAGTGCGACAGCTTCCCTTGTGACGGCGTGTACGCCATGCTACTTCAATGGTGCCGTGGCCATCGGCAGGTGAAGGGGGAAGGCGATGGACCTGGACGTGACCAGACGCGAGACCTAGGGCCAACAGCGAGGCTGTGGGATGTATGGATTGGGCGAAGAGATCTGAGGTCAGTGGAAGCGTGCAGATTGTGTCGAGCATTGGAGAGGTGATGATTGGAGGGGAGGGGTGGAGATAGGGTTTCTTTAGCGAGGTCGGTACTCTCTATTTCGCGTAGTGCGCCGAGGGGCCGATCACATTAGATTAGATAAGATAAGATAAGAAATTTTCTACCTGAGCATGAAAGTAGCAATTTCGCTTCCTCTCGTTGTCAACATCGTTCAAAAGGCCTCATTTAGCTCATTTAGCTAAGCTATCCACATATACATAGTAGAATGTGCGCATGGCGTATACAGTAGATGCAGTCATGTTCAGTTCTGATGTTCTGACCTTGTAGAATCTCGGTTAGAAAAAGTCGTTACACAGACACCAAAGCACGAAATTAGACGATTCTCATCAAACATCAACAAATCTGTTAGCAGTTTCTGGAGTACCTCATATCAATCACATCATCATCCGTACACCTAATCTACAACACAACAAGGCCTTCTGCACCTTCGAAATGAAACCATACCTAGTCGCGCACGCGTCAAACAGCTGAAGAAACTGAGCTTTTCAATACATATGGGGCTCAAAGATAATGCATTCTGTTCTTCCTGGTCGCCGTAACAAGCTGAATCATGATAAAATTGAGAAGATGGTTAAGCATAGGCAAGGGCATTATAATCGACGTATTTGGTTGTGGAGTACGTTCAAGAGCACTTTACCTTAGGTAGCACCGTCGTTAGCACCTAGAACGCTCGGAGGCAATCATTGAAGTGTTTTATATATTACCGTTAGATCGCTTTCCACGTTTCAGACGCCTGAAATAATAAGTGAGAACGACGCCGAAAACGGCGAGTGTCACGCGTTGTTGCCCTTACTCTTCTACAGGGATGAACTACGAATGCTAAGGAAAACATGGAACGTATCGTTGTACGCTTATAGAGAACGTTCTCGATACCTAGCCCTAACGCTCAAAGCTCTTTCTCTTACACAGCGCAGCTACTCATTTCTTGCGCGGCCTTTTGCTCAGAGTAGGAGTTGCTTTTGCAGTTGGTTTCCTCTTCCTTTTTGACCCAGTATCTGCCTCTTCGTCCGAAACCTCTGTCTCGACAGGGGTTGAGTACTCCCGATTACGGAGCGTCCGTGTGACGGAGGGTATGGTCTTTCTAGTTTGCTCTACTTTCGCTGCCTTCATTGCCGCTTTCCGTTCCTTGGCTTCTGTTGCTGTGAGCAGCAGAAATGCTTCCACAGTGGTCTGGCATTTTGCTTCGGCATGGTTCTGTCGCCTCTATGATACCAAATTATCAGCACTCTCACGTATGAGGAACCAGACGTCATAATTTACCTTCTCGGACAAAGATTGCATACACTCGAAGCATCTATTACAATACAATCTTTCCAAGGCTGGTGGTTTCTCTGGCGAGACTGGAGGTGGACCCGAGACTAGGCGTTCGGTTTGAGTCTCGATGTCCTTTGCTATTCCAGAAGATCTTGATGGCGAATGTGTTCCATTATGCTCCTCCTGTTGCTAGAAAGAATCAGCAATTATGTGAGGGCCAAGCAGATCTGAAGGGCTCACTTGAGTAGTGAACAGACCTAAATCTGTGTGGCAGCCCGGATACGAGCATAATCTGGGTATCTGCCGCTTCTGCCCTGTAGCTCGAGCAATAGGGCGATGCTCTATATGGCTTTGCAAATGCTCGAGAACATGCTGCAATATATGTCAGCTGCCCAGTCTGAATAAGACAGTCAGTCTATTACATACGCCAAGGTCTGGAAACTGTGCGATGTCGGCCAGGTCCTTTAAGCAACCTGCAGAAGGGCATCCTTCTCGCATTTGCGATCTCCGATGGAGGTGGCTCGAGATCAGATGTGATATCTGATCCTATAAAATTATAAGTATTGAGTCCCCAAGCAAGCATTGGGTGATTTGCCTCTCTCGTCAGCTCCGTCCAGTCTTGTTGACACATTGGGCAGAGCCGTCTGAGCTTGTGCCGCTGGTAGTGCTGTTCGACCTGCAAACTATGAGACTGAAATCGTAGGGTGGCGAAACGGGTACATACCTCAGAAGAACCGTGTCGAAAGGTTTTATCGCAGAGTCGACAGTATTCTTCCCGTTGAAGGAGTTCATTTTCTCGTAATCGAAGCCGTCGCTGGAGGTCCTCGATTTCCGAGAGTGTAAGAATATTTGGATTAATTGAAGGAATGCCATGACCTCCTCGGATCTCAGGCTCCAGGCTTGGTCCATATCGAGGTAACTGAAGGGTTCCTAAGCTTGTTTTGTAGACGGATTGAGGCACGGGCAAGGAATGCTGATGCGATTCCAGTCCCCGAGCTAACCTCTCCCTTTGCGCTTCGTCTACAGATGTCTCTAGTGACCCGCCTCCCATTATGTGTTTTGTCTGCTCTGGGAGCACTGATTGGTCTGGTAAGGGCGTGTTTGTTCTAGACACAAATATCTCGGCTGGTATTTCGTTGTGCTCCTGCCCTTTGAGACCGGTGACTCTGCTGAGGCTCTCTTGTATTGAGCTGTTTAACGCGGGAAGGAATGAACGATCAATGTTGTACGATCCATATTTGGGCACAAAAACAGTGAACTGCTCTGCTTGATGGTCTTCAGTTTCTTGTGGGAATAGAAGGTCAAGGGCTTTCAAGAACTGGCCACTATTCTGTATCAGATCATCTTTCCACAGGTGCCATTTTGTAGAGCAGTAAACGTAGCCAACCCCATGCGCTGTTATTTTCAAATGACCAAAGGCGGGATTATCGGGCATGAAGTTTTCATATCCATCGTAGCTATCACTGCGGACTCGAGCCTCATTGTCCCGTATTTTCAGACGTGGTAGGATGTCGGCCTTGTAAGAATGTTCTCCCAATCGGAGATCAATAGGGTACTCTCGGGGAGACTCCGCTTCGATGTTTTTAAAGTCAATGAAGTATTTGGAGCCACCCTCATCGCGGACTAGCCTTTTAATCAAGTCGCAGAAAGACCTGTAAGAAGTGTCATGGAGATACAGAGCCCCCTTTCGGGACTGTATCAAGATCCCTGTCTCTTCCTTCTCCTTAGCTGCCGAATATGGGCTAGAGTGTCGAGTATGTCCTGCGAAAGGAATACGACGTGCGACCTGACCCCGCGCTGGTTGCTGACGCCCTCGCACTTCAAATGATGGTGTCATTAACCCTCTTAGATGCGGCGTTTGTTTAGGTATCTCGCGATGAATTTGTCCTCCTGGGATTGGCTTGCGTCCTACGACATCGTTAGATCCTCTGCCATTGCTATTGATTAGTCTGAGCACTTACTGCGTAGCATGACTTCTCCATGGCTTTTCTCGCCATAGAAGTCAAGGAATTCTAGTTCCTCTTCCTCGTGATATACTATTTCAACTTTCCGACCAGGAACACCCTTTGTCCAAGCATTGCGCGTAACGGTTGGGGAACCAACTGCCGATGTCGGCTTCTGCGTTTTTGTACTCCGCACATACTCAAATGCTGTGGGTTCGGCCGCTGTATCCGAGGAAGGCTCGTGTGCCCCAGAATTCCGAGTATAATCAGGTTCTTTTTGGGTATTGGGATGAATTCCTTCACTGATAGCACCACGACCAAGCTTCGCGTGTGGAGTCAACTCAGACGTCTGGCGCAAATCAGCAGCCCCTGGCACTTGTTGCGAATCAATTGGCGGTGTTTTTGGACCGTGCGCAGGGCGATTAGAGGACCCCATCAGGATCAAGCGCTCGCAATCAGACTCTGTGATTAATCAACGTGTGACAAAGAAAGATGGTCCCTCAGTAAAAGATTCATGCATAATGTCTAGTACATATGATAGACCCAAAATTCCGTAGAAGAGATTGTGGGACTGATAGGAAGCGATTAATTTGCTCATGAAAACATTGCTATGAGCTCTCTGCTATCGGAAGCACCTGAAGCATTGGGAAGCGTTCTCTGAGCTTCTAGGCCAGAAACTCTAGCTGGAGGGTTTTGATACCTTAAAGAAAGAGCAAAGGGGATACGAAAATAGGAGACTGCTAAAGCCGTTTGCGTAAACATTGGAACCGTAAGGAATGACACCATCTTCCTAAGACATGATAGGAATGTAATCCGTAGATGGACTCCCTGAAGTGAGCTGTACCAATTCTTAACCCATTGATCGAAAGCAACCCTAACGCCAAAGCTTGCAAAGTGCATGAGGAGCATTTGACAATGTGGAAACAATAAAGGAATCAATTGGTGGATCGTGATGGATCCTGTCAATTACTCAATTACGTAATGAGTCCTACGCGAAAGATGTTCTCCGTAGCTTCATATCACGTCGAGCCAAATCGAGATCTTGAATTTATGGTTCAATGGCAATGCTGAGAGGATTGCAGTCACAATTACCAACAATAGCAACCACTGTCTCGATAGGTGCTTTGCTGGGGACAGGTCTGGTCAAAGCCGTGCCTCATCAACGGCTAGTCCCCAACTTAACATTCCCCGAGTGGATTGTACTAGGTTTGGGCCTAGGACTATGGGCTTTTCGCGAAGCCTCCGAAGTCTCTTACCCTGGTCTGGAAGAGACTGTAGTCAAGTCACCCAGGGAGAGCTTGCCGCGATCGCCTTCCCATATTGCTGATTTGCCTTATCCGCCAGACGTGTTGCCAGGCGCGAGGGATGTCGATTCGCCTTATGGAACCATGAGAGTATACGAATGGGGACCGGAAGATGGTAGGAAAGTACTCTTGATACATGGGATCAGTACTCCTTCTATTGCTTTAGGTTGTTGGGTTACGAGAAGTCCCTTCGTATCGTCAGGACCCACTAACCCATTGACAAGGAGCCATTGCACACGGCTTGGTCGAGAGAGGCTGTCGTGTAATGCTCTTTGGTAAGTAATTTCAGTTCCACCTGTATACAAACCTTCTCAAAACCCTTGTTTCGGGCCATCTACTGCGATGCTTTCCCAGCCTCGACTCTTTTAAAGTGAAATTGAGCTTGAAATTTAGCCTATGAATCATGCGTTTCTGGCTTACTTGCAGATCTCCGTAGATCTCTGGGGCCGTGGTTACTCAGATGCTCCCCTTTCAGGATCTCACGCTCTTCCCCAATCCAGCCGCCTCTTTACCACCTCGGTTCTTCTTGCCCTCACATCCTCCACTCTATCATGGACCGGCAGCACCTCTTTCTCTCTTATCGGATACTCTCTTGGAGGTGGCATAGCCGCTAACTTCACTTCCTATTTTCCGAATATGGTCTCTTCTTTAGTTCTGATTGCTCCATCTGGTCTCCAACGCCCTCATAACATTACGTGGACCAGCAAGCTTTTGTATTCTACTGGATGGTTTCCGGAGAGTTGGCTGCAATACTTAGTAAAGATGCGGTTGAGCGGTAATAATCCGACGGAAAAACCTACAACACCAGATGGACCAGAGGCAGCAGAAGTGCCGATGCAGGAAGGGCCTGGTAGTTTCGACAGAGCGTTACTCTCGAGAAGCAGACCCGGTGTCACAGTTGCTTCTGTAGTCGTGAGTCTCACTATTTTAGAAAACCGGCATCGGAACCTAAAGCTGATTCGGTCCTTAGGCTTGGCAAATCAACTCGCACCAAGGGTTCATCAAGTCTTTCATGTCCAGCATCCGCCACGGCCCTATCTATAACCAACATTCCCAATGGCAGCGGATTGGTGAAAGATTGATTATACAGAAGGCGTCTCGAGATAGAGTCTCCGAAGTAGCGGGATTGCAGAACGGTCAAGTGCTAGTCATTCTTGGGGACCAGGATCCTATCATTATCGAGGATGAGATAGTAGAGGACGCGAGTGAAGTTTTGGGTTGGGAAAATTTAAGAGTTGAAGTCTGCAATGCTGGGCATGAGCTTGCTATAACAGACAGTGAGCATGTCGTTAACTTGATTTGGAAGTTCTGGGGAGGAAAATGATGGTACTCGTCTGGCTCGTTGTAGCAAAGAAGATCTGGACCTTCCGTTTGCTGCAAATTGGAAATCATGACTGTCATATCGTGACTGCCTCTTTGAGAAACCATACTTTGACGAGAGCTTTCCATCTTTCCCATATCCTTTTTAACCCAAACCTTTGCATTAAAGACAAACCGCATTGTTTCACTGCACACTTGAGTCTCACTACACATCAGTTTTTCGTAACATTCAGTTTACCTCAACAGTGTTCAACCTAATACCATTCATTTCATATCGCTGGATTCTGCAAGTATGGCGAAGCGCAACACCAGAATCAGGACCTCCTCGGAAATTCCATTTGTACCCGAAGTCTTTCGTGCTTCTTACGACGAACCAATGCCGATCGACCCTCCAAATACCTCGTACCTTACAGCAATGCCGGAAATACGTCCAAGACTGACCGACGTCGCCAGCAAAGAGGAGCAACATGAATCTAGGTGGAAACCTCTCATGGGCACGCCCAGCAAGCCGCCAGTCCCACCAAACATCCTTGTACCAGATCCTTCGCCTATCCGACATGTCGCCGATGACGAGAGCCCAAGAAAGTTAACGCCTTCGAGTCCCGATTCCTTTATCCACCGGAGACGTCAGGGGGAATATGTTCCACGGCCTCCAGTATGGAAGATCTACGACCTACCAATAGATTCTCATTCCTCGCCGAATGGTTTGGAAGATACAGATACCGATACAGGAACCTGTGAGTCTGATGAAGACGTCTTTACTGACTTGAAAAATCGTAACGTATCTTCCACGAGGCCTGCCGGGACATCTGTTGGTGAACAAATTAGGAAAATGGCAGATATTTTTAGCCAGACACCGGACTTGGTCAATATGGCAGAACATGCAGACCAAATTGTTGCTCAAAGTACGCCAGACGATGCTTGCTTGCCATTATTGGTCGCTGCTGACTTTACTGTGTCAGAACCTCCCACCGCAGACCCTTCGGAACACCATACATCAGTATATGAATCCATTGTACTCCCTCAAGATTCTGATTACCAAAATTTGCAGGGGAACAAGCATGGGCTCCTTAAGATAACCTCATCCGATATAGTATGGCAAAGCAGATTAACAGGAAGCAGTAGGGATTGCTCTGCTAGATCCAATTCGCTCATAGTTCCTTGTGAAAACGCCGCCACGCCACATCAAGAACCAACGGCTGCCCTTCGAGATGATCAGAAAAATCAGGACTTTCTTGAAAACGGCTCGACAGGAATTGAGGGATTAGAAACACATCCAACTGTTGCCCCCAAATACGTTGATCAGATACCACAAGTCTCCCTCGACTTCACTCATCCTCAGATCATCAACAACATATTATGTACAGATATTCAACAGCCAAAGGAATTCCAGAACCCCATCAGGCCGGGGTACCTCGTTAAATTTATAGGAGACACACCATTCTCTGCGAGCCAATCCAATAGAAATTCAGAGCTCGATGACAAGAATGAATTCATGATAGCAGTCATCTACGACGATGGATGGGGACTTTTTATCCAGAGGGACTCTGGGCGAAAACTGACCTGCAATTCCAACGCAGCATCGAAAGGTTCAAGTTGTAAAGCTGAGGATGCTACAGTCGAGGTTGTGTACGACGAAACGCTGTTTTGTTTTCTTCCTTTATGCTCTGTCATGGCCATTGCGGGAAACAGATTCTCTAAGGAAGCAGAATTGTTCGTGGACGAGACAAGAGCATACTCCAAAGGTGGCAAGATTCAGCCTCCACCACGGGCTCATAGCATGGCAGCAGAAGCTGAAGCCAAAGACAGGGGTGTTGTTGTGATATCCGAAGCAGTCTTCAAGAGCTTCGAGTGCCGCTGTGAAAAGCCCAGATCTTCATCAAAGCTCCCTGCCAATATCTCTGTCTTTCGCCAAATTCCAGCAGAGTCGCCAACGAAGAAAGACTCTGGACAAGCACTCCCTGCTGAGCCGAACGGCGCCGGAGATAACCAGAAACTATATGAGAAGAAAGAGTCATCGCTTCAACGTTCATATGGGCGGAATCTATTCTTCGCTCGGGGCAAGGACATGACCCTCCAACAGCGCGCTCGAGCGAAGGCGTCCAATGCAAAATTAGAGCCAGTTCATGAATATGGAATCCGACACCCAACGGGACTCGAAGGATACCGGGCACGCAAAAAGGCGGCCAACGCGATCTTGCGACCAAAATCGAAACAGAGACAAAGGGAAGAAGAGGGGCAGGGAGTCAAAGAGGTGGCGGAAACGAAACAAAGTGAGACACAGAGGATAAGGGAACAAGAGAACATGGATAGCAAGGGGACTACGCCTGAAATCCTTTGTGTGGTATCGAATTGGCTGCAACACCCAGATCATGATGTTGGCGAAGACCCTTTATCCATGATAGCTGAGGCTTCGAGCTACCCGAGGCCAAGCGAAGAGACGGCGGTCAACCCGCTCAAGGCCCAGCAACTATCCATCTCAACTTCGAACAATCGTACTGTTGTCAGCTGGCGGAAAATCCCTCAAGGAAACGACGACATCCGCCCGGATGACTGCATATCCAAAAAAGGCCGGGGACACCCGGAAACAGTCAAGGAGAATAGACCGTTTCCCATTGGCGGTATTGGAAAGTCGATTCGAGGAAGTCTTAGGGGGATGCGCGAGAAATTGAGTCTTTCGCGTGGAAGAGTCTCGCCTGGATCGGTTTCGTGAGGGTGGTGCCGAAGGTGGAGTGGAATAGATTTCTTACGGGTTCGAATGGTTACTCGGAGGAAGATGTATTTGGTTCATGATAAGAGCTGGTTGGTTATGGGTATTTGTGGAGGTGTGTTGGAGTTGGGGTGGGGGGTACTTGGATTCATGGATTATACAAGTGCAAATGGAAGATTCTTTTCGGCTACTGCTCGGGTTATGCTGAGAATACTCTTACCTCCGTATACGGTTTAGGAGTTTATACTTGTCTTTGACCTTTTGGGTTCTTATAGACTGGTGCTAGGCTATCAGCTATGAACATGGTTAGGAAGCTGATAATACGACTGGTTTTTTGGGGGGGGTTTACTAACCATCAATACCGCATGTGAACGAAACATTATCATCTATACTTGTCAAAAACTCACATTCATGAGACTTGAGTGTACTTCCGTTTTCCGAAGTAGATTGTAGGAACGGTAGAGGGAAGTCAAAAACCACGCATGTGTAAAAGGGGTATGTATGCTCAGTGGATTTGATTATGTGGATTTGATTTTGTGGAATCGATTGGTTGATTATGTGCAAATGCCAACCGCAAAAAAATACTGCATGCTTTATATGGCAAAAATCCCAAGGCACAATCAGCACGCGCGTACAGTATTTCGCACGCGTATGCAAAATGCTATGTACTGTATGCCCCAAACCCTCATCAAAGAAGCGCAGATCCAGTTGCAGCAAATGCTACATATGTCGCTAAAAACAGCTCTTGTAAAAAAAATTTCCCTTAACAAAAAATTTCCCAACCACACACACACCACTTCCACGATGTATGTTTTTTTTCCACTCTGTGTTGATATCTCCTGCGGGCCAATCTCAATCTCAAAGCCCATACCCCCTCCCCCTCCCGCCCTTGGGAATAATCTCATCGTAAAACGCATAGAACTTCGTATCCCGCACCGTCCCCCCTGTGCTCTCACTCTCATCCTCGTCCGCAACCGTAGCTGCGCGTCCTTTGCCTTTGCCCTTGCCCTTGGAGAGAATTCCTTTTGCGGATTTCGGCATCGGGGAAGGTGGAACTAGAGTGCTCAGATCCACGGCGCTGGCCTGGTACTGGCTGCGTAGCGCGGGGTGGATCTCGGGCATGTCAGGTACGGAAGAAGGAGAAGGGTAGCCGCGGCGGGGCGAGGAGGTGCGCGTGGAGTAGATGGATGAGGGGGCCGAGGGGCGGTGGAATTGTGGGGGGAGGAGGGGTGGTGGGGAGGGTGGCGGGGAGATTTGGTAGACGGAGTCTGGGTAGACGGAGGAGGGCGGGGGGATCTTGCGGCCGGCGTACGGGCCTGATTTCTGGCTAGGCATGGCGGGAGGTGGTGGGGATGCTGTGCCGATGAGGATGATGGGCTCGTCCGGGCCGTCAAAGTCGAATTCCGACATGTGGCTTTCCTCGGAGATGTCGCGCGTGCGGGGGGAGGGCTGCCTGCTACGGCGGCCGGCGGTCGAGGCGCTGCGGCTACGGTGGCGGGGGTCTTTGAGCGGGGTGGGGGGCGCCATGGGGGAGGGGAAGGCGCGGTCGGCGCAGGGGCGGCAGAGGTAGTTGTTTGCTTCGAGGATGGCGTGCATGGGCGAGACGGGGTTGTGGCAGGCTTGGCAGGGGGGGTCGGTGGGGGAGCGTTTGGGGGAGGGGTGGTGGTAAAAGGCGCGGTCGGCGCAGGGCCGGCAGAGGTGGGAGGTGCCTTCGACAACGGCTTGGCCGGGGATGATGGGTTTGTGGCAGAGGCGGCAGGTGGGGGTTGTGAGGGAGCGGGTGTTGGGGGTTTTGGGGGTGGCGGCGCCGGAGGGGTTGGCGGCGCATTGGGAGCAGAGGTGCAGGTCGATTTCAGAGTATTGAGTGGAGGGGGAGGCGGGTCTTTGGCAGAACTGGCAAGGCTTGGGCGGTCTGGCGTTGCTACCCGAGTGGTTGCTTGTCCTGTTGCTCCGGGCCTGGCTTCCGATGCTGGGCTTGGGACTTCCTCTACCAGCGAGAGGGCTCCTGACTCTGATTCTGCCTGAGCTCTCGGCTGGGTAGGAGCCTGTGCGATCGGTGCGACCGCTTCTAGTCGATCTGCTATCTGGCTTGAGGCTTGATCGCTCAGTGCGACCGCTCTCAGGCCTACTTGAAGCTGCTGGTGTGTAGAAGTTTGTTTGCTTAATAGTGCTTGTGCATCCCTTTCTGCTCGGCCCCTCTGTTCGGTAGGAGTTTGGGTAAGCGGCATTGCTCCTGGGCATACGAGGTCTGTCCGCAGATGCAGGCATGGGCGGAGGAGTGTCGGAGTCAGATGCAACGTTCATGAAATCAGACATGCGCGTCATCCGAGACGAGACCGATCCCTGTGACCCATGGTGGCTAGTGCGATGGGGTGATTGCTGTACATGGACAGAGTGCTTTGGGACCAATTTAATAGCTTCTCCGATGTTGTTCGAAGGACGGCCAAATGGATTTGAGACACCCTGAGAAGGCAGTGTAGGAGCTTTGGCACGGGAAATGGATCGCTTCACGACCTTGGGCTTTGCTTCTGTCTTCGCACCGAGCTTCTTTCTCTCAAAGTATTCTGCTTCGGCTGTGTAGACCTCGAGCGCGTCCCTGCCCCATGATGTTAGTGTATCCCTTAGAGGTCGTCTCTTCGCAACGTACGGTTTCGAGTTACTTATTCGGGCACCACTGGGGCCGCTGGCCTCAGTATAAGCCCTCGAGGCCTTCCTGGAGCTTTTCGTCTGTGCTGGTTCCGGCGCTTGGAGGAAATCTTCAAGATTCCCGTGTCGGTCATACGGATCATATTCCGGCATTGTAGGATACGTTGTAGAGGATTTGTCGCTACTGCTTCCGGAGAGTATGTTGAAGACTTTCATGAATGCGGATTTTGAGGGGGGTTCTCTCTGTTGCCTGTGGTTGTTCATATTTGCAATATGGTTTGATCTGCGTTCGAATGTGTTAGATGAATATCAGGTACACACGTGCCATGAGTGAAACGTTGGGGATTGAATGTGATTATAGCAATGGAAGCTTACAGTCTTTTTGTTCCATTTTTAGTACCTCTCTGTGAAGAAGTTCTTTCGGTTTCTTTGTTAGCCCATTTCCAATCCAGTCCGGTTATTGCATGGCCTTTGTTCTGTCATTGTCTCTCTGTCAACGAGGTATTGTACCGTAGTCTAGAGTCTTGATCTAATAACCTGTATGTCTAAGTTTAGCAGACTTCACGTGACGAGAAGTGCAAGAGAATGGAACAAGAGCAGTAGTATTCAAGGCTATTGTAACATCAGAGTATTATTCAATGTATATGAAGATCTTTAGCCCCAGCCTCCATAATAAAAACAACCCTGAAAATGGAATTAGACGTGATGCAAGAAGTAAGCGCCTTTAATAAGAATATCAGCCAAGTTTGAAATATAATCACGGGTGTAGCTCCCCACCTCTTCCCTGATCAAAACCTTCATCTCTCCTTCCCCAGGTCAGAGATTAAGACCCAGGGCCCCAACGAACATTGCTAATCCTGCAGCGAGCGAGATTGACAAACTTGATGCGATACCGGTGAACTGAACAGGCGAAGTACCGGGGACGGAGCTTCCTACAGCGGAGGCTCCTGTGGCGACAGCACCTGCACGACCCTTTGTAGTCGGAGTTGCGAATAGGGGTGGGGGAGCTCCAGCGGCAGCCGGGGCTTTACCAGCAGCAGCAGCAGCAGCAGGAGCAGGAGCAGGAGCAGGAGCAGGAGCACCACCAGAAGCCGGAGCACCACCAGCGGGAGCTGCGCCGCCGACAGCAGGGGCCGATCCACCCGAAGCAGGGGAGGAACCACCCGAAGCAGGAGCGGAGCCGCCAGATGCGGGGACAGATCCACTGGAAGCTGGAGCATAAGAGCCATTGGCGGGAACCCCGCCAGCGGGAGGAGCGCTTCCCGGAGCAGGGTAGGGGCCAGCCAGAGCTTTAGGAGAGGATCCAGTGGGAGCAGCTGGGGCGGGATTGGGACCACTGCCAGCACCAGGGGTAGCTGCAAGGGGTGCGGGGGTTGTCAAAGTGGCGACGAGGGGCTTCTCTCCACAAACGGTACAGGAGACTGTGGTGACCGTGAAGCCTTGCGGAACGTAACTTGCCTCACGTGGCTGGCCGCTGTTGCTGCAAGATTCGGTGACTGTGTAGGTTACCTCTTCTAGGCCAGTGGAGCAGGTCTGAGAGTACACGGTGGTGTACGTTGTCAAGACTCCAAATTTAGGGAGGTCGGTGGAGACGCCCTGAGACATGTCTGAACATTCAGGGCAGTAGGTTTGAACAACGGTGTCAGTCTCCGTAGACATTCCGCTCGTGGTGGTGAGGCAGCTATTAAAGTATTCTGTGACAGTTGAGAACGACTCGGTCATAGTATCAGGCGAGGTGGTATCAGAGGAAGCGGCATCAGTGGAAGCGGCATCGGTCGTAGAGGGATCAGGCGAACCGGTATCAGTCGAGGTGGGATCGAGCGAACTAGTATCAGTCGGTATAGTATCAGTCGAGCTGATATCAGTCGAGGTGGAATCGAGCGAACTAGTATCAGTCGGTATAGTATCAGTCGAGCTGATATCAGTCGAAGCCGTATCAGTCGAAGTCGTTTGCGCCCAAGCGCTGACCACACCTGCCACCAAGATGACAGCGACAGCGGACCTCATTGTGCTATTGGCTTTGATCTAAATTTGAGTGGGGTTGACTGCACGAAGAAAAGCTGCTGACTCTGTTGCTGAAGATCAGGTACTGGAAAGGACTTGATTAAGATATATTAAATAATTTTGCTGGCAAGTGCGAACACGATATAAAGCAGTAAAGAGCGTAGATGAGGAGCGAAGCTGATTGATGCAGACTGGAGTGATGGTGAACTTATAAATTGAAGGCTGGCATATTATGATTTGCATATCTGCCTCTGGAATGTCGGCTACTGCTGAGCCCGCAAGCGATCATAACAACACGAAAAGAGGGAATGAATTTCGAAATTGCTTTCTCTGACTGGACCCGGCAACTGCTAGCTTACTTAAGGGAGAGGCTGGAAAGACGACGCGGAGATGCTAACCCGTTTGCAAACGCATTGATATTTGATATGGGAGCCTCAAGACAAAAGCTTCATTTCTTCCACTCAGCAGTAAGGAAACACCCAATATACACCGAGCAATGCAAAGGTCTTCATATAAGATTTGATCCTAGTCGTCAAAGATTGGACAACGGCATGATTATAGCATAGCATGTCACCCATATAATCGACATTTCCCTCCCATCGCTCTCATCAAAGAGAACTCATCGAGAGGCAAACTTCCTATAGTCCGGGTCTGTATTGATCTCCAGAACCGCTGCGAACTCCGAAGAGTTCACATGGCAACACATTGCTGTCAGTGATCCTGAACAATGGTCGTGGCTGGTTCCGTGGCTTTTTGATGAAAGAAGAGAAAGGAATTTGCGTTCGGATTGTGGGTTTTAATTGGCTTCGCGCTACTGACTGCTTAGTCATTTATATAATCTTTTAGCGTGCACAGCGCGTTGCAGCCTTGCAGGGCTCTACCTATCACGAAAGCCCTAACCAACTTATTTGCCAGTACGTAGTTGAAGACCGATACGGAGCACTGCAGTACAGGTGTTGTTCTCAAGCTGTTTTGCTCAAGGCTTGTATGGGCGCTCCATACCAATTACTATGAGCTAGAAAGACATTACTATCATTTGAGATAATCTCCACGACGTTTTCGGCTCCAAACGCCTCTGTCATGCCAAAGCCTAGCCCAAACCCCGCTCATGAGACCCAATATCGCCCGTGGTATTACGAATTGTACTGCATAAGTATTTGCACTGGCCGAACGAGTCCGAGCGAGCTGCTAACAATTGGCGGCAGTTCTCAGTGCCTCTAATAGGCATATCGTTAGGCCTGACAGCAGAAGTAAAGGTGCTAACACCTCTGGAAAGGCATCACCCAACATAAGGTGAGGTGTTCGTATGAAGTCTCGAGTATCGTGGCAAGCCAGAGTAGAAGCGAAGAAGTTGTGGCCTCGACAAATTTGATGCTCGTTGGAGCAGAATCTCACAATGCGACATCTAAAGACAGCTTGTCAACACGTTATCCGGGGTAATTCAGATTTGATATCATACCTGCATGATCTTACAAGAACACCAGACGTCTAGACTACCCGGACTTTCCATTTCCAATGGCGGTTTGCGAGTTGGTAGTTTTGAAAACCCCACTTCCGGTGGCTTTCGAGATACCGATGCCGAGACCAACAGCAGCTCCCACAATGACCATTGCGATGAGAATCTTGATCCATAGCTTCTGTTTCTTCGACAAATTCCTCATTGGGTTGCATCCCCTATTCCTCTCCATCTTCATTCGCTTCTCGATCAGCTGGCGTTTTCCTGGCCATACTGTGCACTCCTTCTTCGTCCTTGATATGTCCGAGGATGGCACAATCCGCGAGCCAGCTTCGAGATCTTGCTCGTAAATCTTGATGTTGACTTTCGATTCCGATTTGTATTGCTCCAACGATGTACGGGTGGTAGGATGTGAGTAGAAGGCGGAGAAGGGATGAGAAGATGTCGGGTCATACTCTTCAACAGGGCTATGCGATTGATCGACCGTTGATGCAAGTGACTGTGCTGAGGCGTTGTCGAGTGAGGGTTTCCCGATTGCGAGGTAGGTGGGTTTTGGCTGCGGTTGAGACTCGACGACTGCAGCTCCCATCGTTGGTTTCTCATTAAGAGACATGTCTGCGGTATGGAGTGCGTAGAAGATGGTCTTGCTGATATGATTCAGTTCAGGTTCGTTGAGGAGCCCGGCAGAAGGGGATTGACGGAGTAGCAAGGGAAGACTATGAAGTGCGGTTGACAAGCGGTTGAATTGCTCGACAACCCAATTCGGCGGGTTATGGAGGACGTGAGGGTTAATTGAAGGCGCGACTATTCGTAGTCGCGCAAGGAGGTCTCGTGGTCCTACTATTCGTGATGTTCGTGGGTTAATGGCCGTAAAAGAGTATTGGCCTGTAGTATGCGGTGCCTCTCGGAGAGAAATCGATCTAATTACGTCCCACAGGTAACTGTTAGAATACGTGAAAGGCTCTGCAAAGAGTGGACAGAGCGAGAGAAGGTTTGAGAAGTAGGGACAAGTTTTTATGTAGTGAGTGGGTGTTCCCTGACCTCTAAGGAGAAGAATCTTCTCCAGTTGGGACGTGCTTGCCCCAACCCTGTTCTCGTGGATTAATCTGGGTGAGGGCGCATCCGAAGCTAGTTAGCGTGGGTTACAATACAGTAGCTCCGGCAGACTGCGTTAGTCGATTTCGTTATCTATCTTTTCTACATTCGTCAATCGTCACGTCCGTAATACTGCACTTCCAACTTTCAGAGGTATCGTGCTAGCTCAGTATCCTTTGATGGCTCTTCCAGCTCAAGCAAGACAAGATGAAGACGTTACATCTAAGAAGGCATCGATCATGGTATTGCCCTGTTTTACCTACCTTATGTATTGGATTGGACGAAGCCCAAAACAGCTCAATATCTTACAGCTAGTAGTAATATTGAAAGCCATCACGCCAATCATTGCCTGTTCCTGGTTATCGATTCATTGATGATGCGCGGGATCTAAATCAAGAGAATCAAGCAGGGCACACTCACGCTGTGGAAATAAAATACATAGGATCCACATGCTTTCTCAACATGGCGGCAACCTTTTGCCTTCTGCATTACCTTGGTTATACGCACCAGAAATGTGTATGATACTTACTTTACCTCAAGATAACTTTCCTCCACGTACGTAGGTTTTAATTTCTGTCTCGCAAACCGTACCGTACCCTAGGCACACCCTACAAGCGGGCGGGGTACTCGCATGTGCAAACTCATCAACGCCCAGGCGTGCCAACCCAGACCAGCCGATGCCGGCCCCACCCGCAGGACGGCGAGGCAGACCCATCAGGGCTTCGATGCATGAAAGCATGAAAGCTTGAAAGCCATAAGTAGCCGTAAGACGCGTCTTTCGTTGTTTGAACAGTGGTTCGCAGGCTTGGGTCAGGACCATTGCTAGCCGCAGAAAAAGGAAAAGAGATCGAGTTCGTGAGGTAGGTACACTTCAGTAAGGCGTACATGCACGAGAAGGTTAAAATGATACCCTACTATCCCACCGAAACCAACGCGTGGGTGCGCTGTACGAAACCCAGGGACTACGCGGATCAGCATCCAGCCAGTATGAATGATTGAATGTTTGCTGCTCAAGATTGAGGTCCAGAGGCCCCCTTAATGATATCAGATAGGCGTGTCATCATCCACCATATGCCTCAGTGTAAGATCATTCGGAGAAGATTTCATTCTGCAGTCACTTCATCAGTCTCTTTTACGTCGTAGTTATCGCACCTAATCTCTATCCAAACAAAACATCGAATGGCATGTTCAAGATCATTCAAAAGCAATGAAGTCGAGTGAAGTTATTTCAAAGCTTTCGAAAATTGGCCCAGAGGCTCCACGTCAATTCCATGCTGTCATATGTGTATTCTCCCGGCTTTTCGCCCTGGTTGCGTCTTAGGATTCGTTTCGAACGATAACCACCTGCACCTAGCTTCGCACACACAAACTCCTGCTACCCAAACCCCTTCCTTCAGCCTCCGTCGAGTAGAATATCTAAAGACGCACGTACATCCTGTCTAAACCTCGCTCGCAACAAAGACCAGCTAACAGTGGATGCGTCCTATTTGTGGCCCAGAACCCTCGCGCTGTTGAGGTGGCTATGGCGCCTTTACCAACACAGTGGTTACTCCACGCATTCCGCTCTCCACCCATGAACAAGTACCCCCAGTGTAGGGCACCCATGTAGAAGGGTGACACCTTGACGTGATCTCTGCCGCCGCCTGCGCAAACAGCATCAGCGACGACTCTATGGCGACCATGCTGCCAACGTTTAGCGTGATCTTGCAGGTGATCCAGGTCCAGCTGTAAGGTCCTCGATAGCTACCTGCGCTGCCAAAAGTCATAGTCTGAGAGGCGTCAGGGGTGGTAAGCATGCTGTTGACGGCGACGTAGCAGTCCACAGGGTTGACGATATACAAGATTGCTGGGGAGTTACAGTGGTATATGCGGCCATTCTGGATGGTGAGGTTTATTGACGGCTGAACATCAAGTGGGGAGGGATCAAGGGCGGGATGTAGGGCGAGGGCGAGGGACGTCGAGGAAAGGGAGAAGATTAGGAGTATGTAGGTAAGTGAGGAATGCTTGAACATCGTGTTCCTAATCCTTAGTATCTAGAGGATGAAATATTGAAGTTGGATAGAGAATTTAATGATGCTTTTGGATGCCAATTGGAACCGCAGGGCAGCTTGATAACAAAAACCATATCAGCGCCAATATGTTGGTGCTTCCGAGGAGTTTATCGAGTCCAAGCGACTTTCCGCAGAGTGTTTGACCTATTGGCGCTGAAAAGGATGAGCACGATCTGCGCTTCTATGCAGGCCGTCTTCGAGTGGGGGTGCTTTACTTTGGCTTTCTGTAGAGCGCCTTTGCAATTGCTTCCGCCGGAGGCAAAAGCCATGCGAACGGTGTGTACGACTCCCGAAAATCGCTGTCACCAAACCGATGCAACATTTGCGATATTGCATCCGCGATGTCTACGCTGCTTCGGATCCCATCCAAACGAAGACCAACCAAAAACAAAACCGACTTCCACTCTCCAGCCCACCCATCAAGTATATAATTCTCTCGACCGAGGGACTCTTCTAAATCGACAAAGCACACCATGGAATCAGTATCGCACGAATATAGTACGGTACCCAGAAAACCGTCTTTACTTCCTGTTGAAGACAAAGAGATCGGTTCTTCGAATCTTCACGATTAGATCTTTTCATTGGCCAGGCCCCCGGATCAGCTAAGCCGTCACTTCGCTCAATCACTTTTCGACAACAACAAACCAGTGCTGATGAGAGCTTCTACGGAAAATCATCGCTCGCTATAATTCACCGTTGAAATTCCACAAGCTTAAAAGCTTACTAGGAAAGCAAAGGATATTTCGAAGTCCATTCCCATGTGCTTACAGATTTCTTTTTGATTCTCCCCGAAGTATGCGACATTCATGAAACCAAGAACTCTTCTTGCTACAGTCTCTACATTCCCCCCAGTTTTCAGTTTTGTCTTCATTCATTTTGACCAAAACTCCAAGATTGACTGCCTTGGCTCCAATCAGACTCGCTGGAAAACTCACAAGATTTGAGATGAGAGAAAACCCCAGCCAAAGCTATACAAATATCTTTTCAAGTCCCTCCCAAAGATTCCTTGTTGGCAATTACGGACTTCATAAATCCACGGGACCCCAAAAAGCCCTCCCTATATTCCTTCACTCAAGATCCTCAAAAAAAATTTCACCCTGTTTTGATACCATAGAACCCCCCTCTAAAAAGCCTTTCAACCCCTTTTCTCTCAAGCAATTTCCAAACCCAACACAAGAGCGAGCATCTAAAGGAAAAACACAACGACGCCTTCCTTGCTTTCCCCCAAACCTACCCTTCTATCCCAGGCCTCACCACAAACCCCACCCCATACCTTTCACCCCTCCCCTTATCCTCCTACCCACCACTTGTGTTTACAGCTCGCCACTCGATCACGCATTTCTTGCGCCCTTTCCTTAACCCATGTCATCCACGCATCACCCCACTACCACACACACACACACACACACACACACAACCAAAAAAAACCTATCGAACCTCCGCGCTAGACCCCCATCTGAAACACAAAAACCCCATCGATATTCGAACCCATCTACATATCTTCTCAATCAAACAACCAACCCTCCCACCCCTAATCCCCTCACACACACGTGGAAAAAAACTCCCAACCAACATCCCCCCCCCTTCCTTTCTTCTCAAGCCGTCCAGCTCACCGCGTGAGAATTCCCTATCAATTAGTAGGTTTTTTTTATGTTAACGGATAATGCATAACATACAGAGATACTGTATATATCGAACAAACAAACTTGACCCCCCAAAAAACCTGTCTTTGAAAAGGATCTTTTGAAAGGTTATCGTCCTGAAAAAAGATCCTCCGCTCTTCGTGTACAAAGAGAAAAGAAAAGCTTTACTGGTTTTTTCAAATTCCAAAAGCACAATGTGCTATGTACTGTAGGTAGGTAGGTAGCACAACCCCTCTGATTACCTACATACTACAGAGATCTGCTTTGATTTACTAAAAAAAAAAGCTCCCATCGATATGTATGTACAATCTTCTTTGAATTTTCTTAATCAGGTAAATATGTAGATCCCCCACTCCAGTCCTCACTTCTTGAAACAATTTTTTTTTCCTTCCAAGGATCTCGTGACAGGGGAGAGGATTAATAGCTAGCTACATATGTAGCAGCACGTACATGTGCGGGGGATCTCGTAGCTGAGATGTTAGATAATTTCTTGCTGGTTGGGTGTGTTGAATATTTAGGTCGTAGAAAAGCTGTTTCTGCGGTGAGGGGGAAGAGAATGAATGGGCGGGGATAGATTGTAAAATTTTTTGAGGCTGGTGGGAAACGCCGTCTATGCTGCTTGCTTGCTATGCTAAATGCGATCGTGTTTATATACTGTCGTAAAATTCATGTCGAGGATGTAATCTATTTTATCCGTTAAAATCTGCCTCCACCCCTAAAGATCTTATAGTTTAACTCCCATGTCCTCGAAATCCTCCCTCCTGATCGCGCTTCTGTTGCACATACTTCTGAAAATCCCTCCCGCCTCCCATAGTCTGAGAGGAGTATCCAACTCCGCAATGGCACCCTGATTCATGACGCAAATGCGGTCGTAATTGATGATCGTCTTGAGCCGATGCGCGATGCACAGCACCGTCTTGCCCTTAAACCCCGTCGCCATCGTGCGCTGGATCTTCTGATCCGTCTCCATATCTACACTCGATGTCGCCTCGTCGCACACGATGATTTGGCTGCCGCGGACTAGGGCGCGGGCGAGGGCCATGAGCTGACGTTGGCCGAGGGAGAAGTTGAGGCCTTCTTCTTCGACGACGCCGTCGAGGTGGATGCGGCCATGGGTTTTATCGTCAAGGGAGGAGGAGGCGTCGACGAGGTCGGATTGGCGGAGGGCGGACCAGAGCTCGAGGTCGGTGTGTTCGTTGAAGGGGTCAAGGTTGGAGCGGATGGTGCCTTTGAAGAGAGTGGGGTCTTGTGGTATGATAGCTAGCCGTGTTCGCAAATCTTTGAGACCAACGGTCGCGATGTTAATGCCGTCGATGGAAATGGAGCCGCCGCTGAGCTCGACAAGCCGGAAAAGTGCGGACATGATACTTGATTTCCCAGCACCAGTTCGACCAACGATACCGATACGCTCGCCGCCCTGGACGGTAATATCAAGGCCACGGAGAACAAGAGGCAAGCCAGCGCGGTAGCGCATCTGGACGTTGTCGAACACAATTTCGCCTCTCTGGGGCCAGGCAGGGTCAACTTTGTTGAGGATTAGCGGGGGTTCTTCATCGAGTTCGGTGCCGTAGTAGTGGATGCGTTCAGTAGCATTCATGGCGTTTTCGACTTCGGCGAGCTGGCGAACGGTGAACTGGATCATTTGTACGATCGAGAGGATGTAGGAGAGGACAAGGCCAGAGATACTGGGAGAGACGTTAAAGCGCGAAGTTACAACTAGTATTCCGGTGGTAAAGACAAGGAGATTACCGATGGTGTCGAGGCGGACACTTAGCCAGCGCTGATTAGAGAAGGTGAGGTAGTATGCTGAGTTCATCTGGTCAACAGACACTTGAAGTCCCTTGATAAAGTGATCCTGGAGGCCGTATGCTCGAATGCTAGAAGTACCAGAAACAGCTTCGCTGAAGCGCGCAAACACATCAGATCGCAGTACCGATTCGTGCCTTTTCATTTCCCGAGCCGATGCACGATAGTAGCTTGCCGAGAATAGGAACATCAAAAACAACGGTCCAAGGGCGATGGCAAAGTAGTGGAAATATACAATGATGAGTATAAAGACAGCGGTGATCTGTGCCAGGGTGAAGAAGTACATCCGCATAGCATCCGTAAGATTGTTATCCATGATATCGACATCCTTAGAGAACCGATTTGTTATCCGGCCCAGGGGAGTTGTATCGAAGAAGCTCATCGGAGCCCTCAAAACTCGAGTCATGGCCCGCTGCAACATGACCCTACTTGATCTGGTGCCTAAGACTGAAAGTGAGACGGAAAAGGTAAACATGAGCAATGCTTGCACAATTCCCAAAGCCGCGTACGCCCCTATATATTGACCTGTAGAGTACCCAAATTTATTCGAGGTCCAGAACGACAACCAAAGACTGGTGGCAATATTGGCGCCTTGCGAAGCGATCAGGAGGCAGATAACCAAAGGACCGTTGAGTATTGTTCCCGAAGCTTGAATATAGGCTATATAAACTCCCCAGCTGACACTTTTAACTGCTCGTTCTTCTTGCTGCATAAGAGCCGCTCCACGCTTATGAGTTTTTCTTTTCTTAGCATCTTTCTTTTCCTCCTCAATCTCGTCCCCATCGACTTGCTCTAATTCGACCTTCTCCTCTTGCGCAGTAGTGGCCATCATTTTCTGGAAACCGTCGTTATTTGCTATGAGGTTATCGAAAGTATCGATGGTTTGAATACGACCTTCCTGGAGCCAAATAATTCTGTCACAACGGTTGAGAACGTGTAACTGATGTGTCGCGAGGATCCGGCACTTATCTTTGAGCAAGCCACAGATGGCGTTGTCAAAGATGTGACGTCCTACATGGGCGTCCACGGCTGATAGAGGATCGTCCATAAGTACGATATCGCTATTGAAATAGATCGCTCGGGCGATGTTCAGGCGCTGCTTCTGGCCTCCTGATACTGTAATACCTCTCTCCCCAATCTCGGTTTGGTCACCGTTAGGCAACATCTCCAGATCGGGTCGCAGAGCACAAGCATCAATCACCATATCGTACCATTGGCGATCGTATTCTTTTCCAAAAAGTATGTTCTCTCTCACTGTAGCATTTTGAATCCAAGCATACTGAGGACAGAAAGCCCTCGTTGCTCCCATTGTGACATTACCTCCGGTACGGCGCATATCACCTGCAAGTGCAGCGAGTAGCGAGCTCTTGCCTGACCCCACACCGCCAATGATTGCAATAAGCTCATGACGACCAACTGCAAAATTAATGTCATGGAGCTTGAATGGCTCGGTTTGTGTAAGTGTGCTGGCACTGTCGACTCCGTCACCCGAGCCGCTTGATTTTTTGGGGCTGACAGCTGACTTCTCGGCATTCTTAGCATCCTTGATCTGTTTCTTATTCGGTGGGCCACCTTTCTCGGGATCTTGAGTCACAGTACGCTCCCATGTAAAGTCGGCATGGTCCAAGGCTACCGCGTTCTTCCCTTCCATATCCCACGTAAAGTCGTCCTCCTGCTCCTCCGCCAGCAGAAAGTCCTGGATCCTTCCAAGCGAGGACCATGCATCGATAACTTGACCGATGACCAATGGTAGTAAATTTAGCGGCATGCGAAGAGAATTAAAAAGAGCCAAAGAAGAAAATATGGGTGCTGGATTAAGTGCGTGCTGGGAGAGTGAGAAAGTGATGAAAGAAAGCATTGATGCGAAAATGGGCAAGGACATTGAGACTGCGTTGATGCCGTTTCTTATGGACAGAAGAATTTGAATAGATCGAATCTCCCGCTTTCTGATGTCACCGATGCGTTCCAGAAAACTAGTCTCCCATCCAAAGTACTTCACAAACCGGACAGCTTGCAGAATCTCTTGAGTAAGGGAAACTCTTTGGTCAGTAATCTTATTAATGGCACGTCTTCGAGCAAAAAGCGTTTTGATAGCTTTCGTAAGGGCCGGAATTCCTATGACCAGTAGCCCGAATCCGGCGAGAGCAGAGTAGCTTAGGTTGACAACCAAAACCACGAGTGTGATCAAGATTGCAACTGGAGAGGTCCAAGTCATATGGAACATGCCTGAAGCTTGGTCTACTCGGTAGGTATCGACGGACATGAGGTTAACCACCCGTCCATTACCCCATCCAGCGCCATCGCCAGCAATTCCCTGTGCCTTGTCTGGTGTGGCTTGTGGGCCTCCCTTGGGTTGAAGCTTTCTGTTCAACATCCTTTTGATAAGATTTTCTTTGCTCCGAGCGTCATCTTTCATAATATCCGCCTTCTCTTGCATACTACCATCCTCAATCGCTTTACCGCCTGCCTTGGCCCTTCCTGATATTCTCATCGCTTTTTCGAAAATGACAGTAATGAGGACAGCTCTTGATTGGCCTCCAATCATCTGACCTCTGTAGATGAAGTGATTCGTTCCCAAACTTTGAAGCATTTGCATCAATGTAATGCCTATAACTAGCCCTACACCGTGTGCAATGTTTGGCTTTGGTGTATGCAGTGCATTTGCACTGTATGCCTGAGTGGCGAAAGATATTAGGTATCGCAGTGTAAATGGCGACATGACCTGAAAGATGCTGGCGAAGAGCTGGCAGAATCCGCCCACCCAGAACTCAAATTTGAAGGTCTCATGCATGGCCCAGATCAGTGGGTATTTATCGCCTCGCGCAACTCGTTTCTTGAAAGACGCATTGAGTCTTGCTGATAGTACATCGGCACTCCGTTCTGGGTTTACAAGCCAAATGTCGTTGAGCTCTAATGTTCGTTGGTATCCCACCTAAACGTAAGAGTAAGCCTAATGCATAGCTTTGGTCGTCGATCGGGAACCCTACCGTCATAATGGGCGCCATCCATTGGAAAGTCAACATGCTGAAAAAGCTCGCCCCAAATTCCCTGGAAACGATTCTCTCTTTCGGTACGGGGGGCTTTTTTGAACGCTTCAGCGGGTTCAGTCGCTTGTACCATGGCTTCTTCTTTGCTGGTTCAGCGGCCACCGAATATGGCGCGACTGAGGAAGTAGTGGTTGTAGTTGTCAACGTTCTATCTACCACCCGCCGACCATGTCTTCCCTTTTCTTTTTCCGGCTCCGTAGAGGAGGAGAGATCACTCTCGGATCCCACATATCGCAAAGGTTCGCTGGTGACAGGCTCAGAGGTATTTGTGGTTTGGGCAGTGCCCATAAGATCCGTTGAGGCGTATTCCTCTTGCTGGTGACCTTTTTCGGCCATCTTGCCCTAGAATTATGGCTTGATCGAAGTGAAAGACATGGCAGTTCCGATTCATAGCCAGAAATAGTATTATGTAAGTAGGGTAAGGCGACAATGATGTCGTAGACGACTCGAAGTCCTTCCCCGCCCAAATTCGACAAGCGGCGGCCTCGGTGATAAGATAAGACCGATAGAGTACATTTTGCTCGGTAAGGACCGTCTCACCGCTGATGATCGGATTTCTAGCTCGCAAAGGCTTGGTACAGTACCCCGCACTAAGTCTTCGCGTGCGCTCCTCAACCAAATCACCACCCCACCTGCATCAACCATTGAACCATCAAATTCAGCTGGGGAACTTCAATATTTGGGCTAGTTATTTAGTAGTAT
>JAABUU010000602.1_pt1 | contig 79141 bp, 89 predicted proteins | sample 5559301 | NCBI WGS metagenome assembly JAABUU01 (sample SAMN10711884, study PRJNA513360) | rock metagenome | isolation source: Antarctica rocks | place: Antarctica: Victoria Land, Richard Nunatak white
ACCGTGCCGAGGCCGAAGCGTCGCTGTCCGGTTTGCCAGTGCCTTCGGGCGATGTCATCGACACCTTGACTCACATCGGCCCGTGACCGGTCAATGGCAAATCCCAGCGGCCTACCTGGGCAGTTACTGCAGAAGTAAGTAAACAATCTGTGCCGAATGCTAATCGAAGCTTGCTAGCAGCCGGTCGATTTCATCCTGGTCGGTTGCTAGACCTGGAAGTTGAGGGCCACTGGTGAGGTGTCCGTCGGAGTCGAGGGCTGCGGGCCGAGGCGCCGCCACGCCGGCCAGACCAACGCCGATGCTGGTTAGGCCGGCATCTATCGCCTTCAGCGCCGCCATCACCTTTACGATGCGCTGGCCAGTGATGTCTTGAAAGCTACAGGCTTCGTATATCCGAGTGGTGGCGTTCTGCAACTGGCGCCCCTCGTCGGAGTCGAGACGTTCAGCTACGCCGTCGACCATCTCGCAGCTATCCAGAATGGTGTCGGTGGCCGAGGCGGTATGCGCCACGATCGCGTTGAGTTCGCTGCTCGCTGCCGGGATTTGGTAGGCCATGATCTCGTCCACGCCAAGATCGACGATTTCGTTGCGGGCCATGGCGATGGCGCTGCTGAGAGAGTCGATCTCTGCCTGGATTTCAGCCTTGCGCAAATCGAGGTCGCCGCTGACCGCCGCTATCGTGGCGCGGATCATATCCACCACCAAGGCCGGCTCCAGGGTTGGATGGCGTACGCGCAGCCGGTTCCATTGCGCGACAACAAGGCCGAAGTCAGGCATTGCCCAGCACCTTGTCAATCTTGCCCTTCAGTGTCTCGGCATTGAACGGCTTCACGATGTAGTTCGACACGCCGGCCTGCTTTGCGGCCACCACGTTCTCCGACTTGCTCTCGGCGGTTATCATGATGAACGGCAGCGTCTTGAGTTTGCCGTCGGCGCGAACCTCCTGCAGCAACTGCAGGCCCGTCATCGGCGCCATGTTCCAGTCGCTGATGACCAGGCCGAAGTTGCCGGCGCGCAATTTCGATAATGCCTCCGAGCCGTCGCTGGCTTCGTCCACGTTGTTGAATTCGATCTGCTTGAGCAGGTTGCGCACGATGCGCAGCATGGTCTTGTAGTCGTCGACAATCAGGACGTTCATCGCTTTGTCGATCATCGGTACTCGCCTCGGTGTGTCAGCGCAAAAGGACTCGGACGTTCTACCCGGATGCCAACCTACTGCCAGCGCATTGCGATTTCGTTACTTTGTCGCGGGCGGGTTGAACGATTTCACGTAGGCGCCACGTTGCCCATCGACCGGCTTGAAGCAGTTGGTGAGGCCGATCACGGTTTCCGCACCACCCAAATACAGCACGCCGTCGGGCGCCATCCGACGGGCAATCGCCTCCAGCACCACAGTCTTGGTCGGTGCGTCGAAGTAGATCAGCACGTTGCGGCAGAACACGACGTCGAAGCTGCCAAGCGGACTCAGGTCCGACAGCAGGTTCCACTCCCGGAAGTCCACCATGGCGCGCAGTTCCGCGCTGATCTGCCAGTTGCTTTGGCACTTGATGAAGTGGCGCACGAGCCTTTGCATCGGCAGTCCGCGCTGCACCTCGAACTGCGTGTAGACGCCGGACCGGGCTCGAGCCATCTGCTCGCGCGAGATGTCGGTGCCGACGATTTGCAGCGGCCGGCCGCCAAGCAACGCGCGCTGCTCGACCAGCAGCATCGCCAATGAGTACGCCTCCTGACCCGACGACGCGGCGGCGGACCAGAACCGCAGCGGCGTGTCCGGCGGACGTGACGCGTGCAGCACCGGCAGATGCTGCGCGACATGCTGGAACGGTTTTCCGTCACAAAAAAAACGACTCGTTGGTCGTCATCGCTTCGACCACCTCGCGTTCCAGCGTCGGCGCGACACGCACCCGGGCGGCCAATGCGGCGAGGTCGCGCAGACCCTCGCGTTTCATGATCGGACCAAGCCTGGTGTCCAGCAGGTAGAGCTTGTCGGGTCCGATGACCAGGCCGGAGCGGGCTTTCAGCAAGGCGGCAAGCGCGTCGAAGGTGGCGTCGCTCATGGCTTTGTCTGCAGCAAAGCGCGTATCTTGGCCCCGAGCTGCGGCAGCGGCAGCACGGCGTGGCACAGGCCGGCGCGGGCGATGGCGCCGGGCATTCCCCAGACCACGCTGGTCGCCTCGTCCTGCGCGACCGCCGTTCCGCCAGCGGCCACGATGCCCTGAGTGCCGGCCATGCCGTCCTGGCCCATGCCGGTCAGCATCGCCACCAGAACCCGGCCGTTACATGCCGTCGAGGCGGTGCGCAGCATCGGATCGACCGACGGCCTGCAGAAGTTCTCGGCGGCGTCGTCGGAAAGACGAGCCTGCAAGCGCTGGCCTGCAGCCGTCACCAGGAGATGCCGGTCACCCGGCGCCAGATAGATGCGGCCCGGCTCCAGCATTTCGCCGTCCCGCGCCTCGGCACACGGCAGGGCGCCGAGCCGGGTGATGTGCTCGGCCAGCATCGCGGTGAACATCGGCGGCATGTGCTGGGTCAGCACCACCGGCACCGGCAACGTGCTGCCCAGCGACTGCACCAGCGTCAGCAGCGCCTGCGGGCCGCCGGTCGAGCTGCCGATCGCCAGCAGCAGCGGCGCACGGGCCGGCGGCGGTCGCAACGCCACGACAGCGGGCGGCATGGCGGCCAGCGAGTTGGCGGAATGGTCGGCGGTGCGACGGCGCAACTTCGCCAGGCCCTTGACCTTGGCCACCAGTTCCGCGGCAAAGCTCGCATCGCCGGTAACCGCGCCGGCGCTCGGCTTGGGCACGTAGTCGGCCCCCCCCAGGCGGAGCGCCCGCATCGCGATGTCGGCGCCGCGCAGGGTCAGCGTCGAGGCCATGATGATGCGCAGCCCGGGATCGGCGCGCAGCAGCAGTGGCAGCGCGCTTAGTCCGTCGAGCACCGGCATCTCGATGTCGAGCACCAGCACGTCGACCGCGATGCGGGCAACCGCCTCGATCGCCAGTTGCCCATTGGCGACACGGCTCAGCACGGTGATGCCGGGGTCGCTTTCCAGGATTCGCGTGATGGCGGAACGGATGACGGCGGAGTCGTCGCAGATCATGACCCGCGCCAAATCTGCGGTTTGCCTGGGCAGCGTTCGGACTGGCTGCTCCGTCGCGATCATAGCAAGCCAACCTGCTCGAACTTGCCGACCAGGATTTCTTCGTCGAACGGCTTCATGATGTATTCCTGCGCTCCGGCAAGGATCGCCCGTTCGATAAAGGCGATGTCATTCTCGGTGGTGCAGAACAACACCTTTGGCTCGTCCTGCCCGAACTCGGCACGCAGCGCCTGGAGGAACTCCAGCCCGTTCATGACAGGCATGTTCCAGTCGAGCAGTACGCAATCAGGCATTGCGTCACGACAGGCGAACAGCGCCTTTTCGCCATCCTCGGCCTCACGGACCGCGTAGCCGTGACTTTCCAGGATGCGCCGCGCCACCTTGCGCACGATGCGGCTGTCGTCGACCACCAAACAGGTGCGTCCATTCATGTGGCACCCCCGGCAAAGGCGAGCAGCTGCGCCGGCTGCAACACGACCAGGAGCCGATCCTTCAGGCGAAAGATGCCGGAGCTGTATTCGGCCCAGGGCGCCGGCAACGTCGGTGGGTTGCGCTCGAACTGTGCGGCCGGCAGGGTCAGCACCTCGGATACCGAATCCACCAGCAGCGCGTAGAGTTCGCCGCCGAACTCGGTGACGATGGACATGCGGCGGCTGCCGGCGGGCGCGCTCGGCAACCGCAACCGGCGCCGCAGGTCGATCGCGGTGATGATCCGGCCACGGAGGTTGAGGCTTCCGGCGATCTCCGGCGGCGCCAACGGGATGCGTGCGATCGACTGTTCGGCCAGGATGTCGCGCACTACCAGAACCGGTATGCCACAGAGCTGGTCGGCCACGGTGAGCGTCACGTAGACGCTCTGTTCCGTGGCCGCCGCCGAATGGGGCTTGGCCGCTGTCTGGGGTGATGGCTGCTTCATGGAACTTCCCTCAGACCTTGACGGTTTGCGTTTGTGCCGACAGGCACTGTCGTAGGCTGCCCAGCAGGGCGTCGCGCTCGAACTTTGCGATATAATCGGTAAAGCCCGCGCTGCGGCTCACGGCTGCGGCTGCGGCCGACGTGCGGCCGGTCAATGCGATCAGCGGTAGTTCCGACCATGGCCCAGCCTCACGCACGTGCCGCGCGAACTCCATGCCGTCCATGTCCGGCATCTCGATGTCCGACACGATCACGTCGAACATCGCCCCGGCCTCGCGCAGCGCCAAAGCTCGGCCGGCTCCGGTGGCCGCGGTGATATCGTACCCGGCGGCCGACAGCACCGGGACCAGCAGCTTGCGGAAGAAGTCGCTGTCCTCGACCACCAGCACGCGAGGCCGCTGCATTTCCGCCGCAAGCGGATCGCCGAACCAATCGCGCCACGCTCGGGTGAGCCAGTAGCCGGTGTCTATGACGTCGGTGGCGTGTCCCGCGATCACGGCGGTGCCGAGCAGGCCGGGGCGGGTGCCGCCCAGTTCGATGTGCAGCCGCTCCTGCACGGCATCGACGATTTCGTCGACCATGAGTCCCATGGAGCGTTCGCGGTCGGTGAACACCAGCACCGCCTGATGTGAACGCTCCTCCAGCGCGCCATCGGTGTCGAGCGGGATCAGCGGCATCAGCTTGCCGCGATACTGGGTCACCAACACGCCGCCGGAAACCTCGATCTTCTCGCGCGGGATGTCCTCGATGCGCGCCACGAGGCCGAGCGGCACCGCCTTGGGTGCGCCGGGGCCGGCGCGGAACAGCAGCAGGGCGGCGCTGTCGGCCGAGTGGATGCTCTCGACCGCCGCCGATTGCGCCTTGCTTTCTCCGGCGGCCCCCATGCCGGCCGCCCGGGCGATGCCGTTTGGGTCCAGGATCATCACCACCGACCCGTCGCCCAGGATGGTGTTGCCGCTGAACATCGTGATGTGGCTCAGAATCGGGGCGACCGGCTTGACCACGATCTCCTCGGTGTCGAACACCCGGTCCACGATGATGCCGACGATGTTCGATCCGACCGCCACCACGACGACCGTGACGCTGGCGTCATGGTGCGGCTGCTCGTCGTCGCCAAGCCGCAGGAGGTCGCGCAGGTTGAGCAGCGGCAACAGGCGTTCGCGCAGCCGCAGCACCGGCGTGCCGTTGAGGTGTTCGATGACCGGCCCTCCGGCGTTGCCGACGCGCACCAGTTCCAGCACGCTGATCTGCGGCACGGCAAAGCGCTCGCCGGCAGCCTCCACGATCAGCGCCGCGACGATCGCCAGCGTAAGCGGAATGGTGATGGTGAACACCGTGCCCTGGCCGGCGGTGCTTTTCAGGTCGATCGTGCCGCCGATCTTCTCGATGTTGGTCTTGACCACATCCATGCCGACGCCGCGTCCGGACACCGCGGTGATTGCCGCGGCGGTAGAGAAGCCGGGCAGGAAGATGATGCGCTGGACCTGGTTCTCGCTCATCGCCGCCAACTCGGCTTCGGTGTGCAGGCCCTGCGCCAACGCCTTCTTGCGGATGCTGCCGACTGCCAGGCCGCGGGCATCGTCGGAAATCTCGATGATGATGTGGCCGCCCTCGTGGAAGGCGTTCAGCGTGATGCGCCCGGTCTCCGGCTTGCCGGCGGCGCGGCGCTCCGCCGGCGATTCCAGTCCATGGTCGCCGCTGTTGCGGACCATGTGGGTGAGCGGGTCCTTGATCTGTTCCAGCACCTGCCGGTCAAGCTCGGTCTCCTGGCCCAGCATCACCAACTCGATCTTCTTGTCGAGATCGCGGGCCAGGTCGCGCACCAGCCGCGGCAGCTCGTTCGAGGCGTTGCCAATCGGCTGCATCCGCGTCTTCATGACGCCTTCCTGCAGGTCCGAGGTGATCTGCGACAGCCTCTGCAAGGTGGCGGAGAACGAGTTGGTCTTGTCGTCGTGCATTTCCTGCGTGCGCGCGATTTGCAACAACTGGTTGCGGGTCAATACAAGCTCGCCCACCAGCGTCATCAATTCCTCAAGCACCTCGACGCTTACGCGGATGGTCTGCGCGGCGCTCTGCACCTCGGGCGAGGCGGCCTCGACGTTGGTCCCTGCAATCGGGGTAGGCGGCGCGGCGACCGCGACGGCCTCCGCCAGCAGGTGAGTGATCGCCTCGATTGCGATATCTGGCGCATCCGAGAGCGCCGCCAGCGAGTTCAGCCGGGCGATCAATGGGCCGTCTCCGCCGGCCGGCTCGTCGCCGGTGTCACCCAGCGCGGTGACGATGGCCTTGATTGCGTCCAGCGCCTCCAGCACCAGGCTGATGGTGTCGGAGGTGACCGCAAGCAGGCCGTCGCGCACCTGGCAGAGCACGTTTTCCGCGGCATGGGCGATTTTTTCCAGCCGCTTCAGGCCAAGGAAGCCGCAGGTGCCCTTGATGGTGTGCACCTCACGGAAAATCAGCGAAAGCGTGTCCTTCTCGCCGGGCGAACGCTCCAACTGCACCAGAGCGACGTCGAGTTTGGCGAGGCTCTCGTTGGCTTCGATCAAAAAGTCCGGCAGCAGGTCATCCATTGTGGTCTCCAGGCCAGAGGAACAGGACTGGCCCGGTCGAGCCACCGGCATCATGGCCCCGCAAGATTGCGAAAATGCTAAGCCGATCCGGGCGGCCTCGGGCGAACGGCTCTCGGCGGGACCGATGCGCCGGCGTCGTATAGCGGACTGCTGTGCCGAATTGGCACAAGTGCTACCGATGTAATAGAGAGTGATACAATCCGCGGTTGTTTCGCCGCGTGTATCTTGCGTCGAAGCGTGGTTTGGTCCACTTAAGCGTCGAGTATGCCTTTGATCGTCAGCTTGGCGGTCCTTGTGATCGAACTCTCATCATCGCCGACCGTCAGTATTTTTGTCACACCGCCCAAACCATAAGTGAGACCTAACCCTTCATGCCAGATTCGCTGAAATCGTCCACGCGCGAGTTGCGCGAAATGGAGACCCGTCCGGATTCAGCCCAGCCCACCCGCGGCGTGTTCTCCACCGCCGACTCCACGGCTCAGGATGCGGCCCATCTGCAGCAGGACGAGGCCAATATGCGGCGCGCCCTCGGGATGCTGGGCGGCGCCACGCGGACGCAGCCTTCGGGACCAGCGGAACGCCGGGCGCCGAGCTTCAACAATGGCGGCCATGGCGGCGGCCATTCGGGCGGCCCGGCGACGCGCCGCCACCGCTTCGTGCAGGATGGCGACGTTCCGGTGACCGTGGTGCGGGCGCGCGGCGACCATGCGGCCGACCCGCTTCGTCCGCCCACCACCTCGCCGGTCAATCGCCTGGACGCGTTGCAGGAAAACCTGGCCGCCGAAACCTCCGCACGCGCCAGCGCCGAGCGGGCGTTGGAGGAGGCGCAGTCCTCCATCCGCACGCTGCAGACGAAGCTGTCGCACCTGGAACTCGCACGTGACGAGGCCGTCGCGCTGGCGCACGCGCGCGCCGAGGAGATTGCGGCGTTGTCTGCGGAAGTCGCGTCCGCGGCAGCGCTCGCAGAGCCGGCCCCGTCAACGCCCGAGCCTGTGACCACCAGGGCGAAACCTGCCGCCGCACCCGCGGAAGCGGTAGAGTCGCCGGAAGTGTCTCGCGTCGCACGCGGTCGCCGTCCGAAGCCGGTCGAAGTCGAGCCGGAGCCCGAGCCGGTAAAGTGGTGGATCACGTCGCAGGCTACCAAAGCGCCGGCAACCCGCCGCCCCCGCCTTCGGAGCATCGCCGCGCCGATCTCCGAGTAATCGCCGCCTACGAGAGGTCAAACTGCAACGCGGCTAGGCGGGCATACAGCCCACCATTTCGTACCAGCGCATCGTGACTGCCGATAGTGACGATGCAGCCCGCCTCGATCACCACGATGCGGTCGGCGCGGCGTATGGTGGCGAGGCGATGGGCGACGACGATCGTGGTGCGGTCGCGAGACAGGCCCGCCAGCGCGTGCTGCACTGCCTGCTCCGACTCCGCATCGAGCGCGCTGGTCGCCTCATCCAGCAACAGCAGCGGAGCGTCGCGCAAGATGGCGCGGGCAATCGCCACCCGCTGCCGCTGGCCGCCCGACAGGCGCACGCCCTTCTCGCCCAGGAACGTGTCCAGGCCCTCCGGCAGCGTGAACAGGAAGTCCGCCGCAGCCGCCGTCACGGCGCGGCGCACCTCGACGTCCGACGCGCCGGGGCGGCCATAGCGGATGTTCTCGCCGGCACTCGCGCTGAAGATCGCGGGGTCCTGCGGCACCACCGCGATGCGCTGCCGCAAAGCCTGCGGGTCGACTCCGGCGATGTCGACCCCGTCGAATCGGATGCAGCCCGATTGCGGGTCGAAGAAGCGTAGCAGCAGTTGGAACACCGTCGTTTTGCCGGCGCCGGAGGGACCGACTAAGGCAACCGTCTCCCCCGGCTCGACCTGTAGCGAGATGTCATGCAGCGCCGCTACGTCGGGCCGGGCAGGGTAGCGGAACGTCACATGATCGAAGGTCACGGCGCCGCGGGCCGGCTGCGGCAAGGCGACGGCGGCAATCGGGGCGGCAATCGTCGGACGCTCCCGCAGCAGTTCCAACAGCCGGTCGGCGGCGCCTGCGGCGCGTTGCACCTCGCCCCATAGCTCGCTCATGGTGGCTCCCGACGTGGCCAATAGAACGGCATAGAACACGAAGGCGGACAGGTCGCCGCCGGTCATCCTGCCGGCGATCACGTCGCGTCCGCCGACCCACAGGCTGAACGTGATGGCACCGAAGCCGAGCAGGATCACCACCAGGATCAGCCGCGCGCGCGTGCCGATGCGCTGCACCGCGGTCGCCACCGAGAGTTCCACCCGCCCATTGAATTCGGCGCGGTCGAGCGCCTCGTGGGTGAACGCCTGCACCGTCGGCAGGGCGGCGAGGCGCTCCTCGGCATAGGCGCCTACATCGCCCAGCCGGTCCTGCGCCCGGCGCGACAGCGTCCGCTCGCGGCGGCCGAACAGGATCAGCGGCAGCACGACGAATGGCACCACCACGACCACCAGCCCGGCCAGCTTGGGGCTGGTGGCGACCAGCATGACCAGCGCGCCCACCATCAGCAAGCTGCTGCGCAGCCACATCGAAACCGCAGAGCCGACCAATGCCTGCAGCACGCCGATGTCGGCGGTGAGGCGCGACAGGATGTCGCCGGTGCGCGCGGTCTCGAAGAACGCCGGCGACAGGCCGATCACATGCGCGAACAGGTCCCGCCGCAGGTCGCCGGCCGCCCGCTCGCCCAGCCACGACACCAGGTAGAAGCGCGCGTAGGTGGCCGCCGCCAGCGCCGCCACCACCACGAACATGACCAGCGCCGCGACGTTGAGCGAACTGGCGTCGCGGCCGGCGAAACCCTGGTCGATCAATCGGCGCAAACCCTGTCCGATTGCCAACACCAACCCCGCGGCAGCAAGCAACGCCACGCTGGCGCCGACAACGCGCCCGCGGTAGGGGCGCAGATACGGCAGCAACAGTGTCAGCGAGGCGATCCGGGCACGCGACGATACGACTGGGGCGTCTGTCATGCGTCCGCTTATGCCCGTTTCCGGTGATCGCCAAGTTCAGGTGACCGCCAGGCTCGGCTGGCGTTTGGCGTCAGACGGGTTCGGTGTCCAGCGCGTAGCCGGCAGCGCGCACGGTGCGCACCAGATCCAGTTCGCCGTCGCCGTTGATGCTCTTGCGCAGGCGGCGGATGTGCACGTCCACGGTGCGCGGCTCGACGTGGATATCCGGCCCCCACACCGCGTCCAGCAACTCCTCGCGCGAGAACACCCGGCGCGGGTGCTGCATGAAGAACTCCAGCAACCGGAACTCGGTCGGCCCTAGATGGATCGGCCGCGTGTTGCGCTGCACCCGGTGGGCGGTCAGGTCCATGCTGATGTCGTGGAAGCTGAGCCGCCCTTTCGATGGCGCGGTGTTGGTGCGGCGCAGCAGGGCGCGCATCCGGGCCAGCAAGGCCTCCATGTTGAACGGCTTGGTGATGTAGTCGTCGGCCCCGGTGTTGAGCGCGCGCACCGCGTCCTGGTCCTCGGTGCGCGCGGTCACCATGATGACCGGCAGGTCGCGGGTGGCCGAGCGACGGCGGATCTGCCGGCACACCTCGATGCCCGACATCACCGGCAGCATCCAGTCCAGCAGCACGATGTCCGGCTGGATCTCGGCAATGCGGTTCAGCGCTTCCTGCCCATCACTCGCCTCGTCGACGCGGAAACCCTGCTTTTCCAGGTTGTAGCGCAGCATGGTGGCCAGCGCCGCCTCATCCTCCACCACGAACACCAGCGGCTTGGCCATGGACGACATGTCGTCGGGCATCGGATTTGTCCTGTCAGTCACGCGGCCGCACGACGGCGTACGCGGAGTGGTCGCCCTTGGGTCTCGAGTCCGGCAGCGATTGACCAAGCACGGAGTAGTATACGGTCTCGGCGATGTTGGTGGCGTGGTCGCCGATCCGCTCCAGGTTCTTGGCCACGAACAACAGATGCGTGCAGGGCGTGATGTTGCGCGGGTCCTCCATCATGTAGGTGATGAGTTCGCGGAAGATGGCGTTGTAGATGTCGTCGATCGCCTCGTCGGTGCGCCACACCTGCAGCGCCTTCTGCGGGTCGTGTTCGCCCACCGCGTCGATGATGAGGCGCAGGTTCTCCTGTACCAGCCGGCTCATGTGGGCGATGCCCGCAAGGCTGTACGGCAGGGTGAACTGGTTCAGGGCAATGCTGCGCTTGGCGACGTTGGCGGCATAGTCGCCGATGCGTTCGAGGTCGCCGGTGATCTTCAACGACGCCACGATCTGCCGCAGATCCTGCGCCATTGGCTGCCGCAGCGCCAGCATCCGGATGACCTGCTGCTCGACCTCCCGCTCGATGCTGTCGACCGCGGGGTCCTGCTCGACCGCCCGGGTGGCCGCCAAATTGTCCTGCTGGATCACCGCCTGCACCGCCATGGCGACCTGGTTCTCCACCATGCCGCCCATGTCGGCGATGCGAGTCTCCAGGCGCAGCAACTCCTGTTCATAGCTCTTGACGATGTGCTCGGGTCGATCGGTCATGATTTGCCCCTCAGCCGAACCGGCCGGTGATGTATTCCTGGGTGCGCTTCTGCTTGGGGGCCGTGAACATCTCCCCGGCCGGACCCACCTCGACGACTTCGCCCAGGTAGAAGAACGCCACCTGATCGGCGCAGCGTGCCGCCTGCTGCATGTTGTGTGTCACGATGGCGATGGTGAAATCGTGCTTCAGCTCGTCGATCAGCTCCTCGACCCGCAGCGTGCTGATCGGGTCGAGCGCGCTGGTCGGCTCGTCGAGCAGGATGACCTCCGGCTTCACCGCAATGGTGCGGGCGATGCACAGGCGCTGCTGCTGCCCGCCCGACAGGCCGGTGGCCGAGCTGCCCAGCCGGTCCTTGACCTCGCCCCACAAGGCCGCCCGGGTCAGCGACCATTCCACCCGCTCGTCGCGCTCGGCCTTGGTCAGCTTCTCGTGCAGCTTCATCCCAAAGGCGATGTTGTCGTAGATCGACATCGGGAACGGCGTCGGCTTCTGGAACACCATGCCGACCTTGGAGCGCAGGTCGTTCACCGAGACGTCGGGGCCGAGCAGGTTCTGTCCGTCCATCGTCACCTCGCCGGCGGCGCGTTGCCCCGGGTACAGGTCATACATCCGGTTCAGCACCCGCAGCAGCGTCGACTTGCCGCAGCCCGAGGGGCCGATCAGGCCGGTAACCTTGCGTTCAGGCAAATCAAGGTTGATGCCCTTCAACGCCTGGTTGGCGCCGTAGAAGAAGTCGAGGTTGCGCACGCTGATGCGCGGGTCACCCATGGCGGCGGCAACCGGCTGCTCGATTCTGACCGCAGGCCGCTGCGTGAACATGCTGCCGCTTTGGGGCTGTGACATCGATGGGAGTCCTCAATTGACGCGGCTGCGGAGGAGGAAGCGGGCGCCGACGCTGACCAGCAGCACGAACAACGTCATCAGAAGCGCTCCCGCCCAGGCCAGCGTATGCCAACTGTCGTATGGGCTGAGCGCGAACTGGAAGATCACCACCGGGATATTCGCCATCGGCTGCGACATATCCGTGCTCCAGTACTGGTTGTTCAACGCGGTGAACAGCAGTGGCGCGGTCTCGCCGCTTATTCGCGCGATACCCAGCAGCAGCCCGGTCAACATGCCGGTCCGCGCCGCCGGATACAGCACCTGCACGATCATCTTCCATTGCGGCGCGCCCAGCGCCAGCGCCGCCTCGCGCATCTGCACCGGCACCAGCCGCATGGTCTCGTCGGTGGTTCGCACCACCACCGGCAGCAGGATGAAGCCGAGCGCGACCGAGCCGGCCCAGCCGGAGAAATGGCCGGTTGACGCCACCACCAGTTCGTAGACGAACAGGCCGATGATGATCGAGGGCGCCGACAGCAGGATGTCGTTCACGAAGCGGATGACCTCGGCGGCCGTGCCCTTGCGGCCGTACTCGGCAAGGTAAGTGCCGGCCAGGACGCCGATGGGCGCTCCCAGCACGACCGCCACGGCGATGATGACGCCGCTGCCGAAGATTGCGTTGAGCAACCCTCCATCGGCGCCGGGCGGCGGGGTCATCTGGGTCAACAGCCGGGGGCCGAGGGCGGCAAAGCCGTTGAACAGGGTGACGCCAAGGATCCACACCAGCCAGAACAGGCCGAACAGGGTGGCGAGGGTCGCCAGCGCCATGGCCACGCTGCTGCGGGCGTAGCGGATGCGGGCGCGGGCGCTGCTGGCCATCAGCGGGCGCCCTCCTGCCGGGCCAGCCGCAGCAGCATCAGCTTGGCCAGCGCCAGCACGATGAAGGTGACGACGAACAGGACGAACCCCAATGCGATCAGCGACGAGACATAGATCGGCGAGTCGGCCTCGGTGAACTCGTTGGCAATCACGGCGGCGATCGAGTTTCCGGGCTCCAGCAGCGACGTGGCGAACTCGTGCGCGTTGCCGAGCACGAAGGTGACCGCCATGGTCTCGCCAAGCGCGCGGCCCAGGCCCAGGAAGATGCCGCCCACGACCGCGCTGCGGGTATAGGGCAGGACCACGCCCCAGACCACCTCCCACCGCGTCGCACCCAGCGCGAACGCCGCCTCGCGCAGCGATCCCGGCACCAGCGAGAACACGTCGCGCATCACCGAGGAGATGAACGGGATCACCATGACGCCCAGGATGATCCCGGCGGTCAACATGCCGATGCCGAGCGGCGGCCCGCTGAACAGCGCGCCGAGCAGCGGGATGGGGCCGATCACGTCGTTCAGCCAGGGCTCGACCACATCACCCATGATCGGCGCGAAGATGAACAGGCCCCACATGCCATAGATGATGCTGGGAATGCCGGCGAGCAGCTCGATTGCTGAGGCGACGGGCACGCGCAACCAGCCCGGCGCCACTTCGGTCAGGAACACGGCAATGCCGAAGCTGACCGGGATCGCGATCAGCATCGCCAGCAGCGAACTGACGAGGGTGCCGTAGATCGGCACGAAAGCGCCGAAATCCTGCTTCACCGGGTCCCAGGCGGAGCTGAACAGGAAGCCTACGCCAAATTTCCGGAACGCCGGCAGGCCGCCGTACAGCATCGACAGCGCCGCGGCACTCAGGCTCAGCAGCACGAACCCGGCCGCCGCGGCCGCCAGCAGCTTGAACAGGCGGTCGCCCAGATGCCTGCGGGCTTGGCTGGCGCGAAACGGCGTTGGAAGCATCGGCGCAGTGCCGGGGCCGCTCAGGCTGGTCTCGCTCATGGAATCGTTCACCTGTCGTCAAACGGTATGCGGGCCGGCCATCCAACCGGCCCGCATGTCTTCGCCTAGTGGATCTGGGCCTGCCAGTAGGTCTCGATCTGCTGCACCAGGGGCGTGGGCAGCGGCACGTAGTCGAGCGACGTCGCCAGCGACTGGCCATTCTCGTATGCCCATTTGAAGAAGGCCAGCGCCGCCTTCGACTGTGCCGCGTCCTTGGGCTGCTTGTACATCAGGATGAACGTCGTCGCGGTGATGGGATACGATCCCGCACCCGGCGCATTCGTCATCACGAGGTCGAAGTCTTGGGCGTGGGTCCAATCCGCGCTGGCGGCGGCCGCCTGGAAACTCGCGGTGCTGGGTGCGACATACTGGCCGGACTGGTTGGCCACCAGCGCGTAGGTCATCTTGTTCTGCAGCACGTAGGCGTATTCGAGGTAGCCGATGCCGCCCTTGATGCGCTCGACATAGGCCGCGACACCCTCGTTGCCCTTGCCGCCGACGCCGGTCGGCCACGAGATCGCGGTGCCTTCGCCGACCTTCTGCTTCCAGTCCGGGCTAACCTGGCTCAGGTAGTGGGCGAAGTTGAAGGTGGTGCCGGAGCCGTCCGAGCGATGCACGACGTTGATGGCGAGGTTGGGCAGCTTCGCGTCGGGGTTGAGCTTCTGGATCGCCGGGTCATTCCACTTCTTGACGGCGCCAAGGTAGATGTCGGCCAGCAACGGGCCGCTGAAATGCAACTGGCCCGGCTTGATGCCCGGCAGGTTGACGACCGGCACGATGCCGCCGATCACGCTAGGGAACTGGGCCAGGCCGAACGTGGTCAGGTCTGCCGGCGCCATCGGCATGTCCGAGGCGCCGAAGGTCACGGTCCCGGCCTTGATCTGCGCGATGCCGCCGCCCGAGCCGATCGACTGGTAGTTGATGCGGGTGTCGTTCTGCTTGCTGTAAGTGTCCGACCACTTCGCCAACACCGGATAGACGAAGGTCGAGCCGGCTCCGGTGATCTGCTGCGCCATGGCCGGGAGGGCAGCGGCGCAGGCCATTCCCGCGGCAAGCAGGACTGCTTTGAAGTTCATGACGTCTCCTTGTGTCGACGTGACCGTTGGCACGGCTCGCCGTGGCTGTGTTGCCAAGTCAGTTGCGCAAGCGAGCCGAACCTAAGCGGCAACCGCGACACCAATATTTCAATTAAATGACAAATAAATGATGATCGGCGCTGGCGATGCACGCGTTAGTGACGATGCACGCGTTAGTGACTCTAGCCGCCATGGCCGACCCAGCCGCGAGTTCGATGTCTACAAGCATCCACCACAGTGCCTTCCGCGTTAAGGGTAGCTGCGGGTGGCAATAAACATATAGAGTCCGAAGTTGAACCGGAGCCACGTTGGTCTCCTTGATGGATGCTTGGTAGCCTGATGTTTCGCGCGGTCAATCAGCTAGAGACCATCGACTGGCTGGTACGCACGCTCGACGCCAAGGAGCCGTTCGCGGCTCTCACCGGCGATGTCGGCGTCGGCAAGAGCACTGTGGCTGCTGCTGCTGCTGCGCGTCTGTCGGAGCACGGCTACCTGGTGATCCAGGCGGCGCCGCCGTTTGCCGGCCCGCTGCAACTGCAGCAGTTGCTGGCCGAGCGACTCGGGTTGCAAACGGGACCGCGGATCACGCCAGCCGCCATTGCAGCCGCGTTGCGTGACCGCCGCCCACCGCCCGGTGCGCCTGCAGCGGCGGTGTTGCTGATCGACGGCGCCGAGCTTCTGCCGCCGACGGTGTTGCAGTACATCTGGTTGATGCATCGGCTGGGCGGCCTGCGCACGCCGCGGCTGCAGATCGTCTTCGTCGGCCGGTTCGCGTTCTGGGAGCAGTTCACCGGCCCTGAACTAAGTGAGCTGCAGGCCGACATCGCCGCGCGCTCCGTGGTGCTGCCGCTGCCGGGCGACGAGGCGCTGGCCTACATGCAGTATCGGCTGGTGTCGGTCGGCGCCCCGGAGCCGGCGACCATCCCGCGCCGGCTGGCGAAGGAGATCCTGGCGCTGGGCCAAGGCATTCCGCTGCGGCTGAACCTGATTGCGGACTCGGTGCTGGCGCGCGAGCCGAACACCGCGCGGGTGACGTCGCGCGGCATCCAAGCGGCGGCGGCGGAGCTGGCTGGGGCGTCGGTCGTGGCGCGGGTTCCGGCAACGTTGCAGGTGCGGGCCAAGCTGTCAGGACGCCAGAGGCTGCCGCTCGCTGTCGGTGCCGTGGCGGTGTTGGCGGCGGTGGGCGCAGGCGCGCTGCTGCTGGTGCCACAGGATGCGACGCCGTCCAGGATAGCGGCAGCGAAGCCGCGGGTCGCGTCGCCGGTGCAAGCCGAACCAGCGCCGACGCGACTGCCGGTTGCCGCTGCACACCCGGAACCCGAGCCGGGGCTGGTGGCGCCGGTGGTGATGGCGATACGTCCGGACACGCCGCCGGCGCCCCCGGCGCGTCCCCTGGTCGCCGGGCCGGTGGCAGCCACGCAGCCGATCCTGGTGCTGCCCGATGCGGCGATGCCAAGGATCAGCCTGCTGTATACCGCGACCGATCCGGGTGCCGCAGCGCGCGCCCAGGCGTGGGCCGCACGGTTGCGGGAGCGCGGTTTCCTGGTCGGCGCCCCATCGGCGGCTCCAGGCGCGTCGCGCACCACCACCGTCGAGTATTTCTTTATCGAGGATCGCAACCGCGCAGTGCAACTTGCACGCGACCTGGGCGGTATTGCAGGCATCGGTCGCATCGCCAGCCTGCCGGACCCGGCCCTGCCACCGCCGCCCGGCACGCTGCGCGTCGTGCTGTCGGACCAGACCGTGCCTGCCCAATGATCGTAACAAGACCGGTGATCGTAACAAGACCGGTGATCGTGACAAAATCAATGATTGCAATAAGATAGGAGTCAGCTATGCCAATCCGCCTCGCCGCTGCGGCCCTGCTCGCATCCAGCCTGTTGAGCGGTGCCGCCTGGGCGCAAACCACGGCGCCCGCTCCCGACTCAGCTCCGGCCAAGGCTCCGGTCCAGGCTCCGGCCACGGTGTCGGACGCTGCTCCGGCGGCGACGCCCGCCCAGCCCGACAGGCTATCGGTGTTTTTTGACCTGGGAAGCGCGACGGTCCGCCCGCAGGATGTGGCCGTGCTCGACCACGCATCGCGCCTGTATACCGATGGCAAGCCGATCGTGATGATCCTGACCGGCAGCACCGACACGGTCGGCTCGCCGCTGCAGAACCTGCGGCTTTCGCAGCAGCGCGCGCTGGCGGTGCTGACCCAGTTGGTCGCCCGCGGCATTCCGGCCGAACGGTTCCAGATCCTGGCCAAAGGCGAGACCGAGCCGCCGGTAGCCGATCCCGCCAACACCGCCGAGCCGCGCAACCGGCGAGTCGAGATCGCGTGGCGATAGCCGGCCGGCACGATGCATTGCTGCCGGGGCTATGCGGTGGCCTGTTGCTGTTGCTGGGGTCCATCGCTCCGGCGATAGCCCAGGCGCCGTCCGCCGCCGCCTCGTCCGCCGCAGTCTCGACCGAGACTGCGGCGGACGGTCAGCGTGCCTATGACGCAGGCGATTTCACTCGGGCGCACGCCATCTGGAGCAGCCTCGCGGCGCAGGGCGACAATGGCGCCGCGATGGGGCTTGCCGCCTTGCTCGACCAGGGGGAGGGCGTGGCGCGCGATCAGGCGGCGGCGTTGCACTGGTACACCGTCGCCGCCGAGCACGGCCTGCCGCAAGCCGAGTTCGATGTCGGCATTATGCTGGACAGCGGCCGTGGCGCGGCCCGGGACGTGGCTGCGGCGGCGGTTTGGTACGCGCGCGCCGCCACGCACGGACAGCGCCGCGCGCAATATAACCTGGGCCAACTCTATGCCGATGGCGAGGGCGTGCCGCGCAATCCGGAGGTCGCCCGCGCCTGGTATCACTTGGCCGCCACCAACGGCGTCTCGGCGGCGGCCGGGAAATTGGCACAGTCGCGCGATGCGCCGCTGCCGCACCTCACTGCGGCTCCTGAGCTGACCAGCGTCACCCTGCAAGCGCCATCCCGCGAGCAGGAGGTTACGGCACTGCCGCCGAGCGGCGACGTGGAGTTCGTCTGGGCCGCGCCACCGCAGCCGGTGCCGGTCAGCTTCTTCATCGAGGTAAACGCGCTGACCGGCCACGGCACCCGCCCGGCGGCATCGCGCTATGTCGCCGAGACTGCGGTGGCGATCGACCTCGGCCCAGCACCCGGTGACTTTGTCTGGCGTATTTACGTCGTGGATCAGCGTCGGCAGCGTTACGCGATCGGCGACTGGCAACGTTTCTCGGTCAAGGCGCCGCAAAATCCAGCGGGTTGATCGGCAGCGCTGACGACATCTGCAAAAGCAGGGTCGTGCCGAGCCGGCGGAAGTCATGCGACATGACAAATATTATTATCCCCAGGTCTCTGTTGCACCTTGATGGGCAACTGGATTTGTGACATTGCGTATTGCACTGGCGTTTGCTTGCGGTTGCCAGGACATACACATAAGCACGAAAGCAGAGTCGATTGGTCAACGAGCATTCCGAATCCGAGATCTTGCGGCTGACTGCCCAGATCGTTTCAGCGCATCTCGCCAAGAACGCCATCACGCCGGAGGCATTGCCGGCGTTGATCCAATCGGTGCATCGCACGCTGAGCAGCGTTGGCGCCACTCAGCCCGAGCCGGAAAAGCCGCAGCCGGCGGTGCCGATCAGGAAGTCGGTGTTCGCCGACTATTTGGTCTGCCTGGAAGACGGCAAGAAGTTGAAGATGCTCAAGCGTCACTTGGCGACGTCATACGACATGACTCCCGACCAGTATCGCGAACGCTGGGATTTGCCGCGCGACTACCCGATGGTGGCGCCCAACTATGCCCAGCAGCGCTCGTCATTGGCCAAGCAGATCGGGCTTGGGCGCAAACCGGCCGAGCCGGCGGTTGCCGATACGGTTACCGAGGAGCCCAAGCCTGCACGGCGCGGCCGCAAGGCCAAGGCTGCCGCAACCGTCGAAGCCGACTAACCTTTCCCGCCGCACCCCACGCCGTCATTCTGCCGCAGCCACCGGGCGAGGCAGGATGGCAGCCGGGCGCGACGACTCGCTGGTTCGTCAGGCAGCCAGTTGAGCCGCCACCACCGATTCTAGTTCGGCCATCCTGAACGGCTTGAGCAGACATGGTATGTTCAACGTTTCGGACATGAAGAAACCCGAAATCAGGATGACTTTGAGTTGCCGGCCCGTCGCCACGATGGATCTGGCGAGTTCGATGCCCGAAATCCCAGGCATTCTCACGTCGCTGACCACCAGGCGAAGATCGGGGTGCCGGTCCAGTATCCGCAACGCATCTTCGCCCGATCCGGCCTGCAGGACTTTGTAGCCCGCCAGTTCCAAACCCTCGGCGATGATCTCCCGTACTCCATGCTCGTCATCGACAACCAGGATCGTGACGGCCGCAGCGGAAGACGATTTATCCATCAGGTGACACAAGTGCAAAAGCAGGTTGCACAGCCGACTGATGTGGCTAAGTGTCTCCGCATGAACCAACCTTTCATTACGACCGTAAACCGAGTCGAGGTTTAATTGGAAACGATCGAATTAGTAAGTGTCCGTGGCGGACTCTTTTGCCAATATTGCGTTAATTAACAAAAATCACTGATTTTCTCCGGCTGCGGGATCAACAGGGTAAGGGAACTGGCGATATCTTGCCATGCGCAACCCCTATGATCCCGGTTGCGTTACCATGGCAATGAAGGGGAGTTGATATTGGCAAAACTGCGCGTGGCCATCGTGGGTGTTGGAAATTGTGCTTCCTCGCTGGTGCAAGGCGTCGAATACTATCGCCATGCCAGCAATCAGGAAGCTGTGCCCGGCCTGATGCACGTCGAGCTCGGCGGCTACCATGTGGCCGACATCGAGTTCGTCGCGGCATTCGACATCGCGGCCGGCAAGGTGGGCCACGACCTCGCGACCGCCATCGGCGCCGAACCCAACAACACGATCCGCTTTGCCGAGGTCCCGCCGGCCGGTGTGGTGGTGAAACGCGGCCCGACGCTGGACGGCTTGGGCAAGTACCTGGTGGACGTGGTCGAGGAGTCGCCCGCCTCGCCCGTCGACGTGGCGCGCAGCCTGCGTGAGGCGGGCGCCGAAATCGTGGTGTCGTACCTCCCGGTCGGATCGGAGACGGCGACACGCTGGTATGCCGAGGCGGCGTTGGCGGCAGGTTGCGGCTTTGTCAACTGCATCCCGGCGTTCATCGCCTCCGATCCCGCCTGGGCCGAGCGGTTCGAGCGGGCCGGCCTGCCCATCGTCGGCGACGACATCAAGAGCCAGGTGGGCGCCACTATCGTGCATCGGATGCTGACCACGCTGTTCCGCGAGCGCGGGGTGAAGCTCGACCGCACCTACCAGCTCAACTTCGGCGGCAACACCGATTTCATGAACATGCTGGAACGCGAGCGCCTGCAATCGAAGAAAATCTCCAAGACCCGCGCCGTCACCAGCCAGATCGGCGCCACGCTGCCCGCGGGCGACGTGCATGTCGGCCCCAGCGACCACGTGCCTTGGCTGGAGGACCGCAAATGGGCCTACATCCGCATGGAGGGCACGACCTTCGGCGGCGTGCCGCTCAACTGCGAGCTGAAGCTCGAGGTGCATGACAGCCCCAACTCGGCCGGGGTGGTGATCGACGCCCTGCGTTGCGCCAAGCTCGCGATGGACCGTGGCATCGGCGGCGCGCTGGTCGGGCCGAGCAGCTACATGATGAAAAGCCCGCCGCAGCAGTTCACCGACAACGAGGCGCGCGAGCGGACCGAGGCGTTCATCCGCGGCGAGGCGTGACCGCGCCCACCACGGTGCACCTGATCCGCCACGCCACCTACGGGCTGGTTGGCAACACGTTGGCCGGACGCTCGCCGGGACATCATCTGGGGTCGGAGGGCCGGCGGCAGGCTGAGGCGGTGGCCGCCGACCTGGCCCGACGGCCGCTCGCGGCGGTGGTCGCCAGTCCGCTGGAACGCGCCCAGGAGACCGCCGCCCCGATTGCCGCCCGGCACGGATTGACCGTTGCCATCGATCCCGGGCTGAACGAGGTGGCGTTCGGCCACTGGACCGGCGCCCGCTTCGACGACCTCGCCGGCCGCGCCGACTGGCAGGCGTTCAACAGCTTCCGCAGCATGGCCCCGGTGCCTTGCGGCGAGTCGATGCTGGACGCCCAGGCCCGTGCGGTGGCGGCGCTGCTGCGGCTGCGTGCCGCCTGGCCAAACGCCGAGGTCGCGGTGGTCAGCCATGCCGACGTGGTGCGGGCGATGCTGGCGCACTTGCTGGGGATTTCGCTCGATCTGTTCCACCGGCTGGACATCGCGCCGGCATCGCGCAGCGTGGTGATCCTGCACGACGGCGACGCGCAGGTGCTGGGCGTGAACCTGCCCCCGTCGCAATCGTCACCCCAGCAGGCGGCGTAGCTTCGCCAGCGGCTCGGCCCACTCACCCGGCCGCCGCTGCCGCAACAGGCGCACCGACTCGTACCAGGGCGAGCGGCCGGTGCCGCGCATCCAGCGCCAGTCCGCCTCCGCCCGCAGCAGCAGCAGCGTCGGCGTGCCGAGCGTGCCGGCGAGGTGGGCGACCATGGTGTCCACGCTCACCACCAGATCGAGCCTGCGGATCAGCGCGGCGGTGTCCTCGATGTCCATTGAACTGTCGTCGCGGTTGACGAACGATGGCGTCGCGGCGGCGGCGAGACCGCGCTGCAAGCTGAACAGCCGCGCCCCGCCCACCGCGCAGGCCTCGATCAGCTCGGCAGCGACGATCGAACGGGCATTGTCCCAATCGCCAGCCTGCCAACATAGGCCGATCGTATCCTGCGACGGCACGACGCGGGCGGGCGCGGACGGGATGGCGTCGCGGTCGAGGCGGAGCGCGTGCGGCAACTCCATGATCTCGATGTCGCATTCGGACGGCGGCAGCGGGTTGGCGGTGTCGAACGGCACCACGCGGTCGGCGCCCGGCGTCCGGCGCAGCAACCCGGCCAGTTCGGGCTGCAACTCCAGCGTGACCGCCGCCGCGTCGCGTCGCAGCAGCGGCAGCAGGCGCACGAAGTTCAGCGTGTCGCCGAGGCCGTGATAGCAGCGCACCAGCACCTCGCGCCCGAACCATGATCGTCCGTCCCACACCCAGCGCAGATGGTAGGGCTGCGTGGGATCGTCGCGGGTGGCGGGGTCGCGGGCGGCCAGCACCGCGTCGCTGAGCGCCCAGGCACGGGCGAACGCGCCGTCACGCATGACCCGCATCCAATCGTCGCCGGTCACGGCTTGCGCCACACGAAGGCGGCGCCGTCCCACAACTGGAATGGCCGCTCGCCGCAGATGTCGAGCCGCATCCCGAGCGCCATCGCCCATCTTGCGGCATCGCGCGCGTCGGCGTCGGGATCGCCACGATACGACAGGTTGCAGATCGCGAGCGCGCCGCCGGGCCGCAGCAGAGTGGCCGCCGTCGCGACATGCGCCTCCGCCACGCCGGCCTGCACCAGGTATGGGAAGCTATCGACCGCCAGCACCAGATCGACGGCCTCGCCGCTCAACCCGGTGCCTGATGTCACCGCGAAGCGCACGTTCGCCAGGCCGGAATGACGAGCCTTAGCCTGCGCCACCATGCCCGGCGAGACGTCGATGCCATGGACCGAGCGTACAAAAGGAGCCAGCGCCGCCGCCACCCGGCCGATGCCGCAGCCGACATCGAGCACCTCGGCTGCGGGCCAGATCAGCCGTTCCGCGTCAAGCCAGGCAAGCAGTTCGTCGGTCGCCCGCCGCAGCACCGCCGGGTCGCCGAGGCTGTAGGCGGCGACGCTGGTCTCCGGCGAGTGCGCCACTGCGCGGTCGAACAATGCGCGCACCTGCGCCAGGTCGCCGCCGTCATGGGTCATGCCACAGTCCGCCACCATCGCGGCAAGCTCCGCCGCCGCCTGGGGCCGGGTCGCCACCAACGCTGCCAGCGAGGCTGCCGCCACGGCCATCGCCGCGATCTCCGCCGGATCGATCCCTGCCAGCACCAGGCGGGTCAGGGCGATCTCGGGTGAGATGACGCCATCGCGGCAGAGTCGGATATTTTCGTTCATGCGGGCGGGGACGGCCACAAATGCCGCACGGCGTTCATCCGATCGACTGCGCCCCAGGCGTATTTGTAGCTCTCCGCCCCCCGCAGGAAATGCAGCTCGCGCCGGCCCTCGGCAGCCCCGTCCTCGATCATCCGCGCCAGCAGCAACGTGCCCGGACTTTCGCGCGCACGGGCCGCGTCGTAGCCGCTGAGGTAGAACAGCACCCGCCGGCTGCGGTCGAGCAGGGCGTAGTTGGCGGCGACGATGTCCTGCCCAAACCGCAACACCTGCAACCGCAGCAGCTTCGCGGCGACCAGTTCGCCCACGCTGTCACGATGGAAGCGGAGCACGCGCGGGTCGGCGAGCACCCCGGCCTCGCCGTCGCCCTGCCAGCGCCCGGTGTGTAGGGCGATCAGGCCCTCCAGCAACGCCGAGGCGGAGCCGGCGGTGGCAACCTCCGTGCTCCAGCCGCCAATCCGCTCGGCCCGGTTCTGCGCCAGCTTGATATGCCGGCGCTTGCCGGACGGGATTGCCGCCGGTAACGGCAGCACCGGACAGGGATCTGCGGCCGCCACATGGCCGCTCCAGCCGGCACACCGCGCCTCGCGCAGGGCTGCGCCGGGCGGCAGGTCGGGCAGGACGCATTCCGTGACGTTGCACTGCCGGGCGTGGGCCAGCACCGCCCGCAACAGCGTTGCGACGGCATCGGCGGGAGCGTCGGACGCCAACAGCGGCTCGAAGTAGTCGGTGACCCCGACGCCGATCGGCAGCAGCTTGCGCGCTGGCGGCTCGTCGAGAATGTACAGCGGCAGCACGCCCAGCAGCCGCGCCTGTTCGCGCAGCACCGCCACCAAGGGCCGCCCGGTGCCGAACTGCCGCCACCAGCCGAGCAGCCATTGCGGCGACTGAAACGGCGAGGCGTCCGGTGCGCCCTGCCACAGCTCCGTCCACAGTAGGCGCAGCGCCAGCAGGGCGGCATCCGTGGTGACCAGCTCGATCATCCGGTGAGGCTGCGGTAGCGGGACAGATAGGCTTCGGTCATGCGTGGCAGGTCGAAGCGCGCTTGCGCCGCAGTCCGGCAGGCCTGTGGCCTGATCTCGCCGACGCGGCCGATCGCCGCGACCATCTCCGCGACATCGTGGACGACGAAGCCGGTGCGGCCATCCGCCACCACCTCCGGGAGCGCCCCGGCGGCGAACGCCACCACCGGCGTGCCGCAGGCCAGCGCCTCCATGGCCACTAGCGAACTGGTCTCCGCGGCCAGGCTCGGCACCAGCAGGCACTTCGCGGCCGTCAGCAGGCGGCGTTTGCGGTCAAAGCCAAGCGGGCCGAGGAAACGCCGGTGACTGTCGAGCAGCGGCGTCACCTGCTCGTCGAAGTAGCGGCGATGCGCCTCGTACGGGAATACCTGCCCACCGATCAGCAGGCCGATGCCGGCCGCGTGCGCCGCCCGCAGCGCCAGGTGCTGCCCCTTCTCCGGACACACCCGCCCCAGCATCAACGCGAAGCCGTGCCGGCGGTGACGCGAGGCGCCAAGGGCCGCGACCGGCACGGCGTTGCCGATCGGCGGCAGCAGGGTCCGCGCATGGGGCGCCATGGTACGCAGCGCCCGATGCTGCGAAGCCGACACGCCGTGCAGCCAGGTGTTTGCCCGCGTGGGCGACAAGGCCGCCGCAGTGTACCAGCTTGGCGGAAGATGCAGCGTGGCCAGCACCGGCAGGCCGGGCGGCGGCAGATAGGCGGCAAAGTCGATGCCGTGCAGATGGATCAGGTCGACCCGATGGTCGCGCGCCGTCTGCGCGATGGCCTGGCGGACAGCGGCGTGGGTGGCGGCACGAACCGCGTCGTCGATCGGCTCGGGCCACAGCGGCACCTCGACCAGGGCGCCGGCAACCCGCGAGCCGGCGCACGCGATGACCGTGGAGCGGTGCCCCGCCCGAACCAAGGCGAGGTCGAGCGCCGCAAGCACCTGCTCGGCGCCCCCCACCGCGTCGACGCTGGCCGGGGCGAACGGAAACGCGACGCTGAGAACATGCATCCCGGCAGCGGGCGGCCCAGCGGGCGGCAACGTCATGCCGCAGCCGCCAACTCCCGCCAGCGCGGGCCGGTCATGCCCCAGTCGAAGCGTTCGTAGTACAGCGTGCCGGGATGCGGCGGCTGGGCGAAGTCGTAGCGGGGCGCCCGCCGGAAGCACTCCTCGATGGCTCCAAATGGCGCCAGGGTCGCATACTGGGTGATAAACGCATCGAGCATGGCGCGCTTGGCGGCGCGCTCCATCACGCTCAGCGGCACCGTCACATGCGGCTCGCCGTTGGGCAGGAACACGCCATACGCCATGCCGTCCGCGGTCGCATGGTACGACGTCATTTCCACGATGCAGGGCGGCGAGGGCAGCAGGGCGCACGCGGCATGTACCATGCAGGCAGTTGCATCGTGGTCCGGGTGGCCGCCCTCGTAAGGGTGAGTGATGACGCAGGCGGTACCGTGACGCGCCAGTAACGCGGCCAATGCCTGACCGCCGGCTTTGATGTTTGCCGACACCCTCTGATCGGTGAAGCCGAGGCCCATGATTTCCGGGCCGGCGCCGGCGAGAAAGAGTGCGGCACGCAGCTCGACGCCACGCGCTTCGGCGTATTCGGCGACGGTGGCAAACCCGGCCGCCCGCGCATCGACGCCGTCGCTCGGCGCGCCATCGGTCGCGTGTACCAGCAGCAGGTGTCCGAACAGCCGCAGGCTGGCGCCGGCGCCGATGGTCTCGTCGTCGGGATGGGCCGCCACCAGCGCCACCGGGATACTGACCGGCCGGCGGTCGGTCAGCGCCGCGAGGATGCTGGCCGCGACATCGCTCAAACCAGCGTCTCCATGCTCCGCCAAGCCTCGCTGATCATGCGCGGACCGGGCGCATAGCGGCGGATCATGGCCGCGCAGAAATCGGCGAACGCCTCCGGCTCGCGCGGCGGCGACGTGTAATGCGGCTGCAGGCCGGCCTCTTCGGGCGTGAAGCAGAAGGTGACGGTGACGCGGAAATCCTCCAGCGCGCGCATCTGCCGGTCGAACCACGCCTCCGCGTTCGGGCGGCCCCAATCGGCCCAGGACAGGCCGGTGCGCAGATGCGTGACGCCGAGGTCCTGCATCGCGCGCACCGCGGCCTCGAGCCGGTGGTCGTCGAAGTGGAACCACTGGCAAATGCCGAGTTCGGGGGTGAACTCGTGGAATATGCGCGCCGCGCGCTTGGGCCGCCCTTGCTCGTCGAACAAACCCATGTGGAAGTGGCGGTAATACGAGGAACCCTCCGCCTCCTTGTGCCGCGTCGTCGCCGGCCAGGAAGCCGGCAGGTCGTAGAGGCTATACCAATGCACCCGCGGGGCCTTGCCGCGCAGCAGCTCGGCGGTGCGGCGCAGGCCCCACTCCTGCACCTCCTCGGCGCCAAAGGAGGAGATGCCGACTTCCGACACCCAGACTGGCAGCGCTGTCACCGCGCGGATGCTGTCGATCTTGGCCGGCCAGTCGTCCAGCATCCAATGGTTCCAGTCGAGCGGGAATCCGTGCACCGCGACCGCATCGAGGTCCTCGAGCACGCCCTGGCCGATCAGGGCGCAGATGAAGTCGGGGTCGATCGGCGAGATGCCGCCCAGCACGCGCGGCAACCCCGGCGCCTCGACGGCGATCGCCTGTGCCGCGAGGCGGGTCATGTTGGCGAACTGCGTCCAGCCGGGGTCGGCTTCGAGGTCCCAATGCGACTTGTTGTTGGGCTCGTTCCAGATCATCGCCGCTTCGATCACGCGCCTTCTCCGTGGACTTTGGGGTAGACCGCGCCGTAACCGTCGCCGGAACGGTTCACGCGGTGGCAGACGTACACTTCATCTTCGGGATGGCTCTCGATCGCAAACCCGGCGCTGCGCAGCATCGCCTCCGACGCCGCACGGTTGGGCAGCCACCAGTTGGTCGGGTCGCCGGAGAACTCGTGCTCGATGAAGTGCAGCTTCGGAAAGCCCGGATCGTCGAAGATGTCGGTGGTCCAGAACGGGTGGTCGCGCGCCAGCGGACGCACCGTGTTGCCGCCACGCTGCAACGTCTGGAACACCAGCAGGTCGCGCGCGACATGCTCGTGGATGAGGTCGAGCGCCAGCAACGGATGGCGCAGATGGTAGAGCACGCCCGCGAACAGCACTATGTCGAACCGCTCGCCGAGCGCACCCACGTCATAGACCGACAGACGACGAAACTCGATGTCAAGCTCTTCGACTTCGGCGGCGAAGCGGGCCTGCGCCAGGTAGTCCTCGTCGAAATCCACCGCCAGCACCCGCGCCGCCCCGCGCCGCTTCATCTCCATGGCGTAGAAGCCGCCGTTGCAGCCGATGTCGAGCACGCTGCGGCCGGTCAGGTCGGCGGGAATGGCGTTGCGGAAGCGCTGCCACTTCACGTTGGGGTAGTCGCCCAGGAAGTGCTCGGGCGCGGTGCGCACGCCGCGCAGGTCGAGGTTGTGGAACCACGGCCCGAGGGCCTGCGCGCGCTCGGCGATGCGTTCGGGCGACCACACCGTCACGAAGCAGCCCCATGCAGCCGCGCCGCGCCGCGCCCCGGCGACGCCACCACGCCCTCCATGCCGGCGCCGTTCTGGCCGTCCAGCAGCCGCATCGCCTCGCGGTAACCGTTCAAGGTGCCGACATCCACGTAACTCTCCCCGGCGCGCACGCCGTATGCCTCATGTCCCTGCGCCAACCAGGCATTGATGAGCGTTCCCACGAACTCGTCGGCACGGTCGCGCTCGCGCCACAACGCATATAGCTGGTGCAGCACGCCGGGGGCGAGCTTGAACGCGCCCCAAATCCAGCCGGACCGCGCGGCGGCGGACTTCACCAGGATTTGCCGCACGCGACCCTCGGCATCGGTCTCCACCGCATCGAACAGCTCCGGACGGGCCACCGGAAACAGCAGGAAGCTGGTGCGGTCGTGCGGCAGCAAGGCCAGCGCATCCTCGGGAAACCAGATGGTGTCCGGCAAGCCCACGATCACCGGCTCGTCGCGGGAGATGAACGGGAGCGCGCGGAAGATCGCGTCGCACAGGCCCGCGGCCTGGCCCTGGATGACGTAGGCGAGCGACGCCATGCCGTACTCGCCGCCGTAATATTGCATGATGTCGGACTTCCACGGCGAGATCACGAAGCAAATCTTCTCCGCCCCGCCGCGCACCATGCGTTCGAGCAGGTATTCGCTGACCGCGCGTGGCCGCTCGGTGCCCTCGTCCTGCCGGCTGCCGACCGGCAGCAGTTCCTTGGAGAACGCCAACGGCTGGATGCGGGTGCCGTTGCCGGCGGCGGGAATGATGCCCCACATGCTCAAGCCTCCTGCGTCACCGGCTGCGCCGCGTTTTCCAGCAGCGCCACAAGTTCGCGCGCGCGGCGGTCCGACGAATGCTCGGCCAGCACCCGCTCGCGTGCCCGCCCGGCGATGGCGCGCAATGCCGCGTCCGGCAGATCCACCGCCTCGCAAGCGTCCGTCGTGTCGCGCGCCACCAGGATCTGTTCGCCGGGCGTGAAGAACTCGTGCAGTCCGTCCCACCAGTCGCTCAGGATCGGCGTCCCGCAGGCCGCCGCCTCGAACAGCCGGCCCGACGGGCACCAGCCCATGCGCGCCATCGCGGCACGGGTGACGTTCAGCGTGAGGCGTGACGCGCCGTAGAACGCCGGATGCTCCTGCGGCGGTAGATGCCGCACGAAGAAGATGTTCGGCGTCCACGGGAAGTCCTGCGGATACTGCGCGCCGCCGATGACGAAGCGCTGTTCCGGCCGCGCGCGGGCAGCGGCGACGAACAACCGCTCCAGCGCAGCCTGGCGGTCGGCGGCGTAGGTGCCGAGGTACGACAGGCTCGCCATCGCGGCACCCGGCTGCGGCGGCATCGGGCGATGCAGGTCGGGGTCGACCGAGCCGTACAGCGCCGCCGTCCGCCGCGCTCCCAGCAGGTCGCGCAGTGCCACGAGGGCAGGGCCGCCGGTGTAGCTGAGCACCAGGTCGAAACCGCCCAAGCCCTCGGCCGGCAGATACTCGACCGCCTCGCCCGCCACCAGCCGGGCCAGCGTCACCGGCGTGTCGAGGTCGTAGAAGCAGCGCACGACGCCGCGGCTGCCACACAGCAACTCCGCCGCGGCGATGCCGTCGGGGCAATACGAGGTGACGATGCCGGCATCGGCGTTGGCCAGCGCGCGCCCGGCTTGCGGCAGGGCGTCCTCCCACTCCCGGTAGAGCACGAGTTCGCCGCCCGGCGGCAACTCGGTGAGGTCGCGATTCTGCGCGTAGTAGTAGACGTCGCGCTCGAAGAACGTGACCCGGTGGCCCTGGCGCACCAACTGGCCGATCAGCGCCCGCCACAACGGCGCATGGCCGTTGCCCCAGGACGAGCTGACGGCAAGGCCGAACACCACCAGCCTCATGCCCCATGGCCTTCAAATGCCCCGTGGCCCCTACGCATAATCCCGCTTTCGTGAACCTTGGACACCGGGCAAGAACGTGGGGCCATGGTTACGGTTGCCATCCTTCTTCAAACGCAACCGCCCGCTGCCTGCGGTGTTCTGCCTCGAACGCCACGACAGGAGAAATCAATGGCTCAGGGTATGGGCGGCCACTCGACTTCCAACGTGATGCACCACCTCAAAGGCGTCAGCTTCCCCGCCAGCCGCGACGACCTCGCGAAGCTGGCCAAGAAGAATCATGCCGACAAGGCGATCCTGGAGGTCATCGACGGGATGCCGGACGAGGAATATTCCAGCGTCGCGGAGATCCTGAAGGGCGTCGGCCAGGGCGAGCACAAGGACGCCGAGTAGGCTTGTTTCAGCCTGGGCGGGGCATACGCCAGGTCTCGGCGGTAAGCCTCACCAGGGTTGCCATGATCCGGCTGCCGGCGTGCAGGGTTCCGCGCAAATTGCCGGACACCTTGGAAGCGCCGGCAACCCGGCATCGGTAAGGCACCGGGATCTCCCTGATACGCAGTCGCACCTGAGCCGCGCGCATCTGCATCTCGAGGTTCCAGCCATATCCCATCTCGCGCATGTCGAGGTCGGCCAGCGTCTGCGGGCGGATGGCGCGGAAGGCGCACATGTCGCTGTAGCGCACGCCGGTCGCCAAGCCGATGCCGGCCCCGATCACTTGGCCGGCCAACACCTGGTGCCACGCCATGCTGCCTGGCTCGCGCCGACCCCGGGTCCGGCTGGCGATCACGAAATCGGCGCTGCCGTCGCGGATCGGCGATACCAGCGACGCCATTGCCTCGGGCACGTCGGCGCCGTCGCCGTCCATGAACACCAGCAAGTCGGCGCCACGCCCGGCGGCCAAACGCGCGCCCGACGCGCAGGCCTGGCCGTAGCCTCGCCGGGTCTCCACCAGCACCTCCGCCCCGGCGGCCCGTGCCTCGGCGACGGTGGCGTCGCGGCTGTTGCCGTCGACCACGATGACATCGTCCACCAGACCGATCACGCCGCGCACCGTGGGGCCGATCGCCCCCGCCTCGTTCAGCACCGGCATCACGACGGCGACGCGCATGGACGCTACAGGCTCCAGCGCAGGCCGCAGTTGGCACATGCCTTGGGCGGCGCATCGCTCAGCAGGGCGGCGCGGAAATCCTGGTAGCGCGGCCCGTTCCAGATCTCTTGGAGAGTTTCCTGCGAGGCGTCGCCCAGCGTGAACTCGTCGTAGCCGTCCATCGAGAACGGCGCGATGCAGCACGGGATGGAGCGGCCATGCGCGGTGAAATACATCAGCGACCACGGCCGCCGGCACAGCGCCCAGGGCTTGTCATCGGCCTGCCGCTTCAGGCTGACTCCCGGCTCGGTGGCGCCGGATGCGTTGAACATCATGCCGAGGCTTTCCGCCAACGCCGTCGCCTGCTGCAGCCGGGCGGCCTCGTCGCCGGCGACGCTCTCGAACAGCGCCTGCTCCTGCCGGGCCAGGCCGCGGCCCTCCGGCATGAACACCAGGCGCTGCAGATGCACCTCGCCGACGCCGATGTCGTGCGCCAAGGCGATGAACGCCGGCAACTGGTCGATGGTCTCGCGCATCCCGGTCAGCCACAGCGAGACGCGCGGCCTGTCCCATCCGCCCGCCTTCTGCGCCGCGGTGAAGGCCCGCACGTTGCGCACGATGCGGTTGAAATAATCCTTGCCGCGCACCGCCAGGAACGATTTGGCGTCGGCGGCATCGAGCGAGACGCGCAACTCGTCCAGCCCGGCCTCGGCCAGCGCGCGCCCGTTCTTGGGGTTCAGCAGCGTGCCGTTGGTGTTGAACAGCACATGCGCGCCGCGCGCCTTGAGGTAGGCCACCATGCGCGGCAGGTCGCGCACGAGCATCGGCTCGCCCACGCCATGCAGCACCACGCGTGCGATGTTGGGGATCTGGTCGACGATCTTCGTGAACAGCTCCCACGACATGTCGGCCGGGGGCTCCAGCTCCTCGAAGGTGCGCGGGCAGGTCTCGCACAGCAGGTTGCAGCGGTTGGTCGTCTCCAGGTACAGGCACACCGGCTCCTCGGTGGCGACCGGGCCGCGGATATCGCCGATCGCCTCGAAGTAGCGGCGAGGGTCGGCGGCGGCAATTTCTACGGGCTGATCCATCGGCGTTCTCCAATCGGCAAAAGTGGCCGGTTCCAGTCCAGCAGCGAGAGAATGATGGTTGGCACGAAGACGAGTGCCGGCCAAACAAACCTCTCGTGCAGGGGGTCGAGGTAGAGCAGCAGCGCGGCCACGCCCAAGTAAATCGTGCATCTTTGTGGTGAGATCACGGCGAACACGCTGACCCAGGCGTAGTACCACGGATAATGTGGGCTCAACGTCACCATCAGGAAGGTCGCCAACGCCCCGGCCTGCGCCGCCACGCGGGGCGGAGTGGAATCGGTGCGCGACAGCACGACCATCGCCATCGCCAACACGCCGGCGACAGCCGCCAGGAACACCGGCCCCGACCCGAGCGGAAGCGTCACCAACTCGCCCAGTCCCGCCACCAGCCAGAAGCCGCTACCGTCACTGACGCCCTCTTCACCCGCGTAGCCGGGAAGGAAGCCCAGCACATGCACCCCGGCGCCGAGATAGCAGGCATACAATGCCACGACGACGACAACGCCGGCCAGCGGCAGCCGCCAGTCCCAGCGTCGCCAGAACGCCGGGGCCAGGGCCGCCGGCAGGAACTTCACCAGCGTTGCCGCAGCCAGCACGGCGCCGGTCAGCCCACGCCGCCCGCGAGCCGAGGTCGCCAGCGCCAATGCCGAGAACCCCACCACCATCGCGTCGAGATGGCCGTTGCCGGCGAACTCCCAGACCGGCAGCGGGCACCAGGCGTAGATCAGCAGCCGCGCCGCCGGCAGCCCGGCCCGCCGCAGCACGTCGAGCAGGCAGCCGGCGGCCAGCGCCTCGAACCCCACCATCGCCAGCCGCATGGCCACCGGCGTCTGGTTGACCCAAGCCACCGCCGCGAACACGATCTGCGCCATGGGCGGGTAGATCGTGTGCGCGGTGGCGGCGCGGTTGATGTGCGGGTAGATCGCCGCATCGCGCAGGAAGGCCAGCGCCGGGTCGGCCGGCAAATAGCGGTATGGGTTGATCCCGGCCAGTTGCACCCGCCCGTCCCAGATGTAGCGGAACATATCGCTCGACAGGAACATCGGCGAGGCCAGCGGGATCAGCCGCATCGCCGCCGCCATTCCCAGCATCAGCCAAAGCGGGATCGTCTCGGGCGCGCGCAGCATCCGAGCCACCGCGAACAGGTAGACCGCCCCGGCCACCGCCTGAAGCGCCACGAACACCGCCATGCGGCCGTTGCCGCCGATGCGAAGCTCGCTGCCGTCATGCAGCGACTGCCCGGCGGCCACGAACACGACAAGCAGCATTCCGGCCAGCGGCAGCGTCAGCTTCACGCGCCGGCCGCCAGCAATCCCATGAGGTCGAGCGCGCCGGCGCACGCGGCCGTTGCCGGTGCGGCATAGGGCAACAGCCCGTCGGCGCGAACCGGCTCACCGGCCAGCAGGCGGCGCAATGCCACGCGGTCGTCGATGTCGTACCACAGCGGCAGCTCGACCAGCTCCAGCCCCAACTCGGCGGCGCGTGCCCGGGTCTGCCCGGCAACCTCGCCGGTGCTCCACTCGATATCGGCAAACAGCCGGGGGTGCGTGCGCTGCATTCCCAGCACGTAGTAGCCGCCATCCTCCGCCGCGCCGAGCACCGCCCGCTCGCCGGGTTGCGCCAGCAGTTGCGCCAGCCGCACCAGGATCGCGGTCGGCAGCGTCGGACTGTCGGAGTTGAGCACGCACACCGAGGCAAAGCCGCGCGCGAACAGCGCCTCGGTCGCCTGCAGCAGGCAGCGGCCAAAGCCGGTCACGTCGCGGGGCATGTCGTCGCCTTCGCCGTCGGCCAGCAGCAGTTGCGTGCCCGGCGCCAGCAGGCCGTCGAAGTTGGCCTCCAGCCCGGCCGGCGCGTAGGCCACCCAGCCACTGATCGGCGTTGCCTCAGCAGCCAACCCGATGTTGGTCGTGATGTCGCGCAGGAACGCGGCGCTCATGCGCATCGCCCCCTCGGGGGTCAGCGGCGGCACCAGCCTGGTCTTCACCCGCCCGGCCCGCGGAGCCTTCGCCATCACAGCGATAGCGCAGGTCGCTTCAGGACGCATTCACTATGATCCGCTGAACCAGTTGTAGCCGCGATCCTCCCAGAAGCCGTTCGGCTCGCGGTCGGTGACATACAACGTGGTCACATACTTCGGGTTCTTGAAGCCAAGCTTGGTCGGGATGCGGATTTTGAACGGATAGCCGAATTTGGTGGGCAGCGTCTGGTCCGACAGCCTGAACGCCATGATGGTCTGCGGATGCAGGGCGGTGGCCATGTCCATCCCGCCATAGTAGCCGTCGGCGCACTCATAGCCGACAAAGCGTTTGGTCGTGTCGGCGCCGACCCGCCGCAGGAAAGCGCTGAGTGGCGCGCCGGTCCATTTGCCGATGATGCTCCAGCCCTCGACGCAGACATGCCGCGTGACCTGGCTCTCCTGCGGCAGCGCATAGAGTTGCGCGACGTTCCACGGCCGCTTGTCGTCGATCGCTCCGGCCAGGTGCAGCCGATAGTCGGCGGCGGAGAGCTTGGGCGCGGCGTCCGGGCCGTAGAAGGCGTTGAACCGGAAATCGCGCACCGCGTCGCGTTCGGGATAGGTCCGCGCCAGCGCGTGCGGGTCGAACAGCGCCGCCTGCACCCGGTCGTTCCAGCGCGAAACCGCGTGGAGCGCTCCCTGCACCGCATCGGTGTCGCTGATGTCGCAGCCGGTCAGCATGGTCAACGCGCCCAGGCTCAGGCTCCGGCGCAGCATCATGCGGCGGCTGACCGCCTCGGCCATCGGGCGCGTCATCGATGGCCTCCGTGCGCTTCGCCGGTGACCATCGCCACCATGGTCTTGGGCACCAGCGCCACTAGCACGACGTGGATCACCAGGAACGCCACGATCGATGCCATGAAGAAGAAGTGGACGATGCGGGCGAAGTCGAAGCCGCCGAGCAGCCAGGTCAGGGGATAGAGCTGCACCGGCTTCCAGATCGCCAGCCCCGAGACGAACATCATCGACATGGCAAACAGCACGCCCCAGTAGAACACTTTCTGCACGCCGTTGTACTCACCCAGCCGATGCGCCAGCCGGAAGCGCGCGGCGGCCACGAAGTCGCGCAGGAAGCCGCGCGGCGTCACCGGCAGCAGGTCGCGGTAATGCCGGGTGTACAGGCTGTGCAGCACATACAGGGCGAACCCGAACAGCAGCAGCCACATGCCGGCGAAGTGCCAGGCGATCGCGTTGCCGGTGCCGCCCTCGTTGTTGCGGGCGTAGGAATAGTCGGGACTGCCGCCCAGCGTGATCCAGATCGGGAAGGTGAACGGCAGGATCGGCACGTCGTTGTAGATGCGCCAGCCGCTGCCGATCATGATGAGCACGGCCAGCGCCTGCGCCCAATGCGCCACCCGCCGCACCAGCGGATGACGCTGGACGTCTTCGGTTTCGCTCATTGTGCCGTCTCCAATCCGGCTCCGGCCAGGACAGTCCCGGCCGCCGGGGTTTTCAGGAAATCGAGGAACGCCACGGCGTAGCGGCTCAACGCGCTGTGGGTGACGGCTGCGGAATAGACGATGGGCGCATAGGCATCGGCGGCGATCGGCGCCACCACCTGCAGCGACGGTTCGGCGAGCAGGGCGGAGCGCTGCAACACACCCAGCCGCGCCGCGTAGTGCGACAGCATCCACGCGATCTCCCGCCCATCGGCCGCGCCAGCCGTCGCCGCCGGATGCCAGCCCAGGCGCTCGATCAAAGCCGGCCCGTCGAGGCTGCCGGCCTCGGTCGGATCGACCAGCGCGAGCTTTCCCGTGCCTTGCAGCGCTGCCTCGGCATCGGCGGCAAGCGGCTGCGTCGCGGTCGGCAGGTCACGGCCGCCCAGCACCAGCGCGTCGCGCCAGGCGCCGTAGCGGCTTTGCGGATCAAGCAGATGCCTGGCAGCCGCCAAGTCCATCTGCGACGCCAGCGTCATCAGCACGTCGGAGCGGGTGCCGCGCTCGATGAGCGCCAGTTGCTGCACCGCGGGCGCCGACAGCACGCGGACCGGGACCCCGGTGCGGGCGCGGAACTCGGCGCCGACCGCCTCGCAGGCGTGGGCGATGTCCGGGTTGCAATACAACACGACATCGGGCGCGCTGATGAAGCCGGCGCGGGCGGGAGCCGTGCCGCACCAGATGGCCAGGGCGGCGACTGCGTAGATCCAGGGCACCCGCATGGCGTTGTCCAATCATCTCGGAGGAGGCACGATGCAACGACATCCAGTTCGCGGCAACGCGGAATCGGTTACACAGTGCTGCAAGCCGGCGGAGGATGCGTGCAGAGCAAATTCGAGGGCGGCCGGGCAATGCAGCGCGAGGCCTGGTCGCAGCTCATGGCGGCGGCCCAGGGCGGCGACGGCGCGGCCTACCGGCAACTGCTGCACGAGGTAGCGCCGTTCGTGCGCGCCATGAGCCGCAGCCGCGGCCTGGCCCTGGCGGAGTCCGAGGATCTGGCGCAGGACGTGTTGCTCACGGTGCATCGGGTCCGCCACACCTACGACCCGGCGCGGCCGTTCGTGCCTTGGCTGGTGGCAATCGCGCAACGCCGCATGATCGACCTGTACCGACGGCACCGCCGGGTGCGCGACAACGAACAGGCGGACCCTGAACAGCTTGCAACCTTTGCGGCGCCCGAGACGAATGACACAATGGAGACGGCCGAGCAAAGCGCCTGGTTGCGTCAGGCCATCGCCGACCTGCCGGCCAAGCAACGCGAGGCGCTGGAATTGGTAAAGCTGGGTGAACTCTCGGTGGCTGAAGCGGCCCAACGCAGCGGCCAGTCGGCGGCTGTCATCAAGGTCAACGTGCATCGCGCGATCAAGGCGCTGCGCCGGGTCCTGCTGCCGCGATGACCCAGCCGCCAACTTCCGGCTCAGCCGCCACCGAGCAGTTGATCGACCGCTTGGCCGCCGGCCTGACGCCGGTGCGGCGCATCGCGCCGTCCTGGGCGCGCGCCGGCGTCTGGCTGGCGCTGGTGGCGGTGTTCGCCATCCTGCTGGCGAGCCGCGCCGACCTGCCGGCGGTGCGCGCCCGGCTGATGTCATATCCCGACATGTGGCTGGCGGTGGTGGGCTCGGTCGCAACCGCGCTGCTCGGCGCGTTCGCGGCGATGCAACTGAGCCTGCCCGACCGTTCGTGGCGCTGGGCGCTGCTGCCGTTGCCGGCGGCGGCGCTGTGGCTGGGCGCAAGCGGGCTGGGTTGCCTGCGTCGAGACTTCGTGGCGGCGGTGCGGCCAGCCACGATGCAGGACGCGATGCAGGACTGTATGCCATTCATCCTGAAGACCTCGTTCATCCTGGCGATCCCGCTGGCGGTGCTGCTGTGGCGGGCGCGGCCGTTGCGGCCGGAGCTGGTGGCCACGACCGCCGGGCTTGCAACCGCTGCCGCCGCCGCCTCGCTGCTGTGGTTCGAGCACCCGTTCGACGCCAGCGTCACCGACCTGGTGGTCCACATCGTCGCGGTGTTGCTGGTGGTACTGGCCTGCCGCGTGGCGGTGTCTATGCGGCGGCTTCTGTCCAGACGCTGACCGAGCGTGGCGTCACCGGATCGGCGCCGAACGCGCGCCGCCAGCAATGCCCGCCACGGGCCGGCGGCAATACCACTGCCACCGGCGCGCTGCCGCGATGCAGTGCCACCGCCACCTGCTCCCCGTCTGTGGCCAGCACGCACACCAGCGTCGCGGCCTGTTGCCAGTCGCCGTCCGCCATCGCCGCGCCGTCCGGACGCAGCCACTGCACGTCACCGTCGCCGGTCAGGAAATGGTCGTCGTGCAGCGCCGGATGCGCCGCGCGCAGCGCCAGCAACTGCGTGGTCGCGGCCAGCAACTCGGCATCGGCGGCCTCCCAGTCGATCCAGGCAAGCGCGTTGTCCTGGGCATAGGCGTTGTTGTTGCCGTCCTGGCTGTGGCCGAACTCGGAACCCATCGCCAGCATCGGCGTGCCGCGCGACAGCAGCATGGTCGCCAGCAGCGCTACTTGATCGCGGCGGCGCCTCGCCACGACGCCGGGGTCGGCGCTGACGCCTTCGACCCCGTTGTTCCACGAACTGTTGGCGTCGGTGCCGTCGCGGTTGCCTTCGCCATTGGCCTGATTGTGCTTGCCGGCATAGCTGACCAAATCGGCCAGGGTGAAGCCGTCATGGGCGACGATGAAGTTGATCCCGCGCGATGGCCGGCGATGGCCATGCAGCAGGTCGTCCGAGCCGGCGAGGCGGGTCGCGAGGGCGCCGGTGGTGCCCATGTCGCCGCGCCAGAAGCGTCGCACGTCATCGCGGAAACGGTCGTTCCACTCGCCCCATGCGCCAGGGAACGCGCCGAGCTGGTAGCCGCCCCAGCCGACGTCCCAAGGCTCGGCAATCAGCTTCAACCGGCGCAGCAGCGGGTCCTGGGTGATTGCCGTAAGCAGCGGCGCCGCCGGATCGAAGCCGTCCGCCCGGCGTCCCAGCGTGGTCGCGAGGTCGAAGCGGAAGCCGTGCACCCCGCCCCATCTCGCCCAGGCGCGCAACATGCCCATCGCCCAGCGCACCACATGCGGCCGGTCCAGCGCCAGGGTGTTGCCGCAGCCGGTGTCGTTGACATACTCGGCGGGATCGTTCGCCAGCCGGTAGTACATCGCGTTGTCGAGCCCGCGCTGCGACAGCGTGGGGCCGAGCGCGTCGCCCTCGCCGGTGTGGTTCAGCACCACGTCGAGCACCGTCTCGATCCCCGCCGCCGCCAGCGCCGCCACCGCGCCGCGCACCTCGGCCCAGCCGCCGGGCGCCAGGCGTGGGTCCGGCGCCATGAAGGCGACCGAGTTGTAGCCCCAATGGTTCGACAGCCCGAGCGCCGCCAGATGCCGCTCCTCGATCCAGGCGGCGGTCGGCATCAGCTCGACCGTGGTGACGCCGAGCGCTGTCAGGTGGGCAATGGCGGCGGGGTGCGCCAGGGCCGCGAAGGTGCCGCGGATCTCCGGCGGGATCGCGGGATGGCGCATGGTGAAGCCGCGCACGTGCAGTTCGTAGATGACGGTGCGCGACCACGGCACATGCGGGTGCGGCGCATCGGCGTCCGGCGGCAAAGGCCCAACGACGGCCTTGGGCATGAACCGGGCGCTGTCGCCGGTGTCGCGCACCCGCTCATCATGGGCGCTATGGCCGAACATCGCCGGGTTCAAGCGGAACGGCCGATCCAGCGTGTGCGCGTAGGGGTCGACCAGCAGCTTATCGGGATTGAACCGATGCCCGTGCTCCGGCGCCCACGGGCCATGCGCGCGCAGGCCATAGCGGTCGCCCGCCACGACGCCCGGCACATGCCCATGCCAGACGTCGCCTGTACGTTCGGTGAGTCCGACCCGCCGCTCACGGCCGGCGGCGTCGAACAGGCAAAGCTCGATGCCGGTTGCATTGGTCGAGACCACCGCGACATGGGCGCCGGTGGCGTTGAGCGTGACGCCGAGCGGCTCCGGCCCGGAGATGCTCAAGCAGCCAATTCGCGATACAGCGCCGCATACCGCTTTGCCGGGCCGGTCCACGACACGTCGGTCGCCATGCCGTTGCGCTGCATCGTCTGCCAGGCGGCGCGGTCGGCGAACAGCATGGCGGCACGGCGGATCGCCTGTTCCAGCGGGATTGCCGCCACCGGGCCGAACTGCACGCCGGTCGCGACACCCTGGGCCAGCGCGGCCGCGTTGGCGTCGATCACCGTGTCCGCCAGCCCACCCACCCGCGCCACCACCGGGATTGCCCCGAAGCGCAGCGCGCAGAGCTGGGTCAGCCCGCACGGCTCGAACCGCGACGGCACCAGCAGCGCATCGACGCCGGCCTGCATCAGATGCGCCAGGCCCTCGTCGTAACCGATCAGGCAGCCGACGCGGCCGGGGTTGCCCGCCTGGGCGGAGCGGAACGCCGCCTCGATGCCGGCGCCGCCCGCTCCCAGCACCGCCAGTTGCGCGCCGGTCGCGAGCAACGCCGGCACCGCCTCGGCCAGCAGGTCGAGGCCTTTCTGCCCGGTCAGCCGGCTGATCACGCCGAACAGCAGGCAGCCGGGGTCTTCGACAAGGCCAAGCCGGCGCTGCACCGCCTGCTTGCTGGCGGCGCGTGGAGCAGGGTTGGCGGCATCGTAGGCGGCGGCGATGTGCGGATCGCGCGCCGGGTTCCAGACCTCGGTGTCGATACCGTTCAGGATGCCCGACAGCCGATCCGCCCGGGCGCGCAGCACGCCATCGAAGCCCATTCCAGCGGCCGGGCCGAGGATCTCCTGGGCATAGGTCGGCGAGACGGTGGTGATGCGGTCGGCGAACTGCAGCCCCGCTTTGAGGAAGCTGATCTGGCCGAAATACTCGATGCCCGCGGTCGTGAACGACGACACCGGCAAATCGAGTTCGGCCAGCAGCGTGGCCGGGAACAGGCCGGGAAAGGCGATGTTGTGGACCGTCATCACCGTGGCCGGGCGCGCGACGCCTCGCTGTTCGCCGAGCGCCAGATAGGCGAGCGCCAGCCCACCCTGCCAGTCATGCGCGTGCACGATGTCCGGAGTGAAGCCGGGCGCCGCGCCGCGCCCGATCCGTGCCGCCACCTGCGACAGCGCGGCAAACCGCTGGGCATTGTCCGGCCAGTCGCGCCCGTCGGGGCCGAGGTAGGGGCCGACCCGCGCATACAGGTGTGGCGCGTCGAGCACGAACAGCTCCAGCCCCGCCGCGCGCCCGCTCAGCAACCGCGCCGAACCGCCCATCAGCGGCGGCAACTCGGTCGTCGCGGCGCCCGCGTCCAATGCCGAGAGTACCGCCGGATAGCCTGGCACCAGCGTGCGCATCGTGACGCCTTCCGCCGCCAGCGCGCCGGGCAGCGCGCCGGTCACGTCCGCCAAGCCACCCGTCTTGACCAACGGGTAAAGCTCGGCGGCGACGGAGAGTACCCGCACGCCGGATCAGTCCGTCAGCCGGTCGATCATGTTCTGCGTGATGAGGCAGACGCCGGCCTCGGTGCGTCGGAAGCGCGCGGCGTCGTGCTCCGGGTCCTCGCCCACCACCAGTCCGGCCGGGATGTGCACGCCGCGGTCGATCACGACCTTGGTCAGCCGCACCGAGCGGCCGATCTCGACCGCCGGCAGGATCACCGCCTGATCGATGTTGCTGAACGAGTTGACGTGGACGTTGGTGAACAGCAGCGACTGCCGGATGCTGGCGCCCGAGACGAGGCAGCCGCCGGACACCAGCGACGACACCGCCATGCCACGCCGGCCGTCCTCGTCGTGGACGAACTTGGCCGGCGGCGTCACCTCGCCATAGGTCCAGATCGGCCAGTCGCGGTCGTAGATGTCGAGCCCGGGCACGAAATCGGTAAGATCGATGTTGGCCGCGAAATAGGCGTCCACGGTGCCGACGTCGCGCCAGTAAGGCACCTCTTCGGCGGACGAGCGCACGCAGGATCGGGAGAAATGGTGCGCCACGGCGCGGCCACCGGTCACCAGCTTGGGGATGATGTCCTTGCCGAAATCGTGGCTGCTGCCGGGATTGGCCGCGTCCTCGCGCAGCAACTCGAACATCAGCTTGGTGTCGAACACGTAGATGCCCATGCTGGCCAGCGCCAGTTCCGGATGGCCGGGCATCGATGGCGGCTCGGCGGGCTTTTCCAGGAAAGACAGGATGCGGTCCTGCTCGTCGACATGCATCACGCCGAACGCCCTGGCCTCCAGCAGCGGCACCTCCAGGCAGCCGACCGTCACGTCGGCGCCGCTGTCGACGTGCTGCTGCAGCATCTTCTCGTAGTCCATCTTGTAGATGTGGTCGCCCGCCAGCAGCACGATGTAACGCGGGTCCGAACCCTCGATGATGTCGATGTTCTGGTACACGGCGTCCGCGGTGCCGAGATACCAGAGGTCCTCGGCGACCCGTTGGCTGGCCGGCAGGATGTCGAAGCTCTCGTTGCGCTCCGGGCGGAAGAAGTTCCAGCCGCGTTGCAGGTGGCGGATCAGGCTGTGCGCCTTGTACTGCGTGGCGACGGCGATGCGGCGGATGCCGGAGTTGACGGCGTTGGACAGCGCGAAATCGATGATCCGGCTCTTGCCGCCGAAATACACGGCCGGCTTGGCGCGGATGTCGGTCAGTTCCATCAGCCGGCTGCCGCGTCCACCGGCCAGCACATATGCCATCGCGTGGCGTGACAGCGGTGCGTTGGAGGCGGCGGCGGAAGCGCGTCGCGGTGTGGTGTCGGACATCGGCGTTTCCCCAATTTTATTGTTGCAGCAATTCCTTCCGCCTCACTTACCGGGGTTGACCGGGATGTTCCAGATCTCACGGGCATATTCCCCGATGGTGCGGTCGGATGAGAACCAGCCCATGCCGGCGGTGTTGAGCACGCTCGACCGCCACCACTGCGCCGGCTCGCGCCAGCGGTCCGCCACAAGGCGCTGGGACGCGGAATAGCTGTCGAAATCCGCGGTGACGAGGAAGTGGTCGTTCTGCCGCAGCATGTCCACCAACCCGCTGAACCTGTCGGTTTCACGGGGTGAGAACACGCCGGTGCCGACGGCATCCAGCACCTCGCGCAACATGTCGGAGCGCGCCAGGAACTCGCCGGGGTTGGCGCCCGAGCGGCGATGAGCGGCAACTTGCTCGGCGGTCAGCCCGAAGATGAAGATGTTGTCGGCGCCGACGCGCTCGTGGATTTCGACGTTGGCCCCGTCCATGGTGCCGATGGTGAGCGCACCGTTCAGCGCGAGCTTCATGTTGCCGGTGCCCGACGCCTCCATCCCGGCGGTCGAGATCTGTTCCGACAAGTCGGCGGCGGGCACGATCACTTCCGCCAGCGAGACGTTGTAGTTCGGTATGAACACAACTTTAAGTAACCCGCGCAGTGTCGGATCGTTGTTGATGATGCGGGCCACATCGTTGATAAGCTTGATAATAAGTTTGGCGGTATGATAACTTGCCGCCGCCTTGCCGGCGAAGATCTTGACCCGCGGCACCCACTCGCGCATCGGCTGCGCCCGCATCGCGTCGTATAGCGCGACGGTCTCCAGGATGTTCAGCAGTTGGCGCTTGTACTCGTGGATGCGCTTGATCTGCACGTCGAACATTGCATCGGGATCGACCTTGATGTCCATGCGGTCGAAGATGACCTTGGCCAGCGCCACCTTGTTGGTCCGCTTGATGGCGCGCAGGCGGTCGTGCAGGCCGCTGTCGTCGGCATGAGGGGCGAGGTCGAGCAGCGCCATCGGGTCGTCCATCACCCGCTCGCCTACGACGTCGACCAGCAGGCTGGTCAGGCCTGGGTTGGCCTCGAACAGCCAGCGGCGGAAGGTTATGCCGTTGGTCTTGTTGACGATGCGGTTGGGATAGAGCGCGTTCAGGTCGCGGAACACGGTCTGCTGCATCAGCTCGGTGTGCAGGCCGGAGACGCCGTTGATCTTGTGCGAGCCGACAAAGGCCAGCGCGCCCATGCGCACCCGCCGGCCGCTGTTCTCGTCGATCAGCGACATCGAACTCAGCAGCCCGGCGTCGGCCTTGCCGCCCATCGCCGCCGCGTTGACCGCGCCGAGGTGCTGCCAGTTGAGCAAATAGATGATCTGCATGTGGCGCGGCAGCAGCCGCTCCAGCAACGGCACCGGCCAGCTTTCCAGCGCCTCCGGCAGCAGCGTGTGGTTGGTGTAGCTGAAGGTCGCGACCGTGATCTTCCAGGCCTCGTCCCACTCCACGCCGTGATCGTCCACCAGCAGGCGCATCAGCTCCGGCACGGCGATTGACGGATGAGTGTCGTTGAGCTGGATCGCCGCCTTGTCGGGCAACGTGCGCGGGTCGCCATACTGGCGCACATGCCGCCGCAGCAGGTCCTGCAGGCTCGCCGACGAGAAGAAGTACTCCTGCCGCAGCCGCAACTCCTGCCCGGCCGGCGTCTCGTCGCTTGGATACAGCACCTGGCTGATGGCGTTGGCGCGCGAGCGTTCGGCCAGCGCGCCGACATGGTCGCCGCGGTTGAACGTGTCGAGCCGTAGCGGGTCGGGCGCGCGGGCCGACCACAGCCGCAGCGTGTTGACGTGCTTGCCGCGCCAGCCGACCACCGGGATGTCGTAGGCGACCGCGCTGACCGTCTCGGCGGGGCGCCAGGCGTGGCTGGTCGTGCCGTCCGCCGCCGTCACCTGCTCGACCCGGCCGCCGAAGCCGATGCTGTAGTCGACCTCGGGGCGCTCGAACTCCCACGGATTGCCCGACGACAGCCAGCTTTCGGGGAACTCGCGCTGCCAGCCATCCTGGATGGTCTGGCGGAACAGGCCGTGGTTGTAGCGGATGCCGTAGCCGTAGGCGGCGATCGACAGCGTCGCCATGCTCTCCATGAAGCAGGCCGCGAGCCGGCCCAGGCCGCCGTTGCCCAGTGCCGCGTCGGGCTCCACCTCACGCAGGCGGTCGAGATCCACACCCAGCTCGGCGAGTGCCGTGCGCATCAGGTCGGTCAAGCCGAGATTGTTCAGGCTGTCCGCAAGCAGGCGGCCGATGAGGAACTCCAGCGACAGGTAGTAGACCCGCTTGCGGCCCTGCGAGTAGCTGGAGCGGGTGCTCGGCATCCAGCGTTCCACGATGCGGTCGCGTGCGGTTAGCGCCACGGCGACGAACCAGTCGCGGTCGCTGGCCACGATCGGGTCCTTGCCCACCGAATAGGTGAGCTTCGCCACGATGGCGCGACGCAGGCTGGCGACGTCCTCATCGAGGGCGGGAAGTGCGATGCGTGTGGCGACCGTCGGGGAGGCGATCGTTGCGGCGGGGCGGGTCTGACTCATGTCGAGGTATCCTGTTCGGCAGTCCTAGGCGCACGGTCATCCGGTCGTGCAACGGTACACGATGAGCCAAAATCTTCCGCCAGCCGCCCGGCGTCGAGATCCTGGCTGCAGGCGCAGCGACCGGACCTTAGCGGGGCCGGCGTGGGAAGCAAACGTCCGCTGTCGGCATTTGAGCAGCCTACGTCGGCGCGTCTGTAGCTTCGGTTAACGCCCTTCGCTTCGAGCCTGCATCTGTTGCGTTTGATGTCACGTATGGATCGCATGGCCGGCGGCTCTCGCGCCTTGCCATCGAACCATGGTGCTGTATGTCCTATCCAACAGGTTCCCTGGATAACGCCAGGGACTCGGCTGCCCCGCCGCGGCTTGGCTCGCGTCATCCGCGCGCCGGCCGGCCGGGATGGAAAAGGGCGCGCGGACGTGTTGAGAGCCACCGTCTATCCATGCGGCCCGCGCGTGACGCCATGAGCGGGAGCGACGACCTGGGCGCGTTGCTGCAGCGTGTGGCGGGCGGTGACCGGGCGGCGTTCCAGCTGCTGTATCAAGCGCAGTCGCCGCGGCTATATGCGGTGGCGCTGCGGATCACCCGCCACTCCGCACAGGCGGCCGACGCCGTGCACGACGCTTTCTTGCAGGTCTGGCGCAACGCCGCCCGTTTCGACAGCGGGCGCGGCAACCCGCAGGCCTGGCTGTTCAGCCTGACCCGCTACCGGGCGCTCGACATCGCCCGCCGCCGTGGCCGCGAGGTGGCGGACGACGACCTGCCGGAGCAGGCGGACGGCGATCCCGACCCCTTGGCTCGGCTGGTGTCGTCGCGCGACGCCACGGCGCTGCACCGCTGCCTGCTTGAACTGGATGAAGGCCGCCGTAAGCTGGTGGTGATGGCTTTTGTCGAGGGGCTTACCCATACCGAGGTGGCCGAGCGGGCGACGATGCCGCTGGGCACCGTGAAGTCCTGGATACGGCGCAGCCTGCGGACGCTTCGCAGTTGCCTGGAAGGCGTCGGATGAGCGACCGCAACCCGCTTCCGGGCGACCCGCCGGCCGACGATGCGGATACGCTGGCCGGGGAGTTCGTGCTCGGCGTGCTGACATCCGACGAAATGCGCGACGTGCGCGTCCGCTCGCGCACCGACCCGGCCCTGGCGGAGGCCATCAGCCAATGGGAGCTGCGGCTGCTTCCGCTGGCCAGCACCGTGACGCCGCTGGAGCCGCCGACCGCCCTGTGGTCGCGGATCGAGCAGGCGGTCGCGGCGTTGCCGCTGGACGCCGATGCCGCGCCGCCGATCCGCCGCCTTCCCGCATTGGCCCCGCGGCGGGTGTGGCCCTGGCAACTGGCAACCGGCGTCGCGGTGGCGCTGGCGGCGGGCTTCGCGGCACTGGCATTCACGCCAGCCAGCCCAGTGCCGTCGGTCCAGCGCATCGCGACCATCGGCCCGCTGGGCGCGCCGCCGCCGGCTTTCCTGGCCGACGCGCGTTCCGATGGGTCGGTGGTGCTGACCACGCTGTCCCCCGCCGACGTGCCGCAGGGCCGCAACCTGGAGCTTTGGGTGTTGCCGCCCGGCGCCCAGCGCGTGGCGTCGTTGGGCGTGTTGCCGGCGACTGGCCGCAAGCTGTCGCTGCCGGCCGTGCCGGCGACCGGAACCCAGTTGCTGGTTAGCCTGGAGCCGGCCGGCGGCTCGCCGACCAGGCAGCCGACCGGGGCCGTGCTGTATGCGGGCACGCTCGCGACGCACTGACCGCCGAGCGGCCAGCTGCATGGCTGCCGCTGCGAAAAGCATGGTTCCTGGATGCTTTCCGTGGTAGACATAAGTCTACATTGCAGTCGGCCGGCATGTCCGGATCGCTGAGAGCCAGGGTCGATCCATGGGGCTTGCACAAGCTGAGCTAGGCGCTGGCGAGCCCGCCCGCAGTGCAGCGGCGCCAGTTTCGGGCAATGTGGCACTTCCCGACCTCGGCATCGTTGCACGGCGGCTTGCTAGGCGGGCCGCGCCGGAGCGGCTCGGGTTTCGGCAAATCTGGGCGACTTCGGTCATCCTTCCGCTTGTCGGCCTGCTGGTGGTCGGCTGGTTGAACTGGGACGCCGTGGTGGCCCGCGAGCGTCATGAATTGCGCCACGACACGGCGCTTCTGCAGGAGGAGATCCTGCGAACGTTCGAGTTGCAGGAAACGGTGCTGAAGGCCGTCGACAGCGGCATCGTCGACCTCGGCTGGCCGGCGATCCGGCACGCGGCCTCGGTGCGCAGTCTGTTGCGGCGCATCGCGGCGACCAGCCCGTTCATCCAGACCGTCAGCCTCATCTCGCCCGACGGCCACATTGCCGCAGAAGGCGGGGCCGCAGAAGGCGGAGCCGCGGAAAGCGGGCCGGTAGAACCGCCGAGCTGGATGGACCTGTCCGGCCGCGATTATGTCGCGGCGTTCCCGCCCGGCACGTCGCGCCGCGTCAGCTTCGTCGGCCTGCCGCAGGCGAGCGTGGTGGATGGCGTCACCCGGTTCACCGTGGCCCGGCCAAGGTTGAGCGCCTACGGGGTTGCCGATGGCGGCGTCATCGCCATCGCGGTCGCGCCCGCCACGCTGGAGAGCCTGTTTGCCGCCCAGGCCGATCCCAACCGCGCCGGCGGCCAAAGCCGCGTATTCGTGCTGGCCCGCACCGATGGAGCGATCCTGGCGCGCTATCCCGGCGCCATCCAGTCGGACGTTCTGCACGCCATGCCGCCGCAGCGGGAAGTCGCGGAGGACGACGTGCCGGCGCCGGCATCGGCAGATACCGAAGCGGCGGCACCGCATCTGGCCAGTTCCGGCTCGTTTTTCTCCGGCGTACGGATCAAGGCGGCACAGCGCGTCGGCGACTATCCCGTCGTGCTGTCGGTGGCGCTCGACCGCTCGCGGCTGAGCGAGGCATGGCTGTCGGCGATGACGTTCCCGGTGATCGGCGCCGTCGCCACGGCGGCGCTGCTGCTGCTATCGCTCACCCGCGCCCGCCTGCGCGTCACGATGGAACGCGATCGTATGTTGCTGCAGACCGCGGCGTCGGAGGCGGCGCGTTCGGCTGCCGTGGCGCATTCGGCCCTTGAGGCCCGGCTGCGACAGACCGAAAAGGCGGCGGCGCTGGGCCAGCTTGCCGCCGGTGTGGCGCATGACTTCAGCAACGTGCTGCAGATGATCGCCGCCAACGTCGACGCGCTGCAACGGATGCACTCAAGCACCGCCGAGGTGGCGCGCCACGCGACGCAGATCCAGCACGCCGCCGAGCGCGGCACGGCGCTGGCCAACCGGATGCTGGACTTCGCCCACCGCGACGAGTCGGCCAACGAGAACGCCAGCATCCACTACAGCTTCGCGCCCAGCCTCGCGCTGCGCGACGCCGTGGCGGCAATGCGGCAGATCCTGGGCATCAGCCATCGCCTGCGGCTGGTGCTGCCCGAGATGACGCTGCCGCCGGCGCGCGGCCGCCGGGCGGAGTTCGAGGCGGTTATCATCAACCTTGTCACCAATGCCCGCGACGCGATGCCGGAGGGTGGCGAAATCGTGATCGAGGCCCTGATCTCGACGCCGCCGGGAGCGCTGCAGAAGCAGGCGCCGGATCGCTATTTGCGGGTGCAGGTGCGCGACACCGGGAAGGGAATGACCCCCGAGGTCCTGGCGCGGGCCGGAGAGGCGTTCTTCACCACCAAGCCGAACGGCGCCGGCACCGGCCTCGGGTTGGCGATGGCCCGTGGCTTCACCCAGCGCGCCGGCGGGATGCTGGAGCTGTCGAGCGGTCCGGGACTCGGCACCACCGTCACCGCTTGGGTCGCCGCCGCCTGACTTCTCTGGCTTTGTCTCAGTCTCTTTACGCCTCGATCGTTGCGGCAAGGCACTATAAGGTGCCGCAGGTCGATGGTGAGAGTGCCAGCCGAGCCTTGACGTAGGAGACTCGGCTTGATCCTGGCCCATTTGTCCGATCTGCACATTCGTCCTGCGGGCGTGTCCGCCTACCGGGTGGTGGAGACCAACATGCTTGCGGAGCGCGCGCTTCGTGCGGTCGCCGCGATGCGCCCGCGTCCGGATGCCGTGGTGATTTCCGGTGACATCACCGACTGCGGCCTGGCCAGCGAGTATGCCGGCGCCGCAGCGCTGCTGCGCCGCCATCTCGGCGATGTGCTGGTCTATCTGGTGCCCGGCAACCATGACCGGCGTGAGCGGTTTCGCGACGGGCTTGGGGCGTTTTCCGGCGTCAACGCGCATCCCGACTTCATCCAGTATGTCGTGGATGACCTACCGGTGCGCCTGGTCATGCTCGACAGCGTCGTGCCGAGCGCCGGCCATGGCGAGCTTTGCGCCGCCCGGCTGGCATGGCTCGACAGCGCGCTGGCCGCGGCGCCGGAGCGCCCGACCATGCTGGTGCTACACCATCCGCCGATCACCTGCGGCATCGCCGCGATGGACGCCATCAACCTGCGCGACGCCGACCGGCTGGGCAGGGTGGTTGCGCGGCATCCGCAGGTCGAGCGCATCCTGTGCGGCCATCATCACCGCAGCATCATCGGCCGGCTGGCGCAGGCGGTCGTCTCGGTGGCGCCTTCGGTGGCGCACCAGTCGCAGTTTGACCTCGCGCATGAGCACGACGGTTTCGTGATGGAGCCGCCGGCGTACCAGGTGCATGTCCGCCTACCGGATGGGGCGATCGTCTCGCACACGGTTTTCGTGGAGAGCTACCCGGGCCCGTTCCCGTTCATCGCCGATCCCGACTATCCCGGCCGGCCAAGCACCGGAGTCGCGACGTAGGCGGAACTTTCGCGGCCAGTCGCCTGTTTCTGAGCCTGGGCTGCAAAGGAGACGACGACATGGCCAAACCCGACTCCGATCAGATGGACAAGCTCTGGTCGATGATCAAAGACATCCAGTTTGCCATGCTGACCAGCGAGGACGGCGATGTCCTGCGCAGCCGGCCGATGGCGGTGTCACAGAAGACCTTCGACGGTGCGCTGTGGTTCTTCACCCGCGCCGACAGCCATAAGGTGAGCGAGGTCGGCAAGGACGACCGCGTTGGCGTCAGCTACGCCGATCCGCAGCATCAGAACTACGTGTCGCTATCGGGCACCGCCAGCTTGGTGCGCGACAAGGCAGCCATCGAGGAGCATTGGGTGGAGCCATTGCGCGCCTGGTTCCCCAAGGGCAAGGCCGATCCCGACATCGCGCTGCTCAAGATCGACGTGCAGCAGGCGGAGTACTGGGACGCGCCGAACTCCAAGATGGTTCACGCTTATGGCTACGTTAAGGCGGTGCTGACCGGCGCCCCGCCGCAGTCGGGTGACAACGTCAAACTCGACCTCGGCTGATGTGGCATCGGTTGCCTCGGTAAGGGACAAAACGCATTACATTAATGTGAGATAAAAAACATTTGCATTTCCGGCGCGTGGCTATATATTGCGTTGCAGCACGATGGTTCGCCATCCTGCTTTCTTGGACGTTTCCTCCCTAAACTTGGCGGCGCTGCAAAGCGCCGCCACTTTTTTGCCTGGAGGATGATGTGCGTCGTCACACCCTGCCATCTGCCGTCGCGGCTTTCATGCTGGTTGCCAGCCCGGCTGGCGCCACGACAGTGGCCGTTCAATCCGATGGAGCGACGGTGCGCAAGGACTGCGCCGGTGGCGACGCGGCGATTGCCGGCAGCCGCAACACGGTGGCGTTCGCCGGTGCGTGCCGCTCGTTGCAGGTGCGTGGCGACAGCAATGTCGTCGAGATCGTGCTTGGTCCCGCCGCCGCCATCGACATCGCCGGCGCCGGCAACCGCATCAGTGTGGCGCCTGTCGCCGGCGCCGCGCCAAGCGTTGTGGTCAGCGGCGGGCGGACCACGCTCAGCGCGGCCTCAAGCTCGGGATCGGTCGCGGTCGTCGCGGCCGGGCCGATCGCTTTGATCGGCGACCATCAGGATATCACCCTCGACTGCACCGGCCAGAAGGTCACCATCCAAGGCAATGCCTCACGCTACACGCTGCATGGTGGCTGCAGCGCGTTGTCGGCGCATGGCGCGGGCAACACCATCGTCGCCGCGCTGCGTCCGATGGCCCCGGTCGAAGTCGAGGGCAACGACAGCCGGCTCAGCTACTCGGTCGTGGGGCAGGGAGGCCCGCCCGTGCTCGCCATGCGCGGCGTGAACGCGGCCGCGACGCCGGATGCGCCGCTTCAGGCCGTGTCGCCTTCGGTGCCGGTGGCCGTGGCCGTGCCAGTGCTTGCCGCGCCAGTGCTTGGCGTACCGATGCTTGGCGTGCCGATGCTGATGCATGACCTCGGCGGGAACGTCGAGGCACGCGGCACGGCGGTGACGCTTTTGGCGGACGCGCTGTTCCTGTCCGGATCGGCCGACATCGCGCCGACGGGCGAGCGTTCGCTGTCGCGACTGGCCGATCTGATCGCGCAGATCCATCCCTCCGGCCTATGCCTGATCGGCACCGATCCGGCCGATGCCGGACTGGCCGCACGCCGCACGGCGGCAATCGCGGCGTTGCTGGCCGCGCGGCATGTCTCGGTCAAGACGACGCAAGTGCATACTGTGATTGCCGGCGCCGCAGCGGTAAAGACGCTTATCCTGCGCTGATCTGGCTTTATGCCTGGGACTGGCGTCTCGCCAGGCTACCAGCGAAAGGCCGGCAGGGTGGCGACCGGCGCCAGGCCGGCCGCCGCCGCTTCCGCCGCCGCGCGCTCCGGGTCTTCGAGCGCGTGGATGCCGCCTAGCACCCAGCAGGCGTCGATCCCCATCGACTCCGCGCCCGCAACGTCGGTGCGCAGCGCGTCGCCCACCGCCAGCACTTCGCCCGGCGGGAGCTTCAGCAATTCCAGCACCGGCGCGTAGACTTCCGGATACGGCTTGCCAATCCAGCGCACCTTGCCGCCACGTTCTTCGTACCACAGCGCCAGCGCCCCGGCACAGATCAGCCGCTCGCCGCCGCGCATCACCTCCAGGTCGGGGTTGGCGCAGATCATCGGCAACCGCGCCGCCAGGCACGCGGCCAGTTCGGCTTCGTACTCGGCGATGTCGGTTGGGCTGCGGGCGTCGTCGGGGCCGGTGTTCAGCACTAGGTCCGCGATCTCCGGAGTCTCCGCGCGCGTCACCGGCCGACCCTCCAGCACGTTGCGGTCGCGTTCGGGGCCGAGATGGTAGATGCGGGCGCCGGCATGGTCCGCCAGCGCCCGCCACGTCACTTCGCCGGAGGTGACGATGCCGGTGTAGAGCGTGTCGTCGATGCCCATGGCGCGCAAGCCCATCGCCGCCGCCGCCGCCCGCCGCGGCGCGTTGGACAGCAGCACCACCGGCGCCCGCATGGCATGCAGCCGCTCCAGGCACTCGACCGCGCCGTCGTACGGCGTGACGCCGTCGTGGATGACGCCCCAGAGATCGATGATGAAGCCTCGGTAACGGCCGGCGATGGCGGCGAAGCCTGGTAGGTGCTGCATGTTCAAAGGTCGGCTCCGATGGCGTCGGTGACGGTGGCGTGGCCGGCGGCGTCCATGGCGGCCAGCAGTTCGCGCTGCAGCCGCGGCAGCAGCGACGGGCCGTGCAGGGCGAAGGCGGTGTAGAGCTGAACGAAGCTGGCGCCGGCGCGCAGCTTGGCCAGCACGTCGGCGCCGCTGGCGATGCCGCCGGCACCGACCAGCACCAGCCGCCCGCGCGAGATCCGCGCCACCTGCGCCAGCATCGCGGTCGAGGCTGCCAGCAGCGGCGCGCCGGACAAGCCGCCCGGCTGCGCCGCGTGGCGGCTGCGCAGGGTGTGCGGGCGGGCGATCGTGGTGTTGGCGACGATCAGCCCCTGCGCGCCGCCGTCCAGGCAGGCGGCGACGATGTCGGGCAGGTCTCCCGCCGCGAGATCGGGCGCCAGCTTGACCAGCAGCGGCGGGATTTTCGGTGTCGCCGTGTGGATCGCCGCCAGGATGCCCGCCAGCCGCCGCGGGGCCTGCAAGTCGCGCAGGCCCGGCGTGTTGGGTGACGAGACGTTGATGACCACGTAGTCGGCGCGCGGCGCCACCGCCGCGATCAACGCCGGATAGTCGCGCAACGGGTCGGCGGCACTCTTGTTCAGCCCGACGTTGACGCCAAGCGGCACCTGGTGCGGCTGTTGCGGCAGCCGCGCCAGCAACGCCGCCACGCCGGCGTTGTTGAACCCCATGCGGTTGATGATGGCGCGGTCCTCGGACAGCCGGAACAGCCGCGGGCGCGGGTTGCCCGGCTGCGGCAGCGGCGTCACGGTGCCGACCTCGATCGCCCCGAAGCCCAGCCGCATCAGCGCCGCGAGCGCCGCTCCGTCCTTGTCGAACCCGGCGGCCAGGCCGATCGGGTTGGGCAACTCCATGCCCAGCACGCGACTCGCCAGCCTCGGGTCGGCGGCGGCGGCCTGCCCGGCCAGACCGGCGCGCAACGCACGCAGCGCCAACCCATGCGCCCGTTCGGCATCCAGGCGGCGCAGCAGAGGCATCGCGAGGTTGGCGAGGGCGGGCGTCATCGTCCCTGTGTGACCCAGCCTGCGCCGCAATGCCAGTGCTGCAATGCCAGTGCCGCATTGCCAGTGCGGATGCTTGCCCGGATGGGTCGGCTTCTGGCAATGATCCCGCATGTTCGATCAGCCATACATGGAAACCTGTTGCCGCAGCGCGCTGCACCGCCTGGTTCTCTGCGCCGAGGCTGCCCGCCCTCCCGGATTGAAGGACGGGCCATGCCTGGAGCGGCTCGCCGGCCTCGGGTTCGCCCGCGTCCGCCCGGACGGACGCTTCGAGATCACCGCCGAGGGACAGGGTCGCCACGACATCGAGATCGCCGCTCCCGAGCCTGCTCGCTGAGCGCCTAACCCATCGGCGTCATGCGCAGCCGGCCCCAGGTGGGACTGGCGAACAGCACCCGCCCGCCATTCGCCGCCGAGACCAGCAGCATGTCGCCGGCCGCGAGCATGTCGTTGGCATCCTCGAAGTAGTCCGGGGCGCAGACCTCCTCGATCCGCCGCGCCGGCGCCTTGTAGTGCCACAGCGTGAAGCCTTGGGCGTAGGCGAGGACCGAGAGGTTGCGGATGATGCATGACATGGCGGCACTCCTGTGCGGGCTATGGACACAAGGCGGGGCGGCGGCTGCGGCGCGGATCATATTCCTGGGTCGGCCACGATGCCCTTGACCCGCAGCGGCCATTCCAGCCGCTCCAAAGCTTCCTGCCAGATAGCCGCGTCACCCCGTTCGGGACCGCAGGCCGGGTTCGGTGGCCGGCCCCGCTCACCCCAGCGGCGCAGGATGCGGGCATGGAGCAGGTCGATGCGGCGGTTCCGGTAAAGCTGGTCGAGGCAGCGCACGACATCTTCGGGAACCGCCGGACGCGGCAGCCCGACGCCATCGACACCGCGCGGAGAGCCCTCGCGCCGTGCTACCATGGCCGCCATGGTCCAGAACCAGGCCGCCTCGGCGTTGCGGAACGGCACCGGCGCGATGACCGCGGGGCGGCGTTTCGCGATCGTTGGCGCAACAAGGCATGACGCAACAAGGCAGGGAGCGGAACGCTTCGGCATCGCGCGATTTCCTTGTGAGAACATACCAAGAACGTTAGCCCAATCGAAACCATTGGGACAAGCGAAGAAAAGTAAAGTTTCCTATTTCTTTGTCGCCTCCACAGGGTCACAATGCGGTGTCACGACAGATTGACGATCGATGAAGCATGAAGATGTCTGGCGAGCCCTCGATACGCTGGCGGCCGAGCACGGCCTGTCGGCGTCCGGTCTGGCGCGCCGCTCCGGGCTGGACGCCACCACGTTCAACCCGTCCAAACGCAGGATGCCCGATGGCCGCGCCCGCTGGCCCAGCACCGAGAGCCTCGCCAAGGTGCTGAACGCCACCGGCTCGACCCTGGACGCTTTCACCGCCTTGGTGCTGGGCGCGCGTGCGCTGCCCCATGCCTCGCCGTCGCGCGGCGCCGGCGGCGGCGGCGTGATCGGACGGCGGGTGCCGCTGATCGGCTTGGCGCAGGCAGGCGGCGAGGGATTCTTCGACGACGGCGGCTACCCGGTCGGCGGCAGTTGGGACGAGGTCGGGCTGCCCGAGATCGCCGACCCCAACGCCTATGCGCTGGAAATCAGCGGCGAGAGCATGGAGCCGGTGTTCCGCGACGGCGATCTGGTGATCGTCTCGCCGGCCGCCCCGGTGCGCCGCGGCGACCGCGTCGTGGTGCGCACCCGCGACGGCGAGGTGATGGCCAAGGAGCTGGCCCGCCGCTCGGCCCGCCGGATCGAGTTGCGCAGCCTGAACCCGGCGCATCCCGGCTTCACCTTCGAACTGCCGGAGCTGGCCTGGATGCACCGCATCGTCTGGGCCAGCCAGTAAGCGCGGGACGCATCGCGTGGGCCAGGGCAATCGGCTCATGCGACACAGGCGCGTGCATTCTTGACACACCCGCCACCCGCCGTTAGCAGACGGGTCGTTAGAAGATAGGCCGTTAAAGGCGGGCGCTCCATGACCGCGCAGCAAGGTGGCGACGATCCGAAGCTATCGTTCGAGGAACGGCTGCGGGTTGCCCGAGCCCAGCAAGGCATGGATACCAAGCCTGTGACTAAGGCCCCGGCGGGAAATTTTTCCGCCATGGGCGTCGGGATGCGGGTAGGGGTTGAGTTGGTGTCGGCGATCGTGGTTTCGGCGGCGATCGGCTTCTACCTGGACCGCTGGCTGCATACGAAGCCCGTCCTGCTGGCGGTGTTCGTGCTGCTTGGCGGCGCCGCGGGAGTGGCGAACGTTTGGCGGCTGATGGGGCCTAAAGCGCCTCGGCCGTAAGGGAATCGGGCCGCTGCGGCGGCGAGTTCGGATGGAGACGACACGGTGGCGGCGCAAGGCTCGATCGACGCATTGGGACAGTTTCGACTGTCGACCGCCCTCGGGCCGCTCGGCCACTCGGTCAATTTCACCCAGTCGAACCTCGTCATGGTCCTGGGCGGGCTGCTGACGCTCGGCATGCTGTATTTCGGCGCGCGCCCCCGGGCGGTGGTGCCGGGCCGGCTGCAGGCGCTGGCGGAGATCTGCTACAGCTTCATCCACGGCATGTGCACCGATCAGATCGGCAGCGAGGGAAAGCGCTTCTTCCCGCTCGTGTTCACGCTGTTCTTCTTCGTGCTGATGGGCAATCTGCTCGGCCTGCTGCCGTTCGTGTTCACCTACACCAGCCACATCGTCGTCACCGCGGCGCTGGCAATCAGCGTCATCGTCATCGTCACCATCGTGGCGCTGCGCTACCATGGCCTGAAGTTCTTCACCTATTTCTTCCCGACCGGCGCGCCGATCCTGCTGTCGCCGCTGATCGTGCCGGTCGAGATCATCTCCTACCTGTCGCGCCCGGTCAGCCTGTCGATCCGACTGTTCGCCAACATGGTCGCCGGACATGTCATGCTGGCGGTGTTCGCCTCGTTCATCATCATGCTTTCCGGGCTGGGCGTGCTCGGCTCCATCGGCGCGATCGGTCCGCTGGCGCTTGATGTCGTGCTGATCGGCTTCGAGCTGCTGGTGGCGTTCCTGCAGGCCTACGTCTTCGCCATCCTGACTTGCATCTACCTGCACGACGCGGTGCATCTACACTAGGTCCGGCTTTCCCGCCTGTCTGTATTACTTAAAAGGATCACTACCATGGACGTCGCCGCAGCAAAGGCAATCGGAGCCGGCATCGCCGTCATCGCGCTCGCGGGCGTGGGCATCGGCATCGGCAACATTTTCTCGGCGCTGGTGACCAGCGTCGCGCGCAACCCGTCGGCCCGCGACCAGGTATTCGGCCTCGGCATCCTGGGCTTCGCGCTCACCGAGGCGGTGGCGCTGTTCGCATTGCTCATCGCGTTCCTCATCCTGTTCACCTGATCCGCCCGATGCGTCGCCTGCTGGCCGCCCTGGCTCTCGCCGCCGTCGCGGCGTCTCCCTTCACGGCGCACGCTGCGGAGGGGATGCCGCAACTCGACTTCGGCAACCCGCTGACCATCAGCCAAGTCGTCTGGCTGGCGATCGTCTTCGTGGTGCTCTACGTCCTGCTCGCCCGCTGGGCGTTGCCGCAGGTGGCCCATGTGCTGGAGCTGCGCGCGGCCACCATCGGCGCCGACCTCGAGGCGGCACGGGCGGCCAAGATCGAGGCCGACTGGGCGGTGGCGGATTTCACCACCGCCACGCGGGAGGCGCAGGCCAGTGCGCAGGCCAGCGTCGCGGCCGCCACCGACGCCGCGAAGGCCGAGGCGGCGCAGCAGTCGGCGGTGCTGAACGAACGGCTCGACGCCCAGCTCGCCAAAGCCGAGCAGCGTATCGGCGCTGCCCGTGCGTCGGCGGTTGGCGCCCTGCGGCAGGTTGCCACCGAGACCGCGAGCGTCGTGGTCGCCCGGCTGACCGGCCACTCGCCCGATGCCGGCATTGTCGATCACGAGGTCGGGGCCGTGATGGCCGCGTCCGGCCGCGGCTGAGGAGCCACAGCGATGCATTTCACCGGAGCGCTGGCCAACGCCGAGACCTGGGTCGCCATCGCCTTTGTCATCTTCGTCGTGTTGTTCGGCAACAGGCTGTGGTCGGGGCTGGCCGGGATGCTCGACCGGCGTGCCGCGGCGGTGCGCGCCGAACTTGCCGAGGCGGCCCGCCTGAAGCGGGAGGCGGAGGCGATGCTGGCCGACGCGAAGGTGCGGCGTCAGCAGGCGTTGACCGACGCCCAAAGGCTGCTCGACGGCGCCCGCGCCGAGGCCACCCGTCTGGCCGAGGCCACCGCCGTCGACGCCCGCAACAGCGCCGCGCGCCGTGAGCGCATGGCCATCGACCGCATCGCCGCCGCCGAGAAGGCCGCGGTGACCGAAGTGCGCCTGGCCGCCGCGGACATCGCCGCGAACGCCGCCGAGCGGGTCATCCGCGCCACGCTGGACGCCGCGGGCGGCGCGGCCCTGATCGACCATGCAATTGCCGGGCTGCCTGCCGCGCTGGCTCGCCGCGCCGCTTGATTGGTCATTGACGTAGGTCGCCCGCCGGCTACGGCGGCGGGTGCGTCCGGTTGTTGGCCAGTTCCTCCGGTGTCAGCCGGAAGCCCACGAAAATCTGGTAGGCGGCGGCGCTTTTCTGCTGGCTCACCGGCAGCAGCAGGTCGATCGTATCGCTGGTGACGTGGACCTGATCGATGTTGGACGGGAAGTTCGCCACCATCTGGTAGTCCTGCTCGTCCAGCACCCGGCCGCCTTCGGTGACGCCCACGAAATACGGCGCCACGACGCGGCCGCCCTGCGCCGCCGGGCCGCGCGTGAGGTCCATCGCCACTTCCAACTGCGCCCGCACATGCGTCGGATCGGCCAGGCTGCACGCGGCCGGCACCGCGGTCAGCCGCGCCTGCACCACCAGGTCGCTCACGTCGCGCCCGTTGCCGGCGTAGCGCGACAGGTCTGCGGCATCCTTCAGCAGCGCCAGCGACGGGCAGATCGGGGGAAACTTGTTGTCGCTTCCGCAACCGGCCACCGCACCGGCCCCCAGCATCGAGACAAGCAGCAGCGGCAGCGTGGTGGGGCGGCAAGGCATCGGCAAGCTCCGGCAACATGAGGCGGCATTGTGCGGCGGCGGCGGCGGCGCGACAACAGCGGGACCTCTCTTATGCGCCATCGCCCCTGTGCAGCATGGCAAGGCATGTGTAGGGAGGGCGACATCTCCAAGCCTGGAACCATTCGCCCGATGGCTGTCTATACCGAGGTCTCCGACGAAGCCCTCAACGCCTTCCTGTCCGAATACGACATCGGCACCGCGGTTGCCTGCAAGGGCATCGCGGAGGGCGTGGAGAACAGCAACTTCGCCCTGCGCACCACCACCGGCGACTTCATCCTGACGCTGTACGAGAAGCGGGTGGAGGTTGCCGAACTACCCTACTTCCTCGGCCTGATGGACCATCTGGCGGGGCAGGGGATCGTCTGCCCGCGCCCGGTCGCCGGCCGCGACGGCATCAGCCTGCGCCGGTTGCAGGGACGCGCCGCCGCGCTGACCAATTTTCTGCCCGGCGTGTCGCCGCGCCGGGTGCGCTTGGAACAATGCGGGCCGCTCGGCGGCGCGCTGGCGGCGCTGCATGTCGCGGGGCAATCCTACGCGGCTATGCGTCGGAACGCGCTCGGCCCGACCGGTTGGACGGCGTTGCTGGAGCGCAGCCGTGCGCATCCCGACGCCGATTCGCTGCGGCCGGGCCTGCTCGACGAGCTTCAGGCGGCGCTCGACTCCGTGTTGGCGGCGTGGCCGGCGGCCGGCGCGCTGCCGCAGGGACATATCCACGCCGACCTGTTCCCCGACAACGTGTTCTTTCTCGACGGGCGGCTGTCGGGGTTGATCGACTTCTACTTCGCCGCCTTCGACTTGCTGGCCTACGACGTCGCGGTCTGCCTCAACGCCTGGTGCTTCGAGGCCGACTTGTCGTTCAACGTGACCAAGGGCCGGGCGCTGGTCGGCGCCTACGACGCGGCCCGGCGTCTCTCGCCGGAGGAGCGCGCGGCGCTGCCGGTGCTGTGCCAGGGGGCGGCGCTGCGGTTTGCGCTGACCCGTCTGTTCGACTGGCTGGCGACCCCCGCCGGTGCCTTCGTCACGCGCAAGGACCCCATGGAATACGTCCGCCGCCTTCGTTTCCACCGCGCCGCCACGGATGCCGCAGCCTATGGTATCTGAACTTCTACCTGAGCTGGCGATGCCGGCGGCGGAGACGGTTCGGATCTGGACCGATGGCGGCTGCAAGCCCAATCCCGGTCCGGGCGGCTGGGGTGCTGTGCTGTGCTATGCCAGCCGTGAGCGCGAACTGTCCGGCGCCGATCCGGCCACCACCAACAACCGCATGGAACTGACCGCCGCTGCCGCCGCGCTGGAGACGCTGACCCGCCCGTGCCAGGTGGTGCTGCACACCGACAGCGAGTACGTGCGCAACGGCATCACCCGCTGGCACACCGGCTGGGTCCGCCGCAACTGGCGCAACGCCGCCGGCGACCCGGTCGCCAACATGGACCTATGGCGCCGCCTGCTGGCCGCCGCCGCTCCGCATCAGGTCGAGTGGCGCTGGGTCCGGGGCCACGCCGGGGAGCCGATGAACGAGCGTGCTGACCGCTTGGCGACGGCGGCGCGGGAGGGCGCGTAACGCACGCCGCTCACATCCGCTCGCCGCCATGCAGCCGGCTGCTCATCACCAACGTGCCCAGGCCGGCCAGCACGAATGCGGCCAGCCAGCGTTGGTTGGAGGGGGCGTCGCCGCTCCAGACCAGCCAGACGAACACCGCCGAGACGACGACCAGCGCCGCGCGTCCCTTGCGGCCGCTGCGGATGGCCACCAACGCCAGCCCGACGAAGGTGACGAACAGGCCCACCGCCAAGGCATGGACGACGTTGACGGCGCTGGCGGACAGGTCGCGCAGCGACATCGCGACGGCCACCGTGACCTGGTCGGACAGCGCCGCCAGCGTGTTCAGCAAATGTTCGGGCCCGACCAGATAGGCCGCCAACGCTGCCAGCGCGCCAGTTGCCCAGATGACGGCGATGATGTTCTTCGGCACGTGGCATCTCCGATAGCTTCCAACGCGGGTTGCGCCTGGTGAGGCTTCCCTACTCTGCGACGGCCCATTATGCAGCCGGGGTGAGCGTTCACGAAACCGTCGGCCTCCCCGAGCCAGGCCTTGCGCATCCGAGCCTGGGCGACCTGTTCGCCGGGTTCTTCTCGGTTGGCATCGTCGGTTTCGGCGGCGTCATGCCGTGGATCCGGCGCATGGTCGTGGAGCGGCGGCGTTGGCTGTCGCCCGCCGAGTTCACCGACATGCTGGCGCTGTGCCAGTTCCTGCCGGGACCCAACGTCACCAACTTCGCGGTCTGCCTCGGCTCGCGCTACCGCGGCGCGGCCGGGGCGGCGGTGGCGGTCGGCGGGCTGCTGGCGGCGCCATTGGTCATCGTCGTGCTGGCCGGCATCGCCTTCGACCGCTATGGCGCCGACCCGATGGTGGCGCGCGGGCTGGGCGGGTTGTCCGCTGCGGCGTCGGGCCTGGTGTTGGCCGCCACCATCAAGATCGCGCTTACCTTGCGGGGCCGCCGGCTCGGCATTGCCATCGCCGCGGTCGCGCTGGCTGCGGTGGCGTTGCTGCGCCTGCCGTTGCTGCCGACGCTGCTGGTGCTGGCGCCGCTCAGCATCGCCCTGCACGCGCGCCACTGGCCGCGATGACGCATCGGCTGGAACAGCTTGCGGCGATCTTCGGCCAGTTGGCGCTGCTGGCGGTGGGCGGGATCAATACCGTGGTGCCGGAGATGCAGCGCCAAGTCGTGCAGGTGCATGGCTGGATGCCGGCGCGCGAGTTCACCGCGCTGTTCGCGCTGGCGCAGGCGGCGCCGGGACCGAACATGCTGGTGGCGACGCTGGTCGGCTGGCAGGTGGCAGGGCTGGCCGGGGCGGCGGTCGCCACGCTCAGCCTGGTGGCGCCGGCCTGCCTGCTGACCTTCGTCGTCTCTGGCGCCTGGCAGCGCTTCCGTGCGGCGCGCTGGCGGGTGGTGGTGCAGGCTGGCCTCACGCCGGTCACGGTCGGCTTGCTGCTCGCCGCCGCCGCCGTCCTGGCGCGTGGGGCGGTGCATGGCGTGGGAGCCGCGGTTATCTTCCTGGCCACGACTGCGGCGGTGCTCGGCAGCCGCCTGCATCCGCTCTGGCTGCTGGCGGCGGGAGCGGCCCTCGGGGCGGCAGGCCTGGTTTAGCGCAGGCTGTGGCTGGGCGCGTCGCCGGTGTAGTTGGCATCCAGCAGGTTCGACAGGCGGGGGCGCGTCGACGCCTGCGCCACCTCGTCGAAGGCGGCGGTCGAGTTGCCGCGCGCCAAACGGTTCGTGCCGATGTTGGCGCCGGTGTTGGCCTCCATCGTGCCGCGATCCGGGCGGTCGTAGATGAAGCCGTAGGTCGGGTAGACGCTGCCGTATTCGCCAGTACGCCCCAAGCCCACGCGCACCGCCGACCAATTGTTTTCGGCCGAGACGTCGATCACCGGGATGTTGTGGCTGATGCCTCCCTTGGCGGCGCCCGGACCGGCCCAGTTGGCGTGCTCGATCTCGATCTGCCGGCTGTCGAGCACCGCCGTCACCACGGCGACGTGGCCCAGGTGCATACGCCCGATGGCGCGGAAGTTGAGCACGCTGCCGGACTCGGGGCGAGCGCCGCGGTCGTAGACGCCCTCGGCCGCATCCCACCAATTGGCCGCGTTGCCCTTCAGCTCGATCCCGGATGCGGCGCGGGCGAACGGCACGCATTGCAGGCCGCCGGACCTGTATTGCGCCTTCGAGTTCTTGCCGAACCGATAGCTGGGCTGGCCGTGGTAGGAATATCCGGCAAGGTGGGTCAAGCCATGGCTGCCGTAGCGAGCCTTGCCCAGACGGGAACCCAGCAAGTAACTGCCGCCGGTCTCGCGGCGGCTTAGGCTCGAAGTGGCAAGAATATTGCTTTCGGCAACGACACTGCTGGCGGCGCCGCTATGGCGGGGGGACAGGTGGATCGACTTGGTTGGCGTCTCGGCCGCGACCGCGCTCACTGAAACAGAAGCCGCCAGGAAAACCCCTACCAACGCCGTCAATCCATCAAATCCGAAGACCCGCATGTCCGTTCCTCGCGCAGTGCAATGAACAATGCGGTAGCAATGGGGTCGTGAACATGACAACCCGGTAAAGCCTTGGACGCAGGGCAGACATTTAAATCGAGCAATCCGACACGCAAACGGACACGCAAAACAGGACTGAAGTCCCAGTAACTTTTACGTAACCGAAACGTGATCTATTTATCGCAGAGAAGTGGCTGAATTGCCACACTCAGCCACACCCTACTGGCTACTTGCAGACAGTGACCATAATCTCGACCATGTGACGCGGGTCGGCCATGTTGGCCTGCACGCACGCCCGTGCCGGAGCGCCGCCTTCGGGCAGCCATTCCGACCAGACGCCGTTCATCGCGTCGCGGTCGCGGATGTCCTTCAGCCAGATTTGGGCTTGCAGCAGCCGCGTCTTGTCGGTGCCGTGGATCTCTAGGATTTCGTCGATCTGGGCCAGCGTTTCCCGGGTCTGGCCGACCAAATCCTTGGACAGGTCCTGGGCGGTGCAGCCCTGCAGGAAGACGAAGCCGTGGTACTCGACCGCCTTGGACAGCACCTTGCCGGCCTCGGTGCGGATGATCTTGCTCATGCCGATCCCTCGATGTTGCGCAGCCCCGTCTATGGCGCGAGCCGAGGCCGATGTCACGACGGGCCGATGTCACGACGGGCCGCCGGTGTCAGCGGCTGGCGGGAGGCGAGGTGGAGGTCGTCGCCGCTGGCCCCGACGGATCGGTGCCGGAACCCGCGGCATTGTGGCTGTTCACGCAACCGCTGACCAAATTGTCGTGCTGGTACAGCCCCGACAGCCCGTTGCTTGTGATGCCCGGCAAGCCACTGACGGAGTAGGGGGAGTCCAGGGTATCCGTGTGAAAGGTATCAGCGCGGTAGATCTCGGCGCGGTTCTGCTTGTTGTAGATTTCATCGGCCCGCGCGCGGCAGGCGGTGAGGTCGGCGGCGGCGACGTTCTGCGCCCGGGTGTGCTGCACCGGCGTCCCGCAGGCCCCGAGCAGCGCCGTCGCAGCGAACAGGCAGCAATACAGGCGAGGGATCATCATGCGAGGGCTCCGGGAAAAGGGGGCAGCGAGCGGCGGGGCAGGCGGCGGCGCAGCACCGCCTCGTCCAGCCGGCCTTGCGGGGTCAGGCTTTGGGTCGCGGCGGCGGCCAACAGCACCGCATCGATCTCGGCGCCGTCACGGCGCAGCGCGAACCATGCGCGCATCCACGCGGCCGACGCCATGAGGTCGATCAGCGCCAGCAGCCGCAGGCACACCGACATGCCATACGCGTGGCCAAGTCCCAGCGTGGCATCCACCGCCGCCGCCCAGCAACAGGCGTCGCTGTCGGCCAACGCGAGATCAAGGCTCCTGCCGTCGCGCCGGTGGAATCGAAACAGCCTCGCCTGGCCCCAATGGGTGGCCCCGGCCGCGTCGCGCGCGGCATCCCAGGCGGCCGCGAGATCGCGGCTGCGCACCGGCGGCAATTCCTCGGGCGGGATCGCGACCAGATAGCTGGTCGTGCCGTCGCCGCCGACCGCCACCTGCACCGCGTTGCTGGATTCCCGTCGCGTCATCGCCGCAAGATGGCCCTTAAGCGGCCAGTGACCAACCTCAATCCTCGACGTCGAGCAACGCCAGGCTTTCCGGCGTGTCGAAGTCGCGCAGCACGGCGTCGCTCTCCACCTCGACCCGCTCGACCGCATCGGCCAGCCGGCGCAGCACGTCGCGCGCGCCGATGTCGCCGGTGATGGCGGTCAGCCGCGCGAACTGGCCGCGATCCCACAGCACCGGATTGCCCGGCTCGCCCTGGTAGGTCGGCTGCACCGCTGGCCGGCCGGGGTTGGCCCGCCACACCGCGATCAGCCGGTCGACGACGCCGCCGCCGACCAGCGGCATGTCGCCCAGGCACACCACCGCCGCCGCAACCTCCACCGGCAACGCGGCGATGCCGGCGCGGAGGCTGGCCGACTGGCCCTGCGCGAAATCCGCCGCCTCGACGAACTGCACCGCCAATCCGGCCAGCGCCGCCCGCACCGCCTCGGCCTGATGCCCCACCACCACCAGCACCGGCCGCGCGCCGGACTCCAAAACCTGCGCCACCGTGCGCGCCACCATCGGGCGGCCGTCGCGCCCCTCGGCCAACAGCTTGTGCTGCGGCGCCATGCGGCTCGAACGCCCGGCGGCCAGCACCACCGCCGCCACCTGTGCGGCGGGTTGTTGCGGGTGAGGCTGCAGGTGGCGCGGCAACGGGCGCAGGCCGGTGTCCTTCAGCAGGCCGCCGACCCCCATGCGCATCACCTCGGCCGCGCCCACCGGAAGCCCGGCGAATAGCCGCCGCAGCACCCAGTCGATGCCGTTCAGCTTGGGACTGCGAGCGCAGCCGGGCAGCACCAGCGCCGGCGCGGCGCCGATGGCGCCCAGGCAGATCAGGTTGCCGGGGTCGACCGGCATCCCAAAATGCCGCAGCTCGCCGCCGGCCAACTCGATCGCCGCCGGCCCCACGTCGCGCCGGTCCACGGTGGCGGAGGCGCCCGCCACCAACAGCAGTTCGGCGCCTTGGCGCTGCAGGGAGCGCAGCGCCCCGGCGATGGCCTCGCTGTCGTGCGCGCAGGTGAGCGGCGGCAGCAAATTGCCGCCGACCGACTCGACACGCGCCCGCATGGCGGCGACGGTGCCCTCGATCACGCTGGCCTTCATGCCGGGCAGGGTGGAGAGCACCAACCCTACGGCGCGCGGGCGGAAGGCGTGCAGCGTCAGCGGCGGCGTGACGGCGGCGGCGGCGATCCGGTCCAGCACCGGGCCGGCGACGGCGAACGGGATCACCTTGATGGTCGCCACCATCTCGCCCGCCGCGACCGGCGCGAAGTCGGGCAGGGTCGCGACCGTGACCGCCTCGTCCACCCCGTTCAGCGCGTCGATGCGGGCGGCATCGACCCGCAGCAGCCCGGCGTATTCCGCGTGCAGGTTGGCCCGCCCGGTGGCCGCTGGGCCGGCGCGCAACCCCGGCGTCAGCAACGCCGCCGCGACTCGCCGCGCGCTGGCGTCCTCGGCCACATCGCCAGGCTCCAGCCGGGCGGCAATCACCACCGTTTGCCCCGCCGCCGCGAACGCCTCCAACGCCGTCGCGTCGAGCACGGCGCCCTTCTTGATGGTGCGGCCCGGCAGCCGGTGGGTGTGCGCCAGCACCGCGCCCAGCGCGTCGGCCAGTGCCACGGAGCCGAAGATCATCCCGCCCGCTCGGCCAGCGCCGCGTGCCGGCGCACCGCCACCAGCTCGGCCAGCACCGACAGGGCGATCTCCGGCGCGGTCACCGCGTTCAGCGACAACCCGACCGGCCCACGGATGCGCGCCATCGCCGCATCGTCGTGACCCAGCGCGCGCAGCCGCTCCAGCCGGGCCGCATGGGTCTTCCGGCTGCCCAACGCGCCGATGTAGAACGCAGCGCTGCGCAGCGCCCGGTCGAGCGCGGGGTCATCCAGCTTGGGGTCGTGGGTCAGCGTCACCACGGCGGTCCGGCTGTCCGGCCGCAACGCATCCAGCGCCTCGTCGGGCCAATCGGCGCGGATGTCCACGCCGGGAAAGCGGTCCTCGCTGGCGAACGAGCGCCGCGGGTCCACCACCGTCAGCGCGAAGCCGAGCGGCTGCGTCATCGGTGCCAGCGCCTGCGCGATATGCACCGCGCCGACCACGACCAGCCGCAACGCCGGGTTGTAGGCGTGCAGGAACCATGTCCCGCCATCCGCCAGCGTCACCGTGCGGCTCTCGTCGCGGTCGAGCGCCTTCGCCGCCGCCGCCGCCAGTTCCACGGGCGCATCGCCGGACGGCAGCAGCATCTGCACGCCATCGGCAAGCCGGCTCGCCAGCACCACGGCGCGCCCGGACGCACGCGCTTCGGTCAGTGCGGCCAGCGTGGCCGGTGTCACGCCACGCGCTCCACGAACACCTTCACCTTGCCCCCGCACGCCAGGCCGACCTCCCAGGCGCGTTCGTTGGTCACGCCGTAGTCGAGCAACTGCGGGACGCGGCTACGCACCGACTGCAATGCCGCCTCCGCCACCGCGCCCTCAATGCAGCCGCCGCTGACCGAGCCCGCCATGCGTCCCGATGCGGTCACCGCCATCTGGCTGCCGGCTGGGCGAGGGCTGCTGCCCCAGGTCTCGGTGACGGTGGCCAGCCCTACCTCCTCGCCCTCGGCCACCCATCGAGCGGCCTGGGTCAACACGTCCTCGATCATGCGGCGATCCTCCATCTGTCCATCGCGCGCGCCAAGACCGGCCGCGACAAGCCCTCGATCAGGCCGCGCAGGCTGGCCAGGTTGTGCACCGGACGGAACTCGTCGACGTGCGGCAGCATGGCGCGGATGCCTTGTGACTTCGGGGCGAAGCCATCCCAGCGCAATAGCGGGTTCAGCCAGACCAGCCGCGAGCAGGATTTGTGCAGCCGCTCCATGCCCTCGGCCAAGCCGGCGGCGCCGTCGCGGTCGAGGCCGTCGGTGACCAGCAGCACCACCGCGCCCTGGCCCAGCACGCGGCGCGACCAGTTGCGGTTGAACAGCGCCACCGCCTCGCCGATGCGGGTGCCGCCGGACCAGTCCGGCACCGTATGCGCCACCAGCTCGAACGCCACCTCGGGGTCGCGGTGGCGGAGCTGGCGGGTGATGTTGGACAGCCGGGTACCGAACAGGAAGGTGTGCACGTGGTCGCGGTCGTTCGCCACCGCGTGCAGGAAGTGCAGCAACACCTGCGCGTAGCGGCCCATCGAGCCGGAGATGTCGCACAGCACCACCAGCGGCGGCGGGCGGCTGACGCGCGACTGGCGCGCGATGTCGGACACCTCGCCGCCTCGGCGCAGGCTGGCGCGCAGCGTCGCCCGCAGGTCGGTGCGCGGCCCCAGCGCGTCGGGGCGCAGCCGCCGGGTGTGCCGCAGGTCGAGCGGCAGGTGCAGTTGCCGGATCTCGGTCTTGGCGCGGACGATGTCGGCGGCGCTCATCGCCTCGAAATCCATCGTCTGCAGCCGTTCGTGCTCGCTGACGGCCAGGAGCGCGGTGACCTCCTCGCGTTCCTCGCCCGGCGGCGTCGCCTGCTCCCGCTTCTGCGCCATCGCCTCGGCCAGGCGGCGGCTACCGGCGGGAGCACGTTCCGAAATCGGTTTGTCGCCGTCCAGCATCCGCAGCGCCGCCGCCGCCAGGTCGGCGTCGGGGTCGCGCCAGAACAGCGTGAATGCCTGCTCGAACAGTTCGGCGTGTTCGTGGCGATGCACCATGGTGGCGCGCAACGCGGTGCGGACCTGCGCCTGATTGAGCAGGTCGATGCGGGTCATCGCCTGTTCCGCCGCCAGCAGGTCGGCTGGCCCGACCGGCAGCCCGGCGCGGCGCAGCAGGCGGGCGAAGTGCATGACGTTGGCGGCGAGCACGCCCATCAGGGACCCGCCTCAGGCAAACGGGTTGCGCGGCGCGGTATCGGTCAGCGCCTCGCCGACCAGCCGCGCCGCCTCGGCCCCGCGCATCTTGGCGATGTCGTCCTGGTACTTGAGCAGCACGCCCAGCGTCTCGTCCACCGCCCCTGGCGCCAGCTCGTGCTGGTCGAGATGGGTCAGCGCCGCTGCCCAGTCGATCGTCTCGGCCACGCCGGGCAGCTTGAACAGATCCTCGCCGCGCAGCCGCTGCACGAAGGCGACGATCTGCGCCGACAGCACCGGCGCCACGTCCGGCGCCTTGGCCGCCAGGATCTGCCGTTCGCGCGTGGCGCTGGGGTAGTCGACCCAGTGATACAGGCACCGCCTGCGGATGGCGTCATGCACCTCTCGCGTGCGGTTCGAGGTCAGCACCACCACCGGCGTGGTCGCCGCGTGGATCGTACCGTATTCCGGGATGGTCAGTTGGAAGTCGGCCAGCAGCTCCAGCAGGAACGCCTCGAACGGCTCGTCGGCGCGGTCCAGCTCGTCGATCAGCAGCACCGCCGGCGGCAGGTCGGGGTCGATCGCCGACAGCAGTGGACGGGCGCGCAGGAACTCGCGTCCGTAGATGTCGCGTGCGAGGTCGGCGCGGTCGCCCGCCGCCTCGGCCAGCCGGATCGCCATGAACTGCCGCGCGTGGTCCCACTCGTAGGCGGCGGCCGAGATGTCGAGGCCGTCGTAGCATTGCAGCCGCACCAGCCGGCGGCCGAGGCCCGCGGCCAGCACCCGCGCGATCTCCGTCTTGCCGGTGCCGGGTTCGCCCTCCAGCAGCAGCGGACGCTCCATCGACAGCGCCAGGAACACCGTCGTCGCCAGCGCGGTGTCGGCGACATAGCCGCCGGCGGCCAGCAGCGCCTCGGTCGCCGCGACTGAGGTGGGTGTCAAAGGTAGCTGCTGAAGATCAGCGCGAAGATCGCCAGGAACACCGCCCCGGCGATCCAGGCGATGATCGGGAAGCCCAGCGGCGCGCTCGGGATCATCGCCAGCAGGCTGACGCCCGGAGTGACGCCCCGAGTTGCGGCCGGCGCGTGCGACGGCTCGGTCAGCGCCGCGACCACGCCGGCCGGGCCGTCGGCGCCGATCGGGCTGGGCGGCGTGGCGCTCACCTCGGTCACGAAGCGGTTGAAGAACGCGTCGGCCATCTGCTTGGCGGTGGCGTCGATCAGCCGCGCGCCGAGCTGCGCGATCTTGCCGCCGACCTGCGCCTTCACGTCGTAGTGCAGCAGCGTCTGCTCGCCCTCGCCGCTGAGCTGCACCACCGCGCCGCCCTTGGCGAACCCGGCGACGCCGCCCTGGCCCTCGCCGGCGATGCGGTAGGAGTTCGGCGGGTCGAGGTCGAGCAACTGCACCCGGCCGCTGAAGCGGGCGGCGATCGGGCCGATCTTGATGGCGGCGGTGGCGACCAGATCGCCTTCCGGCGTGCGCTCCAGGCTCTCGCAGCCGGGGATGCAGACCTTCAGCACCGCGGGATCGTTGAGCGCTGTCCACACCGCCTCCCGTGTCGCGGGTATCCGCCGGTCGCCAGTCATGTCCATCTAGTCGGTTCCTGCTATGCGTGCGCGGAGGTTACTTTCGCTGTCCGGCGCGCGCAACCGACGCAGGCCTGCCGCAATGCCGTGGCGCGGGCATGGTTCCATGGCGCGTGCGGTGCCCCATATGCTGCCGATGCTCCCCGACCCCCGCCTGCGGCCGGTCTACATCGGTCACGAGATCTACCGCGCCTCGACCTACGGCCCCGGTCATCCGCTGGCGATCCCGCGCGTCTCCACCTGCACCGACCTGATCCGCGCGATGGGCTGGCTCGACCCGGAGCAGTTCATGACCGCGCCCACGGCCACGGCGGAGCAGGTGACGCGGTTCCACGATCCCGACTACGTCGCCGCCCTGATCGTCGCGGAGCAGCGGCAGGCAGTCTCGGACGCCGACCGCGAGCGGTTCCGCATCGGCGTCGACGGCAACCCGGTCTATCCCGAGATCTGGCGCCGCCCGGCCACCAGCGCCGGCGGCGTCATGCTGGCGGCGCGGCTGACCGAGGCGGGCGGCATCGTCCACTGTCCCGGCGGCGGCACCCATCACGGCCGCCGCGACCGGGCCAGCGGGTTCTGCTACCTCAACGACCCGGTGCTCGGCATCATGACCTGGCTCGACGCCGGCCTGGAGCGGATCGCCTACCTCGACATCGACGCGCACCATGGCGACGGCGTGCAGGACGCCTTCCACGACGATCCGCGCGTGCTCACCATCAGCGTCCACGAGGCCGGGCGGTGGCCCAACACCGGGGCCGCCGCCGACCGCGCGGGCGGCGCCGCGCGCAACTTCCCGGTGCCGCGCGGCTGCAACGACAGCGAGCTGCGCTGGCTCATGCGGCACGCCATCCTGCCGCTGATCGCCGCCCACCGTCCGCAGGCGATCATGCTGCAGGCCGGCGCCGACGCGCTGGAGGAGGACCCGCTGGCCAGGCTGTCGCTGTCCAACAACGCGTATTGGGAGGTGGCGGCAGCGGTGCGCGGCCTGGCGCCCCGGCTCGTCGTGGTCGGCGGCGGCGGCTACAATCCATACACCGTAGGCCGCTGCTGGGCCGGCATCTGGGCCACGCTGGGCGACATCGCCATCCCCGAGCGCACCAACGCCGCCGCCGAGGCGGTGCTGCGCGCGCTGACCTACAACCGCGCCGCCGGACGCAACCCGCCGGAACACTGGTTCACCACGCTGCGCGACGCGCCGCGCGAGGGTATGGTGCGCGACGAAATCCGCGCCCTGGCCGACCAGGCGCTTGTTGAAGGACAGCCCGCATGATCCGCCTGAACCGTCGCCGCCTGCTCGCCGCCAGCCTGGCAACCACGCTCGCCGTGCTGGCCGCCCCGCTTGCCGGACGCGCCGCCGAGCAGACCGGCCCGCAGCCGGCGCTGCCCAAGGAGCGCCTGATCATCGTCACCAGCGACGGCGTGCGCCACGACTTCATGGTCGAGATGGCGATGACCATGGGCCAGCAGGAGACCGGGCTGATGTTCCGCCCGGTGATCGCGGCCGATGGCGGGATGCTGTTCGACTGGGGGCGGGAGCAGCAGAGCCAGATGTGGATGAAGAACACCCTCGCCAGCCTCGACATGCTGTTCATCGGCGCCGACGGCGTCATCCGCCACATCGCCGAGCGCACCACGCCGCGCAGCCTGGCGGTGATCGACGGCGGCGTGCCGGTGCGGGCCACGCTGGAGTTGGCGGCGGGCACGGCCGAGCGCCTCGACATCCGGGTCGGCGACAAGGTGCTGAGCCGGGTGTTCAACAACGCGGCCTGATCGCCGGGCGCATCTGGCCGCGCCGTCCAAGCGTTCCCATTTCAGTGTCAAGTCCGCACGTAACTTCAGGCTGGGCGCGGCGAAGACAACGATGAACGGCATGAGCCAAGGAGATACACCGTGATGCGACGCAGGACTTTGCTGGCAGGCAGCGCGATGGGCGGGATACTGGCGCTGGCGGCACTCGGCCGGCGCACGCCGGCGAAGGCCGCCGCCATGGGCAACTTCCCGGTGTCCAAGTCCGACGCCGAGTGGCGCCGCGCGCTGACCCCGGCGCAGTACGAGATCCTGCGCCAGCAGGGCACCGAGCGGCCGGAGAGCAGCCCGCTGGACCATGAGACGCGGCGCGGCACCTATTTCTGCGCCGGCTGCCAGACCGCCAAGTACAGCTCGGATACCAAGTTCGACAGCCACACCGGCTGGCCGAGCTTCTGGCAGCCGCTACCCGGGGCGATCCAGGTCGCCAGCGACAACAGCCTCGGCATGAGCCGCGACGAGGTGCATTGCGCCAACTGTGGCGGTCATCTCGGCCACGTCTTCAACGACGGGCCGAAGCCGACCGGCCTGCGCTACTGCATGAACGGCTACGCCCTCACCTTCAAAGCCGCCTGAGTCGGCGGCCAGCCATCGGAGCATTGCCATGAAGCTGAAAACCATGTTGCGCGCCGGTGCGGTCGCCGCGGTCTGCCTGACCGGCGTGGGCCTCGCGGTCGGCCTGCCGGCGCGTGCCGCCGAACCGCCGGCGCAACGCCTTCCCGCGCCGGCCGTCGAGGCGCCCGCCGCTACCGGCCAGCAGGTCGCGGTGTTCTCCGGCGGCTGCTTCTGGGGCGTCCAGGGCGTGTTCGAGCATGTCGCCGGGGTGACCCGCGCGGTGGCCGGCTACGCGGGCGGCGCCGCCGGCACGGCGCAGTACGAGACCGTCAGCACCGGCGACACCGGGCACGCGGAGTCCGTGCAGGTGACGTTCGATCCGGCCCGCATCAGCTACGGCAAGCTGCTGCAGATCTTCTTTTCGGTGGCGCTCGACCCGACCGAGGTGAACCGCCAGGGTCCCGACAGCGGCACCCAATACCGCTCCGAGGTGTTCACGACCACGCCCGGCCAGGCCAGCGCAGCGCGCGCCTACATCGCGCAACTCGACCAGGCGCATGTCTTCCACGCGCCGATCGCCACCCGCGTCGATACGCTGCCGGCGTTCTACACCGCCGAGGGCTATCATCAGGACTACCTCGCGCATAACCCCGACGCGCCGTACATCGCCATGAACGACATGCCCAAGGTTGCGAACCTGCAGCATCTGTTCCCCGAGGCTTGGCAGGCCATTCCGGTCCTGGCGCTGCCGCACGGTTCCGCCACGTAGTCTTGCGGACGCCTGCGTGACGACCCCATTTGAGCCGGATCAGGCTCGAATGGGGGTTTCGCACATGACCAGCAACGCATCCGCTTCCGGCAGCTTCGCCATCGGCGGCGACATGAAGGTGACGCGCCTGGGCTTCGGTGCCATGCGCGTCACCGGCAAGGGTATCTGGGGTCAGCCCGCCGACCCGCAGGCGGCGAGACAGACGTTGCAGCGGCTGCCGGAACTCGGGGTCGACTTCATCGACACCGCCGACAGCTACGGCCCGTTCGTGAGCGAGGATTTGATCCGCGAGGCGCTGCATCCTTATGACGGGCTGGTTATCGCCACCAAAGGCGGCCTGACCCGGACCGGCCCGAACGTCTGGCCGCCGGTCGGGCGTCCGGAGTATTTGCGCCAATGCGTGATGATGAGCCTGCGACGCCTGGACGTCGGGCGCATCGACCTTTGGCAACTCCACCGCATCGACCCCAAAGTGCCGCGCGACGAGCAGTTCGACGCAATCGCGCAGATGCTGCGCGAGGGCCTGATCCGTCACGCCGGGCTGAGCGAAGTCAGCGTCGAGGAGATCGAGGCGGCGCAAAAATTTTTCCCCGTCACCACGGTGCAGAACCGCTTCAACCTGGTCGACCGCGCCAGCGAGGCGGTGCTCGATCACTGCGAGGCGCATTCCATCGGCTTCATCCCCTGGGCGCCGTTGGCCGCCGGGTCGCTTGCCAGCGGCGCTTCGGTGCTGACCGACATCGCCGGCCGGCTCGGCTTCAGCCCGAGCCAGGTGGCGCTGGCCTGGACGCTGCGCCGCGCCAAGGTCATGTTGCCGATCTCCGGCACCGCCGACCCCGCGCATTTGGAGCAGAACGTCGCCGCGGCCGCGGTCACGCTGAGCGACGCCGACTTCAAGGCGCTGGACGAGCAGGGCCGCACCGAGTGGAAGAAGGGTCAATGACCATGCAGACACGCGAACTCGGCCGCTCCGGCATCTCCATCCCGACGCTGATGGTGGGCGCCAACGTGTTCGGCTGGACGGTCGACGAGGCGACCTCGTTCCGCCTGCTCGACGCGCTGCTCGACGCCGGGCTGAACGCCATCGACACCGCCGACATGTACTCGACCTGGGTGCCCGGCCATCAGGGCGGCGAGTCGGAGACCATCATCGGCAACTGGATGCACGCCCGCGGCTGCCGCGACCGCGTGGTGGTCGCGACCAAGGTCGGCATGAAGATGGAGTCGGGCGACCAGGGCCTGTCGCCGGCCTGGATCGCCAAGGAGGCCGAGGCTTCGCTGAAGCGCCTGCGGACCGACCACATCGACCTCTACCAGGCGCACCTCGACGACGAGGCGACGCCGCTGGAGGACACGCTCGCCGCCTTCGGCAAGCTGATTGAGCAGGGCAAGGCGCGCGCGATCGGCGCCTCCAACTACACCGCCCCGCGTCTGGTCGAGGCGCTGGAGACCAGCAAGCGGCTCGGCCTGCCGCGCTACGAGTCGCTGCAGCCGCATTACAACCTGATCGAGCGGGCGCTGTTCGAGCTGGAGCTGGAGCCGGTGACGACGCGCGAGCACCTCGGCGTCATTCCATACTACTCGCTGGCGTCAGGCTTCCTCACCGGCAAGTACCGCAGCCAGGCGGATCTCTCGAAAAGCCAGCGTGGCGGCAGCGTCGGGAAATACCTCGACCCGCGCGGGCTGGGCCTGCTGGGCGCGCTCGACACCGTTGCGGCGCGGCTGTCGGCGACGCCGGCGCAGGTGGCGATCGCCTGGCTGATCGCCCGCCCGTCGATCACCGCGCCGATCGCCAGCGCAACCAGCGTCGAGCAGGTCCATGACCTCGTGGGCGGCGTCAACCTCAGCCTGGATGACGAAGCCATCGCCACACTGGATGCCGCCTCGGCCTAGCTCGTTCCATACCGACTGTCCGCGAACGAAGGCTTGCAGGCAACTGGTGTGATGCCCGCCGGGGGACTCGAACCCCCACGCCGTTGGCGACAGATTTTAAGTCCGCTGCGTCTACCGTTCCGCCAGGCGGGCGTGCCATTCAGCCAAGTCACACGGACTGGTTCGCTGTGTCGCGTAAGCCGCGCGCGATGTCCAGCGCGCGGCGGATTAATGTCTCGCTGGCTTCGGGCGTGCGGAACGCGCTGTGCGCCGACAGCGTCACCCGCTCCAGCCCGGCCAGGCGGTGGTTGGCCGGCAGCGGCTCCTCGTGGAACACGTCGAGCGCCGCGTGCGCCAGCCGGCCACTCTCCAAAGCCGCGATCAGCGCCGCCTCGTCGACCAGCGCGCCGCGCGCGGTGTTGACCAGGATGGCGCCCGGCCGCATCCGGGCTAGGCGGGCCGCATCCAGGAAGCCGCGCGTCTCGTCGGTGAGCAGCAGGTGCAGGCTCAGCACGTCGCTTTCCGCCAGCAGCGTGTCGAGGTCGACGAACTCGACGCCGGGGGCCGTGCGCGGCGTGCGGTTCCACGCCAGCACCCGCATCCCGCTGCCACCGGCGATGCGCGCGACCTCGGCCGCGATGCCGCCGAAACCGAGCAGGCCGATGGTCTTGCCGGTCAGCTGGATGCCCTCGGTGCGTGGCCACTGGCCGGCCCGCACGCTGCGGTGCATCTCGCCGATGCCGCGCGCCGCCGCCCACATCAGCGCAATCGCGTGCTCGGCCACCGCGGTGTCGCCGTAACCCTTGATGGTGTGCACGGTGATGCCGAGCGCCGCCAGTTCCTCCGGGTTCATGTAGCTGCGGGCGCCGGTGCCGAGGAAGATCACGTGGCGCAGGCCGGTGCAGGCGGCCATGGTCGCGGTCGGCAGGGTGCTGTGGTCGTCGAACATGAAGTCGTAGCCGGCCAGCAGCGCCGGCAGTTCGTCGGGTGTCGGGTCGTCCTGCAGGTTGAGCGTGACCGGCACGTCGTCCGGCCGCGCCACGCGGTTGAAGACCTCCGCCATCTCGGCGTTGGCGTCGGCGAATAGACCTTGCATCGCGATCCTGCGTTCCTGCTGAAGCCCGACCGTACAAGTGTTTGCCGCGACAGCAAGCAGGTGTTTGCCGTGACGGCAAACGGCCGCGTGGACGCCGCCGCCGCGAGCGCCGTAATGTGTGGCGATGCGCGTCCTTTTTGCATTGCTGACCGTGCTTGCCATGTCGCCGGCACTCGCCGCCAAGCCGCCGCCGCTTGGCGCCGACGATGCTTCCTCCACGCCGCCACGGCAGCAAATGCCAGCGCAGCAGGGCCGGATGCGGGTGGTCGCGAGCGGCAGCGGCTTCGTGGTGGCGCCGGGCCGGGTGCTCACCAACGCCCATGTGGTGCGCGGCTGCCGCGGCCTGCTGGCGCGCAACGCCGACGGGCGGAGGGCGCGGGCCGGGGTGCTGCGCGCCGATCCCGCGATCGACCTGGCGCTGGTCAACGTGCCGGCGGCGTTCGGCCCGGCGCTGACTTTCCGCGACGGGCCGCCGGTGGAGCGGGGCGACAGCGTGGTCACCTACGGCTTTCCACTCACCGGCCTGCTGTCGTCCGGCCCGACCCTCACCACCGGCAGCGTCAGCGCGCTGACCGGCTTGCGCGACACGCCGCTGCATCTGACCATCAGCGCGCCGGTGCAGCCGGGCAATTCCGGCGGCCCGCTGCTCGACGCGCAGGGCCACGTGATCGGCGTGGTGGTGGCCAAGCTGAATGCCGCCGCGGTGGCGCAGGCGCTGGGCGGCGACATCCCGCAGAACGTCAACTTCGCCATCAAGGGTGACCGGGCGGTGGAGTTCCTGCGCGCGGCGGGGGTCGATCCGACGCTGGCCGACAGCGGCGGCGCGGACCTCGGGGCGGCGCGGGTGGGCGAGATCGCCAACCCCGCCACGGCGTTCCTGCAATGCCTGCGATGAGCTGATGTCAAGCTGATGTTCCGGGCGCCGGCCGCTTCCCACGCCCGCCGCGTCATCACCGCGCCGATCCCGCCGCGGCCGCCGGAGTTCGACGAGCCGCTCGAAATGGAGCCTGACGCCGCATTCGAGCCAGGCCTGGCGGCGCTCCCGTCACGGCTGCGGGTGCGCTGGTGGCTGGTGCGCTGGCTGCTGATCCTCGGCGTCTGGAGCGGGCTGTCCGGCCTGGCGGTGCTGCTATGGTTCGCCTGGGGCCTGCCCAGCCCGTCGGTGGCGCTGGAGTCGGCCCGCCGCCCGACGCTGGCGCTGGCCGACAGCACCGGGCATGTGTTCGCCACCTACGGCGACGTGGTCGGCGACAAGGTGCATCTGTCCGATTTGCCGGTGTGGCTGCCGCTGGCGGCGGTGGCGGTCGAGGACCGGCGGTTCTGGTCGCACTGGGGCATCGACCTGCCGGGCATCGGCCGCGCCGCCTGGGTCAACCTGTTGGCCGGCCGGGTGGTGCAGGGCGGCTCCACGCTCACCCAGCAGGTCGCCAAGAACCTGTTCCTGACCAATGGCCGCACGTTCAGCCGCAAGGTGCGGGAGGTGATGCTGACGCTTTGGCTGGAGCAGATCTTCACCAAGCGGCAGATCCTGGAGATCTGGCTGAACCGCGTCTATCTCGGCTCCGGCGCGTGGGGCGTCGATGCCGCCGCACGGCTGTATTTCGGCATTCCGGCGCGGCAGATGAACCTCGCCCAATGCGCGGTCATCGCCGGGTTGCCGCGCGCGCCCTCGCGCTTCTCGCCCCGCGCCGATCCGCAGGCGGCGGCGGCGAGGGGACGGCAGGTGCTCGCGGCGATGGTGGCGGCGGGGTCGATCACCGCGGCGCAGGCGCAGGCGGCGGCGGCGCAGATGGTGTTCCCGCAGCGCCCGGCGAGTGCCGCCGGCTGGTTCGCCGACTGGGCCGCCGACCAGGCGCAGGCGCTGCTGCCGCCCGGCCAGGACGCGGTGGCGCGCACCACGCTGGACCCGGCGCTGCAGGCCACGGCGGAGGCGCGGCTGCGCGCCGTGCTCAATGGACCCGGCGCGGCGGCGGGGGTGGAGCAGGGCGCCGTCGTGGTGCTGGACGCCGCCTCCGGAGCGGTGCGCGCCATGGTCGGCGGGCGCGACTACCGGACGGCCCCGTACAACCGCGCGGTGATGGCGCGCCGCCAGCCCGGCTCGGCGTTCAAGGCGTTCGTCTGGCTGGCGGCGCTGGAGGCCGGCGTCCGCCCGGAGGACAGCATCGCCGACGCGCCGATCACCGTGGACGGCTGGAGCCCGGCCAACTTCGACCATCGCTTCCGTGGCCGGGTGACGGTCGAGGACGGTCTGGCGGACAGCCTCAACACCGTCTCGGTGCGCCTGATGCAGCAGGCCGGCGGCCCGGCGGCGGTGGCGGCGGTCGCGCACCGGCTGGGCATCGCCGGCGCGCTGTCGGATAGCCCGACACTGGCGCTGGGCACCGCCGACGTCGGCGTGCTGGAGATGGCCAGCGCCTATGGCGCACTGTTCGACGGCGGCCTGCGGGCGCCCCCCGTCGGCATCGCGGCGATCACCGCCGACCAGCGCGAGGTCACGGTGTTCCGCCCGCCGCCGCCCCGCGTCGCCGACGCGCAACTTTCGGCGATGATGGCGCGGATGCTGACGGCGGTGGTGACGCGCGGCAGCGGCCACCTGGCGGCGCTGCCGGGCCGGGCGGTCGCCGGCAAGACCGGCACCTCGCAGGACTACCGCGACGCCTGGTTCGTGGGCGCGGTGTCGGGGCAGGTGATCGCGGTGTGGCTGGGGCGCGACGACGACCGCCCGATGCGCGAGGTCACCGGCGGCAGCCTGCCGGCGCAGTTGTTCCACGACATCGCAATGGCGATCCCGCCGGCCTAGCCGATGCGCAACAGCCGCGGCCCCTCGGCGCGCAGCCAGGCGCAGGCGCTCTCGGTGTGTACGGTGAGGTCGCGGACCAGCGCCCAGAACTGCGGCCCGTGGTTCATGTGCCGCAGATGCGCCACCTCGTGCGCGGCCACGTAGTCCTGCACATAGCGCGGCGCCATCACCAGCCGCCAACTGAACGCCAGGTTGCGGTTCGCGGCACAGCTCCCCCAGCGGCTGCGGGTGTCCTTGACGCTGACCCGGCTGGCCTGCACGCCGGCCGCCTGCGCCTTGAACCGCACCAGCGCGGAGAACCGGCTGCGGGCCTCGGCGCGCAGGAAATCGGCGACGCGGCGGGGCAGGAAGGCGATGTCGCCGGCGACCACGATCTCGCCCGGCTCGATCCAGGCGGCGCCGCGCGCATCCGGCGCATGGCGGATGCGGTGTGCCGCGCCATGCAGCGGCACCATCGCGTCGGGAACGAAGCTGACTGCGCCGGGCAAGGCGGCGAGCCGTTGGCTCACCCAGTCGGCATGGTCCATCAGCAGCGTCATACCGACGGTGCGCGCCGCCCGCGCCGGCAGGGTCACGACGACGCTGCCGCCGCGCGGGTCGATGCGCAGGCTGACCCGCCGCGCCCGCGCGCTGCGCCGCCATTCTATCCGGGCGGGGCCACCCGGCAGCGCCAATGTTTCGCACGCCGATGATGCCATGCCGCACCATGCCGCCTCGCACGCCGGCGAGCAATGTTCCTCTGCGTCGGTGGCGTCGATCAGGCTTGCGCCGCGACCCCGAGATCGGCCTCGATCTGCTCCAGCGAACGGCCCTTGGTTTCCGGCACCAGCTTCAGCACGAACACGAACGCCACCGCGGTCAACACGGCATACAGCACGAACACGCCGCTCTGGCCGAACAGGGTCACCAGATTGAGGAAGGTCAATGTCACCAGCAGGTTGAACCCCCAGTTGGACACTGTGGCGAGGCTCATCGCCCGGCCGCGCAACGCCAGCGGGAAGATCTCGAAGATGAGCAGCCAGAACACCGGCCCGAGCCCGATGGCGAAGCAGCCGACATAGGCGGCCAGCGACGCCACCGTCAGCACCGCGAGGTTGCCGCCGCTGCCGATGTAGAACGCCGCCGCCAGCCCGCACAGCGGCACCGCCATCCCGACCAAGCCGACCAGCAGCAGGACGCGCCGCCCGACCTTGTCGATCAGCCACATCGCCACCAGCGTCATGACGACGTTGACCGCGCCCACTCCGGCCGTCGCCAGGATCGACACTGAGGCCGACGACAGTCCGGCCGACTGGAAAATGGTGGGGGCGAAGTAGATCACCGTGTTGATGCCGGTGATCTGCTGGAACATCGCAAGCCCGATGCCGACCACTAAGCAGAGACTCGTGACTTGGCCAACGGAGCGACCATGCGCTCTTGGTTGAGAGCGCTCACGGCTTCGTGGATAGTCTGGTCGAGCGCGTGCATGTCGGTGAAGGTTTGGTGAGCGAGGTGGT
>JAABUU010000603.1_pt1 | contig 78803 bp, 72 predicted proteins | sample 5559301 | NCBI WGS metagenome assembly JAABUU01 (sample SAMN10711884, study PRJNA513360) | rock metagenome | isolation source: Antarctica rocks | place: Antarctica: Victoria Land, Richard Nunatak white
GATCGCCGGAGTCGACCCGATCGCCGGAGTCGATCCTGACCATCTGGCGCTCTGCCTGCGGGTGCTGGCCTTGACCGAGTCGCTACCGCCGGAGCATCCGGACGCGGTCGCCGTTCGACGGGCCACCGCAAGGATCTTCAAGGGCGTCAAGAATGCGCGCCGGGCCGAACGGCGGAACTCCATCTCGAATGCGGACAAGGCGGTGGTGGCCGCGACAGCGACCGGCTCGCCGCAGCGCATCGATGACGAGACCGAAGGTGTTCCCCTGGTCTCCACCGCGACCGGTGCGCTGGCCGGCGTCTTCGTCCGGGCCCGCCCCTGCTACATCTGCAAGCAGGACTACACCGAGGTCGACGTGTTCTACCACCAGCTCTGCCCGAGCTGCGCAGCCGTCAACCACGGGCATCGAAACGCCCGAACGGACCTGACCGGACGGCGCGCCCTGCTCACCGGTGGGCGTGCGAAGATCGGAATGTACATCGCGTTGCGTCTGTTGCGCGATGGTGCGCACACCACCATCACCACCCGCTTCCCCAACGATGCGGTTCGCCGCTTCACCCGACTGCCCGACAGCGACGAGTGGTTGCACCGGTTGCGGGTGGTCGGAATCGATCTGCGCGATCCGGCGCAGGTGGTTGCCCTGGCCGATTCGGTGAGCGCGGCCGGCCCGCTCGACATCCTGATCAACAACGCAGCCCAGACGGTTCGGCGCTCCCCGGGAGCGTATGCGCCGCTCGCGGCGGCCGAGGCGGAGCCGCTTCCGGACGGCCCGTTGCCCGAACTGCTGACCTTCGACCACATCTCGGACGCGCATCCGGTGGCGCTCGCCGGATCGCTGTCGGAACACCCCACTCCGCACCTGCCGGACGCGCTGGGTGCCCTGGGAGGCACCGAACTCTCCCGGCTGGCGATGCTGGCGGGCTCGGCCTCGGCAGAGTTGGTGCTGGCGGGTCGCGCAATCGACGCCGGCGGGTTGGTGCCGGATCTGCATACCGCCAACAGCTGGACGCAGCGGGTGGACGAGGTCGATGCACTGGAGCTGCTGGAGGTGCAGCTGTGCAACATGACCGCGCCGTTCATCCTGGTCAGCAGGCTGCGAGCGGCGATGGCGGCCAGTCCGGCCCGGCGTAAGTACGTGGTCAACGTGTCGGCGATGGAGGGAGTTTTCGGCCGCGGCTACAAGGGTCCAGGGCATCCGCACACCAACATGGCCAAGGCCGCCCTGAACATGCTCACCCGCACCAGTGCCGGCGAGATGCTCACCGACGGCATCCTGATGACGGCGGTCGACACCGGCTGGATCACCGACGAGCGACCGCATTTCACCAAGGTCAGGTTGGCGGAGGAGGGGTTCCACGCGCCGCTCGATCTGGTCGACGGCGCCGCTCGGGTCTACGACCCGATCATCCAGGGCGAAGCCGGTACCGATCTGTTCGGTTGTTTCCTCAAGGACTATCAGCGCGCGGAATGGTGAGGCCGGGTTGCAGGGCCGTCAAGAATGAGCGGGGCCGTGGTCGTCAGGAGCGGAATCGGCGACGGCGTGTTCGGCCGGACGTGATGGTCGATGGCCAGCATTCGACTCGACATCCGGAATTTCCGGCCGCGGGTCGGTGGCCAGCAGACCGGCGATCCAGACGTCCCGATATTCGCCCCGCTGAAATCCGCGACCGCGCAGGGTGCCCTCGAAGGTGAACCCGCACCGCTGTGCGACCCGGCGCGAACCCTCGTTGCCCACGTACGCCTGCCAGTCCACCCGATGGAAACCCAGATCATCGAACGCCCAGCCGCAGATCAGGGTGGTGGCAGCAGTAGCGACACCGCGGCTTCGTGCATCGGGCGCAACCCAGTAGCCGACTTCGACGACGCCTTCGTCCGGAAGGCCGGCGAAGCCGATCGAGCCGAGCAGCCTGCCGGTGTGCTCACCCAGGATCGCGAACGACGCCAGGCCTTGCACCCAGCGCAGCGCGGAACCCGCCAGGAACACTTCCGCGTGAACCGGCAGATAGGGGCTGGGCACGGTGGTCCATTGCTGGATGTCAGCAGCCTGGCACGCCTTGTGCACCGGCTCCAGATCCTCGGGCAGCCAGGTTCGCAGCAACAGGCCGCGGCCGCGAAGGACCGTCGACTCGTCGAGCTCCAGGTCGCGCATCGATCCGACAATGCCATGTCTGTTCCCGTCAGGCGAGCGTTACCGACAGGCGAGTGGCAGAGGGAGGCGGACGGCGATCCGCCGGCCACTGGACCGGACCGAACCGACCGGCAGCCGCCAACGCTGCCTGGCACACTACGTGCATGCCCGAGTTGCCCGAGGTGAGTGCCCTGGCCGAGTTCGTGGCCGAACATGCCGGGGGGCAGCTGGTGGTCGCGGTCAACGTCGCCGCCATGAATGTGCTCACCACCTACGACCCACCCGCTTCGGCATTGGTCGGCCGGGTCGTCGCCGGCGCGACCAGGCACGGCAAATTCCTGGACATCATCACCGAGCAGCTCGCTGCCGACGGCTCGGAGCCGGGCCCGAAGCTCCACCTGGTTCTGCACCTGGCCAGAGCCGGATGGCTGCGCTGGTCCGACAACATCTCCGCCGTGCCGCCGAAGATGGGCGGCCCGATAGCGATTCGGGTCCGGTTCGCATCCGGTGGGTTCGACATCACCGAAGCGGGCACCAAGAAATCGGTGACGGCTGCCGTCGTCGCCGATCCGCTGCAGGTGCCCGGTGTGGCCAGGCTCGGTCCCGAGGTGATCGGACCTGATGGAGTCGGCATGGAACGTTACGTGCTGGCCGCCGTGCTGGCCGGGAAAACCGGCCGGCTCAAGAACGTGATCACCGATCAGACGGTGCTGGCCGGCATCGGAAATGCCTATTCCGACGAGATCCTGCACGTGTCGAAGCTTTCCCCGTTCGCAACCGCCGGAAAGCTCGACGACACGGCTATTGACGCGTTGCATGCGGCGATGGTGTCGGTCCTCACCGACGCCATCGCCCGCACCGCCGGCGCGGGTGCCGCCCGACTCAAGGGTGAGAAGCGAACCGGGCTGCGCGTGCATGCCAGGACCGGGTTGCCCTGCCCGGTCTGTGGGGACACGGTCGCCGAGGTGTCGTTCGCCGACCGGTCGTTCCAGTACTGCCCCACCTGCCAGACCGGCGGCAAACTTCTTGCCGACCGGCGGCGTTCGCGCCTGATCAAGTGATCGTCGGGCGCCGCTCTCTGCTCCCGAGCTCACCCGGCCAGGCGCGAACTGATGCAAAGATGGTGGGATGAGCCAGCCGGACGATACCCAGATCTCGATCAGCGAACTGCCGGCCGACGGCGTTCTGCTGGATGTGCGCGAGGACGACGAATGGGTGGCCGGGCACGCCCCGAACGCAGTGCACGTCCCGATGACCCAGCTGGCCGAGCGGCTCGACGACATTCCCGAGGCCGACACCGTGTACGTGATCTGCCGGTCGGGCGGCCGGTCGCAGCGGGTCACGCAATATCTCAATGCCAACGGCTGGACCGCGGTCAACGTGGTCGAGGGCATGTCCGGCTGGGCGGCGCTCGGCCGGCCGCTGGTGGCCGAGACAGACGCGCACCCCGAAGTGATCTGAGACGCCGTCTTGAGTACGCAGTCTTGAGTACGCAGTACGGGAACGGACCCGGGCCGTATCGGTCAGGACCGCCGCACGGTCACCCCGGCTTTCGCGCCGAGATCAGATGTTTGCGCTGCGCTCGCTTCCAGCCGCCGTTGCCGCGAGGCGTTCGGACCTGCGTCTACTGTTCGGCGGCGCTGCCGGTCCAGCGCTGGCGTGCGGACCCGCCACCCAACGCTCTTCCCCCCGGGTCGGCACCTTCTCGCAGGAGCCGCCCGTACCTGGGTCCACCCTCCTACGGCGGTGCGCATCCGCGGTGGGGTTTTCCGCCGGTCATCTGGCGGCCGGGCCGGGTGGTCGACGGCGGGCATGTCGGTCGGCCGTCGGCGCTTCGGCTGCGAACCGCCGGCTATCTGCTCCTGCTGACCTGCGCTCTCGCGGTGGCAGCGGCCGGCGCCGAGACCTGGCGCTTTCTCCTGCTGCTGCGCGGTCGTACCGAAGTGCTGTCCGGGCCGGTGGTGGCTGCTTCGGACGCAACGGTGACGATCGCCGGTTCTCTGGCGACGGTGTCCGCATTGATCACCGCCGCGGTGTTGGTACCGGCCTTCGTCCGCCTGCACGGCGAAGCGGCGCGTCGGGCAGCGTCGGAACCCGGGAGGCCGGCAGCCTCGGTGTTGGCCCGCCTGGTGGTACCCGGCTGGAATCTGTACGGGGTTGGTCTCGTCGCCGGCGAGGTCGACGGACTTCTGACCAGGCCGCATGGCGGACGACCGCGTATTTCTCGGCTTGTGCTGGCGTGGTGGATGAGTTGGGTGACCGACGGCGTCCTCGTCCTCGTCGCTCTGGGCCGTGCGTTCGGCCGCAGCGAGCAAGCGATGGCCGACACCGTTGAGCTGCACATCGCCGTCGACCTGGTCGGCGGGTTGGTGGCTCTACTGGGATTCCTGGTGTGCCAACGCTTCTTGCGTTTGCTGGCCGACAGTCGATCGGTGCTGGATGGCCGCTGGGTGGTGCAGCCCCCGAGACCGACCAGGGCAATCGCTTCGGAAATCGGTCCGGCCGTCGACATCGACGGCGAGGGAGTCGCCGAAGCAGCCGGCGAGGTGGGAATCGCCGAGCCTGCAGGCGCAGCGGATGTCGCCGGAAAGCCATCCGCAGGATTCACCGAGCAACCGGCCGCGGCCGGCTCGGCCTGAACGACAACCGGCCCGCATCCGATCGGACGCGGGCCGCCTGGGCTTCTGCTCCGGTCAGCCGTACAGAATCCGCTGCCACGTCAGAACGGCGGGGCTGTGCTTGTCGACGGTGACCTTCAGCCATTCATCGACGTTCGTCGACCCCTCGACCGTGACGCGGGTGAGATTGGGAACCGGCGTGGCGAGCCCGTAGAACGACAGCCAACTCGAGCCGCCCGCCAGCGGCTTGTCCTGGTTGAACACGTGGCTGTCACCGTTGAACAGATAAACCGGGCCCGAGAAGTTCCGGCTCTCCTGGGCCAGCGCCGCCACGATCGGCGTGAAAGCGAAGTAGTCCGCATAGGCCGGATTCGGGACCGTGACGTCGAACATGTCGGCCTGGGTGAAGAGCACCACGGCGCGATCGTGGTCGCGGCGGGCGGCCGCGAAGGTGTTGCGAATCAGCTCGATGTCGGCTGCCGTGCGCCCCAGCACCTCTGCGCTCTGCTGCGCGGTCGGCGCCGTGAGCCCGAGGCCGGACCAGGGCGCGAGGCTGTTGTTGCTGCCGACGATGTGTACCGCAGCGAAGGCGACGTCGTCGCGCTGGTAGCTGACGTTCTCCACGTAGCCCTGCGCCGCTTGTGAGGCGACCCGGATCGGGTGCTGCCCCAAAGTGAGTCCCGGCACCGGGAAGAAGTCCTTTCGGACTGCGGCCAGACGCTCCAGCGGATCGTAGGCGCCATTGTTCTGCCGGTGGCAGTCCGTCCATTCATTGTCGCCGGGGGTGTAGACGAATGGATCCCGGAACAGGTCGAAATCGGTCTTGATCATCGAAAATATCCGTCGTCGCACGTCGACGAACCATTCTTGATATCACCGAGATGATTGATGAGCTGAACCTGCGGATCGGCGTTGAGCTGGGCGATCCTGCCCGGAAAAGCAGCGATCTGCGCCGCGCCGTAGGGAATGTCGCCGATGACAGCGAACGTCAATGGTGACTTGCCCTGGCCGCCAACATGTTTGGCCGGAGAACTGGGTCCGGTGGGCGAGCGGTGTCCGGCGGCGGAGGCGGCGGTGCTGGCCCCGGCCGTCCCGCCCAGACCGGCCACCAGCATTCCGGTGGTCAGTAGGGCAATTGCGATGCGATTTCGTCGCATGATTCTCCTCTGCTCGGGCGGGTCCCACGACAGTGGATCCCACGACAAAGGAAAACATCGACTGCTGAACTGCACGTGAATCGGGGCGAACAGCCGACGTTTCCGCCCGGTGGAACAGCTCCAGGTCGAAAATGCAGCGCCGGCTCAGCCGACGATGGTGACAACCGCTCCCGGTAGTACCACGGACGGTCCGGAGGCCAACCACGCAACGGTGTCGGCCAGCACATCGGGCGACCAGCCCGGCGCCGCAGCCGAACCGGAGCCGATCACTGTGACGCTGACGCCCTGCGGGGCCAACTCGGTCGCGAGGGCCGCGCCGAGGGCAGCAACGCAGTCCTCGGTGGCGGCCGTCACCGATCCGCGCCGCTGCCCGAACGGTCTGCCCCTTGCCGCCAGCAAAATGATCCGTCCGCCCACCCCTCGTTCGACGAAGGCGTTGGCGGCAGCGTGTGCGACCGTGGCCGCGCCGAGCACGTCGAAGGTAAGGCTCGCCGTCCAGGCGTCGGTCCATTCGGTCAGGGAGCTGCCCAGAATCGACGGCGAAGCAGCCGACTCGCCGAAGGACGCCGCGTTGATCACCACATCGAGTCCCTCGAAGGCGGCATCCACGAATCGGACGAGTCCGGCCACCGCGTCGCCGTCGGACAGGTCGGCCGCTACTCCCAGGTGTCCCTCGCCGGGCAGCGTGGCGACCAGCTGGTCCGCTTCTGCGGCTCGGCCTTCGCTGTGCACGGCAACTCGGGCACCCTGTGTGGTCAATGCGCGCACCACCGCGCTACCGACTGTCCCACTGCCGCCGATCACCAGAACGCGTCGCCTAGCCGGCCCGGCTTGTTCGGCTGAGGACCGCATGGACGAGTGGGCTTCGGGGTGCCGGCGAGGAGCGTCGTCGCCCTGATCGATCGGCATCGGCTCAGGCGCTCGCCGCCGGCGCCGCGGTGCCTGGATCAGCGGTGCCTGGGTCAGCGGTGCCTGGGTCGGCGGTGGCTGGGTCGGCGGTGCGCCTTCGCTACGGCCCGACTCGATGGCTCGCGAGTCGGCGGGAGTCGCGCCGGCGTTCGTGACCTCGTCGGCGGTCCGAGCAGCGTGCCCTACCGGCGCCGTCGGAGGTGGCGCAGCTGTTGGCCCAGGCCCTGCGGGACGCGTTGGCCGATCAGGGGCGGGGGCTTCGGGCAGGCCGAGCCACCCGCTCAACGGGCGGATGGAGGGCAGCGGACGGAGGACGGGCAGGGGGGGCAGGTCCGGCCAGGAGTGGAAGTCGGTGCGATCGGAAGGTCGCTGGCCCGTCGCGGCAGAGCCAGGTGCAGAGGCCACGGACACCGCTTCGGAGCCGGACCGATCCGGCATTGGTTCTCGCTGACCGGGTACGCCGGTCACCGAATCGCCGGTCAGCCACACGTCATCGATCGGCAAAGTGATCATCCTCAGGGTGTGCCGCTGGTGGGGTCTTCGGCTCGTCGGCCTCTCGACAGCGTCGGTGGGCAATCGACTGATCACGCAGCGCAAAAATCACACTGAAGCCGGAAGACCCGACGCCCCCGATGCTCTGAACACTAGTGGCGCGCAGCCGGATTGCACCAGCGCTGGAGTCGATGAACGGCTCGCCGAGCTGTATCCATCCAGGGGCTCGGCGCTTCGTCCGGTCTGCTGGCGGGGAAACGGTCCGATACGGTGAGGTTGTGTCCAAGAAGACCAAGAACAACATGGCGCCCGCGTCGGCAGGTTCGACGAGCGACCCCAGTGGAACCGATGCCGCGCCGATGAGTCCGAGAAGCCCGTGTCCGTGCGGTTCGGGTCGTCGTTACAAGGCATGCCATGGTGCCGCCGACGCCGCGGAGATGATCGTCGCCCGCCCCTTCGAGGGCCTTGCCGGCGAGACGGAGTTGATCGCTCTGCGGGAGTTCGTTCCGTCGGCCACGGTGCCGTTGACCCTGCTCGAACCGGTGGCGGGCGGTCCGTCGATCACGTTGGCCTCTGTGCTGCCTGCCGCCGCCGCCGGACTGACCAGGTCGGATGGTTCGATCCTGCTCGGAATGCAGGTGCAGACGCACTCCGGCGACCTGTCCCGCGACCTGGCCGCCGCTCTGGAGTGGGCGCTGACCGCCGAACCGTCGAGCGTGTTGTCGGTGGTGCCGCGCGCCACCGTCGGCCGGCGCTTGGCCGATCTGATCGTGAACGAGCCGTTCGACGTAACAGTGCACGACACGTTCGCCTGGTGGCTCGAGGAAGAGCCGGAGCCAGGTAGCGAGGTGGCAGCGTCGTTGGAGCGGGCGAACACCGCGATCATGCCGACCGCCAGGGTGGCCGGACTACCCGGGGCCTACTGGGTCGACGCCGGCGACAAGGCACATCTGCGCTGGGTGCGACCGGACGACGAGCAGCCGCTGATGGCCGCACTGGCCCGGCTCTCCGTCGACAACGAACTCGATCTCGGAGAGGGCTCCCGGTACGTCGGATCGTTCCGTGCGCACGGCCGGCTGGTGCCGGTCTGGGATCTCGATCGCGACGCGCATCCGTCCGAGTGGGACGGTCCGGTCCGCGAGTTCGGCGTCCGGTTGGAAACGGCGCTGGCGATCGACGAGCCGTTGACCTCGGCTCAGCGTCGCGCACGCGACGGCATTCTGGGCCGGCAGTTCACCCTGCGGTAGGTCACGGCAACCAGCTGACGTGCCCTTTGAGCAGGGGATAAGCGACCAAGGTCACGGTGTCGATCAGGGTGTGCGCGATGACGAGCGGCCAGAGCCGACGGAATCTCAGGTAGAACCAGGCGAAGATGATGCCCATAATGGCGTTGCCGACGAAGGCTCCGTACCCCTGGTAGAGGTGATACGTGCCGCGCAGGACGGCGCTACCGAGTATGACGGCGACGGTCGGCCACCGCAGCTGCTGCAGCCTGGTGGTCAGGTAACCGACCACCAACACCTCCTCCAGGAAGCCGTTCTCGACGGCGATCAGTACCGTCACCGGAACCCGCCACCAGACGTCGGTCATGGTCGACGCCTGCACCGTCAGGCTGAAGCCGAGATGTTGCGACAGCAGGTAGAGCCCGAGGCCAGGGATGCCGATCAGCGCGGCGAGGCCGAAGCCGAGCCCGGTGTCCCAGCCGGGGCGCTGCAGGTTCAGGCCGAGTCGTCTGGACAGCGCGAATCCGGCGCGCCACAGCAGATAGAGGCCCAGCGCACCCTCGGCCAGGCCCTTGGTGATGCTCAGCAGTTGGTAGACCAGGTCGACGTAGTTGACGGTCGATTTCGGAGCTGCCACCGCGATGACGTAATGGCTGATCACCGTCTTGGCCTGGGCGGCCTTGATCGACGTTTCGATGAGACTGACCAGCGACGTCAGACCGCTCATGCCGAGGGTGATGAGGAAGACGAGGGTGATCTCGATACCGATGGACCGGGACGATTCCCGTCGCTCGGTGAGCTGGAGGTCGTTCTCGGGCGCAATGCCCAGTAGCCGGCCGACGGTGCGCCGGGGACGGGGGTGCAGGGAGTCCGGTGTCATCGTCATGGCGACGCCCAGCGTAGGCGGGTGAGCGTGAGTGCCGGCTGTGGACCGGGCGTCCCGGAGGTGGGAATTTCCCGTGACGAAGCGACTGTGCGGATCAGGGGGCGTGCCGACCGCTGTACAGCGGTGCACCGACCGATTGCCATGTTGATCCGACCGGGAACCCCTTGGGCCGGCACACGTCCTTCCCGGGGAGTGTGTTCACCCGCCTGAGGAAACACTCTCGCTTCATCGGCGGTATCGGAGGACGACGTGCGACGACGCTTTGCGGAAACAGGGCGCCGCCGAGCCGGTCTCGCCCGCGCGAAGCGCTGCCGCCCACCTGGAATACTGATCACTCCCTCGCTGACAACTAATAAACGTACTGCTCCTGGAGGATTTTGTGAGACGACGACCGTGGACATCCCGGACCAGACTGGCTGCGGTGGGGGTGGCGATGTGCTCTGCCCTGGTGCTCTCGGCCTGCAGTAGTGCCGGCGACAGTGCGGTGACCGTCACCAGCAACGTCACGGTTCATTCGTCGGCTGCAGTCGGTCCCACGGCCAGTCCCGACTCCACCGCCGGCAAGTCGAAAAAACCCTCGACTTCGACCGGAAAACCGGGAACCTCCACCAAGGCGCACCCCGGTACCACCGCTTCGGGGACGGCTGCAACTACTGGAAATACAGCGGCGGCCGGAGCGTTGCCCGACGGCTTCGTGCCGACCAAGCTCAAACCGGGGGAGAAGCCGCCGCAGTTCATCGTGGTGAGCTTCGACGGAGTCGGCTGGCACGAGAAGTGGCAGTACTGGTTCGACATCATGAGCAAGGTGCCGTTCCACTTCACCGGTTTCCTGTCCGGCACGTACATGTTGAGCGACGCGACGAAGTCCAAGTACCAGGGTCCCGGGCACGGTGTCGGAAAGGCGTCGATCGGCTGGAACCAGCCCGCCGATCTGCCGGTCGAAATCGCGGATCTGAACGCTTCGCTGGCCAAGGGCAACGAGATCGGCACCCATTTCAACGGCCACTTCTGCAGCGACAACCCGCCTGGCGGCAAAGACTGGAACACCGCTGACTGGAACAACGAGCTGGATCAGTTCTTCGGGCTGATCAAGAACGTCGACGCGAACAATAAGTTGCCGGCGTCGACCAAACTCAACCTGACGGCGGCTGACATCAAAGGTGAGCGCACGCCTTGCCTCGAGGGCGACGCCGCTGACCTGTTTCCGGCGCTGAAGGCACATGGTCTCGAATACGACTCGTCGTTCACCCGACGCGGAGTTTCCTGGCCGAAACAGTCCAAGGGCGACAACATCTGGCAGATCGGCATGGCCGAGTTCCCGATCCACGGCACCAGTCACTTCCAGATCACCATGGATTACAACTTCTACTACACCCAGCGCAACGCCAGCTCGAAGGGTGTGAGCCAGGCGGACAGCGCAACCGATTCGGCCCAGGTGACCGCGACGTATCAGGACATGTACAACGCCACGTACAAGGGAAATCGGGCGCCGCTCATCCTGGGCAATCATTTCAATGCCTGGAACAACAATGCCTACTCCGACGCAATTGGCAAATTCGTGCTGGCCAATTGCGGAAAGCCGGACACCTACTGCGTCCCGTTCCGCGATCTGATCGCCTGGATGAAGATGCAGGATCCGGCCACGCTCGCTCGGCTACAGGCGCAGGATCCGGAGCTCTCCGCGGGATGAACCGCACGCTGAGCGGCTGGTGCGAGTGGGAAATCTCCGTCGGCGCCGCGCAGCAAAAGGCCCCTGCTCCGATCAGCGCGAGCTGACCGGAGCAGGGGCTCGTTGGTAGCTCTATCTCAGCACGCCGCCTTGTAGGCGTCCTTCGTTCCCTCGACGTTGTCCTTGGTGATGATCGAGAAGCCGGTCTGGATCTTGGCTTTGACCGTGCCGCCGTCGAGCGCGGCGATCGCCTGGTCCAGGCCATCCGTTCCGATCGTGCCCGGCTGCTGGGCGACGAGGGCCTGCACGGTGCCGTCCTTGAGGTCCTTGATCTGGGCCGGGCCGGCGTCGAAACCGACGATCTTGACCTGTCCGCCCTTGCCGGCCTGCCTGACGCCGGTGGCCGAGCCTTCGGCGGAGAACAGGTTGGTCGCGAAGATTCCGACGATGTCAGGGTCCTTCTGCAGCGCCGCGGTGACCACCTGTGCGGCGGTGGTCGGGTCGTCGTTGTCGAATTGGACACCAAGGTTCTTGAACGTCGGGTCAGCCTTGACCGCGTCATTGAAGCCGGCCACCCGGGCGTCGGTGGTGGAGATGCCCGGCTTGACGGAGATCACCAGGACCTTGCCTCCCTTGGGAGCGAGCTGTTTGATCGCCTTGAAAGCCGCGGCGCCGCCGCCGTTGTTGTCCGAAGCGACCTGGGAGGCGGCGATCGATGGGTCGGAGACCGTGGTGTCGACCATGACGAGTTTGATACCCGCCTGGGCAGCAGCGGCCAGCGGCGCCTGCATGGCCTTGACGTCGGTCGGCGCAATCAGGATGGCGTCGGGTTTGGTCTGCACAACGGAATCCAGAATCGGCTTCTGCAGGGTGGCGTCGAACTTGGCCGGGCCCTGCGTCTTGACCGTGACGCCGAGCTTCTTGGCCTCGGCCTGGATGCCGCAGTCCATGGTGATGTAAAAGTTGTCGCCGGCCACACCCTGGATGAACGAGATGTTGTAGTTCTTCTTGGCCTTTGCCGGCGCGGCGGCAGAAGACCCGGGCGCCGACGATGCGGGGCCGGCCGACGATGCGGGGCCGGCCGACGATGCGGGACCGGCCGACGATGCCGGGCCGGCAGAGGATGCGGGGCCGGCCGACGACGCTGGACCGGCAGCCGACGAGGCCGCCGGGGCTGCCGACGGCGAACTGGCGTCTGCCGGTTTGGACGACGAACACCCGGCCAGCGCCAGGGTCAGAGCCGCGCCGGCGGCAACGCCGACTACGTGGGACCGCTTCATTGCGTTTCCTTTCATTGCGTTTCCCATCATTGTGTCCGGCCCGACTTCTTGCCGGGACGGCTGGAGGATTTCGACCCGCGAAGGGCTGCTGCCCGGCGGGTCTGGTCGACATACACGGCAGCGATCAGCACCACACCGAGCGCCGCGCCCTGCCAATACGGTGAGACGCCGATGATGACGAAGCCCGACTGCAAGACAGCGGGAATGAACAGTCCGACGATGGTGCCGAACATCGAACCCTGGCCGCCAAAAATGGATGTTCCACCGATGACCACTGCGGAAATGACATTCAGGTTGGTGAGCGTCAGGCCGCCGATAGTGGTGGTACCGAACTGCGAGAGATACATGACGGCACCGAGACCGGAGAGAAATCCCGACATCATGTAGACAGCGATGAGGTGGCGATTTACCCTGACGCCGACCCGTTTCGCTGCCTCCTCGTTCGAGCCGACCGCATAGGTATACAGGCCGAACTTCGTTCGATGCAACGTTATTCCACCGATTATCACCACAATCAGGGCAACAAATGGTAACGATGGGATACCGAGGAATTTCGTATAGATGCCGAAATCCTTCAGCGATGTTGCGTCGACACCGACGTCGATGGCATTGGTGATCACCTGTGCCAGGGCGAGGGCAATCGACAGTGTGCCCAGGGTGACGATCAGGGCAGGCACCCTGGCCTTTGCAACCAGGAATCCGTTGAGCCAACCCCAAGCGGCGCCCGAAACGACGGCGACCAGTACGCCCACCGCGATGACACCGACGCTGTTGCCTCCGATCGCCGCCATCACCTTGGCCGCCATCACCGACGAAAAGACCAGTACGGAGCCCACCGAGAGGTCGATGCCGGACGTGATGATCACGAACGTCATTCCGACACCGATCACCGCCAGCACAGAGATGTTCTGACTGATGAGCGAGAAATTGCCGGTGGAGAAGAACCGACCGCCTCCGGTGATCGCGAAGAAGGCGACGATGACGACCAGGACGCCGAGGATCCAGATGGATTGCGTGTTGGCGATGCGGCGGAGAAAGGACTCGTTGCGCTCACCGGTGTCGACCACCGGTGCGTTGGACACTGTGCTGGTCACGCTGCGCTCCCCGCTCCGATGTCGAGGGCACCGGTCATGGCGCCGACAAGTTGTTCCACCGACGCATCCTTGGTCTGCAGGGTCGCGACCCGCCGGCCGAGCCGCATCACCTGAACCCGATCGGAGACTTCAAGGACGTGCGGCATGGAGTGCGAGATCAGCACAACGGCAATGCCTCTGTCGCGAACCCGCTTGATCGTCTCCAGGACGTTCTTCGTCTGCACGACGCCGAGCGCTGCGGTCGGTTCATCCAGGAACACCACCTTGGAGGCCCAGGCGATCGCTCTGGCGATCGCGATACCTTGGCGCTGTCCTCCGGACATGGAACCCACCGGGGTGGTGAGCGATCGGACCGTTGCTCCCAGTTCGTCGAACGAAGCGCGGGCCTGCCGCCGCATCTCCTTCTTGTCCATGAAGCCGAATCTGCCGAGAATGCCCTTGGCCGGCAGTTCCCGTCCGAGGAAGACGTTCTGCGCCGGGTCCAGATGCGGCGCCAGAGCCAGATCCTGGTAGACGACCTCGATGCCGAGCGCCGAGACCTGTTGCGGGCTGGTCATCTCGATCCGGTTGCCCTCGAAGAAGATTTCGCCTTCGTCGAGTTGCAGGTTGCCCGAAAGGGCCTTGACCATCGTCGATTTGCCGGCACCGTTGTCGCCGATGAGGGCAACCACCTCGCCGGCACCGACATCGAAGTCGGTGTTGTCAAGGGCCCGGACGTGGCCGAAACTCCTGGACAATCCGCGCGCCTCGAGAATGGGGGTCACCGCGCTGTCACCTCCGTGTAGGGGCGCGCACGCCCGTCGATCACCTGGACGAGGTTGTCCAGACGACGTGGTCCCTCGTGGGCCAAAAAGGTCTGGCGAGCTGGACTGCTCATCCCTATCGCTTCCTTTCCAGACGGAGTGGCTGGCCATGAAGCCGCTGGTGCCTCTCCAAGCCGGCTGGGCGATGACCTTCGGCGTTCATACCGCCGGGATCTGTTCGCCGGTGACTTTGTGGCCTGCACTTTCGAGTCGGAGGTGCCGACATCGACGCCCAGCAGGATCGGCGTAGGCAACGCGAAAGCGGTCATGCCGGCGGTTCCACCGGTGCTGAGCGCTCGGACTTCCGGTCGGGCAGGCTATTGGTCGACCGGAACAGCGTCTGGGGCCATCCGGCGCCCGGGCGGCAGCTGAGCACGCGGACCTTTCCCGATACCTTCCAATCGCCGAAGTCGGCCGGTACGGCAAAGACCTGCCCGCAGCCAACCGGCACCACATCGCCTCCGGCCGAACGCATCTCGCCCGCGCCGTCCAGGACGATGGCGACCGCGAAGCCCGCAGGCACACCGGGCCGATCCCTTCCCCGCGCTGTCGGCTGACCGGCCGCCGACTCTCCGGGTACCAGAACCGCAGCCTCCGCCGACCCCTCGGGGGCCAACGCCTCGGGTGCCAACAAGTCGAGCCGGAAGAACGGTTCTGCGCCCCGGGCCAGTAGCGGCTGCGCCGCAGGACTGGTGCTCGCCAGGTCCGTGTGCGTGACCAGCGCGGCGAGGTCGTCCGGGGTGAAGGCGGCGTAGCTCATGGCGGACAGTGCCAACGACATACCGAGATCGAGGTGTGACTCCTCCCGCGTTGCCGTGGTGACCGACCACTCCAGCAGTATCGAGAAGTCTGTCGGCTCTTGCACTTCCGCCACGAAGACGCCGTCGCCAATGGCGTGGGCCGTACCGGCCGGCACCAAGATGCCATCGCCGGGCCGCACCCCGATCCGGTTCATCCTGGAGAGCATCCACTCCGAATCCTGCGCTTCGACCCGGCTGCGCAGTTCTGCCTCGTCCACCGGTTCGCTCCAGCCGAGCCAGACTGATGGGTGCTCGCCGGAAGTGGCCAGCACGAACCAGGCCTCGGTCTTTCCGTACGGACAGTCGAGATGGGAGTTGGCGAAATTGCGGTCCGGGTGCACATGCACCGGCAGTCGCTGGGCCGGGTCGAGCAACTTGACCAGAATCCCGTTGTCCCCGGCGGGGCCGGCATCCGTGCCGAGCCACCCCGTCGGGTCGGCGAGGATCAGATCCTTCAACGATTCCCCGCTCTCCGTGCGGCTCGGACCGATGTCGGGCTCGCCGGCCCGATGGGTGGTCGCCGCCAACCACTCCTCCGGTCGCCGTGGCGACGTCATGTCCACACCCCGCAACTCGGCGATGCGTTCTCCGCCGAGGTAGAAGTGATCGATGATGTTAGGCGGCAGGACTATTGGACGCATGGTGGCAGCTCTCCAGAACCTCGGGAAATGACGTTGACCGGTAGTGCGAAGTCGGTTGCCGGTGCCCGCTCCCCGCGCATCCGGGAGAGCAACAGGCCGACTGCAGCTTCGGCGATCGGCGTCGGGTCCTGATCGACGAAGGTGATTGCGGGCCGCAACGAGTCGGCCAGTGCGAAGTCCCCGAAACTGATCATGGCGACATCCGTGCGCCCGTCCTGATGCAGGGATCGGACGACGCCCAGACTGGCTCGCGGGTTCGACGAGAAGATCGCCGTGGGTGGATTCTCGAGCGCGAGCAGTTCGGCGGTGGTCGAGGCGGCCGAATCCGGCTCACCACAACCGGTGCGCACCAACAGCTCGTCGGGCTCGATCTTGTGCGCGATCAGCCCGTCCCGGTAGCCCAGGCAGCGCTGGGCGATGGTCGGCAGCGCTTCGCTGTCGCCGATGAAGGCGATCCGGCGGTGTCCGTACGCCACCAGATGCTCGACGGCGGACCGGGCGCCGGCCCGGTCCTGCACCATCACTGTGTCGTAGCCGGGAAGCTCCCAGCCGCGATCGACGAGTACGACGGGGAGTCCGGGGGCCAGGGCGGGAAGGTAGGAGTGCTCTGTCCCGATCGGTGCGATCAGCAGGGCCTGGATGTTCTGACCGGCCAGCCGGGCGACCTGGGCTCGCTCGCGGCTGCTCGAACGACCGGTGGAGGCGATCAGCACGCCGATTCCGTCGGCAAGCATCCGCTCCTCGATGACCGAGACGAGTCGGGCGAAGAAGGAGTCGGCGATCGAGTCGATGACGACGCCGATGGCGTCCCCGCTGCCGGTGCGAAGCGAATGCGCGACGGCGTTGCGCACATAGGCCAGCTCGGTGACCGCAGCCAGCACCCGCAGTCTGGTGTCTTCCGTGACCTGTTCCGACCCGTTGACCACCCTGGACACCGTCTTGATCGAGACACCGGCCACTCGGGCAACGTCGTACACCGTCGCACGGCCGGTCATGGGCGCGACATCGCTGATACGACATCTGGTCCGGGTTCCGCGGTCGCCCGCCGAGGACGGATCGCTTCGAAGAGCTCCGCTGCCCGCGCCCGGTCCAACCGGCCGGCCGTGGCGGTCTCGCACGAGGCGGACGCGGTCGCCATGCCGCGTCGGACGATATCGAGATCAGCGGCGCCGGAGACCAGGGCCAGCGAGGCCCCGGCCACAAAGCAGTCACCCGCTCCGATGGGGTTCACCACCTGGACTCGCGGGGCGGGCAGCCACCAGGAGCCCTGCTGGCTGCACAACGCCGCACCCGAGGCGCCGGCCGTCACAACGGCCCGAACGGCTCCCATCCGGTGCAGTGCGGTTGCGGCGAGCAGCGCTCGTTCGGCGATGTCATCGCCATACTCGTCGACCAGTTCGTCGGTCCGCCCGAACAGCAGGCTCTCGGCTTCGGAGAGGTTGGGCGACACCAGGTCCGGCGCCCTGCGCAGGGTAGCGGCTAGTACCGCGGGTGCCGCATCGACCACGACCGGCAGGCCGGCGCGATGGCCGATCTCGCCGAGGTCGCGGTAGGCCTCGACAGGCAGCCCAGGAGGCAGGGACCCGGAACAGACCAGCACCTCGGCGGCGGGAGCGGCTTGGGCGATCAACGCCCGATAGGCCTGCCAGAGATCGGTCGCGATGTCCGGCCCGCGCCCGTTGACAACCGTGACCCGCCCGTCGTCCTCGAGAAGAATGGTGGAGACCCTGGTGACCCCGGCGACGTGAATGGGCTGGAGGGCGAGGCGCTCACGAGCCAACAGATCGGTCAGCCGGGCGCCGTCCTCCGCCGCCAGGAATCCGCACAGAACAGGTTCCGCGCCCAGGATGGCGGCCGCGCGAGCCACGTTCACGCCTTTGCCACCGGCCGAGGTGTCGGTGCCCTTCGCCCGACCGACCGATCCTGGAACGAGGCGGTGCAGTCGGACGGTGATGTCGAGGCAGAGGTTGGGTGTGGCGACCAACATGTGAGCCTCACTCCTCGTTCTCGAGAGCTTCAACACTGCCTGACAGCGTTGTCATTTTTGCCAGTCGACCTGGACCCCGGTTGTGATCGCTATCACTGATAACGGAGTACCTCATCACGATGCGCGCCGGTGACAGCGTTGTCAATGGCCGACCGGCGCCACTTGGATCACGGTTCGATAACCGGGCCGGGCGCGCCGTCCTCTGGAAGTGAAGGTCGGACGTAGACGTGCCGGCCGAGAACAGCAGGCTCGATCGGGACGTGGTGAGGTCGCGCCGTTCACCGCCGGGTGCTCTACACCCGGACCGAGCCCCGAACGACGTCGCCGACGACGCCGTGTGGTCCGGGTTGGTCGGTGGACCGGCGCCGGCTGCCGTGCACCTGAGTTGGGTCAGCGTGGTCCCGGCATCCGGTGGCCGCCGCGTCCGTCGAAACCTGCCGGAGGATCGGGCTCTGTCCATGACCGAGAGCCGCCGAAGCGCCCCGCTAGGGTGGCGAACGTGACACAGCGATGGGCATATCTGGGACCGGAAGGCACCTTCACCGAACAGGCCGTCCGGTCCATCCTTGCTCGGACACCTGAGCTCGAGGTGGAACTCGTTCCGACAGATGGTGTCTCCACGACCCTCGAGGAACTGAGGGGGGGACGGGTGGACGCAGCCTGCGTGCCGCTCGAGAATTCTGTCGAGGGGGCCGTTCCACTGACGCAGGACGAACTGACGCACGGTCTGCCTCTGATGGTGACGGCCGAGGCGTTCGTTCCGGTGACCTTCCATCTACTCGTCCGGCCCGGGACCGTGCCGGCCGACATCCGGACGGTCGGATCACACCCCCATGGTCACGCTCAGGTTCGGAATTGGCTGGCCGTTCACCTGCCGTCGGCGGATCCGGTCGCCAACACATCGACCGCTGCGGCAGCAGCGGCGGTGGCGGCGGGCGAGATCGATGCGGCCGCGGCGGCGCCGTTGGCCGGCACTCGGCACGGACTGGTACCGGTGGCCGAAGACATCGGAATCGGCAAGGACGCCAGCACTCGGTTCGTCCTGCTACGGCCACCCGGGCCGCCGCCGGCGCCGACCGGCAACGATCGGACGTCATTCATCGCGTCCGTCAGCAATCAGCCGGGCGCGCTGCTCGGTGTGCTGACGGAGATCGCCGGCCGTGGCATCAACATGACCAGGCTGGAATCCCGGCCGACCCGCAACCGGCTGGGCGAGTATGTCTTCCTGATCGACGCGGACGGTCACATCGCCGACCCGGCGATGGCTGACATGTTGGCCGCGCTGGTGCGGCGATCGGTGTTGATGCGGTGGCTAGGCTCGTACCCCCGAATGTCGGGCAGCAATGACCCGGCACCCGAATTCGCCACTGCCGTCGCGTACAGCACCGCCGCGCAGACGGTATTAGATCTGCTGGCCGGTCCCGGTGTTCCGGGAGGTACCGCTGTTCTCGGAAATGCCGCTGCCGGTCATCAACGAGAGGTGCAGTAATGCGGTTGGTACTCATTCGGCACGGTCAGACGCCGTCGAATGTGCTCGGATTGCTGGACACCCAACCGCCAGGTCCGGGCTTGACCGACTTGGGCCGGGAACAGGCCGAAGCCTTGCTCGGCACGCTGGCGAACGAACCGATCGCGGCGGTCTACGCCTCGACCGCGACGCGGGCCCAGCAGACGGCGGCGCCGCTGGCCGGTCGATCGGGCCTGGAGATCCAGGTCAGGTCGGGGCTCCGGGAAGTTCCGGCAGGGAACTGGGAGATGCTCGGTGACGAAAATTCTGTCCAGGGGTTTCTCGGCGTCATCGGTCGCTGGCTCGAGGGGAGCCTCGACGAGCGCACCCCCGGACCCGCCGGAGAGAGCGGGCGAGAAGTTCTGCAGCGCTTCGATGACGTAGTCGCCGAGGTGGTGTCATCCGGCGTTGAGGCGGCTGCGTTGGTGGCGCACGGTGCGATCAACCGGTTCTGGGCGTCCGTGCGCGCCGACAACCTGGACGACGAATACGGCGCCACGCACCCCCTTCGCAACACCGGCGTGGTAATCCTCGACGGCGATCTCGCCAGCGGTTGGACGGCGCGGTCGTGGACCGGCGCTGGCCTGGGCGGCGCCGGCAGTGTCGACGCCACGGCTGTCGACGCCACGGCTGTCGGGACGCATCGCAAAGTGGGTGCACCGGAGACGCCGCTCGGACCCGCTTGGCCTGCTGGGCCGGCCGACGAAGATCCCTTCGACGAGAAGATCCCGGTACCGGGTCAGCCCTGAGGGCCGATCAACCGCAGCCGCGCGGGTCGGGGGCGAATCGCGCGGACTGCAACCAGCGCGAGAAGGACGAAACGCGCGCGGACCGCCCAGATTCCTCCGCCCGGATATTCTGGCTCGATGACCGGTCCGACCGTCGATCCCAAGACCTTGCGGGTCTCCGACGATGAGCGCTCGCACGTGCTGACGCTGCTGGAAAGGGCCACCGGTCGCGGCCTGATCGATCTCGACGAATACAGCCGGCGCAGTTCTTCGGTGATCGCAGCGAGGACCAGGGCTGATCTGAATGCGGTCCTACTCGATCTGCCGGGGCTGCAGGTCGCGGGTCGATCTGTGGAAGCGGCCGCTCAGGCCACAAGCGGGCGGGGCGTAACGTCGCCCGGATACTCCGGAGCTCCCGCGGCCGTTGCCGGATCCGGATCCGGATCCGAAATTCTCGAGCTGACCGGGTGGGGATCGCGCTCGTTCAAGGGGCGTTGGTTGGCGCCGGCGCACATCGTCATCGGCGGATTCGGGGCCAGCACGACGCTGGATTTCAGCCAGGCCACGTTGAGCAGTACGGCTGTCACCGTCGAGTTCCGCGCCAACTTCGGCGGTTCGACCCAGCTGATTCTGCCGCGCGGCGCAAGCGTTCGGTTCGACGGACTGTCGATGCGGGGTGGCAGCGTCAACAACAAGATTCCGCCGGGTGGGGTAGGCGTGCTGGATCTGCTGCTGACCGGGACGAAGAAGGGTGGGGCGGTCACGATCCGACATGCGCGCCAGGGATTGTTCGGCAAGTAGTCGCCTGTACTGGTGGTGCCGCGTGGGCGGATCAGGCACCGGGCGCAGCTGCACCCGCTAGATTCGACGGACGTACTGCTTTTCCGCTTCCGCGCACCTCCACGAGATCAGGAGCCTTCCATGTCCGCGCCAGCCCTCCTGGTCAAAGGTCAGAACGCGCCCCTGGCCGCATCGTCGATCGTGGTGACGGTCGCCGTGGCCGCCCCCTCGGACCTGTCTGCGTTGATGGTGATGCCGAACGGCAAGGTCCGGTCCGACGCCGATTTCATCTTCTTCAATCAGCCGGACGGTCCAGGCGTGCACTGCCAGCAGGCGCAATCAGGTCAACCGTGGCGGATTGTGCTGGAGTTGTCCCAGATTCCCCCCGGGATCGACCAGGTGCGGGTGGTGGCGAACCTGGAGAACCCGACCGCTCGTTTCGGAACGTTCGCCCCGCCTGTCGCGACCGTGCTGGACTCATCCGGGGCGGAGCTGGTGCGGTACGAGGCAGTCGGCCTGTCGAACGAGAGCATCGTCATCGTCGTCGAGGTCTACCGGCGAGGGACTGACTGGAAGATCCGGGCCGTCGGACAGGGGTACGCGGGTGGCCTGGCCGACCTGATCACCGACCACGGTGTCTCGGTCGACGATGCGGGCACGTCGGCCCCGGCTCCGAGTGCGCCGCCTTCTGTTGCAGCGCAACCGGTCGCGCCGGCCGTACCGCGTCGCCCCGTTGCGTCGCCTCCGTCTGCTGCTCCATCCGCTAACTACCCGCCGGTCGGGCCGCCGACGAACTACCCGCCACCCAATTCCTCGCCCGCGAGCTATTCTCCGCCCCCCAATTATCCGCCGCCGGCGGGAACGACCAATTATCCGCCACCGGCGGGAACGACGTCGACGCCTCCGATGGGATCCGCTGCGCCGCAGAGCTTTCCACCTCCGGCAGGATCGCCGATCCCTCCCGGCCGCAGCACCGGCGGCGAAGTCTCGCTGGTCAAAGGCCGTTCGGTGAATCTGCAGAAGGGCCAACGAGTATCGCTCCGCAAGGAGGACGGCATCGCGCTGAGCATGGTGCGAATGGGACTCGGCTGGGATCCGATCAAGAAGCGCAGCATGTTCGGCAGTCGGGAGGTGGAGATCGACCTGGACGCCTCTGCCGTGATGTTCGCCGATCAACAGCCAGTCGAAATCGTGTTCTTCAACAATTTGATGGCCAAGGACGGCTCCGTCCAGCACCTCGGCGACAACCGTACCGGCGCCGGTGACGGCGATGACGAATCGATCATCGTTGACCTGAATCGGGTCCCGGCGCATATCACCTCGGTCGTCTTCATCGTGACGTCCTACGAGGGGCAGACGTTCGAACAGGTGGCGAATGCGTTCTGCCGCTTGGTCGATCACACCAACAACAGCGAGCAGGTTCGGTACACCCTCGGTGGCGGCGGGGCTTTCACCGGAATGGTGATGGCCAAGGTCTTCCGTGAATCCGGCAACTGGAAGTTGCAGGCGATCGGCGAGGGAATGCAGGCACGGACACCGATCGACGCTGTGCCACAACTGATCCCCTTCCTTTGACGCGGCCACTCGCCAAGGGGGAGAACACCGCCCTGGCCGGTCAGCACCTTCGAGTACGAATGTCCGGCCCGACAGGAGGCGACGTCTGCGCGTTGCTGCTCGGCGCGAATGGCAAGGTGGGCGCCGAGAAGGACTTCGTCTTCTACAACCAGCCCCGCACATCGGGGGCCGCATTGAGCGAATCCGATGTTCTGCTGGATCTGGCCGCGTTGCCCGATCGAACGGAGCGGATCATTTGCGCCATCAGTATCGAGGCGCACCAACCGGCGCTCGGGAGCGGGACCCCTCCGCACGGCTCAGTAGCCGACGGAACGGACGATCCGCGGTTCGGATTCACCGCAAGTGGCCTGACGACGGAACGAGCGGTGGTGATGTCCGAGATCTACCGGCGTCAGGGCTTCTGGAAACTCCGCGCCGTCGGTCAGGGATTCGACGGGGGCCTGGGTGCACTCGCGACGGCGCACGGAATCGAGATCGACGGATCGGACCTGATCACGCCACCTACGCGGCTGTCTGATGGACAAACAACCGACGCGCCGGTATCGCAAGGGACAAGCCAGTTCTTGCCGCCGGGAACCTCGGATGCCGAACGTCAGTTGCAAGTATTGACGTCGATCTTCGAGGACGCGGCACGTTCTGCCGCAGGTTATCGCTCGGCAATAGCATTTGCCGAGCAGCGCCGGGAGCGAGAGAGGTCCGTATTCTTCGAAGACCCGCGGCTGCGGGAAATGGCCAGTCCGGGTTGGTCGGATGCCGACGAGCGACACGCCGACCTGGTGATCAGGGCGACGTCGGACCATCGGCGAGATGTCGACGTGTTGGCGCAGGAATTGCGGGAGTTGGGGCCGAAGCTGCCAGCCGCCCTTTCGCCCTGGGCAGCACCGGTCTGGCGCAGTGGCCGGTTCGGCCGGTCGGCCGGTGTCCGGGTCGGTGAGCTGTCCCTGCCCGAAGCTCCGGACCTGCAGATTCCGCTGGCACTTGGCCTTCCGCTCCGGCGCCCGGTATGGCTTCGGAATGGACCGAGCGAAGCTACTTCGCTTGCTGCGAAAGGATTCTCGGCCGATGGTAGCGCCGGTGGGGTAGGTATGGCCCTGGCCCTGATCATCCGGTTACTCGCTGCCGACGAATCGCTGCGTCTGCATCTGTGCGACCCGGGAGCCGTCCTGACCGGTGCGCTCGGCGTGCTGGCGACACCGACGGGCGGTGTACTGGGCGCCCCGCTGAGCGTGACCGCCGAGCAGCGTTCGCAAGCTCTCCGGATGATGGCCGAGCGGGTCGATCTACTGGAAATGGCGCGTTCGGCCGGTGCCGAGGACGCCCTGGCTCAGGTCCACAACCCGGCTCTGCTGGTGCTGACGGACGTACCGATCGATTTCGGAGCCGAAGACCATCATCTGCTGCGGTATCTGGCCGAACACGCCGGCGGGTCGGCGGTCCAGATCGTCCTTCTCGGCGACCCGGAGCCGGGCCCTTCGCTCGAACTTGCCCGCAGGTCCCTGCTTCTGGAACCCGATGGCAGCGGTGGGATCTCGGACGGTTGGGTTGGGTTGCCGTGGACCTTTGTGGCCGACTACGGACCGGCCGACCCGGCTTCGATCGTCTTCTGCGCCCAGCCATAGGTAGTTCTGCCCACCGCAGCGACGGTCGGTAGCCAACCCGCTGACCTCAGTTCGGTGGGGTTTTGGTGGGCGGGGTGTTTTCGTGGCGGTGGGCGTAGGTCGCGCAGGCGATGCCCAGTGGGGCGGTGCCGACGGCCATGATTGCTTCGACCGCGGCCGATCCGATGCTCGACGCTGCGACCGCCGTGCCGGCGGCGGCGATTCCGGCGAGTCCGCTCTGGCTGATCGCGGTGATGCCGCCGACGGCGCCGCGCAACTCATCTGGGGTTCTGCGTTGGATTTCGGTCGCGCAAAGAATCTGGGCGCTGATCAGTCCCAGGGTGGCCATGGTCAGCAGGGGCAGACCGACCGTCAGGGCCGGAGCGTGGACGAATGCGGTCAGTCCCGTGCAGGCGGCGACGATTCCCAGACCGACGCCGCGGAACGGCTTGGTCATCGTGCGCCGCAGGGACAGCCAGAGACCAGCGATGACGGCTGCGACACCGGGAGCGGTGCGGAGCAGCCCGTAGCCGGTGGTTCCTGCATGCCACAACTGGTTGTCCAGAACCGGGAGCAGCGTTTCCGTTCCGACCAACAGTGTGCTGGTGAGGAACACGAGTGCCTGCAGGGTCAGGATCTGCGGATTTCGGCGGAGGAAGTGGAACCCGTGCACCAGCCGGCTGTGCGACTGTTGTTGCGGCCCAGCTGGTTGCCCAGGTGTTCGGTGCAGCGCCGTCCCGTGAACAGGTCGCAGCATGGCCAGCGCGCCCAGTGTGCAGAACCCGTTCACCGCGAACACTGCTGTGGCTCCGGCGTGGGCCAGAAGCAGACCGCCGAGAGCTGGGCCGATCAGCGCCGACGAGCTCCACACGACCGCCGACAGCGACTGGGCGCTCAACAGCGCTTTACCGCCCACCAGGCCGGGCACCAGCGCGGACCCGGCGGGTATGGCGAAGGACAGACGAGCGGCGGCGACACCTGCGGCGCTGTAGATCATCCAGGGGCTCAGAGTTCCGGTGGCAGCCGCGGCGGCCAGGGCAGCAGCTTCGGCTGTCTCGACAACCATTGCGATCTTCACCGCTGTGAGCCTGTCGAAGCGGTCGACCGCCGGTCCGGCGAGCAGCGGCAGTACCGCGATGGGGAGCGCGAAGCACAGCCCCTCCAGCCCCAGCGCGGCGGCGGAATCGGTGAGTTGGTACAGAACCCACGCCTTGGCCACGTTGTTCATCTGTGTACCGACGCTCGACACGATCGATCCGGTCCACAGGCGAACGAAGAACGGGTAGTGAAATGCGAGCGGGAGCCGGGCACGCGGATCAGTTCCCTTCTCCTTCACCTATCGCCCCGGTGCTGCGGGTGCGTCCGGACCGGCGGTAACGGTGTGCGCGGTGGTGAGCCACTGGTCGCATTCCAGGTGCCACTGGCGCTCTGCCTGCACGTGCAGCTCCGCGCGGCGGAAGGCCGCGGCCGCAGTCGGGGATACCGAAGGTTGCAGATAGCCCTGCTCCATTCCGCGGCGACGCTCATCGGCCAACCGTTGTTGCTCCGCCACCACGGCGAGGCGGTGACTGGTCAGCAGCTCACCCAGAACTGCGGGGTCCAGCGCGCCGGTGAAGATCAATGCCACGGACATCGCGTCGGCGGTCGGCTGTATCTCCCCGATGGCCCGGGCACGCAGGGCCGCCAACTCCTTCCGGCCGGCGGAGGTGATCTGGTAGATGGTGCGCTCCGGGCGGTTGTCGACCCGCTCGGTCCGCACCGCCTGGATGAGCCCCGTATCGGACATGGCGCGCAGCTCTCGATGCAACGAACCGATTCCCACCCCGGCCCAGTCGTCGGCATGCCTGACCTCGACGTCGCGGCGGAGCTGGTGGCCGTGCCGTTGTCCGTGTTCGGCCAGCAGTCCGAGAACCACCAAGCGGGTTAGATTCATGAAGCTAACGTAATGAAGCCATTAGACTTCGTCAAGATCTACAGCCGGTCCCTGCGCAACCCAGACCCCACGCAGACGAACGCTCGGCTGCCCGGTCGGTAGCCGCGGCCGGCCGGGCACTGTTGTCCGCCACCAGTACCTGGTAGGCGATCGGGTTTCCGGACGTCGGTGTCAGCGCGACCAGAGTACGAAATCCCAGTCGCTGCTTGAATTGATGGTCAACGGAACCGCGGGTCTATCAGGGCGCGCGGTAGTTTCTCCGGGCCGGGGTAGGCGATGATGACTCGGATGCCGTCCGGATCGCGACCGTCCACGAAACTCACTTCGCCGGCCGCGTTGACACGGACTGAGGGGTCGAGCTCACGCAGCCGCTCCGCGAACTGATGGAGTTCCTGTTCGCTCTCGGCCGTCCAGGCCACGTATTGAACGCCGGTATCGCCGATCGGGTGGTACTTCGTCGAGCCGTCCCGTTCATGCAGATAGAGCTGGAACCCGTGCGGCGTGAGCAGAAGTGCCGCCCCCTCCTCGCGAACCGTAACCACACAGGCGAAGACCTCTCGATAGAAAGCAATCGATTTGTCCAAGTCCGAAATCAGCATCACCAACGATGAAACAATGGCCATGACGCGTCTCTCCACTCTCAGATCCAACTTGGCTGATCTCGCGCGATTCGTCGGAAACACCGACCAAACAGCATTGTTCCAACTTGACACCCAGCTGTCATCCGCAGGTGCCAGGTGCCAGGTGCCAGGTGCCAGGTGCCAGGTGCCACCGCCGGAAGCAGAAGCGGTATTGCTGACCAGCGCCGGCTGCCACACCGCCGAGAAGTCGTCTGCACGGCCTTGGGCGTCCCCTGCAACTGTTCGCAGAAACAGTACGAAACGTGCCGCTTCGCCGCCGGTCCTACGGCGAATCAGGAGCAATCGGAACGCGGGCCTCCGCGCCGCCACCACGCTTGCTGGAAATCGTGTGCAGCGAAAGCTCCAGCTGCTGGACAGCATTGGACCTGCTGGTATTTGGGCGTGGCTGCTATTGGGGTAGGTGTGCGGCGAGGAACGCCCAGGTCCGACGCCAGGCGTCCTGTGCCTCGGCGGGAGCGTAGTTGCGTACTGCTGGATCCAGGGCGAACCCGTGTGCGGCGTCCGGATACCGAACGACCTGGGTGGGGGCAGGGGCCGCTACAAGTGCCGTGCGGAGCTGCTCGACCTGTGCAATGGGGATACCGGTGTCCTTGTCGGCGTAGAACCCGATCCACGGCGTCGACACTGCGGCGGCCAGCTCGATTCCGGGTGCGATGCCGGGCCAGCGCGAACGGCGGATACCGCCACCGTAGAAGCACACCGTCGCGGTGACCGGAATGGTGGCCGCGGCCCAGAGCGCGATGGTGGCGCCCATGGAGAATCCGAGGACGCCGATCTTCTCCGCACCAGTGTGGGTGAGGTAGTCGATGGCGGCGCGGACGTCGCACTCGATCTCGCCGGCCCGGAGTGCGCGGAGCATCGATCGCGCCTTGCGGACGTTCCCGTCGGTCACGGCCTGGTCGATCTGCCGGTGGTAGAGGTGCGGCGCGACTGCGGCGTACCCGGCCTGGCAAAGTTGAGAGGTGACGTCGCCGATGCTGGACGTGGCCCCCCAGATCTCGTGGAGCACGACGATCCCGGTCCGCGTCTGGCCGTCCGGTACGCACGCCGTCAGCGGCACGCCGTTGGGCCCGGTTTGTGTCTGGGCTCGTGGTGGGTCGCCCGATGAACTCACCGCCTCATCCAATCGGGCTTGCGCCGCGACCGTACTTGGGCGTCGCGGTGAACTCGCCCTTGCGGTCGTGCCGTATTGATGTCAATCATTGGCCGGGCCGGGCCGTTGGGCGCCGGTGAGTGGGGGCGCGGCCGTGGGGTTGGGTCGGCGGGGTGGTGACCGGGCGGGCGGGGATGGGGTAGGCGAGCGGTGCCCCGGTGGTTGCAGTGATCTGTTCGTCGTGGTGCAGCAGGATCAGGGGTTTCCCGTCGAGCAGCACGTAGGACGCTTCGGTGGGGGTGACCGCGACTCGCAGTCGCCGTGCCGGCAGGCGGATGCCGAAGGTGAGCCGGCTCAGCCCTTCGGGTAGCCGTGGGGCGAAGCTCAAGGTGTTGCTCTGGTGCCGCATGCCGCCGTACCCGGCGACGAGTGCGGTCCACACGCCGGCGAGCGAGGCCATGTGCAGGCCGTCCCGGGTGTTGTGTTCCAGATCGTCGAGGTCCATCAGAGCTGCTTCGCCGAGGTAGTCGTGGGCCAGGCCGAGATGGCCGACCTCGGCGGCCAGAACCGCCTGAATACACGCGGACAGCGACGAGTCGCGGACGGTGAGCCGTTCGTAGTAGGCGAAGTTGCGGGTCTTCTGCTCGGCGGTGAACGCGTTCGGACGCAACTGCATGGCCAGCACGAGGTCGGCTTGTTTGAGGACCTGCTTGCGGTAGAGGTCGAAGTAGGGAAAGTGTTGCTGCAGCGGGTACTGCTCTGGGGTGGTGCCGGTGAAGTCCCACTCCTGATGGGTGGTGAAGCCGGACGCCTGCGGGTGCACGCCGAGCCCCTCGTCGTAGGGAATGAACATCGTCTGGGCTGCATCACGCCAACCGGCCATCTCCTCATCGTCGATGCCGAGCTGTCTGGCTCGGTCCGGGTGCCGCTTCCCGGCATCGGCCGCGGCGGACAGGTTCTGCTGCGCCATCAGGTTGGTGTAGACGTTGTTGTCGGCGATGGCGCTGTACTCGTCCGGGCCGGTGACCCCGTCGATGCAGAACTTGCCGTCCACGTCGTGGTGGCCCAGCGACCGCCACAGCCGCGCCGTCTCGGCCAACAGCTCAAGACCGATGTCGCGTTCGAACCGGGCATCGGCGGTGGCGTTGACGTAGCGGACGACCGCGGCGGCGATGTCCGCGCCGATGTGGAACGCCGCGGTGCTGGCCGGCCAGTAACCCGAGCACTCCTCCCCGTGGATCGTTCGCCAAGGAAAAGCGGCCCCGCGCAGACCCAGTTGCTGCGCGCGTTCCCGAGCCTGCGGCAGCGTGCTGTGCCGCCACCGCAACGCGTGCGCGGCGGCTTGCGGGGCCGTGTAGGTCAGTACCGGCAGGACGAAGATCTCGGTGTCCCAGAAGCAGTGGCCGTCGTAGCCGGTCCCGGTCAGACCCTTCGCCGCGATCGCGCGGCCCTCGGCGCGCGCGCTGGCCTGCAGCACATGGAACATCGCGAACCGCGCCGCCTGCTGGATTTCGGTGTCACCGTCGACTTCGACGTCGGCGCATTCCCAGAATTCGTCCAGGTAACTCCGCTGCTCGGCGAGCAGAGCATCCCATCCGGTCTGTTTGGCGCCGGCCAGCGCGGCGTCGGCCTGATCCCAGACAGCAGGCAGCGAGCGGACCGCGGACCAGCCGTAGGCGACGAACTTGACCAGCCGCAGGCGTTGTCCCGGCTCGAGGGTCGTCGACACCGTGACCCGCCCCAGATCTGGAAAGCTTTCGGCCAGCACTTGGGTGTTCGGCGGCCCGTCGATCACGTGGTCCATCACCGCGGCGACCCGCAGACCGCTGCGCCGGGTCGAATGCACCAGCCCGGCCCGGGCTGCCTGCGCGGCGTGTTCCTCCTGGACCCACGGTGCTTCCAGGACCGCGGCGACCCGCGGGTCACCCGCGCGCGCCGGGAGTTCCTCGTTGGTCACCAGTTCGGATTGCACCACGATCCGGATCGGCCCGTCGAGCGCCTCTACCTCGTAGCAGATCGCCGCGATCGAGCGTTGCACGAGGGAGACCAGCCGGGTCGAGGTGACCCGGACCGCGGAGCCGGCCGGAGAGACCCAATCGGCCTGGCGATACAGCGTGCCGGCCCGGAAGTCCAGGCAGCGTTCGTGGGCGCGTAGTTCGCCATAGCGGACATCGAACGGTTCGTCGTTGACCATCAGCCGGATCAGCTTGCCGTTGGTCACGTTGATCGTCGTCTGCCCGGACTCCGGAAAGCCGTAGCCGGCTTCGGCGTAGGGCAGCGGACGCAATTCATAGACGCCGTTGAGGTAGGAGCCCGGCAGGCCGAACGGCTCGCCCTCGTCAAGATTTCCGCGCCAGCCGATGTGGCCGTTGGACAACGCGAACAGCGACTCCGCCTGAGCCAACACGGTCAGCTCCAACTCCGTAGTGCGCAGACACCACGGCTCGACCGCAAACGCCGGATGGTTGATCACGCGTGTCCGCCGGGTTCGATCATGCCGGCCGGCCGCAAGGCGTCGAGGGTCAAGCCGTTCACCGCCGGCACACCAGTGGCACCAGGCAACCGAGGCAACCACCGCTTGAGCCGACGCTCACCACGATCCGAGCGGCAACCTGGGAGAGTGCGGCGGTCGAGGACGGCGTGGCGACGATCATCTGGTCAGTCTTGCCCACATGCTGCGGATCGGTATGGCCGCCCCACCCGGTGGTGTGATGCCGAACTCGCCGCCCGCCCAACACCCCGCGACTTCCAGCTGCCTCCCCCGGCGGTGCCGCCCCGGTGCGAGATCTGGCTTCGTGGAGCGTGAGCAGCCAGACCGTCCGCAAGGAAAAACCCGTATCGGAAAGATGGTGGTAGAGAGGAGAACATGATGGGTAGCAAGCACGAGGTGAGGGTGCGCAGGGTCTACGAAGAGCGGGCCGAAGATGACGGCGCTCGGGTGTTGGTCGACCGCATCTGGCCCAGAGGTGTGAGTAAGGAAAAGGCTCACCTGCACGAGTGGTGCAAACAGGTCGCACCCTCGACGGCGCTGCGCAAGTGGTACAACCATGATCCGGAACGGTTCGAGGAGTTCGGCCGCCGCTACCGCACCGAACTCGAAGATCCGGAACGCGCCGAAGCCCTCACGCAGCTGTGTGAGCTGACCGGGCACGGCACCCTGACGTTACTCACCGCCACCAAGAACGCCGACATCAGCGAGGCCGCGGTGCTGGCCGACCTGCTCCGGAGTTGAAACTCCGGCGGCGGGCCGTCCGGCCTATCCCGCGGTCGCGCCGGCGGCCGACCAGTGAACAGGGACTGACACATGAGCGAACACCATCGCCTGGATCACGCCCACGGCCGGGTCGACGTCCGTGCATATCAGGCATGGCTGTTCGACCTTGACGGGGTGCTGACCAAGACCGCCGAGGTTCACGCAGCGGCGTGGAAGCAGGCATTCGACGAATTCCTCGACGCCGAGGCAACCCGGTCCGGTGCGACGTTCGTTCCATTCGACCCGGTCGGCGACTACGACCGCTACGTTGACGGGGAGCCCCGCAAGGACGGCGTTCGGAACTTTCTCGCCGCCCGGAACGTCGAGCTGCCCGAGGGCAGCGACGACGACCCACCGGAGGCCCGCACCGTCGCCGGGCTCGGAAACCGCAAGAACACCCTGGTTTTGAGTGTGCTCAACACCAAGGGTGTCGCCCTGTACGACGGCGCGGTCGCGCTGGTGAAGATTCTGCGTTCAGCGGGAGTCCCGATAGCGGTGGTATCCGCCAGTGAAAACACCCAGGCGGTGCTCGAGGCGGCCGGCATCGCGGACCTGTTCGACGCCCGCATCGACGGACGCGTCGTGAGAGACCGGCAGTTGGCCGGCAAGCCGGCACCCGACAGTTATCTGGAAGGGGCCCGCGTGCTCCGGGTCGAACCCGGTCGTGCGGTCGTCGTCGAAGACGCGCTGGCCGGGGTGCAGGCGGGCCGGGCCGGGCACTTCGGTCTGGTCATCGGTGTCGACCACCATGACCACGCCGACGAGCTCCGCGCCCACGGCGCCGACGTGGTCGTCACCGACCTCGCCGAGTTGCTCGGCGGCGACACCGGACCCGTAGAGGATCCACGATGACCAACCCACCCGACGACGCCGTTCTGAGCAAGCTCAGTGACAGTGGGCAGACAGTGTCCAGCTCGGAACAGGACATTCGCGGACTCAAAGTCAAGGACAAGGATGGCAACGACCTCGGGAAAGTCGAAGACCTGCTCATCGACGATCAAGAGCACAAGGTCCGATTTCTGCTCGTCGAACACGGCGGCTTCCTCGGCATGGGTCAGACGAAATCGTTCATTCCCGTCGATGGCATCACCATGATCAGCAACCGCGAGGTCCATATCAACCACTCGAAGGAGCACGTGGCCAACGCACCGGGCTACGACCCGAAACTGGTGAAGACAAGGCCTACCTCGGTGGCATCTGCGCGTTGCGGTGAAGTTCTTCCAGCGGCACGTCCGGGTCGGCGAGCCTGGCCGTGTCCACCGGCTGGCCGGAGCGGACCAGATCGCGGATCGCGTCGGTGACGTCCCAGACGTTGACGTTCCTCCCGGCCAGCACCCGGCCGCCGCGCAGCCAGAAGGCGATGTACTCGCCGGATTCCACGTTGCCCCGGAAGGTCACCCCGTCGTAGTTGCCGTGCTCGACATATCCGGAGTACTCCATGCCCATGTCGTACTGGTCGGAGAAGAAATACGGCACCTGGTCGTAGGTCACGTCGCGGCCCAGCATGGTGGCCGCCGCCACCGGCCCCTGGTTCAGGGCCGCCGACCAGTGCTCCAGCCGCAAATGGGTGCTCAGATGCGGGTAGTAGGCGTTCGCGACGTCCCCGGCCGCCACGATGTCGGGGTCGCTGGTAGCCAGGTGCTCGTCGACCACGACCCCGTTGTCGACGTTGAGGCCGGCCGCCTGGGCCAACGCGGTATTGGGAGTGATGCCCACTCCGACCACGACGGCGTCGGCGTCGATGACGCTCCCGTCCTTCAGCCGAACACCGGTAACCCGGTGGTCGGTGCCGACGATCTCGGTCACCTCCACGCCCAGGCGCAGCGTGACGCCATGCGCGCGATGCAGGGCGGCGTAGATTTCGGCCATCTCACGCCCGAGTACCGCGAGCAAGGGCAGCTCGGCCCTCTCGATCACCGTGACCTCGCAACCGGCCACCCGCGCCGCCGCGGCGGTTTCCAGCCCGATCCAACCGCCCCCGATGATCGCCACCCGCCGGGCGGTGGCGAACGCGGTCTTGATGGCTTCGCAGTCGGCGACCCGGCGCAGGTACAGCACACCGTCGAACTCGGCGCCCGGGACCGTTAGCCGCCGAGGGGAGGAACCGGTGGCCAGCAACAGCTGTCGTAGCGGATCCGGTCGCCGCCGTCGATGCCGAGCTCATGGGCGGCCCGGTCCACGGTGGCCACCCGGGCCCCCAGCTTCAGCTCCACGTCGCGCTCGGCGTACCAGCCGGCCGGGTGAACGTAGATCTTGTCCTTCTCCGACTTGCCTTGCAGATAGTCCTTGGACAGTGGTGGCCGGTTGTAGGGGCGTTCGGTCTCCTCGCCCAGCAGCACCACCCGTCCGGTGAAACCCTCCGACCGCAGCGCTTCGGCCGCCCCGGCACCGGCCAACCCGCCGCCCTCGATGAGAAATGTCTGCTCAGCTGTCGTCATGTTCCGTCCCGTCCATTGTCTGTCAGATGGTTTGCCGGTAGCCGAAGAACTCATGGTCCTCGTTGTAACCGCCGTAGCCGCCGCCGACCTCGGAGAAGTCGGCGACGAACTCGATACCTTTGATCCATTTCACCTGTTTGAAGCCGAGCTGGGATTCGTTGCGCAGCCGCAGCGGCGCGCCGTGACCGAACGACAGTGGCTGGCCGTTCATGTCATAGGCCAGCATGGTGAGGTGGTCGCTCATCTGCTCGATGGGGTGCGCGTCGTAGTAGATGCCCGCGTCGGGACCATCGCCCAGGGAGTAGAACACCACCCACTTCGCGTCCGGTCGCGGCTTGACCAGGTCGATGACGGTCAGCATCGATACCCCGCCCCATTTGGCGATGCCGGACCAGCCCTGGATGCAGAAGTGCTGGGTGATCTGCTCGTGAGGGGGCAGCGCCCGCAACTGCGTCATCGTCAACTCGGCCGGCTGCTCGACGAGGCCGTTGATCCGCAGCCGGTAGTCGGCGAAGCGCCCGTCGAAAAGGGCCGTGTACTCCGGGGAGTCGGGGTACTGGCCGTTGTGCCAGAAGTACGGGGAGATGTCTTTCTCGCCGTACTGACCGGGAGTGGCGTCGAGGTGTTCGAACAGCCGCTGCGTCGGCCCGACCAATGCGAAACCGACCCGCTGCACCACCCGGGGATGACGCAGCGTGAACGGGGTCGCCGCCACCCAGCCGACGATGACCACGACCATCGTCGCCGCGAAAATCCAAAAGCCCAACCAATCGGTCGCGTCACGACCCGCGTAGATGTGGTTGAGGTTACGCAGCAGGCCCGTCATGAACACCAACGCGACATGGACGGTGATGAACACCAGGAACCAGACCAGCACCAGGAAATGCAGCGACCTGGCCAATTGGATACTGAACAATCTGCTGACCGGCTTGAACCGGGTCGACAGCGCCGGCGACATCCCCAGGCCGGTCAGGAACGCCAGTGGGGCGGCGATGAAAATCGTGATGAAGTAGGCGATCAACTGCAAACCGTTGTAAGCCACCCAGCCGTTCTCGGTCGGCCAGTCCAAGGATAGGTACTGGATCGCCACCGACACCGAGTTGGGAATCACCGACCAACTGGTAGGCACCACATGCCGCCACTGCCCGGTGCTGAACAGCAGCACATAGAACACCAACCCGTTGAGCAGCCACAGGGTGTTCACGCCCAGATGCCACCACCGGGCCAGCCCGATCGAATGCCGAATCCCGGGTAGCCCCACCTGCCCGGGCAGGCTGATGGAGTCCTTCTTCGCCGTCCACAAAGGGTCGGCCGGCACAGGTTTCTGGGCGCGGAACCAGTCCCGGCCCGGCGTGCTGTGCCGGGTCCAATACAGCCGCGGGTGGTCACTGAAAATCTGCACTCCGGACCGGATGATGAAGATCAGCAAGAACAGGTTGAAGAAATGCTGCACCCCCACCCAGATCGACAGCCCGGGGTGAAGCTCGGCGGTGGTGGATGCGACGGTGCCGGGGTAGTGGGCGATGAACCGCTGCACAGACGCGGTGTCCCGCAAACCTTTACCGGCGGCGACCGCCACGATCAGGACCACGAACCCGATCGGCAGCAACCACAGCAGGTTGAACCACCGGCTGCGGCCCACCCGGAGGCGAGGCGCGATCCCGTGCGCCACCGGCACCGAACCTGCCCAGGTCGTCGGATCGACCACATCCTCACCGATGGTGAGCTGCGACCGGAAGCTGGCAACCGCATCCGGGTCCACCCTGGAATCCGCTGCAGCCGGCAGCTTCGTCGGCCGGCGTTCTCCTGGAGGCAGGCCTTCGCCTCCTCGAGGATCGCCGACGGTGTGGCGTCCAGTCATCAGGTCTCCATACGTTCGGCAATCAGGCGATCACGTCGACGACAAATTCGGGCGCCAGCCCTCCTTGTGCGAGGCGGACGACGCAGCCATCCCTCGCCAGGGCCTGGCAAGTGCACAGGATTGACCGGACGCGGAGATCCCGGCGACGCGGACCGGCTCACGGTGCAGCCCGGCGGCCGATTCCGGTCCCGCAACGGCCCAGGCTCAGCTGCTGCGACGCTACGCCCCTGTCGGTAAGCCTTTCACCCGACCCCGGGCAGCCGCCGTGCATGCCGGTGCCGCAGCTTTTCACGCGTTCGGCTGGGTCGGTCCGGGAACGGTCGCGGTCGGAGGTGTGCTGGGTGGTCATCGGGCGTACCGATTGGCGTTGGGTGCCAACCATGTGGAGGGCGTTCCGCATCGGGTGCCGCCGGGTTAGCATGGTTTGGGCGGCATCGGCGAATTCGCGCAGGGCCACCTGGAGCAGCGGATGCTCGGCGAGGTGCCGCTGCTCGTGTTCCGCCGCGGAGACCGGGTCGAGGTGCTGGCGGAGGTCTGCAGCCACCTGTCGGCCCCGTTGCACCTGGGAAGTGTGGTCGGTGAGCAGGACCCGTGTGTGGTCTGCCCGTGGCATCAGAGCACCTTTTCGCTGCTCACCGGTGAGGTGGTGCACGGCCCGGCGACCGCCCCCCAGCCGAGGTTCGGCACCCGGGTGATCCGGGGGATGGTCGAGGTCCGCCTCCCCGGCGCCGGCTGAAACCGGTTTGAACACGCCGTCAACGCTGCCAGCGGGACGAGGACGAAATGTTCGAGGGGTGCTGGGGTTTCGGTGGCTCGGTGTTTGGTATTCGGTGTTCGGTGTGGCTGTGCTGTCCGGGGGGCAGAAGTGGTGAGCGTCGATAGTTTCGGGTCACCGGCACGGTGGGACCCTGCAGTTGGTCCTCCGGCAGGTGCTGCCACCTGACCCGCCGACCTGGTAAAAGTGCCCTCCGGGACAGTGGTCGGAGTGCCGCAGGGGCGGCGGTCGGGTAGCTACCGCGCTGCGATGAAAATGCTGCCCACGCTGGCACTTTCGGGTCAGTGCCGCTCGGGGTCTCAGGCCGGCGGAGTGCCAGCAGGGTCTGGCGCGACAGTGGCGTCCCGGCCGGCGGCGTACGCGTCCGGCCGGCCGACGACGATCTGTGGCCTGCCGTGGGTGAAGTAGTCCGACCCCCACGAGAGCACCGCCCCGATCCGCTCCTGGAGGCCGGAGAGCAACACCACGTGCACTCCCAGCCACGCCGCGAAGGCCGGCGGGCCCCGCAGCCGACGCCGGGCGGCGCCGACCTCGGCCACCGCGGCCCCACGACCGATCATGGCCATGATGCCCTTGTCGAGGTACCGGAACGGCTCCCGCGGCCGGCCTGCGAGGTCGGCCTTGATGTTGCGGGCGGCCCAATGACCGGCCTGCTGCGCCACGGAGCCGAGCTGCGGCAGGTGCCGGCCCTTGGCGTCCGTGATGTTGGCGGCGTCGCCGAGGACGTAGACACCCGGGAAACCGGGCATGGTGAGGTCGGTCGCCACGTCGATGCGGCCGCCTCTGCCCTGCGGCAGGCCCGAGGCCGCGAGCATGGGGCCCGCCTTGAGCCCACCTGCCCACACCACGATCCGGCTGGCGATCTTGTGGCCGTCGGCCAGGGTGACTCCGTCCTTGTCCACTTCGGCCACTCCGACACCGAGCTTGAGCTGCACCCCGATCTTGGTGAGCCGCTTCTTGGCGTACGTCTGCGACTTGCCGGTGAAGGGAGCCAGCACTGTCGGCACCATGTCGACCAAATAGACCGAACATGACCGGGCGAGTTCGGGGGAGAAGTATCCCGGTACGACGTATTTGAAGCGTTCGGCGATGGCACCGGCCGTCTCTACCCCGGTGGGGCCGCCGCCGACGACCACGACGTTGAGGCCTGACCCCGACGGGTTCGGCCGGCTGTCCGCGCCGTCCAGCGCACCCAGTACCCGCGAGGCCAACTTCGTCGCGTCGTCCACCGAGTAGAGCGGAAAGGTGTACTGCTCGGCGCCGGGGGTGTCGAAAAAGTTCACCTCGGCACCGGCAGCGAGTACCAGGATCCGGCCGCGGTAGGTAGTCCCGTCCGCGGTGCTCACGCTGCGGTCGGCGGCGTCGACGGCAGTGACTTCGGCTGTCCTGACCAGCACCTGCTTGTGCTTGCGGAAGATGCCTCGTAGCGGTCGGGCCACGTCCGACACCGAGATCTGGGCGGTCGCGACCTGGTAGAGCAGCGGCTGGAACTGGTGATAGTTGTTCTTGTCGATCAACAGAACACCCACCCCGTCCCGCGCCAGCTGCGTTGCCGCGGCCACGCCGGCGAAACCGCCGCCGACGATCAACACTTCGTGGGTCAGCTGCTCAGCCATACCCCCAATTTTACGGGTCGGCCGCACACAGTGCCGCACCAAGGGCGCTCGGGTCGGCGCGGCCACGGTGCATAGGCGATGACCGGGGATCCCCTCGCATTCACCGGCGCATCACTACCGTCACCCTGGCCGGTCGACCGGCGCCGGGGTCGGCAACCTGCAACCGAGGAGCCCCTTCACCTGGCCGGACTCCATTCGAGGCGAATGGGCGGCCGGGCGGGCTGAACAACGCTCTGTCGGCCTCTCTGGTAACCCTGTGATCGGCGGCTTTGAGCCGGTCAATTCCCCTCACCATTGGGTGTTGTTCATCTCCTGGTCAAGCAGCGACCCGCCGGTAGCAGGCGATCCGCCGGTGCAATCGACCCGGCGCCGCGCCCGGCATCAAACCCCAGCTGCATCGGGGCGGGCCCTACCTCGGGTTACCGCCTGACCGTGCGCGCCGGCCGCGCGCACTCACCCGCCCGATCCCCCAGCCGCCTGACGAGCCCACACGGCGACTCGTCCAACCCTCGGGTTACGGCCGGCCCGGCCACTGCGGAAGGAGTCATCTGAGGCGATGCAAGCGATGCAAGCGGAGACCGCGACACAGTCGGCGCCACGCTCCAGCGCGTATATCACGAGCTTCGTTCGCACAAGTCCGCAAGAAATCGACGATGTCGACGAACGGCTGCGGAGCAAACCCGAGCCCCAAGGTGTCGTGTTGAGAACCGATATCCGCGCGCGCTGGCGTGCGCGACCGTCAACGGCAGAAACCTTCAAGGTCCCCGTACCTCCCTGCCGGCAGCCGCGCGCGAAGGGGTTTCACCGAACCGGTGTCCGGCCAAAGAGGTCGGTTCCGCTGGGTGGCTGACGCGCATACTGTTTCCATGCAGCGAATCTCGCTCGACGCCGTCGCCCGTCAGCAACTTATGCTGGCTGCGGCGCACGGCGGACGTCCCGCCGCCGACACCGTGGTGGGCGGGCATGAGCGGGTGCTGCGGCAGACCGTCATCGGCATGGTCTTCGGCGCGGAACTCGGGGAGCACAACAATCCCGGAGAGGCGACGGTGCACGTCTTGCGGGGCCGTGTCCGGTTGACCTCCGAAGGCCAGTCCTGGGAGGGCCGGGCTGGTGACTTGTTGAAGGTGCCAGATGCAAGGCACAGCCTGCATGCTCTGGAGGACTCCGCGGTGCTGCTGACCGTGGCCAAGCTGCCCTGAGGCACCCGGCCGCATCCAGGGTGGGCGGCGCACTGCCGACCCGGAGCCGCCAGACGGTGCCGTTTCCAGGTCCGCTTGATGCCGACGTATACATCCCAACGGCCCCGGGCGGGGCGAGAAGGAGAGTCGGGTCTCGTGTACGCAGCGATTCTGGGGTCTGCGGCAGCGGTCCCCGCGGTGAAGTTGTTGACGGTAGGTCACGGTCGGCTGGGTCGGGCGTCCTTCGGGGCTCTCCTGACCGAGACCGGCGTCGATCTACTCGTCGATGTGCGCCGTTTCCCGGGCAGCCGAACCAATTCCGACACGCGTCGCGACGCGCTGACCTGCTGGCTGCCCGAACTGGGGATCGACTACCGGTGGGAGGAGCGCCTCGGGGGACGCCGACGCCTTCCGGCCGGTGAACCCGACGTCGACCGGTGGTGGACGGTGCCGGCGTTCCGTGCCTACGCGGCGCACACCCGTACCGCTGAGTTCGGCTCGGCTCTGGCAGAGGTGATCGGCCAATGCGGATCGCGGAGCGTCGCGGTGATGTGCAGCGAGAGTGTGTGGTGGCGTTGCCACCGTCGGTTGATCGCCGATGTGGCCGTGCTGGCACGTGGTTGCGTGGTCACGCATCTGATGCCCGGCGGCCATCTGGCGGAGCATCGCGTCGCCGACGGCGCCAGATTGCAGGCCGACGGGAAAGTGGTGTGGGACGGACCCTGAAGCGCGCCTCATAGGAAAAGGTCAGCCGGATCCCGCCGGCCTTACGGGGTGTCAGCCGAATCAGGTTTCGCCGTGCAGCAGCGCGGTGATGACGTCGCGGTGGTAGCGGGAGATGACGTCCAGTTGAATGCCTTTGGGGCACACTGCGGTGCACTCGCCGATCTGGGTGCAGCCGCCGAAGCCTTCGGCGTCGTGCTGGTCGATCATGGCCAGGGAACGCGAGTCCCGCTCGGGCTGTCCCTGCGGCAGAAGTCCGAGGTGGGTGATCTTGGCGCCGAGGAACAGCGCGGCGGAACCGTTGGGGCACGCCGCGACGCAGGCGCCGCAGCCGATGCAGGTCGCCGCGTCGAACGCAGCGTCCGCGTCGGTCTTCGGCACGGGTATGACGTTCGCATCGGGAGCCGCGCCGGTCGGTGCGCTGATGAAACCGCCGGCCTGGATGATCCGGTCGAAGGCGCCGCGGTCGACGACGAGGTCCTTGATGATCGGAAACGGTTCGGCCCGCCACGGTTCGACGTCGATCATGTCGCCGTCGTCAAAGCTGCGCATGTGCAGTTGGCAGGTGGCGATCAGGGCCTGCGGTCCGTGCGCGATCCCGTTGATCACCAGGCCGCAGGCACCGCAGATCCCCTCCCGGCAGTCACTGTCGAACGCCACCGGATCGCCGCCGTCCACGGTGAGCTGCTCATTGAGCACGTCGAGCATCTCCAGGAATGACATGTGCGGTGAGATGCCGTCCAGCCGGTAGCTGACCATGCGTCCGGCGTCGTCGGGGCTGCTCTGCCGCCACACCCGCACCGTGATGTTCATCTGTAGTTCCGCTGCTTCATCTGGACGTTGTCATATGCCAGGTGCTCCCTGTGCAGCACCGGAGGGTTGCCGTCGCCGGTGAACGCCCAGGCGGCGACGTAGGCGAACCGGGCATCGTCGCGCAGCGCTTCGCCGTCCGCGGTCTGGCTTTCGGTTCGGAAGTGGCACCCACACGACTCCTCCCGGTGCAGGGCGTCGATACACATGAGCTCACCCAGTTCGAAGAAGTCTGCCACCCGCCCCGCCCGCTCCAACGTCTGGTTCAGCTCTTCGCCGCAGCCGGTGACCTTGACGTCCCGCCAGAATTCCGCTTTCAGCGCGCGCACCAGCTGGATCGCTGTGGTCAGGTCCTGCTTGGTTCGCTCCATACCGCAGTGCGTCCAGAGGATGTTGCCGAGCTCCCGGTGAAAGGAGTCCACGGTGCGCCGGCCGTTGATCGAGAGCAGCGTATGGATCCGGTCGCGTACGGCCTCGGTCGCGTGCCGCACCGCGGGATGCGCTTCACCGACTGATTCGAACGGCCCGGCGGCGAGGTAGTCGGTGATCGTGCTGGGCAGGATGAAATAGCCGTCGGCGAGTCCCTGCATCAGGGCGCTGGCGCCGAGCCGGTTCGCGCCGTGGTCGGAGAAGTTTGCCTCACCGATCACGAACAGGCCCGGGATCGTGCTCTGCAGATCGTAGTCGACCCACAACCCGCCCATCGTGTAATGCACAGCAGGGTAGATCCGCATCGGCACCTGGTACGGATCCTCCCCGGTGATCTGCTGGTACATGTCGAACAAGTTGCCGTACTTCGCTTCGACCGCCGGGCGGCCGAGCCGCCCGATCGCGTCGGCGAAGTCCAGGTAGACGCCGAGGCCGCCCGGCCCGACCCCCCGACCTTCGTCGCAGACGTTCTTCGCCGCGCGCGACGCGACGTCCCGCGGAACCAGATTGCCGAAGGCGGGATACATCCGTTCCAGGTAGTAGTCGCGCTCGGACTCGGGAATCTCGCGGGGAGAGCGGTCAAGGGCGCCGTCGTTGACCTTGGGCACCCAGATCCGGCCGTCATTGCGCAACGACTCACTCATCAGGGTCAATTTGGACTGGTGGTCGCCGCTCACCGGGATACAGGTCGGGTGGATCTGGGTAAAGCACGGGTTGGCGAAAAGGGCCCCCCTTCGGTGGGCGCGCCACGTCGCGGTGACATTGCAGCCCATCGCGTTGGTGGACAGGAAGTAGGCGTTGCCGTATCCACCGGTCGCGAGGACGACGGCATCGGCGAGATGGGTCTCGATCCGGCCGGTTGTCATGTCCCGGACGACCACGCCGCGAGCTCTACCCTCGATCATGATCAGGTCGAGCATCTCGTGGCGCGAGTGCACCCTCACGGTGCCGGCCGCGACCTGCCGCTCCAGCGCCTGGTAGGCCCCGAGTAGCAGTTGCTGTCCCGTCTGGCCGCGGGCGTAGAAAGTACGCGAAACCTGCACGCCACCGAAGGAACGGTTGTCGAGCAGCCCGCCGTACTCCCGCGCGAACGGGACGCCCTGAGCTACGCACTGGTCAATGATCGCGCCGCTCACCTGAGCCAGGCGGTAGGTGTTCGATTCGCGCGAGCGGAAGTCGCCACCTTTGACTGTGTCGTAGAACAGCCGTTGGACGCTGTCACCATCGTTGCGGTAGTTCTTCGCTGCATTGATGCCGCCCTGGGCCGCGATGCTGTGCGCACGGCGGGGGCTGTCCTGGTAGCAGAAGTTCGTGACCTGGTATCCGGCCTCGCCGAGGGTCGCAGCAGCTGAGCTTCCGGCGAGGCCGGTGCCGACGATGATGACCGACAGGTTGCGCCGGTTCGCCGGGTTGACCAATTTCGCGTCGAACTTGCGCGTGTCCCACTGTTGCTCGATGGAACCCGCCGGCGCCTTCTCGTCGGCGATCGGCGTCCCGACGGTGTAAAAGTCGGGAGGCGATGGGGTCTGTTCGGCGGGCACGTCAGCCAACCCAGCCAACAAGGACGGCGAACGGCGGTACCAGGAACCCGACCGTGATCACCAGTGCCACCACGGTGGCCGCCACGTTGAGGTGCCGACGCCGCCGGACACCGGTATTGGCGCCGAGGCTCGCGAAGCCACTCCAGACACCGTGCCGAAGATGAAACCCGAGCGCAACCAACGCGATCGCGTAGCTGAGCACGACCCACCAGATCTGGAAACCGTTGACCAATCGAACGTACGGGCTGGTTGATGCCCCACCGGGGTGGATCACGTTGTCCGAACTCAGGTGCAGCAGGTGATAGACGATGAACAACGCCACCGTCAACCCTCCCCAGCGCATCGTGAACGACGCATAGGTGCGCTGCGCACCACGGCGGGATTGGGTGCTCTGGTAACGCCAGCCGCCGCGGCCCGCAGTCGCCCGGCGCGCGCGCCGCCACAACGTCACCGCCGCGTAGATGTGGATCACAACGCTCACCAGCAGCACGACCCGGATGATCCACAATGCGCCACCGGCCGGCAGGAACGGTTCGCCGATCGTGCGTAGGTGATCCGCATAACCGTCGAAAACGACTCTGCCGGCGAACACTTTGAGGTTGCCGTACATGTGAGCCAGCAGATACAGCACCATGATCAGGCCGGAGATCGCCATCGCGACCTTGAGCGCCGCGGTCGACCGCACCGCGGCCGCCCTGCGTTGCGCAGGTGTGAGAGAGCGGGCCGTCGTCACCTGCGCATGATAGGACACCTGATGAACCGTGCCTGAGTCGGTCGGTTCGTTTCGACACCTCGGCTCTGTTGTGCCTCAGGCCCGGCAATTCCGGTTGTCGCTCCGGTTGCAACCCACGGCGTCAGCGGCCAGACGCCACGCCTGACACACAACCAACCGCTACCTACAGCAGGGTGCGGAAACCAAGGGTATGACGTGCCGCTGGAGAGCCTCGTCGTGGAATCGTCACAAATTCTCGACGCGTCCGTCCGCAGCCGGGGAATTACAGAAAAGTGGAGAGCAGTAGCGTCACCGCCAGGCCAATGACCGAAATGATGGTTTCCATGATGGACCAGGTTTTGATGGTTTGGCCGACTGTCAGCCCGAAGTACTCCTTGACCAACCAGAAGCCCGCGTCGTTCACGTGGGAGAAGAACAGTGATCCGGCGCCGATCGCAAGTACCACCAACGCCAGGTGGGTGGGGGTCAGGCCGGCGGCCAGGGGGGCGATGATGCCGGCGGCGGTCACGGTCGCCACCGTGGCCGAACCGGTGGCGAGACGGATCAGCACCGCCACGATCCAGCCCAGCAGCAGCGCCGACAACCCGGCGGCCGTGGCGATCTTGGCGATCGCGGTGCCGGTACCGCCGTCGACGAGTACCTGTTTGAAACCGCCGCCGGCACCGACGATGAACACGACACCGACGATCGGGAGCAGGCTGTCCCCGATCTTCTTGCCCAGCACCGTGGCCGAGAAGCCGACTCTGGTCCCGAAGGTCACCATCGCCAGCAGCACACCGACCAGCAATGCGACCACCGGATCGCCGATGATGTCCAGCAGCGACCGCAGTCCGGTGCCGCTGGTCAGCAGTAGGTCAGCGCCGGCTTTGATGAGCATCAGCACCAGCGGGGTGAGCAGGGTGATCAGGGTCCAGGCGAAGCTGGGACTGCCGGTGGCGTTCGGGTCCTGCGCCTTGCCCGTGTCAGCTTTCCGCGCCGGTTCTGTGCCGGTCGGTGTGTTTGCGTTCTGTGTCGCTCCGCCGGTCACCGCCAGGCCCGCACCGGACGCGCCGATCGGCACCATCCGGGCGGCGAGCCGACCGAACAGCGGACCTGCGATCACCACGGCTGGGACGGCGACCACCAGGCCCAGCGCCAGGGTCAATCCGACGTTGGCATGCAAGATGCCGATCGCGGCGAGCGGACCGGGGTGCGGCGGGATGAAACCGTGCAGCACCGACAAGCCGGCGAGCGCCGGGATGCCCAGCAGCATGACGGGACCCTTCACCCGGTGCACTGCCAGCATCACCACCGGAATGAGCAGGACCAGCCCGATTTCGAAGAACATCGGGATGCCGATGATCCCGGCGATCAGCGCCATCTTCCATGGCCAGGTGGCCGGGCGGCCGCGGAGCAGGGTATCGACCACCTTGTCGGCGCCGCCGGAATCGGCGAGTAGCTTTCCCAGCATCGCTCCCAGAGCGATCAGCACCCCGACGTAGCCCAGCACCCCGCCGACACCGGTTTCGTAGGAGGCCGTCACCTTCTCCAACGAGATGCCGGACGCGATCCCCACGAACAGGGCCCCGATGGTCAGGGCCAGAAACGCATGCAACTTCAGCCAGACGATCAACAGCACCACGATGGCAATCCCGACAGCCGCCACGATCAACACCTGGGTGTCGTGAGCGCTCCATGGCTGATCGGCCGGGATGGCGGGTGCGACGGCCTTCGTCGCGGACGTCCAGGCGTTGGGGTGGATGGACAGGCTCACAGGCTCACTCTCCATTTAATGCGGTGGCTTCACCGACCACGACTTGTTCGGTGCCATTCTCATCGACACAACTGGACCGGAACGACTTCGATGATCAGCGTAGCTAGCCACCGATGAGACGGCCCACCTCATACGTCACAGCCAGGGCCACGGCACCCAACAGCAGTTGACGGACCCCGGAATGCAGCAGCGGGCGCCCGGTGAGCCTGCCGACGACCATGCCGCCCCCCATCAACGCAACGGCAGAGATCACCATCGCGGCCAGCAGGCTCGCCCGGCCGATCAGATACGGAAGCAGCGGCAATACGGCCCCGATGGAGAACGCGGCCAGGGACGCGCCGCCGGCGAGCAGCGCGGAGGGCAGATCAGTTGCATCCAGGCCCAGTTCCTCCCGGGTGTGTACCCGCAGGGCGATGTCCGGGTCCTTCGAGACGGCCGCGGCCATCTTCGCGGCGGTGTCGGCGTCGGCGCCGTAACCGCGGAAAGTCTCCGCGAGCTCCGCCTGCTCGGCCGCGGGAAACTCGGCATGCATTCTGCGTTCGATGGCGACCTCGGCGTGTACCAACTCGTTCTGGTTGGTCACCGAGACGTATTCCCCGGTGCCCATCGAGAACGCTCCGGCGACCAAGCCGGCCAGTCCGGTGAGTACGACCGCATGCGTCGAACCACCGCCACCCCCTACGCCGGCGATCAAGGACGCGTTCGTCACGAGGCCGTCCACCGCCCCGAACACGGTGGGACGCAACCAACCTCCGGAAACGTCCCGATGCCGGTGCGACCACCCGGAACGCAGGGCGTCCTCGGTGACCGCGGCATCACCTGCCGCATGCCCGAAATCTCGGTTCTTGTCCTTCTCGCTCACCGAATCAGTGTCCCTCAAAGGTTGCACCATCTTTCCCGAACCTTGTCGACAGTGGGGTGGGCGTCCGATGCGATTCGTGACGGCGGCCGAGATGGCCGTCCGCAGCGTCCTTCCCGGCGACCACGAACTCTGGCCACGCACGAGCCAACCGGTCCAAGAACGGTCAATCAAGACGACCTGCGCCGTGTACCTGCAGGTCCTGCGGAGCCACCCTCCTTGCCCTGATCGCGAGAGTTTGACCTACGGAAGGCTGCCCCTCGGCTGCGACCGGCCTATCCAAATTCAGGGGAAGGTGCGAATTCAACGGCACGCGCGAGCAGGATTTCGGCGCGACGTCGCATGGCCGCATCGACCATGGCGCCGGAGGCGTTACGCACCACGCCACGTCCAGCTTCGAGGCCGGCATCCAAACTTCGTAGAATTTCCCTGGCGGCCGTCACCTCGTCAATCGTCGGCCGGAAGGCATCTCTGATGACCGGAATTTGATGGGGATGCACGGCACTTCGCCCGTAGCAACCCAGTGTCCGACCGAGTTGGCACGACGATGCCAACCCTTGGACGTCTTCCAGATTGGGGTACGCGGCCATGGCCGGTGATCGCAATCCTGCTGCGGCTGCGGCGACCACCACTCGGGATCTGGCGTACGCCAACGAATCTTCCGATTCCAGCATCAATTCCGATCGCAGATCAGCCTCGCCCAGCCCGATCGACACCACGCCGCGGGCCGAGGCGATGTCGGTCGCAGCCTCCAGGCCCAGGGCACTTTCGATCAGCGCGGCAACCGCGAGGCCCGGAATGGCGGCGAGTATAGCCACCTCGTCAGCCGATTCGACCTTGGGCAGGCGCACTTCCGCCGGAAGATGACCATGCGCCGCCAGTTGATGCAGCAGAATCATATCCGCCTCGAAATGCTCCGTGTCAACGCCATTGATTCGCAAGACGACCGCCGTCATCACCCGGTTCGGCGAGCCAAGGTATTCCGCCGAATTGATTCGCGCCTGTGCCTTGCCGTCCGGCGCCACCGCGTCTTCCAGATCGATCACCACCTGGTCGGCGCCGGATCTGGCCGCCTTCTCGAACCGATCCGGCCGGTCGCCGGGCACATAGAGCGCGCACACCGGTCCGGCCACCGGCGTTTTCATACAGCACCAGCTTGACGGAGTGCTGTGATGTCCTGCGCGCTGTACGCGTGCTCGCCCAGGACCTCGTCGGTGTTCTCGCCCTGCGCGCGGCCGGTCCACCGGACCCGACCCGCGGACTCGCTCATTCTGAACAGCACGTTCTGCATGGCCACCTGATCGAAATCCGCGTCGGGCACCGAGATCACGGTCTGTCTGGAGCGGACTTGCGGGTCGGCCAGCAGTTCGTCGACCTGATAGATCGGTGCCACCGACGCCGACGCTGCGTCGAATTGCGCCACCACCTCCGCTGCGTCGCGATATGCGATCCAATCGGCAACCGCCGTGTCGATCAGTTCACCATGTTCGGCTCGGCCAACACCGGTCGCGAACCATGGCTCAACGATGAGATCCTTCCGTCCGACCAGCGTCAGAACCCGTTCCGCGACCGAAGTCGCACTGGCCGAAACCGCCAAGAACTTGTGGTCCTTGGATTCGTACACGTTCCGCGGTGCATTGTTGACCGACCGATTCCCGGTACGCGGCTGGATGACTCCGAGCTGGTCGTAGGCAGTGATCTGCGGGCCCATCATCATCAGGATCGGTTCGAGAATTGCCAGGTCGATGATCTCCCCGCGACCGGTCTGATCACGCGACCGCAGAGCCACCATGATCGCGAAAGCCGTTGCCAATGCTGCAATTCCGTCGGCCAAGGCAAATGGCGGCAGCGTTGGCGGCCCGTCCGGTTGACCGTTGGCGGCGGCAAAGCCGCTCATCGCCTCCGCCATCGAGCCGAATCCTGGTCGATGGGAATACGGCCCGTCCTGGCCGAAGGTCGTCACTCGGGAGATCACCAATCGAGGATTGTGCTGGTGCAGGAGATCCGGGCCGAGTTCCCAGCGTTCCAACGTTCCCGGGCGGAAATTCTCGACCAATACGTCCGCGTCGGCGACCAGGCGGAGCAGAACCTCTCGTCCTCCCGCAGTGTGGAGGTCAGCGGTAACCATTTTCTTGTTGCGTCCGATGGTCTTCCACCACAGTCCGATGCCATCCTTGGTGATTCCGTGCTGCCGGCTGCCATCTGGGTGGAACGGATGTTCCACCTTGATGACGTCGGCGCCATAATCAGCCAGATAGGTGGCGGCGAGCGGTGCGGCGAACAGGGTGGCCACCTCGACGACCTTGATTCCGGCCAGGGGCAACGGACGGTCGGGCGCGGACTCGGGCATGAAGTCTTCGATTCTTCCGGTGACGCTCAATAATCGATGGGTGGGCCGGGAGCAACCAGTCGCTGGCTCTGGAAATTGGTGACGGACTCCGGTCCCCAGGCGATTCCGAAGCCGACCGTCGCCGATCGGCTCAGGCCCCTACCCGGTTCGAGCAGCTTGGCCACCCAACCGGCCGGCTGCGGCCCCGAGTCGAAATACCAACCCGACCCTGCCCGCTCCTGGGCGGTGCCACCGACCAACAGGTCGAACCGGCTCGGACCTTCCTGGTAGTGATCACTCGTCCATTGCCAGATCAGTGGCAGTCCAACGGATCTGGCGGCGGCCAGGTGCCATTCGGCCTGACTGGGCAGTCGTCCGCCGACCCAGGCGGCGTAGGCCTGCGCCTCGGCGATATCGACGAAAGTGACCGGTTCGTCGAGGCGAGCCGCACAGAGCCCCATCCCCGTCTGCGCTGCCGACGCCGGCCAATCGGCCAGGAAGCGGTGCGAGATCCGCGGTCGATATCCCGACTCGCGCAAGAAGGTCGCGAATTCTCCTTTGGTGACCGACTCGACCCGCACCCGCACTCCATCGGGAACCAGCGTCGTGCAGTCCTGAGTCATCTCCGCGTGGAGATCCGGAGCCAGTGGCTTCCAAGCATCTACCCACCACGCTCCGGTGAGCATGCCGTTCTCCCGACGCCGGAAACGCATTTCGGTGCGATGCGATCCGGTCGGCACCGGTATTCCCTGACCGGTGACAGGCAGCTCTCTGGGCAGCCAGGGCGACGGCCGATGAACCAACGGTCTGGCCGGGAACGACACGTCCGTCGATATTCCACCCGGGAGCAGCGGGCCGCGTTCCGGCGCTATCAGGACAGCGCCGACACCGCGACCGGGCAGCGTCACGACGATCGCACAGCCCACCGTCATCCTCCCGTCGGAGCCGCCGAAGAGGTCCGTGTACACGCGATCTCCAGCGGATTCGGGAGTACCGGGTTCGCGAGCATCGAGCCGGACCGCATCCAGCCGGACCTGAACGGTGGTCGCCTTCGCCGACCGATTGACCAGCAGGTACAGCTCACGGCTGGTGTCTGCGAAGCAGGCGCCGAAGACACCGGCCGCGAACGCCTGCGGACCGAGATCGATCAGCGGTATCCAATCACCGTCGGCCAGTAGATCACCGAACGAGGTGTGTATCGCCCGCATTCGCCGATGGGTTGCCAAGTCGCGCTCGCTCCAGCCGACCCACGCGCCGAACACGTTGTCCCACAGCAATACTCCGCACCCGTTGAGGTGTGCGGACTGCAGTTCCTCACTGTGATCCCGATTCCACCGCCGGGTGTGATGCTGCATGTGCTGCCGGTCCAGCCAGTGCGCCCGAAGTACGCCGGGCACCGGGCTGTCGGCGAACCACTGCGCCCAGGAGAGCTGATGGGTGCGCATGGCTGCGACGCTGATGCGCGATTCGCTCTCGAGTACCCGGTCGGTACCCACGGTCGTGATGAGCTCGACCGAGCCCTCCCGCAGGGTATCCAGGAACAAGCCGTCCGCATCCAAAGCGTCCAGAGTATGCCGCAGTTCCACTGCGTCGGTTCCGGAACGGCGGGCGGTGGCGGTGTCCCACGGGTTGTAGTTGAGAAAAACCCTGATGTGGTGCGCGTGGAACCAGGCGACCAGATCAGAAAGACCGGGAACATCGTAGAAATCGAATTGATTGCGGTCATCCACACCGATCACCGGATAGGCGTGCCACAGCACAATTCCGTCGATACCGCCGAATTGGTGATCCATTTCTGCAATCAGTCGATCCGGGGTGAATTCGTCTCGATCGAAATCGTAGAGACGATCGTCCCAGAGCCAGGCCAGGAAGACTGTCCGGCACTGGGCTGCCCAGGCCTGAGGCTTCGGACCGGAAACGGCTCCGACCGGGATCCGTTCGAAAACCTGTCGCGAGAAGTCCGCGAGGTGCCGGCGCCAGGACGGCCAGTCAACCGGGTCGCTCGGACCGGCCAGAATCTTGCCGGCATCAAGGTCGGCGGCACTGGGCGGTGCGGCAGCTGACGCTGACATCGGTGACGAGCCGGTCGCTTCGGCCCCACCGTCCAGACTCACGGTGACCGGACCGTCGAGCTGGCGGGGGACCAGCAGGTCGCGTCCGACCCACAGATCCAGTCCGTGATCCAGCTCGTCCGGGTCGTCGGTCCGCTGTTCACCCCGGCTGCCGCCGGCCACTACGCGCGGATTCTGGGTGGTGCTCATCGCGTCGCATCTGCCAGGCGCAGGGTGCGCTCGATCAACTGGGTCACGGTCACGCCGGAAAAACCGGGCAGGCTGGTGAGAACGCGGTTTCCGATCGGCGCTGTCCAGTGGTCGGCGATGGACTCCGGACCACCGGTCGCTCCGCTCAGACCGCCGAGCGTCGCGCCGGCCGAGTCGGTGTCCCAGCCCGAGACGGCAGTCAAGGCGATGGCCGCGCCGAAATTACTGCCGTGACGGGCCAGCCCATAGGCGACCAGCGCGGCGTTGTTCAGCGCGTGCACCCAGTGCAGATCGCCGTAGCGCCCATACAGCCGGTCCAGGCCCTGATCGTCGGGCAACCCCTCACCGCCCCAGTCGGCCGCCTCCACGAGCGCTGCGTGCAACGTACTGCGGGGCGGCACGACGGACCGTCCCGCTCGCAGCACTTCACCGGCGTCAGCGCCGGCGATCGCCGCGCTGGTCATCGCCGCATTCGCCATCGCGGAATACATCCCACTTCCCGTGTGACTCAGATACGCGTCCCGCCATGCCATCTCGGCAGCGATGACCGGACGGCCAGGATTGATCCAACCGTAGACATCGGTGCGGATGGCCGCGCCGATCCACTCTCGGAACGGGTTCGCGGTGACAGCGATCAGGTTCGTCGGCAGCGCGTTCAACAGGTTGCGGTAGGCGGCGCGTTCGGCGGTGAAAACCAGGCCGGCGGGCAAATTTCGGAGCCAGCCGGCCGCGACGTCCTCGGTGGTGAAGCTCCGCCCCCTCTGCTCGATCAGCTCCAGGGCGAGCAGAGAATAGTTGATGTCGTCGTCCTCGGGCATGCCGGAAATGTTCTCGGCCATGCTGTGCATCCGACTCGCCTTGTTCCAGGGATGTCGTCCGGTCACCTCTGCCGGCACGCCCCGAGCGGTGATGTAATCGCGCAACGGCCATTGGCCGGAACTCCGGAGGATTTCCTCGATACCCGCGCGGGAAATCTTTTCGACCACCTTGCCGAGCAGGCATCCGGCCAGCCGGCCGGTCCAGGCGCCGGTGATCCGCCGTCGGAGTTCGCCGGACTCCGGGATGTCGTACTGTGGCGGCGGTTCGGCCCAGGTTGCTCGAATGTCGGCGAATTCTCTCGGCTCGTCGGAAAGATGGCCGGCGCCCACTGGTCTGCCCTCGATGTCGGTCAGTAGTTCGCCGGCCAACGCGACCAGAGCAGGGCCGGCCGATTGTGCGGTGGCGCCGCTCCGGCCGATCTCGGCCGTCCCGCCCGCCTGAATCCAACGGGCTTTCAGGTCGTCGATCGATTTGCCTTCGTGGGCGGCTTGCGCGAACTCGTGAAGCAGCAGGTCCTCCGGCTGGACCCAGGTGATTCTCACGATCGGGAGTCCGAGAGGCTGGACTCCCGCCGCCGCGACCTCGCCGTCTGGCGTGCGTGGTCGTCCGCCGCGATCTTCCGGGCCACCGCTGCCATCGTGCGGCCGTGCGCCTCGAGGTCCATCTTGCTGGCTCGACCGATCTCAGCCACCCAACTCTGTGGCACTGCAGCGGTTCCGCCCAACCCGCCGATCAGGCTGCCGGCCATGCCGGCGATGGAATCACTGTCCCGCCCGTAGTTCACCGAGCCCAGTACGGCCGTCCGGTAGTCGCCTCGAGCCGCGACCAGCATGCCCAGCGCCACCGGTAATTCCTCGATTGCCTTGGTCCTGCTCGGTTTCCGGGAGTCCATGGCCGGCTCCCGATAGATCGGGCCGACCGAGTCGAATGGCTCGACCGCTTTGCGAAGAGCAACGGCAAGGGCGAAATGATCGCCGACGGTAGCGGCATCGAGTCGGCGAGCGGCCTCCACCACAGCCTTGATGGCCAATCGGGTGCCGTCCTTGGCCACTCGCAGCGCCGCCTCGACGACGGAGTCAACGGTCGCGTCGGAACCCAATGCCTCCGCCACCGCGGCAGCCAAGACACCGGCAGCCTCCCGCCCGTAGGAGGATTGGTGGGCGCCGGCCATGTCAATGGCCTCTGCGTACGCACCTTCCGGATCACCGGCATTGACGATCCCGACCGGGGCGATGTACATGGCCGCACCGCAGTTCACCAGGTTTCCTACGCCCGCCTCGCGAGGGTCATTGTGCCCGTACCGAAGTCGGAGTACCAACCATTTCTCGGCCAGGAAGACCCGTTGCAGTAGTACTGCATCCGCCTCGAACTCCGGAATCCAGTGACGCTCGTCGACCATCTCGGCGACCAGGTCGGAGTCGATGGCGAAGGCATCGAGGTGCCGGGCCAGTCGGTCGTACACGCGAACCAGAGCATGTGTCATCAAAGTGTCATCCGTGATGTGCCCGTCGCCCTTGTGGTAGGGCGAAGCCGGCCGGGCGTTGCGCCAGTCCAGGTGGTACGGGCCGACGATCCCGGTGACCGGACCACCCCACCGCTCGTTGATCTGCTCGTGCGTCCAGCCTTCGGTGGCGCCGCCCAATGCATCACCGACAGCGCTCCCGCTGAGCGTCGCGATAGCCCGGTCCTCGAACTCGTCCATGAAGTTCTTTCTCTTCGTTCTGCAGCGCAGATTTTTGGGAACTGCAGTGCGCGATTTCTTCCAATGGTGAGAGGTGCTCCGACGGCCGCACCGGAACTGGATGCGGCCGCCGGAGAAATGCTCAGCCGCCGCTGACCGACTGCCAGCCCTGCTTGAGCGCATCGGTCAGTCCGTTGTCGTCGAGCGAGCCAGCGAAGTACTTCTGCAAGGACGGAATCATGGTCTCCGTCTTCCACTTCGGGTAGTTGGCTGCAGTTTGGAACGGTGCCGGCACCAGATCCGTTGCAGTGGCGAGGATGTTGGTCCAGCCGTCGGCCCCCTTCGTCTGCGCGAGGATCTCATCCCGAGCCGCTTTCGACGACGGGATCAGCCAGTCACCCTGCCCCACCGCAGCAAGGTTCTTCGCCTGCATGAAGTAGTTGATGAACTTCGCGGCCGCGGCCGGGTGCTGCGACTGCTTGGTCACCGACAACGTCTGGGGGTCCGCCGCCTGATGGGCCGACGCCGTTCCGGCCAGCGGAGGCAGTACGGTCCAATGGAGATTGGCCGGGCCGGTGTTCTTGATGGTCTGAGCGATGTAGTCGCCGCCGACGACCATCGCATATTTACCGGCGAAGAAGCCCGGCAACGTGTCGGAACCGCCCTGCGTCACGCTGGTCGCATCCAGCGTTTTGTCGGCGAGCATTTTCTTGATGCGCTGTGGCACCTGCAGTTCGTTGGCGCCGACCTCGAACGTGGGGGAGGCCGGATCGCCGGAGAAGAACTTCCCGTCGAAGCCGAGCGAGAGGTTGAGCACGGTGGCGGCGGGCGACTTCAGGCCCCAGCCCAGGCCGGCGTGCCCGGCGGTGGTCAGCTTCTTGGCCATCGACTGGAAGTCGTCCCACTTGAGTGAGGTGCCGGTAGGAACGGCGACGCCGGCAGACTTGAACTGATCGGTATTGGCGAAGATGACGTAGGACTGCAACAGGGTCGGCGCGGCATAGACCTTGCCGTCCTGCGTGACGGTGTCCCAGATCGGCTGCGGCACCGCAGCTTTGACTGCTGGATCGAGGTACTGGCCGATGTCGGCCAGGAAGCCCTGCTTGATGTAGCCGGTGATCAGCGAGGATTGGAAATCCATGATGTCCGGTGCCGTACCGCCCTGCAGTTGGGTGGTGTACTGATCACCCGCGGTATCGGCGCTGCCCTGCTGCAGGGTGATCTGGATCTTCGGGTTGGCCGAATTCCAGTCGGTGACGATCTTCTTGACAGCCGCCACCGTCGGCGGTTGGAAAGCCAGGCTCTCGAACGTCAACTTCACCACGGGTGCGTTCGGATCGACGCTGTTGCCCGGGGCGGAGCTACCGGCCGGTTTGGAGGGCGAACCGGTTGCCGCTGCAGCGCTGGATGGCGTGGCAGCTGTCGAGGATGCAGTGCCGGCCGAGCTGGACGAGCCGGCAGAAGTCGAACCGGCGGAACCGCTGCCGGAGCTACAGGCGCTCACGAAGAGCGCCAGCCCGCAGAGCGCTGCGAGGGCTGCGGCGGAGGATCGGATGCTCATACTTTCTCCTTCGGTCCGGCTACGGGGCCGGGTTTGCGGAACGGTAGGTCGATCTATTCGATTGCTGTGGAAACCCGGCTGATCGGCGGCAGCGGCATCATCCCTTCACCGCGCCGGCCAGCAGGCCGCCGGTCAGCCGCTTCTGCAAGAAGACGAAGAAGACGAGGCTCGGAATTGTTGCCAGCACCGCGCCGGCGGCGAGCGGGCCCAGTTGCAACTGGCCCTCCGAACCCACGTATTTGGCCAGCGTGAGTGCCAGGGTCCGCTTTCCGGTGGACTGGAGCAGAACGAGGGCAAAGAAGAATTCGTTCCACGCCGAGATGAAGGAGAACATCGCCGTCGCCACGATGCCAGGGGCCAGCAACGGCAGCACCACACTGAAGATGATTCGCAATCGGCCGGCACCGTCCACCGCGGCCGCCTCTTCGATGTCCGGTGGCACGGAGGCCATGTAGCCCATCAGCATCCAGAGCGCGAAGGGAAGCGTCCAGACGACGTAGACGACGGTCAGGCCGGACAGCGAATCCAGCAGACCGATCGACTTGAGAATGAGAAAGAGCGGAATGACGATCAGAATCGTCGGGAACACCTGACTGATCAGAATCCACAATGTGGCCGCTGTGCGGATCCCGGTCTTGAATCGGGTCAGCGCGTAGGCGGCCGGCACCGAGATCACGATGACGATCAGGGTGGCGCCGACCGCGGTCAACAGCGAGTTCAACGCCGAGTGAAGCAATCCCTGGTCGGTCAGCGCCGTGCGGTAGTTGTCCCAGACGACCAGGTGTGGAATGAGGCTCGGATTCACCGAGGCCAACTCCCGCGCGCCCTTGAGGGACAGCGAGATCAGCCACAGCAGAGGATAGCCGAGGAAGACCAGATAGAGCAGCAGGGCGAGGTACTGACCGACCCTGGTCAGCGGCGCTACGCGGTTCATCTGGCCCTCCGCAGCCGGCTTGGCAGATAGGCCACCATGATCACCATGATCAGCACGACCATGACGTCGGCCATCGCCGATGCGTACCCGAAGTTCCCGTATCCGACCGCCTCGTGGTAGGCGAACAACATGGGCAGCATGGTGTCTCCACCAGGGCCGCCGGCGGTCAACACGTACACCAGGCCGAAGGAATTGAAGTTCCAGATGAAGTCCAGGGAGGTGATGGCGGCGATCACCGGGGCTAATTGCGGGAGGGTGACGCTCAAGAATCGTCGCCAGGTACCAGCTCCGTCGACCGCCGCGGCCTCGTGCAGCGAGGGTGAGATGGATTGCAACCCGGCCAACAACGTCACGGTGGTCTGCGGCATACCGACCCAGACACCGATGATGATCACGGTCGGCAGGGCGCTTCCGGTCTGGCCCAGCAGGTTCAGGTTGCCGGGGCCGAGGTGCAGAAGCCGGATGCTCTCGTTGAGGCTCCCCACGGTGGGGTCCAACAGCAGGCGCCACATGATCGCCACGATGACCGGTGGCATCGCCCAGGGGATCAGGGCCAGCGTCCGGGCCAGCCACCGCAACCGCAGACTCTGGTTGAGCAGCAGCGCGAGGCCGAGTGCGGCGAAGAATTGCAGGACGGTGACGCTGACGGCCCAGATCAGGCCGATCTTGAAGGAACGCCAGAACAGTGTGTTGTGCAAGAGCCTTTCGAATTGCCGGAAGCCGACGAAGTTGATCGTCACGTTGTAGCCGGAGTGCGCGTCGGTGAAGCCCAGGTAGATCCCGCGCAGCAACGGGTAGACCGACAACAACAGAATCGGTATTGCCGCGGGCAGCAACAACAGCAGCCCGGAGCCATTCCTGGTGAACCAGCGGTTCAATCTGTTCGCCCCGCCAGGGGAAACCGGCGGCTTCTTCAACGACATCGTCGTCGTCATGCGCTCTCCTGCACCTGTTGGCCGAGGGTTGATTGACGGACCTGCAATGTCGGTGTTTCCCTGACCCGGCGGACCGGGGCGCCGGGATCGTCCAATCGGCGGAGGAGCAACCGGGCCGCGAGTGCGCCGCGCCGCTCGGCGCCCAGAGCCACGCTGGTGAGCGACGGCGTGGTGAACGTGGTGACCTCGGAATCATCGATCCCGAGGACGGCAACCCCCGCCGGGACCGAGATCCGATGCGCCGCAAGATCATGCATGGCTCCGATCGCCATCACGTCGTTGGCGGCCACCAGCGCATCGAAGGTGGTCCGCCCGATGAGGTCGCTGATGGCGGGAACCGCGGCTTCATAGGTGAAAGCGTCGGCGAATACCTGCAGTTCGGGGTCCTCCGGTAGGCCCAACCTTTTCGTCGCGGCCAGATATCCCGCCCACCGACGTGAACCCGGACTGGTGTCGACCGGACCGCCGAGGAAGGCGATACGGCGCCGGCCGAGTTCGTACAGGTGGTCCATCCCGAGTCCGACACCCTGGGCGGAGTCGACGGTGACGTTGTCGAGGCGAGCTCCGCGAGGCAGGGTACCGATGACGACGACCGGAATCGGTGAGCTCTGCAGCACCTGAACCAACTCGTCGCTGATCCGCAGTGGGCAGATGATGAGCCCGTCGGCATATCCGCGGGACACCGTGTGCAGCGCCGTCGACATGCCAAGGTCCGCGTCCGACCCAATCTCCGACAGCTGCAACCGGTATCCGGCCCGGCGCATCACCCGTTCGACCCCGCGCATCATCGCGATGTAAGCCGGGTTGCCCAGATCATCCACCACGAGGCAAACCTGGTCCGTGCGGCCCATTTTCAACGATCTCGCCGCAAGATCGGGCAGGTAGTGCAGCTCGGCGGCCACCTGACGAATGCGCTCGGCGGTCTGCGGGGAGGCCGGATGACCGTTGAGTACCCTGGACACCGATGCGACCGACACACCTGCCTGCCGAGCTACATCGGCCAAGGTCGACCTCATCGTTCCAGCTGCTCCTTGTAAACGTTTACGGAAACGTTGACAGCCTGGGTCAAGGACGCCGTTCTGTCAAGAGCCTCGGCCTGAACGCCTCCTTTTAAGAAAACGACACGAGTTCGGAACCCCCGGCGGTCGTTTCCCGTCGAGCGGGACGGGGTACCGCACAACGACGGTCGTGCCTGGCCCGCGTGGGTGGGTGGCAAGGAAAGGACCGTTGACGGAAAAACGAAGGAGAGCAACGGTGTCCGTGACTCGCCGAGACATGAAGTGCCGACCCGAGCAGGTGTTCGCCGTACTGGAGGACGGTTGGCTGATGGGCCTCTGGGTGGTCGGTGCCTCCCGAATCCGGGATGTTCCCGCGAACTGGCCGGCGGTCGGCTCGAAGGTCGATCATTCGGTGGGTACCTGGCCGCTTCTGATCGACGACAGCACCAGCGTCGAATCCGTCGTGAAAGATCGTTCGCTGCGGCTTCGCGCGCGCGCCTGGCCGGCCGGCGAGGCTGATGTTCACGTCGAGATCGACAGCAGGCCGGACGGCTGCCGGGTGACCATCAGCGAAGACGTGGTGAAGGGTCCCGGCCTGATGATTCCCAAACCACTTCGCTCGGCCCTGCTGAACTGGCGAAACGGCGAGTCACTGCGCCGGTTGGCCTTTTTGGCCGAGCGGAGATCACCCACTACCTGACTTCGTCCGAACGTTGCGCCCATCTTCCCGTTCCGAGCAAGGAGTAGTCATGCCACCGAAGCGTTCCAAGGATCAAGCTGCGCCGGCACCGAAGCGTGGCACCGGCCGTACCCAGAGCAGCGCCGGTACCCCAGCGGCGGAAGATCCACGCTCCCAGGCCGGCGAATACCTGACCACCGCGCAGGGTTTGCGGCTGCCGGACACGGACCATTCGCTGAAGGCCGGCCCGCGCGGGCCGGCACTGCTCGAGGATTTCCACCTTCGCGAAAAGATCACCCACTTCGACCACGAGCGAATTCCGGAGCGGGTCGTGCACGCTCGTGGCGCCGCAGCACACGGCGTCTTCGTCGCCTACGGCAACGCAGCGTCACTCACCAAGGCACCGTTCCTGGCCGACGAGAACCGCGAGACTCCGGTATTCGTGCGGTTCTCCACCGTCGTAGGCTCCCGCGGTTCCGCGGACACCGTGCGCGACGTCCGCGGCTTCGCGGTGAAGTTCTACACCGCGGAAGGGAACATGGATCTGGTCGGCAACAACATGCCGGTCTTCTTCATCCAGGATGGCATCAAGTTCCCCGACCTGATCCACGCCGCGAAGCCGCACCCGGACCGCGAGATCCCGCAGGCTCAGACAGCGCACGACACGTTCTGGGACTTCGTATCCCTGCACACCGAGGCGACCCACCATGTCATCTGGGCGATGTCGGATCGGGGAATTCCACGCAGCTTCCGCACGATGGAAGGTTTCGGCGTACACACCTTCCGGCTGGTGAACGCCGAGGGTGAGTCAGTGTTGGTCAAGTTCCACTGGAAACCGGTGGCCGGCGTGCACTCGCTGGTCTGGGAAGAAGCTCAAATCACCGCGGGCGTCGACCCGGACTTCCACCGACGGGACATGGCAGACGGCATCGAGAACGGTGCCTTCCTGGAATGGGAACTCGGCGTGCAGGTCTTTCCTGACTCGGACGAGGAAACCTTCGAGGGCATCGATCTGCTCGATCCGACCAAGTTGGTTCCGGAAGAGCTGGCGCCGGTCCAGCTGATCGGGCGGCTCACCCTGAACCGCAACCCCACGAATTACTTCGCCGAGACCGAACAGGTCGCGTTCCACACCGGACATCTGGTTCCCGGCATCGAGGTCACCAACGATCCGCTGATGCAGGCGCGCATGTTCTCCTATCTCGACACCCAGCTGACCAGGCTCGGTGGACCGAATTTCAGCCAGATCCCCATCAACTGCCCCCACGCGTTCGTGAATGACAACCTGCGCGACGGCATGCACCAGACCACCATTCCCACCGGGCTGGCTCCCTACCTGCCCAACAGCATCGACGGGGGTAAGCCACTGGTCGCCACCGAGCGAGAAGGTGGCTACGTGCCACTGCCAAGGGCCGTGAGCGGGCCGAAGGTGCGCGCGAATCCGGTGTCGTTCGACGACCATTTTTCGCAGGCCAGAATGTTCTGGCTGAGTATGACCGCCGTCGAACGCGTGCACATCGTGGAGGCGTACACCTTCGAACTCGGCAAGGTCTTCGAAAAGGACATCCGGACAAGGACTCTGGGCGTACTGGCGCAGATCGACGGTGAACTGTGTGAAGCCGTCGCCGCCGGTCTCGGTCTTCCCGCTCCCACCGCGCAGCCGCTCGCGGACATCGTGGGCTCACCGGCACTTTCGCTGATTTCCGCAGCGCCAGGTCCTATTGCGGGGCGGGTCGTCGGCGTGTTGGTCGGTCGGGGTGCCGATCTGAGCGGTGTTCAGAAGCTGCGTGTCGCGCTGCAGGCGGAAGGGGCGGTTTTGCGCCTGCTCGCTGCGGTGGGCGGCGAGCTGGGAGCCGCCGACGCCCGGCAGGTGGTGGATCGGACTCTGCTGACCAGCCGATCGGTCGAGTACGACGCCGTCGTGATAGCGAACGGGACCGGCGGCATGGTCGACGTGAAGCTCACGGTCCTTCTGCAGGAACTGTTCCGGCACTGCAAGACAATTGCGGCTTGGGGTGACGGAAGCCAGGTACTGCAGGATGCCGGCATCGATCTCACCGCACCCGGAATTCTCCAGTTCCAGTCCATCGACAACAAGGCGACGGCCGCCCTGGTGACAGCCGTCGGCCTGCACCGGGTGTGGGAGCGGGCCGAATTCGTACAAGCGGCTGCCACCTCGAGCTGACCACCGGTACGCACGCTGTCGCGGGTTTCGGTCGCGGGCCGACTGCTTTCCACAGTGGTGAAGCGTTGCTGCCCGGCGAACCGACGACGGCGGCGTATCAGGCGACGGGGCCGCTCCCGAGCTGCTCGGCCTCCCGGTGCTGTTCTTCCAGCCGCTTCTTGACCTTGCCCATTCCGGGAACGGAGCCGACCATTTCGCTCAAGCCGGCAGACGCGGTCACCAGCTCCTCGATGTTCGGCGCGACCGTCTCGAGCGACGACAGCACCGGCAGCACATCGGACTGCACCTGCTCCAGCACCGCCGGCGATGCGCGGAGCAGGTCGACCAGTCTCGCGATGTCGGCGGTCGTGACGTTGTCGGCCAGCTGGGCCACCAGCGGAGCGAGCTTCGTCATGGCCGGCCGGAACATTCCGAGCGACACCGCGGCGGCATCCGCCAACTCGGCTCCCTCCGCGAGGAGTTCGGCGGCACCCGCAGCAGACTCGTGCGCCTGCGTAGCGACCCAGTGCACGTACTCCCGCGTCGTCTCGACGGCCTCGACCTCGGCCTGCGCCTGCCGTTGGGTGGCATGCCAGTCTCCGATCACCGCCCTGGCCTCGCCGATCAGGGCCTCGAGGTCGCCGACCACCCGCACCAACCGGGGCAGCAGGCTCGCCGCCTCCTGCCACGCCTGGGCGGGAATTCGTAGCAGATCAATCGGTCCGGCCAGGGGTATGCGCATGTCACTCCATCGTTTCCGGCTTGGCCTCGGCCATTCGGCGAAGCTATGCATTCGCCCGAAGCAGCGGGCGACTGAGCACGCGAGAAGGTCACAGATCGGTAACCGCCCTAAGGTTTAGCTACCAAAACGTCGGGGCACAACATCGTCAGCTGTACCTGCCACGGTAATTCACATCCTGCCCAGATACGGGCGATGATCATCAACGAGGAGCACATCATGACGTACGCACAGGGCCCCGAGGCCTACATGGGCAAGACCGCGGTCGACACTTCGGGCAGCAAGATCGGCACCGTCGGACAGGTGTACCTCAACGACGAAACCGGACAGCCCGACTGGATCACCGTCAACACCGGACTTTTCGGCACGAAGGAGCATTTCGCTCCACTGCACGGCGCGAACATCAACGGCGATGATGTCGTGCTGCCCTACGGCAAGGACGTCGTCAAGGACGCTCCGGACGTATCCGATGCCAGCCACCTGGACGCCGACGAGCAGCAGTCGCTGTACTCGTACTACGAGCGCTACCTGGGCGCCGGCGGGGGCGGCCAGCAGACCGAGGTGGCTTCCGACAGCGGCACTGTGCGCACCGAAGGTGGCACCGGACGCAGCGAAGGCTACGACACCTCGGGCCCGACGACGGATAACGCGATGACCCGATCGGAAGAGCACCTGAACGTGGGCACCCAGCAGGTGGAGGCAGGCAGGGCCCGGTTGCGCAAGTACGTCGTCACCGAGCAGCAGACCGTCAACGTGCCGGTGTCACACGAAGAAGTACGAGTGGAGCGCGAAGCGATCACCGACGTGAACCGTGGCGACGCCCTCGACGGCCCCGCGATCTCGGAGGAGGAGCACGAAGTGGTTCTGCATGCCGAGCAGCCGGTGGTCACCACTGAAGCCGTTCCGGTGGAGCGCGTCCGGCTCGGCACTGAAACCGTCACCGACACCCAGAACGTTTCGGGCGAGGTTCGCAAGGAGCAGGTCGAGGTGGTCGACGAGACCGACTCGAACCGCCGGAACGACAACCGCTGACGCTGCTGCCGCTCGCCCATCTCGCCGCCGCACTGCTCGATTTTGAAGGAAAGTGACTCGGTTCATGACCGACAGCCGCCAGTTCGCCGGCGCGAGTACGGCTCCGACCGAGTTACCGGCGGTCGCGCCCGCTAGCCGGGCCGCGACGCCCGGCTCCCATCGGGCGAAGCCGCCCCGCGCGTCACGGTCGTTCACTGGTCTGATCGACGGGATCATCGGCGATTTGTCGACACTGGTGCGGAAAGAGTCGGCCTCGGTGAAGGCTAAGGGCTCCAACATCGCGAGGCAGGCGATGAAAGGCGTTGGAGTGCTCGGCGGTGCTGTTTCGGCCGGCTACTTCCTAGGGCTGTTTCTCTCGGTCAGCCTGTGGTGGACACTTGGCAGCGCCGTCGGCCGCAGTTGGTCGGGCCTGATCGTCGCCAGCCTCTGGGCCCTCGTTGCGGTCGTGTTTGTCAGGATGGGACGACAGCAGTTGGTCGACGTTCGTAGTGAAATTTGCACGACGGAGACGTGGAAAAGAATTGTCAACGGAGTCGCAGGCATCGGCATGGATGCGGAAAGCCGTCGTTCAGCACGGTGAAACAGACAGCTGAGCCAAACGCTCGGCGTGTGAAGAGGCGGGACCTGCACCAGGCAGGTCCCGTTTCGCCGTTTCGCGGGTCCCGCTTACGGTGCCTCTCATCGACGTGATGTGGATCACTCTCCTTGTGACCCATCTGGCAACCGCCGAGTATCGAATCGCGTGGGTCGTCGATCCTGACGGCGCCGGTTCTCTTATCCCGTGATGGACGGTCGCCTCTGTTTGGCCGGATGTACTCGTCGCTGATCGGAGTCGCGTCGGCGGTCAGAGCTCGTTGGTCCTCGTCTTGTGCCCGTGTCGCCCGCTCGAACTACGGAAATGGGAAATGCGTGAAGCTCAGAACAGCAGTCAGTGCCACCCTGGCCACGATGGTGGCCGTCAGCCTGTCGGTCGTCGTGGTGCCGGCGGCACATGCCGACACCACCACTCCAGGTACCTACAACAGGGTCGCACCGTCGCGGGTACTCGACACCCGATATGGAATCGGCGCCAGGAAAGCCCCGGTAGCGGCGCTTTCGACCTTGACCTTCACGGTTCCCGCTGGATCAGCTGACGCGGCGGGTGCGGTGGCCATGGAGGTGACCGCCGTCAACCCGGCGGCGGCGGGCTTTTTGACGGTCTATCCGGCCGGCTCCCCCCTTCCGACAGCGTCGAACCTGAACTTCCAGGTTCACCAGAATGTTCCGAACCTGGTCATCGTCAAGCTGGGTATCGGCAACAAGGTAAGCATCTTCAACGGATCCAGGGGCACGGTCGACATCTTGGCCGACCTCCACGGGTCTTTCCTCGGCGGAACGAATGCCGGCGATCCGGGAACTCTGGTGTCAATGACGCCGGCCCGCTTCCTGGACACCCGGTCCGGAGTCGGAACGACAAAAGGTCGGGTCAAGCCGTACTCCGTGACGAAGGTGCAGATCGCCGGATCTCACGGAGTACCCGCGAAGGTGTCGGCCGTGGCGCTGAACATCACGGCGGTGCACAGCCCGGGTAAGGGATTCATCACCGCGTATCCCGGCTCTCCGATGCCCAACGCTTCCAGCCTGAACTACGAAGCGAACCAGGACCGCGCCAACCTCACGCTGGTCGAAGTAGGAACCGACGGCACCGTCTCGCTGTTCAACGGCTCGCCCTTTCCGGTAGACCTGGTTGCCGACGTGAGCGGTTACTTCGTCTTCGGAACACCCTCTGCGGATGGCACTTTTGCACCCAGTTCAACGGTCCGGTTGGTGGACACCCGAAAGGCTCGTGCCGGATTCGTGCCGGCGCTGGCCACACTCAAGGTCGCGATCTTCACGCCCGGCGACCCCTTCGCCTCCTACATCAAGTCGATTGCAGTGAACGTCACAGCTGCCGGGCCCGAAGCATCCGGCTTCCTCACCACCTGGAATGGCTCCTCCCCGATGCCGGCGGTCTCGAACTCCAACTTCCAGGCCAAGCATGACGTCGCCGGCTCGGTGATCGTGCCGGTCAACGCCGACGGCACCATCTCGATCTACAACGGCTCCTACGGCAACGTCGATATCCTCGTGGACCTGAACGGGCTCTTCACTGCAATTCCGACGGCAGCCGTCGTACAGCCCAACTTTGCGCCGAATGCGCGGCACGCTGCCCCCAGCAGCAAGGCACTTCTGTCGCACATCCTGGCGCAGCCGCACACCACGACAGTGGTGCTGAAGAAGAATTGACGACGCGATTCACCCTGGGTGGCGACATGTCGTCGCCCACCTTGGACGCACACCCGAGTCGCACAACCCCATGTCGCACAACCCCAAGTCGCACGCCTCTAGTGGAGGAATCATGAACGGCTCCAACCGCAGGACCTTCTTCAAAACCGCCGGAGTGGGCGCCGCCGCCGTCGGCGCCGCAGCGCTCGTTCCGGCCGGGATTTCCGCCACCACCAGCGAAAAGGCCGCGAACACCGTCGCCGCACCGTTGGTGCTGCCCGCCGGTGCGTCCGGTTCGATGGTCGCCTACATCCACGACGTCTCCAAAGGTGAGGTGTCAGTCATGGTCGAAGGTCGGGAAGTGACCGTGACCGATCATCAACTGGTCGCCAAGCTGGCGCACGCCATGCACTCGTCCTCGAAGGTCTGAACCACCAACCCCTGAAGTATTCGGAAATATCCGTACCGGAAGGACAAGTATGTCTTCACACCGCGAGGCGCCCGAGATCTCGAAGGACCCGACGGCCGACAACACGGACGTCTACGCCTTCGTCGATCAGCACGACTCGACCATGGTCAACCTGATTGCCAACTTCAACCCGTTCGAGATTCCGTATGGTGGGCCGAACTTCAGTGAGTTCGCCGACGACGTGCTGTATACGATCAACGTGTCCAATGCTGGAACTGCGCAGGCGGACATCAGCTACCAGTTCCGATTCACCACGACGATCCGGAACAAGAACACGTTCCTCTACAACACGGCGTCGATCAAGAACATCGACGATCCCGCCTGGAACCGCCCCCAGTTCTACTCGGTCACCAAGGTGGTGCGGGCGGCGAACGGCAGTCTGACCTCCACGGTGCTGGGCTCAGGCCTGAAGGTGCCGCCCTGCAATGTCGGCTTGCGCAGCACGCCGAACTACGATGGCAGATTCGGTGCGGCGTCCGTGCAGAACCTCGGCGTCGGGCGCAAGGTTTTCGCCGGGCAGCGGTCCGATCCGTTCTTCGTCGACCTTGGCAGTGTCTTCGACCTGGCCGGGCTCCGCCCGCTCAACAATGCGCATTTGATCCCGCTGCCCGTAATGGCGGGCATGAATGGTCTGCAGGGGCTGAACGTGCACACCATCGCGCTGCAGATCCCGAAGAGGGAATTGGGGCGTGCCGGTGCCACGCTGACCGATCCGAAGTCGACAACATCGGTGATCGGCGTCTGGGCTTCCACCTATCGGGCTCGCGGCAGGTTGTTCGACTCCTCGACCGGCACGTACAAGCCCTTCGGCGATGGCGTGCAGGTCTCCCGGCTCGGAAACCCGTTGTTCAATGAGGTCATCAATCCGATGTCCGTCAAGGACAAGTGGAACTCTCTGCCGCCGTCGGCCGACTCGCAGTTCGCCCAGTACGTCAACAAGCCGGAGCTGGCCGGATTGCTTCCGGTGCTGTACCCGGGCGTGTTCCCGAACCTCAAGGCATACACCAAGCCACGGGCCGATCTCCACGCTATTCTGCTGACCGGCATTCCGGAAGGCGTGGCGGGCGCGTTCACCACCTACACGGGTCCCACCGAGGCCGACATGATTCGACTGAACCTGGCTATTGCACCGACCGCAGCAGGCAAGGAGAACAACCTCGGTGTGCTGGGCGGCGATGCGGCCGGATTCCCGAATGGTCGCCGGGTGCTCGACGACGTCACCACGATCGAACTGCGGGCGATCGCCGGCCTGACCATTCCGTTGGTGGACAAGTCGTACACGGTCGATACCATCCTCAAGGGTGATTCGCTGCGAGATGGCACGTCGAACACCAACAAGAAGCTCCCCACCACGTTCCCGTATGTCGCTTCCCCGGCAAACGGTTACGCAGAGAAGCCGCCGGTTCCGGACCCGAACGCCTGATCTTCGGGGGGGAACGCTTGCCTGTGCCAGGCAAGCGTTCCCCCCGGCTCTGCCGATGACCTGTAGCTGGACTGGGTAAGGAGGAGGACGGCATGGTGACCGAGGAGAATCCGAATGCAGGACAGGGTTCGGTGGTCCTGGACATCGGCGGTGACATCGGCGCGCTGATCGTCGTGATGCCGGCCGAGATGGAAGACCTCGAGGTCGAGATCGTGCCCACCGGCACCGATGCGCGGTCGCCGGAGTCCATCGATCCGGAGAATGCCGCCGGCACTCAGGCGCATTCCCATGCCGAGTCCGCGCACGACCACGAGCATGCCCATGAACACGAGCATGCCCATGAACACGACCATGGCCATGAACACGTCCACGACCACGGCGGGTCGCAATCCACTCATCCGACTGCCGCTGCCCCCCCACATGTGGCGGTCGTGGGTCGGCCGACTCCCGGCGGCGACATCGTGCATTCCCTGGTCTACGGTGCCCTGCTGGAGGGTTCCTACGATCTGTATGTTCGTCCGTTCGGTCCGGTGCACTTGACGGCCACGGTCATCGGCGGCCAGGTCACGGAGACCCGCTGGGATTAGCAGCTGCCGGGAGAAGACGGCCCACTCGGCGTCCCGCAGGTCTCTCCGGTCCTTCGGCGTATGGCTGAAGTTCATCCCAGCGATGCCTGGTAGGTCGCGGGCGAGGCTACCGTCGTGGTGATATCGGCTCAATCGTTCCTGTGAGCCATCCTGTGAGCCGTGGTGGCCGCTCTAGCCAGTTCGAGGAATCGGAGGCCCCGTGGCCGTTGTGGATATGCAGGCGGAGAATCGGCAGACCGGTCTACTCGGCGTGCTGGGCCGGAGCCTCAAGCCATTGCTGCTGGTACTGGCCCTGCACGTCGTCGCTTTCGGCACATTGTTCGCGTTGGTCGTGCCGGCCCACTATTTGGTGGGTGGCCGCGTCTTTGGAATCGGCCTCGCCCTGTTCGCCTACATGCTCGGTGTGCGGCATGCCTTCGATGCCGATCACATCGCGGCCATCGACAATACGACCCGCAAACTGGTGGCGGAAAACCGGCGAGCGACCTCGGTGGGTCTTTATTTCTCCCTCGGGCATTCCTCCGTCGTGTTCGCGTTGGGCGTCCTGGTGGCGATCGGCGCCAAGATGGCCGCGACCCTGACCAATGGGGACTCCACCGCGCATCAGACGCTCAGTGTGATCGGCACATTGGTATCCGGCGTTTTTCTTCTCATTATCGGCTTGGTGAACCTGCTTGCGCTGATCAGCATCCTGCGGGTTTGGCGGGAGGCGCGGACCGGTGCCCTGAACGAGGCCGCGCTGGAAGATGCGCTGAACTCCCGCGGACTGGTCATCAAGCTTCTCCGGCCGCTGATGCGACGGATCAGCAAGCAGGGGCAGATGTACCCGGTCGGCTTCCTCTTCGGGCTGGGCTTCGACACGGCGAGTGAAGTCGCGGTGCTGGTTCTCGTGGGAGCCGGCGTTGCCACCGGGTTGCCCTGGTACGCCGTCCTGGTTCTACCGCTGCTGTTCGCATCTGGAATGAGCCTGTTCGACACCCTCGACGGGATCTTCATGCAGTCGGCATATCAATGGGCATTCATCAGGCCGGTGCGCAAGATCTACTACAACCTCACCACAACTGGTCTTTCTGTCGCGGTCGCCCTGATCATCGGCGGCATCGAGATCATCGCTGTGCTCAATGCCAAACTCCATCTGACCGACCCGGTCAGTACTTTTGTCGCCGGGATAAATCTCGATTCGGTCGGTTACGTCATCGTCGCCCTCTTCGTCGTCGTACTGGCCGGTTCGGCGCTCTATTGGCGATTGAGTCGCGTGGAAGAGCGGTGGACGGCGCGCATTTCCCTTCCGGCCGGCCAGCCGGAATGACCACGCGCTCGGAGCGCAGCGTTGGCGGCGTGGCCCGGCGAGTAGGATCGAGAATTCCAAGTGGCTGTGGCGCCGCCAGCTGGAGTGGACCAGGCCCGGCACTGTATCAATCGGGCGTGGCACCTTATCGATCGGCACGGCACCGTGTCGAGCAGACATGCGGCCTACGGTTTCACCATCGCACTGCTGCGGTGAAGGGATCTGCCATGGAGCCTTTCGAGTCCTTGTCGCAGCCGGACGCCTTGCGCGAACTTCACCGCGTCATCACCGGGATCCACGCCCACCACGATCTCCGGGGCACGGTGCAGGCGGTCACCGAGGTGGTCGTGCAGGCGGTGGGGTTCGGGGTGGCCGCAGTCAGTGTGGTGCGGCCCGACGGCGGCCTGAAAACCATTGCGGTGGCGGGTAACGAACAAGCGCGGGAACAGTTGCTCGGCGTGCACCGGCCGTTGCGGCACTACGAGAACGAGTTCGCCGTTGCGGAGAAGTGGGGGCGCCTGCGGTTCGTTCCGCACGATCGCGCACCGGATGTCGGTTCCCTGGGCTGGGTTCCGGAGTTCGACGTTCCTGCCGACGAAGACGCCTGGCATCCGCTCGACGCATTGTTCGCGCCGCTGCAGTCCTCGGCCGGTGATCTGATCGGCGTGCTCTCGGTCGACCTACCTCGTCACGGATTGCGCCCGACGCAGGATCAGCGCGATCTGCTGGAGGTGCTGGCAGTGGAAGCTGGAATAGCGATCGACAACGCCTTGTTGACGGAGCAGCTGCGAGCCGGGGAGGAGATCTTCCGGCAGGCGTTCGAGGGGACGGCCGGCGGCATGGCCCTGGTCGGGGTTCACGGCGACAAGACCGGTCGCTACCTCCAGGTGAACCCTGCGTTCTGCCGGATCGTCGGCTATCCGGCCGAAGACCTCCTGGCAATTTCACCGTCCGATCTGACGCATCCCGATGATCGCGTCCTCGACGAGCCGCTGATCGCCGGCCTGATGACTGGTCAGCGCCCGGCGTACCGGGTGGACAAGCGGCTGCTGCATCGAAGGGGAACGCCGGTATGGGTGACGATCACGGCGACCATTGCCCGCGCCGATGACGGCTCCCCGCTGTGTGCGGTCTGCCAGATCGAGGACATCTCGCGTCGTCGCGCGGAGCTGGAGGCACTGCATCATCAGGCCAGGCACGACCCGCTGACCAATCTGCCGAATCGGACTCTCATTCTGGAGCGGTTGCAGCACTCGGTGACGATCGCCGAGCAGGAACGGTCCTCCGGAGTGGTGTTCTTCCTGGACGTCGATGACTTCAAGATCATCAATGATCAGCACGGGCATCTCGTGGGTGATCAGGTGCTGACCATGTTGGGCGGCCGCATCCGCTCCGCCATCCGGGATGGCGATCTCGTCGGCAGGTTCGGCGGCGATGAGTTCGTCGTCATCGCGGATCGTCTGGACGACGAGGCGGCCCAGACCCTGTCGGACCGGATTGCTGCCGCCGTCGCGGCACCGATCACCAACCGGGGTGTCGCCGTGAATGTCGGTATCACCATCGGCACCTGCCGCATTCCGCAGCGCGGCGGAGTGCCGGCGCAGATCCTGTGGGAAGCCGACCGCGCCATGTATGCGCGCAAGCGGCTCAGGCCGGGCTACGTACCGGTTCCACCACCACGAACGCCCCCTTCTGCGGAGCGACCGCTACCTCAGATCTGAATGATCGAGCAAGGGTTATTGTTCGAGGCTTTTCGGCGGACTGTCCGTGGCCGGCTTGGCTGCGATCCCGGCCCGCACCGAGTCGAAGATCGCCAGGCCCTGGCTCACCAGTCCAGAGGCGATCTCGCCGAGTCCGTCCGATCCGTTCAGCACGGTCACGTTCGCCTTGGCCAGGCCCTGGGCCGCCTCCCGGACGATCTGCGGCAACTGCTCGATCAACAGCTGATCCAACGAGACCCGGTTGTTGGAGGCTGCCGCTTCGGCCTGGATACGGGTCCTTTCCGCGTCGGCCTGCGCCAGCACACGGATGCGTTCCGCCTCCGCCTCGGCGGGTTTCACCACTTCGGCGACGAGCTGCTGTTTGCGCAGCTCTGCGTTGCGGGTGGCCAGTTCGGTTTGTGCGGCCAGCACTTCCCGCTGCGCCGTCGCCTGCGCCAGGGGCCCGGACTGAGACGCCTCGGATTCGGCCCTGTCCACTTCGGCCTTGGCCTTGGCGCGCACGATGGAGGTCTGCCGGGCGAACTCCGCCTGGGCGCGTTGGGATTCCTGCTCGACCTGGGCAGCGGCCTGGTTCGCCTTCGCCTTGGCCATCGAAACGTCGGACTCGTATTGCGCCTCCACCACCCGGGTCTGCCGGGTGAACTCCGCCTTGGCCCGCACCGACTTCTGCTCTGCCTCGGACGCGTTCTGGTTGGCCTGCGCCTGCGCCACGGACACTTCCGCGGCCAGCTGCGCCTGCACGATGGTGGTCTGCCGGACGTATTCGGCTTGGGCCCTCTTGGACTGCTGGTCGGCTTCGGCCGCCGCCATATCGGCCTGGGCCTGGGCAATCCGCGCCTGCCGCTGGATGGCGGCATTGTGGGGCGCGGCCATGGCTGCGATGTAACCCAATTTCATGTCGTCGATCGATTGGATCTGGAACGCGTCGACGGTGAGCCCGATCTTGGCCATTTCGATCTTCGATCCGTCCAGCACACCTTCGGCCAACTTCTGCCGCTCGGTGACGATCTCCTCGACGGTCATGGAGCCGACGATGGAGCGGAGATGGCCGGCAAAGATTCGCCCGACCAGGACGGACATCTGCGCCTGGTCGGACAGGAAGCGCTGACCCGCGCTGACGATGCTCTCGGTGTCGTTACCGACCTTGAAGGCGATGACGGCACGGACGCCGAGCGCAATGCCCTGCTTGGTGACACAAGCTTCGGTGACCTCCGCCTCGGCCATCGACAACGAGAGGAACCTCGCCTTGCGGAAGAACGGGACCACGAAAGCCCCGTGCCCGGTGACCACGCGGAACGGCACCTCCCCGGTGACCTTGCCACCGGAGATGAGCATCGCTTCGTCGGGTTCGGGAACCTTGTAGCCGAACATCGAACAACCTTCCCCATGGGGTCTTTGCCCCGGCGTGTCGAGGCTGGAGGTTATCGTGCCTCAAGACCGGAACGGCCGCATCGGCAGGGCCGTCCCGCGCCGGGTGGTCGCGCCGCCGACCGGCCGCGAGCATCCGTTGCCTGCCGCGAGGATTCTTTGCCTACTGTGGGAAGCATGACCGGTGAAGACGAAGGTGTGGTGCAGGTCGGCTGGCTGGGCGAGCCGGGCCGGAGCGGTGAGGAATATCCGACCTTGGTATTGGTGCACGGATACGGTTCGAACGAAGGGGATCTGATCTCGGCGATGCCGGCCGTCGGTGCCTTTCTACCGGATATCCGGGCCAAAGTGCTTGCAGTGCGCGGTTTCTTCGAAATCCCGGGCCGCCCCGGCGGTTATTCCTGGTTTCCAGGTGATGCCCGAGCGCAGCCTGCCGACGAGCAGATCGCCGCGACGGCCGACCGATTGGGCCGCCTGATCTCCAAGCACACCAGCAGCGCAGTAATGCTCGGCTTCTCCCAAGGGATGTGCGCCGCAATCACGGTGATGCGACGCCGTCCGAGCCTGGTCGCCGGGCTGGTCGCGCTCAGCGGGTTTAGCTTCGACGTCGAGCAGCCGGGGGACAGGTGGCTCGCCGCCGAGGTAGCCGTCGGCCGCGGTATTCCGGCCTTCTATGGTCGAGATCCCGCCGATCCCGCGATTCCGGACCACGCGAGCGCCTGGGCCCTGGATTTCCTGCGTCGGCACACGGCACTGGAGGAGAAGACCTACCCCGGCATGGGGCACAGCCTCTCGATGCCCGAACTTGCCGACGTGGTGCAGTTCCTCCGGCCGCTGATCGCAGCGTCTGCAGACGACGCTGAAAGCGTTGGTGGGCAACCGGTCCGGTAGGAGCGCCGGCCGGCCACGCGCTCCTGGACCGAATCAGTCACGCTTCTCGTCGTCCGCGACGACGACGACCTTGACCTGGCGGCCGCTGGAGGCGTCCTCGAAGGCCGCGGCCACTTCGGACAACGGATATCTTGCCGTGACGAAGTCCTCCGGCCGCACCAAACCGGCGGTCAGCATGGAGATGGCCTGGTCGTAGTCGTCCCGGGTGTAGGTGGCGCTGCCCTGGATGCGTATCTGCAGATCCTGGATCTCCGGAAGCGGCACGGTGACCGGCGCGGCCGGAACTCCTACGACGACGATCGTCCCCCCTTTGATGGCCAGGGCCATCGCTTGATCGATGGTGCCCTGGACCGAGACGCAGTCGAAGACGATATCGGCGCTGGTACCCAGGTCGTCGCGGATGTCGGCCACCATGTCCGGCGAGGCAGCGTCATGAACCGAATCGGCGCCGAGCTTCCGGGCGAGATCCCTTTTACCAGCGATGGTATCGCTGACTGCGATACGTTCGGCGCCGGCCCGGCGAGCGGCGGCCATGGTGAGCAGCCCGATCGTGCCGGCGCCGAGAATTGCCACCGTTCTACCGGTAAGATCGGGGCCGGCCAGCCGGACCGCATGAATCGGTGTGGACAGCGGCTCGATCAGGACAGCTTGCAGGTCGGTGAGGTCGGGTGGCACCAGAACGACCCGATCGGCGGGCAGGATGAAAAGATCCGCCAGGCCGCCGGTCGGGGCCGTGCAACCGAAGAACGACATGGTGGCGCACAGGTTGTAGCGGCCGTCGCGACAATATTTGCATTTGCCGCAGGCCAGGATCGGCTCGACGACAATTCGACTCCGGACGGGTATGTCGACGTCGGCGCCGACCGCTTCGATCGTGCCGACGACCTCGTGTCCTGGGTGGTACGGCAACGGCACGAATGGGTGGCGCCCGTGAGTGGCATGGACGTCGGACCCGCAGATGCCGACGGCGATCATCCGGATCAGCACCTCCTTCGCGGCCGGAGTAGGCGCCGGAGCAGTGTGCAGTTGTACTTCATCGGGCGCGGTGACCACTACGTGCCGAACGACGTTTCGGTCCATCTCAAAAGCTCCGATTTCAGAAGTCGTGGAAGGTTTGGTTCAGGGGTTCAGTAGCGAACGAGCAGTCCGGCGGCGGTGACCTCGACCTGCAACTCGCTCAGGTCGGGGACCGTGTCGGCGTCCAGTCGGGGAAAGGTGGTGAGCACGCCGAGAACCCGGCAGCCGGCAGCCTTTGCGGAGGTGATGCCGGCAGGTGCATCTTCGATGACAAAGCAATTCGAGGCCGGCTGACCGATCAGGCGGGCGCCGAGCCGATACGGTTCCGGATCCGGTTTGCCGATGGCAACGTCGTCGGCGGTGACAAGGGTCGCCGGAACGGGCAGGCCGGCGGCCGCAATACGGGCCAGAGCCAGCCGGCGCGCACCGCTGGTGACGATCGCCCACCGATCGGAAGGAAGACGTCGGAGCAATTCGACGGCGCCGACCGTCGATACCACGTCGAAGGTGTCAGAGGTTTCACCGTCGAGGAGAATCTGATTCAATTCTTCGATCCGGCGCTCCGAAAGACCCGGTTCCCGAATACGTAACACCTGGCGTCCCGGAATCCCGTGCAGGTTCCCGACCAGATCTTCGCCAGGCCGGTCGAGCAACTCCGCCACCTTCTGCCAGTTCCGGAGCACGCTTGCAGTGGAATCGACGAGGGTGCCGTCGAGGTCCAGCAGCAAAGCACCCACGATCAGTTCAGCCATTGACGGCCAACCTGGTCCTGGTAGCGCCGATCAATCTGGACGGGTCAACCGGAACTCCACTGGATTCACGAATGCGCAATTCGACCGGAAGCACGATCTGACGCCTGAGTTTCAGGCCCGGTTGATCGATTCGCCGGAACAGCCGCTGTGCGGCGGTACTGCCCAGGAGGCCGGGATTCTGGTCGAGTACGGTGACCGCCGGCTTGAGCGCGCCGGCCATCGGAAAATCGCCGAAGCTGATGAATGCCACGTCGGTGCGGTGCTGTTCGTGCAATTGCGGGACCATCGCGATGGAGGATTGGGAGTTGGAGGAGAAGATTGCGGTCGGGGGGTCCGGCAGGGTCAGGATCGAGTGAAGAGACCCGACCGCGTCGCAGCCGGATTCTTCGTGGAGTGCCTCCAGCACCGGATCGGGCGCAATCCCGGCCGCGATGAGCGCTGCGCGGTAGCCGTCGAGACGTCGGCCGGTGGTCACCACCGCCGACCTGTTGCCGATGAACGCAATTCGGCGATGGCCGCGTTCGAGTAGGTGCGCAACGGCGGTCACTGCAGCACCGAAGTCGTCCTCCACCACGCTGTCTGCGGTGACCCGTCGGGGTGGCCGGTCGATGAAGATCACTTCGGTGTGCTGCTGCCAACCCTTGATGTATTCCTGGTCGGTCGAAGTCGGCGCAAGGATGAGGCCGGCGATATGTCTACGGAGCAGAGCTTCCACGGAGGGCTGTTCGTCGTCGGGATCGCTGCCGAGGCTGGTCACCAGCACCGCCGTCGACCGGGTGCGCGCCTGGTCGGCAACGGCCTGGATCACCGCGCCGAAGAATGGGTCCGCGATGTCGGGTACTGCTATTCCGATCGCACTGTCCCGACCGTTGCGAAAGGTCTGCGACAGCATGTTGGGCACGTACTTCAATTCGAGAATTGCTCGCTGGACCCGCTCCTGCACGGCGGCGGAGACATATTTGTCGCCGTTGATCACCCGGGACACCGTCTTGCCGCTGACGCCGGCCAGACCGGCCACGTCGCGCATCGTGCTCATCCGCAGTCTCCTCCCGTTATGTCATCGGTGACAGTACACGGCGATCCTCGACATGTCGTCAACCCAGTCGGCAGCTGTCACCGGTGACATTTCAGGACTCGTGCGACCGCGCCGATTCCTGACCGGCCGAGTGAACCACCGCGCCGATGCGCCGGACAGCCTCGTACAGCCGGTCCGGCGAATTGGCGGCATAGCCCAGCAGCAGCCCGGGCGGACCGGTCCGGTGCCGGTGCCAGGACATGGGCTGGACCAGAACTCCGACCTCGCGAATCCGAGCGGCGATTTCGACGTCGTCCGGTCCAGAAGTGGTGTGCCCCAGCGTGATGAGCAGGTGAAGACCCGCGGCCACCCCCTCGATCCTGGCTTCGGGCAGGTACTCTCGGAGCGCCGCTACGACGGTGTCCCGGCGACGCCGTTGCCTCGTCCGAACGGTGCGCAGATGTCGGTCGTACTGCCCGGAGGCCAGCAGGTGGGCCAGCACGAGCTGTGGCAATGCGGGGCTCCCCAGGTCGCTGGCATGTTTGGCCGTCACGAGATCGTTCTGGAGGTGCGCGGGCGGAACGAGCCAGCCCAGCCGCAGTCCGGGGGCCAGAGTCTTGGAGGTGCTGCCGGTGTGCGCCACGTGTTCGGGCGCGCCGGCTTGCAGCGCGGGCACCGGCGCCCGGTCGTAACGGTGCTCGGCGTCGTAGTCGTCCTCGATGATCAGACCACCGTCGGCCGCCCATTCCAGCAGCGCCAGACGACGGTGCGGTGCCAGCACGACCCCGGTGGGGTACTGATGTGCAGGAGTGAGCATGGCGGTCGTCAGGCCGGTTCGGATCAACTCGCCGACGTCCAGCCCGTGCGCGTCGACGGCAACGGGCACCGGTTCCGCTCCCCAGTGCGCGAGTTCCTCGCGGGCGCCGCGGGAACCCGGATCCTCCACGGCGATGGCTGGTCTCCCGCGGGCGACCAGGGTCTGGGCGATGAGCGCCAGGGACTGGGCGACGCCCGCGACGACGATGATGGTGTCCGCGTCGGCGCGGAGCCCTCGGGTGCGTGCCAACCAAGTCGCCAATTCGGTTCGTAGCCGCAGAATGCCGCGCGGGTCGCCGTAACCGAGGTCTGCGGAGAGCACCTCCTCCAGGACCGCACGTTCGGCGCGCAGCCACGCAGCCCGTGGGAACGCCGCCAGATCCGGCACGCCGGGTGACAGATCGATCTCGGCCGGAAGCGAGCGGGGGACGGGCAGGGGAAACGGCGGGAGCGAATGAGCGGTTATTGATTCGGCTGGGCCGGATTCGGTGAGAGTCTCTGCGCCGGGACGAGTTCCGGCCGGGCGTCTGTTCGCGGTCACGATGGTTCCGCTGCCGGGCGTCCCGGTGATCAGCCCCTCGTCAGCCAGACGCTGGTAGGCCTGGACGACCATGCCTCTGGAGACGCCGAGATCCCGCGACAGTGTCCGGGTGGCGGGCAACGCTGAACCCTTTTCGAGTCGGCCGTCGGAGATGGCTTCCCGCAACGCATCCGCCAGCCAGCCGGTCAGTCCTCTCGGTTTCGCTTGGGCCGGATCGAGCAGCAGGAAATCGGATCCGATGCCGGACACCCGACCGGCATCTTTCATTGGTACATCCCATGTTCGTTGAATTGGTCCTTCTCATTGAACCATGCCGACGATCAGGATGGCAGACGTGACTCACGGGCAAGCAAGGAAGCAGCTGCGCCGCACCGGTGCCGAGCCGGTCGGCTCGGTCGAGGTCGTTGATGCCGGCGGTCCGGCAATGTGGCGTTCTGGAACGGTTGCGGCGACCTCGAGCGGCTCGGCGGCCATGGTTTTCGTCGGGAGCAGCGTTGCGGTGTCCGCGGGTTTGGGAAGCGCCCCGATGTTCACCTCGCAGGCGGTGCGCTATGCCGTCGCGTGCCTGCTCCTGCTGTGCATCGCGAGGATCTCCGGCCGACGGCTGTCGATGCCGTGCGGGCGGGAGTGGTGCTGGCTGCTCGGAGTGTCGGCGACCGGGCTGGTGCTGTTCAACGTCGCCCTCATCCGCGGCGGCCAGCACGCAGAGCCCGCGGTCCTGGGTGTGGCGGTGGCCTGCGTTCCGGTGGCCCTGGCCGTGGTCGGACCGCTGTTGGAGGGTCGTCGACCGACCGTGGTGGTGATCGTCGCCGCGCTGGTGGTCACCGCCGGGGCGGCATTGGTCGAAGGGGTCGGCCGCAGTGATGCCGTCGGTCTGCTCTGGGCGGTCGCGGTGCTGGGCTGCGAAGCGGGTTTCACCTTGCTGGCCCTGCCGGTCCTGCCCCGCCACGGACCGTGGGGGGTCTCGGTGCACTCCACCTGGCTCGCGGCGCTGATTTTTGCGGTCCTCGGTGTTGTCCGGGAGGGGCCGGCCGCGGTGACCCGGCTGACGGGGTTGGATCTGGCAGCCGTCGGTTATCTGGCGGTCGCGGTCACGGCGGTCGCTTTTCTGCTGTGGTATTCCAGTGTTCGCAGCCTGGGCGCCGGTAGAGCCGGCCTGCTCACCGGCATCGCGCCGATCGCCGCGGCAGCCGCCGGAATCCTGGTGGGAAGGCCGGCTCCGGCACCGGTGGTCTGGATCGGAATAGCTGTGGTCGCCGGCGGGCTGGTCCTTGGTTTGTCCGGCGTGGGCGCCGGCGGCGATTCGCCTGGCCGAAACTGACTGCCACTTCTCAGGGGTGGATCGCGCAGCACGGGGTCGGATTGAGGTCTTTGCGGTGACGAAGCTTGGCGAGGGCGACGACGGTGGCCAACAGTGCCAGCACGATGGTGATGTCGCCGCCCCGGGCGTGCACGTCGACCCATCCGCTGGCTGCATCCCTGCCGCCGTCGTGCTCCAGGAAGATGCCGGCCCACAACCCCTGGAGCAGGACGGCCAGGGCGGTGAGCCCGATCAGGACGTCGAACAGCACGTTTCGGGTGCGCTGCCCGGTGAACATGGTTGAAGCCATTGGGATCTCCTCGAACAGAGTGTCGGTCGGGCGCGTACTGCGGCGCACGACGAGTCGGCGGCGGTGTTCGAGCGTCGCTGGTCGAACCCGCCCTCAACATTGCCGTTCGACTCGGTCGACAAACCGGATCAACGGCCACTCCGGGGCTATTGAGAGCAAACTCAGAGGAAACAGGACGACTCTGGCAGCGAAGACGAATCGGAAGGGCGGCGGGTGATGGCCGTGGTACCTCGCCGCCCCGGTCCGCAGTTCCTGCGGCCGGACGGCCTCCCGCCTCGCGTTGTGGTGGTCGACGACGAGGTGGATCTGACCACGGCGCTGGTCAGCGCGTTCAGCTACGACGGGTGGCACGCGCAAGGCGCCACCGATGGGCGCAGCGGATTGTCACTGGCGGCGGAAGCGCCGGCCGACCTGGTCGTTCTGGACGTGGGACTGCCTGATCTGGACGGGTTCGAGGTGTTGCACCGGCTCCGGGCGGCGTCGGAGCACGTGTGCGTGTTGTTCCTGACGGCCAGGGATGCGGTCGCGGACCGGGTCGCCGGTATCACCGCCGGAGCTGACGACTACGTGAGCAAGCCGTTCAGCATCGAGGAGGTTCTCGCGCGCTCTCGAGGGCTGCTGCGTCGGTCAGGGGTGGCGAGCGCCCGTACCGGCAGCCAGCTGCGGGTGGGAGATCTGGTTCTGGACGAGGGTGCGCGGGAGGTCTACCGGGCGAACGCATCGATCGACCTGACCGCGACCGAGTTCGAGCTGCTGCGATTCCTGATGCGGAATCCTCGCCAGGTGATGTCCAAGGACCAGATTCTGGATCACGTGTGGAAGTACGACTTCGGCGGCAATTCCCACGTCGTGGAGCTCTACATCAGTTATCTGCGAAAGAAGCTCGATGCCGGCCGTCCGCCGATGATCCACACCGTCCGCGGATTCGGTTACGTCCTCAAACCGGTCGCGCAGTGAGACGCCGACCGTGGCCGTCCCGTCCGAGCCTCCGAACGAGATTGACGATTCTGCTGTTCGCAATGGTGATGATCGCCTGTGCGGCCGTCGGCGTGGCTACCAGTGTCGTGATCAGGAATTTCCTGACCTCGCGACTCGATCATGACCTGATGCTGGCCGGGTCCCGCTATGCGATCTCGTTGGAACACAACGACAATGACGTGGACAACCATCCAGAGACCGGGACGGTCGGTCAGCCCGTCGGGACCCTCGGTGCCCGCCTGCTCAACGGCATGATCACCGCCGCAGGGGTGGTGTCGGACTCGCGGAGTCCGGTAGCCGTCTCCGCGGCCGACCGAGCCGGCATTGTCGACCTCGCTACCAGCGGCGCAACCGAAGCCACCGTCCACTTCCCTGGCCTGGGGTCCTACCGGGTGTTGGTTGCTCGCGGTGCCGACGGCGATGTGTTGGTCACCGGGCTA